>ERZ780190.2160-NODE-2160-length-15530-cov-5.543716_pt1 | contig 15530 bp, 17 predicted proteins | sample MGYA00510980_ERZ780190 | MGnify/ENA primary metagenome ERZ780190 (study PRJEB29588, sample SAMEA1972188) | human gut metagenome | biome: human gut; feature: human-associated habitat; material: faeces | place: Denmark | collected 2008/2010 ... | reverse complement strand
CCGCCGTTGACAGTCCTGCCCGACTTTGCTAATGGGCAATCAATGCGGGAAAGCCCTAAAACGGCTTCCCGCCCATTTCAAAATTTAGAAAAATTTGGTTATGGAGGGAGTTGCAATGTGTGACTACTGTCATAATATTCAGGAATGGAAGAGATTTAACGCACCGAAAGATTATCTGGCGTGTATCGAATACATCCAACAGCTTGTGACAAATGGCGGTTTTGAACTGCTTGAGGAAGAATCCACTTGCCCGTTGAATCAGGTAGAGACCGAAGATGGATGGGCGGATGAAATTATGGTTCACATGGTACGGTGCAAACACTGTGGACAAGTCTTTACCTGTGTTGTCAACACTTATCGTGGTAGTGGTTCTTTCAAAAAGGGTAAAGGTTGACAAGTACGCTTGCTTATCAAAATGGTTCGGGACATTTTGTCCCGAAGTCCGGCGTGGGACGAGGAACGGGGGCTTTCATATACGCCCTGTCTGCTGTTGAAACCAGACCTGCGCTTACGGCTCCACGCCACACAAGCACAGCCCTGTTTTCCTGCCGCTTCAAATGCCCTTGCCCTCCCCGGCGGCAACGGCATTTTCACGGCAACGCCGACAGAGCGTATAACACACTACACTTTGCTTCGCAAAGTCGTGTGCCAAATGGGGGCGTTGCCCCCTTTGGAAACCCCCACAAGAAAAGGCGGTACGCTACCCCTCCACGGGGCGCATACCGCCTTTTCTTGTTATCCAGCCCTCCGGCTGTATCGGTTGAGCAAAAGTCAGCGTGGGAATGGTGTGGTATCTTTATCTAAGTGAAACCCCTGTCTCCCATTTAGAAATGGTTTGGCGAGATACTTGTAATTCCATTCCCAATTCCTCCTGCGATAATCCTTGTTTTTTTCTGATTTCGATTAATTTCTCATTAAATTTCATACGCAAAATCTTCCTTTCTGTTGTATGAGCAAAATATATCCCCAAAACGCTAAAATAACAACCAACATCTCTTGTCAATCTATCAACCAAGTATAACATTATCTGATTTTCTTGTTTTGCTACAACTTCGATAGATAAGGTATTTATTACACTACTTCACTTACATGAAGAATGTGAGAAATATTTTGGCCATAAAAAGTAAAAGCAACTAACAGTTTTAAAAGTTAAAATGGCAAGTGCCTTAAAATTCCATATTCAATTTTGGATACAAAAAAGCAGGAGACTTTTCCTGCTTAATATAATTGTGAATATTTAATTGTATTCAGTTTTTCAGTTCTGTAAACTGGAGATTTTCTTTGGAAACACTTAAACAAATGAAGCATAAATAACATAAATCTCTGCAATCAAAATAATTCCGAGAACACCATCTATCATCAAATTATACTGCACATCTGTCAAAAATGTTTTAGAATGTGTCAGAAAATATTTGATCTTTTCTTTTCCAGTCAAAAGTGTAATTATAAACAACAAAATAGGAAATAAAAAAACCTCCATTTTATTTCCGAAACCATCTGCTATTCCATTTGCAAAATGAACAGGAATAATCTGAGGTAAGAAAAAGACACTTACTATTGCTAATAAAATGCCAATGCTACAAATTCCCCATGTGAATTTTCTGCTTCCTACAAGTTTCATAAAAATGCCTTCTTTCTGCAAACTCAATTTTGTTGATAATATTATACTTCACCTGCTTAAAAATGCAAGATATTTTTACCCTTCCTTAAACCAAAAGCATCTGACATTTTCAAAATGAAAATGTCTACATTAAACATTCCCGTCAATCAAATCATAACTCATATCCAAAAAGTCTAAGATTTTCGCCTCACTTACGGTTCCGTCCAACAGCATGGTGATCCAGTACTTTTTGTTCATATGATATCCCGGTAAAAATCCATAGGTCTGTGTCAACAGTCCGACCATATCCGCATCACACTTTACATCTAGGATATCTACTTTCGTATCTCCTTCTAATCCCAGTCTGGATTTTTCAACCTGCATTAACACCGCATACCATTTTCCATTCTTATGCCGAAGCACTGCACTTTCCGGTGATTCCTTCCATAGATATTCCGGAACGGTTCCGTATTGTTTCTTCACATATTCATAAATCTCTTCCCGTTTCAAACATTCCACTCCCCAGTTCTTCTATTTTATCAATCTTACGATTGTACTTTTCAGATTTTAACAGGCAGGACATCTGCCCTGCCTTCCTTTCCTATTATAGCATTGTTATTCAAACTCTACAATTCCATCTATCATTCATTTTCCTGTTTCTAATAAACTACCATTCCATATCCCATAATGGAATCGGAATTGATCGCATAGTTTCTCTCTCTTACCGCATCCCCTGAGTTTCCTTCTATGGTATAGACGGTTGTTCCGTCACAGCGTTCCACGATTCCTACATGGTCGCACGTTCCATCGTGATCCCAATCAAAAAAAATGATCGCACCGGGACTTGGCATACTTCCAGCCCCCTGCCATCTTCCTTGGTTCTGAAACCAATTCTTTCCATCTGTACAAAGGGAGAACTTGGGTACAGCGCCGCTTTGAATGAGTCCTGCCTGGTCTGCACACCAGGACACAAAACAGGCACACCATTCCTCCCTGCTGTCAAATCCATACCACGACCAGAACTTCTGGCCGCCTTCGTTCCCCAACTGGCTTTTCGCAATGGTTACGAGCTGCCCATTTCCAAAAAGTCCGGCAAACAATCCCCCGCCAGAATAATACCGAAGCACATGGGGGACATACTCCGGATCGCCATACCTTGGCCAACCATGGGCGGCTGCCTGTTCCTGGGAAAACTGCAGCGCATTGGCTTCACTATAACCGCCATGGTTCCGGATTGCCCATGAGATGTACCCATTCCCATAATTATAGCCCTGTAAACTAAGTTTTAGCTTGTCCATATCCTGTGGACTTTCACATCCGGCTTCCCGGACACAATCTGCATAATACTGTACACCCACCTTGATAGAATAGTCTGCATCCTGAATCGCACCGGGCGTATTGGGATACTGGGTATTATACGGACACTCGCTGGCCTGCATGGGATCCGTTCCCCTGCCTCCGCTTTCCTGCATCATGATGGCTTGAATGACAGGCACATATTCCGGGATTCCAAATTCACTGGCATACCGCTGGATCGCCGGGGTATGGGCCAGGACTTCCGCACTCAGCGGCTCGCTGCTCTGGGAACTCCCGATAAACGCAGTACCGCCAATGATCCCCACAATGAGGATCAAGATCACAAATACGGTACCTCCTCCTGCCATCAACGCTGCAAACGCTGCCTTTACTGCATGGGCCGCTGCTTCCGCCATGGCTTTCAATCCCTTGGCAGTTGTTTTTGCAGTCTTGGCACTTTGCTTGGCTGTCTGGACAGATCGCATGGCAGCCCGTTTCGCTTCCCTGGCTGCCCTCATGGATTGGAAAGCCTGCTTTTTTTGTAAGAGTGCCTGGGTTTTCACCTTTTGGGAAGAAACCGGGGAAGCTTTCACCATACGGGGCGCTGTTTTTACTGTCCGGTTTCCGGCCTCCTTGACTGTTTTCTCTGCTTCAGGTTTGATCTTGATGCTCCTTCCGGCTCCTGTGCGCCCTTTCTTTGCCCTTGTCTGTCCAGATGTTCCACCGCTTCCTGTTTCGCTGTCCAACGTGGCTGTAACGGATTCTCTTTGCCTCTGCTCTTTTATCTTCTCATAAGTTTTCACTGCCAACTTCTTTCCACCACGATAGGCAGCCGAAGCGCTTTCCTTTCCAGCCCGCTGTTCTGCCCGTTCTATCCGGTTTCCGGCGTATTCCACCGGAGATTCCTCTCCGGTTTCTCTTCCCACCTTGTCTGCCGCCATCCGGGATTTCTCTTTCGTTTCCAGCATGGCAGAACGCACCAGTTCTTTGGGAAGCCGGGAGGCAGGATTGCGGATCTTCGGGTTCTTATCCCGTACCTTCTCTTTGATGTCTTTCAAACACACACCTCCCTGTATCGCATTACCGTTCCCTACTCTGTTTCTTTTGTCTCTTCTGCTGTTCTTCCAGCTTTTCCAGTTCCCTTACCGCTTCCTGAACCAGCGGATGATTGGCATAATAGGGAACATAGGACAATAACTCTTTTCCCTTCTCCCCGGTTGCTAATGGATATTCTCCCTCGTTATACAGCGGATCGTCTGCATGGTGGAGAGAGAACTCCAAAGACGGAACCATCTGAGGGGAACGCTTGCAAAATCTCTGGTAATGCCGGAACGCCTCTTTTAAAGAAGTACATTCGATGCATTCTCCCATCCCATGGAACTCCCCGCACTCCGAAGCAAGAAAGGTAATGGTTGTTTCTTCTTTCATAGCTTTCACCTCCCCTTTACCGGATCGCTGCCTTCTGTTTTTCTTTTTTTCCAAGCTGTCGGGGTGCTGTTTCCTGCCAAAGTTCCTGCAAGGTATCTTTTAAAAATGCCTGTTTTCCTTGTCTTTCTTCCAGCTTCCCGATCTGCTGCTGCAATCGCTCTGTTTTTTGTTCCAGCTTATGGATGCTCCGCATGGATTGGAATAACACCTTCTGGGTTTGAAAGATGATCCCCTGTTCCGGATTTCGCTCTGTGATCTTTGCGGTATCTTTTCCGTTCATTTCCAAAAATGCGTTTTTCAGATGCCCTTTGGCAACGTGCAGCTCCTCCGCCATGCTCCCCAGACGGTCAATCTTCTGATCCATCGACAGCATGACCGTATGTAGGGAAGACTGCAGCTTTTGTAAGCCTTGGGTAAGGTGCATGCCTTTTACCGCAGAGGCAAGGGCATCTTTTCCCTTTTCTTTAAAATCAAACACTGCCTGTTCTGCCCGTTCCATAAACTTTCGTTTCCATTCTCCCACTTGAAAGCGAAGTGTTTGCACCTGATGTTCTGCTTTCTGGATCGTATTCACCGCAAAGAGTTTAACCTTGCTTTCCTGCATCACGCCCAGTTGCTTCTTCATCTCCCCCAGTTCCTTCAAGACGGTTCCGAGCTGCATTTCCATAGAATCGATATGATCTGCCATGCGGATCACATCCCCTTTTTCCTGTTCCATGCCCTGTTGTTCCAAAAGTTCCAGCAATGCCCGGATACTATCCTGCTCCCGAAGCGGTCCTTGTATTTTTGGAATCTCTACGCTTTTTTCTTCCATCTACATTCCCTCCTTCCCAAAAGGATGCTGCCGAAAAACGTTCAACAGCACCACACAAAAATATCTTTTTTACTAGCATTCCCCTGGTTTTGTCGTCATCAAGCGGTACAGCTTCGTATTCTTCGGGAAGCTGTTCTCAAATGGCACAAGATTTCCGGAACAGCGGATCAGACCTTTCCCTGCGCCTACATTGGTGATATAGGATAACTGGTTCTCGGAAATGTTCAAAAGGGAGGCCAGTTCGTCCCGGTCTGTGGTCGCCTGGTTTAAAAGGATCAAAAACTCACTGTTTGCCAGCATCAGTCTTGCCGTATCCGACTTCAAAAGTTCCTCCACATTCTGCGTTAAACCTGTGACAAATCCATGGTATTTACGGATTCTCTTGTAGAGCCGGTAGAAAAAGTCCGCACTATACTGATAGCGGAACAACAGATAAAACTCATCGGCAAAGATCCAGGTAGTCTTTCCTTTCTTCCAGTTCTGGATCACCCGGTTGAAGATGCTGTCCAAGGTGACCAGCATCCCCAGGGGCATGAGCTGCTCTCCCAGTTCCCGGATATCATAGGCAATGATACGATTCTTCGTATTTACATTGGTTTTCTGGGCGAAGGTATTTAGGCTTCCGTTGATAAACAACTCCGAAGACAAGGCAAGCCCCCTGGCTTCCTCTTCCGGCTGGAGCATGAGCTGTCGGTACAGATCTTTCAAGGTCGGCACTTCGCTTTTATAACCGCTTCGGATATATTCCCGGTACACATCTGCGGTACAGCGGTCCAGGATGGATTTTTCCTTGGCGGACAGATTTCCTGCCCCTACTAATTGCTCAAACAAAGACAGGATAAATTCCGACTTCTCGATCAGCGGATTCTTGTCATTGCCATAGGCGGAGTCCATATCCAGTGCGTTCAGATGGGTATGGGACGTTGCAGAAATGGAGATTACTTCCCCATTCAGCGATTCCACCAAAGAACCAAATTCCGACTCCGGATCTAAGATCAAGATGTCATCTTCCGTAGACAGGGCAAGGTCCACGATCTCTTCTTTTGCTGAGAAACTCTTTCCCGAACCGCTGACACCCAATCGGAAGGAGTTTCCATTCAATAACTTCCTCCGGTCTGCCACCAGCATATTTTTGCTTACCGCATTCTGCCCATAATAAATACCGCCCGGCTGCATGATCTCCTGAGTATGGAAGGGGATCAGCACTGCGGTAGACTCTGTGGTCAGGGTACGAAGGGCATTGATCTTGCGGATGCCATAAGGTAGCACCGTATTGAGTCCATCCACTTGCTGCCATTTCAAGGTTGCCATCTGACATAAATGCTTTCTTGCCACTGACAGGATACTCTCCGTATCCGAATCCAACTGTTTCTTGCTGTCTGCCATATGTACCATGGTGAGGATGCCGAACATCATCCGCTGGTCCCTGGTGGTCAGGTCATCCAGCATCTCTTTGGTTTCCTTTCTTTGCAGTTCCATATCATAAGGCACAATGGCGGAAAAATTATTGTTGGCATTCTGGCGTCTCTGCCAGTTGGTCACATTGGTCTCCACACCCAGCAGACGGTTCTGGATCTCACGCACCGCTTCGTCTGTGGGTACTGGGAGGATATCGATGGACAGCATCAAGTCCCGGCTTAGATCGCACAGCTCCGAGATCATGTCATCCTTGACATAACTGGCATAATCCTGCATATACAACACCCGCCCAAACCGTTCATTGATCTTGAAGCAGTCTTTGGAAAATTCCATGGACTGGGGACAGATCCAGTCCTTGAAGCTGCTCCCCTTTTTAGCAAAAGCCTTCATATCAAAGGGAACGCACTGGGGTTCATCTGCCCGGAAGAAATCCCGGAAGATCTGTAACCTCTGTTCCGCATCCAGTTCTTCCCCAATGGAGGACAGCTTGCTCAGATGGGCGATGATATCCGTTCCCACACGTGCAAAATAAGTCCTTGCCTCATCGATGTTTTTTTTATGGACACTGACTGTCAGATACCGTTCCTGATAGATGCTGTTGTTGGTGCCGCTGACCTTGGATAGCAGCATTTCGTTGTATTCCTTTCGGTATTCATCCAGCCCGTCCTCTTTCATGGGCAAAAGCAGGGATGCTTCAAACTCTTCTTTATTGATCCGCCTATTATTTAAAGTGATCTTCGCCGCCGCACCGGAATCTAAGGCATTTAACAGTTCACTGTAATCCAAGAACATTTCTGTCTTATCCTCTTTGCTTGCGATGGCATAGTTGATATCGGAAAACCGGAAGGTCTTGGAAAACTTTGTCCCGGACTGAAATACTCCATCCGGCCAGATCCGCTGGATCGGGATTGCCTGCTGGACAGACCTTGGGACTTTGAACTTCTCCCGGTCCATTTTCAATGCCTGTTGTAAGGTTTTAATCAAACGCACCACTCCTTCCCGTTTTCTTTTTCTGTTTCATCCGTTTTTTCCTTGCCCGCTGTTCTCTTTTTTTCATAAGGGCTGTGCCATCCCCTTGGGACTTTTCTCCCAAGGCCAGCGTTTCTTCCATGCAGGCATGGTACAGGTCCTCACTTTGAAACAGCAGGCGCTTGGGGTATAAAAATTCAGACTTGATATACGCCCAGGCAAACTGCTCCGCATTCATGCCATGGTACTGGAAGAACCCGCAGGCTGCGAAGGGGGCAGCCCCTAAGATGCACAGCCATCCGGTCATCTCCTGTCCCACATACTTTCCCAGGCCAAAATAAATCCCTACCACCACAGCGATGGCAAGCAGGGAGAAAATACACTGGCGCAGGTTCAGTCCCATAAACATGGATTCCTGATAGTTGCGGATTTCTTTATTCATTTTTACTTCCATATACTTCTATCTCTCTCTTTCTCTTTTCTTTTTTCCTGTCGGTTTCCCTTGGACTTTTTCCTGTTCTTTTGGAATGTCCAACCCCCATTGTCTGCAAAATTCTTCCACCCCTTCCCGGTCATACCGGGCGAGTCTTGAAAGGTCAAATGCCACCGGGGTGTAGGTGGCAAATCCTGAACGGGCTTGTCCCGGCAGCACCTTTCCCAGCCTGTTCTCTTGAATGAAGGCCAGCTTATCCCTGGTAAAATCACCGCTTACAAATGCCTCCTGCGGCTTCAGCCCATACCCACCTGGAAGATTGACCGTCAGGTCACTAAATAATTCCAGCTCCCCTTCACTTTGGCTGTACATCAAAACTGCAATCCCATTTCCATAGGCATAGCTGGACACTTTCAGGGTGATCTCTTCCTTACCAAATTCCCAATGGAAAGGCAGTGTATCGCTGCTTTCCTGATTTTCATATATTTCTTTACGCATGGTTCTTTCCTCCTACAATCCCATCATTTCTTTTACGATCCGGTCAGATGCTTTCACCGCACCCACCAGCACCAGCAGGTTGAACACCAATTCCCCTACATAGTTCCACACAATGGTCACTGCACTTAAGGACGTATCCCCAATGGCTGGCGGACTGGCAGAATAAACGGAGAAAATGATACAGGCCAGCGCAATGATCGCCCCTTCCAGACACACCCCTGCATAGGACTTGATGAAATTCTTTCCCACCGACTGGGAGGGTTCTCCTGCAAAGGTGGAAATGGGGATGGGCGCAATGGCAGTATACATATACAGCTTGAACATCCTTCCATATACCGTAAGGATCATGATAAAAGACAGCACTGTGATCAAAAGGCTTCCCAGCAGCGTCACGATCCACAAGGGAATGGATTCCAGCATCCCTACCGCTTCAATCTTTTCCACGATCTCTGCTGGAAGCTCTGTCACACCCCCGTTTGCCATCCCCGACTGTGCCATGATGGTAGACACGATCCCCTGTACAATGGAAAACAGGGCTGTCATCAATTCCATGCCATACATGATGGCGCCTTGTGCCAGTGCAAACCGGATAAAGGCTTTGAGGGCATGTTCCGGCTTTTTCATGTCTGTAAAGCTGCCACAGGTCTTTACGATCCCGGCTGCAAAAAACAGTACCAAAAGTCCATACCCAATGGCAGTCAGCGCCCCGTTGATCCCGGTGATGACACTCCAGATCGTCCCGCCCTTAAAGGATTCCGGACTTTGGGTAAGGAGCGTCCAGATTTCTGCCAGCTTCTCATTCCAGGTGTTCAGTGCAGAGTTTAAGTTCTGCACGATCCAGTTATCACTCAAACAGTCTCACCTCCTTTACCGGGGCAGGAAGATGTCCTCCCTGCCCGCTTCTGTCTCTTCCCGCTACCCAACGATCAGGTCCAGGATCTCTTTTGCAAAGGTGATGATGACACCGCCTGCCAGCGTCAGAAACCCGTTGGCTCTTTGGCTGGGATCATGGCTCTTTAAGCTCAAACCTACCTGCACCACACCAAATCCCAGTAAGATCAAGCCAATGGCTCGAATCAGGGAAAAGATAAAGGTAGACAGGTTATTGATGACTGACAGGGGATCTCCGGCTGCAAGCACCGGGATACCACCTACCGTCATAGTAAGCACCACTGCTGCATACGTGGCAAGGGTACGCTTTGGTCCTCTGCCCATAGGCATCGGTGCAGTCGCATGGTTTGTTGTCTGTCTCTTTGGCATTTCATTTCTTTTCTTCAATGGCATTCCTCCAATCAAAAAGACTGCTCCCTGCCGAGGATCTCCTCAGCCGAGAGCAGTTCATAATCATCCAGTCTCCTGGTATCAATGGTTACATCTTCATGGGACAGGGGAGCCTTCGCATAATCATAAGGCGGCGCCCCTCCATCCTCCGTATATTTCACATTCACATGTTTATGCATATCATATTTCTCATCCAAAATGGGGCGTTCCCCACGCACCAGAAGCACTGCCTTCCGGTTATCCAAAAGGCGTACTTCATCGGGGGTCAAAAGTTCTTTGCCACAATGTCAAGTGATGAATTCAAATTACTTTGAGAATTTGGCACTTACGCATAAAGCAGCACGTGACAACGTTATGTGTTTGGATTATAATGATAGATGAAAATTGAATCATCATATCGCTCCATCCGCAAAGACGGAACATGGAATCGGGTGCAAGTCCCGGCGAGTCGATCACTGTGAAACTTTCCTGAGGGAAAGGTAAGTCAGATACGTGGGAGCGTATGGTGCTTCTGCCGGAACCGGAAGCACGTTTTTTAGGCGCAGGAAGCTGTGCTTTGTTGAGCGTGTCTGTTTGGATGCGCTTTTTTCTTACGGTTCCTATGTATAAAATAAATCCCTTTTTTGCAAGGAGTCTTTTCATGCGTAATCAGTATTGGGAAAATAAGCACTATGCTTATTTCTGCAACCGGGAATGTGAATATTTCCCCTGCCATAAGGGTGCCGACCCGGAAAATTTTAATTGCCTATTCTGCTATTGCCCTCTGTATGTATTGGGAGATCGCTGCGGCGGAAAGTTTGCCTACCTTCCCAACGGATACAAGGACTGCAGCCGCTGTCTGTTTCCCCATCTGCGGGAGAATTATGGTGTAATTACGGAACGCTATGGAGAAATCCTTGCGGCAATTCCATATCCAGATCAGGAGGATGACGAATGACCCTTTTACAACTGAAATACATTGTGACGGTTGCTGCGGCCGGAACGATCAGCGAGGCGGCAAAACAGCTTTATATCGCCCAGCCCAGCCTGACTTCCGCAATCAAGGAACTGGAAAATGAACTGGGAATTACTATTTTCAAACGTACCAATAAAGGCATCCTGCTTTCGGCGGAGGGAGAAGAATTTTTAGGATATGCCCGTCAAGTGATTGAACAGACAAATCTGATTGAAGAACGATACTTAGGGAAGACCCCTGTCAAGCATCAGTTCTGTGTGTCCACGCAGCATTATTCTTTTGCGGTAGAAGCATTTGTTGAGCTTTTGAAACAGTATGGCGGTGAAGAATACGACTTCCGCATCCGTGAAACGCAGACCTATGAGTTGATTGAAGATGTGGCAAAGCTGCGAAGCGAGGTGGGTGTGCTTTACCTTAATAGTTTCAATGAAGCTGTCCTGCGCAAGACCATGCGGGAAAATGATTTGAAATTTCATCGTTTATTTATCGCAAAGCCTCACGTTTTTGTCAGTACGTTCAGTCCTCTGGCAAAGAAGAAAATTGTTGAATTGGATGAGCTGGCAACCTATCCGAGATTGTCCTATGAGCAGGGAGAACACAATTCCTTCTACTTCTCTGAGGAAATTTTAAGTACGTTGGAAAGCAAGAAAGACATTATGGTTTCTGACCGGGCCACGCTGTTCAATCTCCTGATTGGTCTGAACGGGTACACCATTTGCAGCGGCGTTATCAACGAAGAACTAAATGGGAAAAATATTGTTGCTGTCCCCCTTGCTGTGGATGATTACATGGAAATCGGCTACATCACTCACAGCAAGGTCGGACCGGGTAAATTTGGAACTCTGTATATCGAAGCTCTGAAACGATATGCTTCCGCACAGGAATGACAGAACATAAAGTAGCGGTCTGCTATAGATTCAATCTATGGCAAACCGCTGCTTTTCCGTATTTTACAGAACCCTTTCCCGCAGGTATACTGAAAAAGAACGATCATACCCAAGGAGGACACATTATGGACTATTCAATTATTGGATTTCCGCGTATCGGGATCCACCGAGAATTAAAGTTCGCAACAGAAGCGTATTTTCGCAGCGAAATAGATGCCGATGAGTTGAAACGGGTTGTCTCTCAGCAGAGAATGGAGCAGTGGACACGCCAGAGGGACGCAGGTGCCGGCTTTATCCCGTCCAATGATTTTTCCCTTTATGACGGGATGCTGGACACCGCTTATATGCTGAACGCCATTCCAAGGCGGTATGCCGATCTGAGGCTTTCCGATATAGACACATACTTTGCCATGGCCCGTGGGTATCAGGGGGCGCAGGGAGATGTCAAAGCATTTACCATGAAAAAGTGGTTCAATACGAACTACCACTACATGGTACCAGAGCTGGATGATGATATGGAGTTGAAGCTCCGCTCAGATGCTTTTCTGGATGGCTTTCATCAGGCGCGTTCTCTGGGCATTCAGACAAAGCCCGTGGTCGCCGGACCGTTTACCTTTTTGAAGCGGGCCCGCTGTACCGGCAATAAATCCGCCACTGATTTTGTAGATGATATTCTGTTTGCCTATGCAGATATTTTGAAGCGGTGTGGAGAAAACGGCGTGGAATGGCTGCAAGTTGACGAGCCGTATCTGGTCATGGATTTAACAATGGGGGATGTTGCCCTTTTCCGCAAGCTGTACCAAACGCTGCTGGAACAAAAAGGCACAGTGAAGGTGCTGCTCCAAACTTATTTTGGCGATGTGCGGGATTGTTACCGGCAGCTATGTGAACTGCCCTTTGACGGCATTGGCCTTGACTTTGTGGAAGGAAAGCAGACCGCAGCACTTGTAGCAGCAAACGGTTTCCCGAAGGATAAAATCCTGTTTGCGGGACTTGTAAATGGGAAAAACATCTGGCGTACTAATTATAAAGACGTACTGGAGCGAATCGCCGGTTTGAAAAGCTGCTGTGACCACATTGTACTCAGTACATCCTGCTCCCTGCTCCATGTGCCGTATACTGTAAAGAATGAGCCGCAGCTTTCCACCGAAATTATCCGGCATTTTTCCTTTGCGTATGAAAAGCTGGATGAACTGCGTGAGCTTTGCTGCCTGGCTGAACTTGCAGACTATTCCTGTGACCGGCGCTATCTGCAAAATCAGGAACTGTTCCAAACCAGTGAGCTGAGAACCGACACAGAGGTACAGAAACAGGTTGCGGCACTTACTGAATCGGATTTTACCCGCAGGGTGCCCAGAAAGGAACGGCAGGGAACGCAGAAAGAACTGCTGAATCTCCCGCTGCTGCCCACGACAACGATTGGCTCTTTCCCGCAGACAAAGGAAGTCAAGCAGAACCGAACAAAATTCCGAAAAGGCGAAATCAGCGAAGAAGAATACCGAAATAATGCAAAGGGATTCATCCGGGATTGCATCGCTTTACAGGAAAACATTGGTCTGGATGTCTTGGTGCATGGCGAATTTGAACGCAACGACATGGTGGAATTTTTTGGCGAAAATCTGTCTGGTTATGTGTTTACCATAGGCGGTTGGGTACAGTCTTACGGTACACGGGGCGTAAAGCCGCCGATTGTGTTCGGGGACGTCAAACGCAAGAAGTCCATTACTACCGATTATATCCGTTATGCCAATTCCCTGACGGATAAGGATGTGAAGGGAATGCTGACAGGACCAGTCACGATTTTGAACTGGTCGTTCCCCAGAGAAGATATTTCCACGCAGGAGATGATGTATCAGATCGGCCTTGCAATCCGGGAAGAGGTTCTGGAACTGGAAGCTGCAGGCGTCCGTATTATTCAGATTGACGAAGCCGCGCTCCGGGAAAAGCTGCCGCTCCGCCGCGCCGACTGGCATAGCGACTATCTGAACTTTGCGATCAAGGCATTCCGTCTCTGCCACGCAAAGGTAAAACCGGAAACGCAGATTCACACCCATATGTGCTACAGCGAGTTTGAGGACATTATCCCGGAAATCGACGCAATGGACGCCGATGTGATTACCTTTGAGGCGTCCCGTTCCAAACTTACGATTCTGGACAGCCTGATGGCGCATCATTTTGAAACGGAGGTGGGTCCCGGCGTCTACGACATCCATTCCCCCCGCATTCCGAGTGTAGAAGAAATTGAAGCCGCCCTCCGGCTGATGCTGGACAAGATCCCGGCAGATCATTTATGGGTCAACCCAGACTGCGGATTAAAAACCAGAGGGGAAACCGAAACCGTTGCCAGTTTGAAAAATATGGTCCAGGCGGCGAAAAATATAAGAAACGAATGCAAAGGAGACATTTGATATGAGTAATTTATACGCACCGTTCCGTTACGACTACGTGGGCAGCTTTCTTCGTCCGGCAGAACTGAAAAAGGCCCGCGCCGATTATGAAGCAGGAGCCATTACCGCCGATCAGCTCAAAGCTGTGGAGGATCAGTGCATTACCGAACTGGTGGCGAAGCAGAAAGCGGCCGGATACCATGTTATTACTGACGGCGAGTTCCGCCGCGCTACCTGGCATCTGGATTTTATGTGGGGATTCGACGGCGTCGGCCATAAGAAAACGAACACCGGCCTTCCCTTCCACGGAGAGGCGGCGATGATCGATGATACTTTTGTGACCGGCAGGATCGGATTGTCCGGTGAGCATCCCTTTGTGGATCATTTTTTCAATAGCAGGAAGAAGATTCCGGCGATAATTGGTGATTCCTCCACATCCATAAGCTTCCAGAACCACACCATGATATCCCAGATCCACCACCGTCTCCAATAGCACCGGATCAAACCCCGGTATTAGCTTGAATACTGCCACTTTAGAGTCCAATCGCACATCAACAGCTGATTCTACTGTTGCAGCTGCGACAGTTTTTTCTTTTGCAGTTTTCTGCATCATCAATTTCCCATCTGCAATTTTTCCTGCATAAGGACAGTTCACACTGACAAAGGCATCGAATCCCATCGTTCGGATTTTAGTTGCCCATAATCCATGAATCACTCTGCCATCAAAAGTAAGATAAACTCCCGCCGGTGCTCCGCAGGCTGTCAGGAATGCATCATAAATATTATGCGCCGCATCACCGTCCTCTTCTCCCACTGGAAGCTGAGATCCCGTCAGAACCACAGGCACTTTAGGATGGATCAACATTGTATCCAGTGCCGCTGCACTGTAGGCACAAGTATCTGTTCCATGAGTAATCACAATTCCATCATGGTTCTTCATTCCTTCAAATGCTGCTTTTGCCATCACAGCCCACTCTTCTGGCTGCATATTAGTGCTATCGAGATTCAGAAGATCGACACAGTCGATTTCACACAGATCCTGAAGTTCCGGAATCAGATCCAGCATCTGCTGTCCGGTCGTCTTCGGTTCCAGACCGTCTTCTCCTTCCTGAGAAGCGATGGTTCCACCTGTCGTTATCATTAGAATCCGTTTCATATTACATAGACACCCGTTCTGCGATCTCTGCCATCTTCGCTTTATTCAGCCTGGTATCTCCCTTTACTCTGGAATAGGACAGATAGCCGTTCATACGGTCGATCTTGGTCAGATTCCGGCTGCCACAGACAGGGCATACATCCATTTCAAGTTCCTGATGGCCACAGTCATCGCAGTAAGCCAGAGACAGATTGACACCCTCGTAGAAGCCCATATCCATGGCTCTGTGGATCAGTGTCTTGATGGCTTCGGTATTGTAATCAATGGGATATTTTACATACTGGATCTTACCGCCGTTGCTCAGATCCCAGAAACGGTTCTCCAGATCCTGTTTCTGGATCGGCGTAATATCCTCTGTCACATGGCAATGGAAGCTGTTGCTGACATATTCTCGGTCGGATACACCC
>ERZ780190.2156-NODE-2156-length-15572-cov-3.974995_pt1 | contig 15572 bp, 13 predicted proteins | sample MGYA00510980_ERZ780190 | MGnify/ENA primary metagenome ERZ780190 (study PRJEB29588, sample SAMEA1972188) | human gut metagenome | biome: human gut; feature: human-associated habitat; material: faeces | place: Denmark | collected 2008/2010 ... | reverse complement strand
CGATCCCGGCGGCGTTCTTGCCACCGGCCTGGGCCATGTTGGGACGGCCGCCACCGCGACCGTCGACCAGGCCCGCGATCTGCTTGATCACGTTGCCGGCGTGGAAACCGGCCTTGACGGCGTCATCGGAGCCGGCGGCGAGCAGGGCCGGGGTGCCCTTCTCGGTCACGCTGGCGACGACGCAGGCAACAGGGCCAGCGACCTTCTGGTGCACGGTATCCCAAACGTTGCGCAGGTCGGCAGCCTCAAGGCCCTGAAGCTCAGCGACGACGAGCTTGTAGCCGCCGAGTTCGACAGCACCGTCGATAGCGCTGGAAATGGCATCGGAGGAGCCACCGGTGAGGGCCTTCTTGAGCTTGTTGGACGTCTCGCGCAGCTCGGCCTGCAGGTTCTCCACGCGGGCGGGAACCTCGTCCGCGCGGCACTTGAGCGCAGCGGCAGCGGCGTCGACGAGCGCCAGACGGTCGGCCATGTAGTCGAGGGCACCCTTAGAGGTCACGGCCTCGATACGGCGGACATTGGAGCCCGTGGAGGACTCGGAAATGATCTTGAACAGGCCGATCTCGGCTGTGTTGGCAGCGTGTGTGCCACCGCAGAGTTCGCGGGAGAACGGCTGGTCCTCAGCGCCCACGGAGACAACGCGGACGACGTCGCCATACTTCTCGCCAAACAGGGCGACAGCGCCGGCAGCCTTAGCCTCGTCGATGCCCATGACACGGGTCACGACCGGCTTGGAAGCGAAGATCTGCTGGTTGACCAGGTCCTCGACAGCCTTGAGCTGCTCGGAGGACAGGGCCTCGAAGTGCGTAAAGTCAAAGCGAAGGTGCTCGGGCGTCACCAGCGAGCCGGCCTGGGAGACGTGCTCGCCCAGGACCTGCTTAAGGGCGGCGTCGAGCAGGTGCGTGGCGGTGTGGTTGCGGCGCAGGAAGCCACGGCGCTCGGCGTCGAGCATGGCGGTCACGGCAGCACCGACGGTCAGCGTACCCTCGGCAACGTGAGCGACGTGGGCATACAGGCCGTTGTGGTTCTTGGTATCGGAAACGGTCAGTGCAACGCCCTCGGCGGAAAGCTTGCCGGCGTCACCCTGCTGGCCGCCCATCTCGGCATAGAACGGCGTGCGATCGAGCACAACCTCGACATCCTCGCCCGCGGCAGCGGACTCGACGGATTCACCGTTGCGCACGATGGCGACAACCCTGGCGCCCTCGATCACATCGTTGTCATAGCCGTCGAACTCGGTCGCGGCGACCTTGTCGGAAAGCTCGACCCACACGTCGTTGAAGCTGCCCCAGGCGTCGCCCTTGGCGTTGGCGCGAGCGCGGGCCTTCTGGTCCTCCATGCAGGCGGTAAAGCCGTCCATGTCGACATCGTGGCCAGCGGTGCCGGCGATCTCGACGGTCAGATCGATGGGGAAACCAAAGGTGTCGTGCAGCTTAAAGGCGACATCGCCCGGAAGCACGGCGCCCTCGGAAAGCGCTGCCAGAGCCTCGTCCAGATAGACGCGGCCGTTGTCGAGCGTCGTGGAGAAGCGCTCCTCCTCGGAGGCGACGATACCCTTGACGAGGGCGACGTTCTTGAGCAGCTCGGGATAAGCCTCTCCCATCTGAGCATTGACCTCGTCGATGAACTTGGTCAGGAAGGCACCCTCGATGCCCAGCAGGCGACCGTGGAACACGGCACGGCGGAGCAGACGGCGAAGGACGTACTCGCGACCCTCGTTACCGGGCAGGATGCCGTCCGAGATCATAAAGTCGACGGCACGGGAGTGGTCGGCGATGATGCGCAGGGAGCGGCTGGCACCAGAGTAATCGTCGGCGTCATAGGTCTTGCCGCTAATCTCCTCACCGAGCTTGATGAGGTGCTGCATCAGATCGCCGTCGTAGTTAGCAGTCTTGTGCTGCATGATAGCGGCCATGCGCTCCAGACCCATGCCCGTATCGAGGTTGCGGTGCGGCAGCTCCGGCATGGAGCCGTCCTCCTGGCGGTCGTACTGGGTAAACACGAGATTCCAGAACTCCAGGAAACGGTCGCAGTCGCAGCCGGGCTTGCAGTCGGGGCTGCCGCAACCGACCTCCTCGCCCATGTCAAAGTAGATCTCGGAGCACGGACCGCAGGGGCCAGTGGGGCCAGCGGCCCAGAAGTTGTCGTCCTCGCCCAGGCGGGAGATGTGATCCTCGGCAACGCCCAGGGAGCGCCACACGTCGTGGGTCTCGTCGTCCTCGGTAAAAACGGTAAAGTACAGGCGGTCGAGCGGCAGCTTGAACTCCTTGGTGATGAGCTCAAAAGCCCAAGCGCAGGCCTGCTCCTTGGAGACGCCGCCAAAAGAGAAATCGCCGAGCATCTCGAAGAACGACAGGTGACGGCCGTCCTCGCCGATGCAATCGATGTCGTTGGTGCGGACGCACTTCTGGCAGGAGATCGCGCCGATCTCCTTCATGGTCTTCTTGCCCTGGTAGTACTCCTTAAACTGGTTCATGCCGGCGTTGGCAAGCAGCAGCGAGGGATCATCGGGGACGAGGGACGAAGAAGGATAGAGCTTAAGACCGCGCTCCTCAAAGAAGTTGAGGAACTTGGAGCGGATCTCGGCCGTAGTCATTGACGGGTAGTCAGCACTCATAGAGGGAATCTCCTCGGTTTCACATCGAAACAGTTCAAACGTAACGATATTACCATCCCACCGCGCCTGTGCAAAAAAGAGGGCCGCCAAACAGCGACCCTCCAGCGAAAGTGCACGTTATTTAGGACTAAGCAATCCTTTGAAAAAATGGTTTTGGTAAAATACCGTTTAAGAATCATCCGGAAGGAGCGACCGATGAATACCAAACGATTTATCTTGAATGCACTTCTGACAGCAGCAATATTGACGCTCTTCGTCTTCTCGGACTTATACATGAATCACCCAAGATTTGGATATGCTTTATACGCTGTGTTTTCCGGCGAAACAACTTACAACACCATAGGTTTCATTGACGCAATCTTTTTCTATGTAGTCGGCCCCGTATCAAGCGAACTGGTCGCTTTTCTTGTCTGCTTCAACCTGAATCTACAAAGCCAAACTCATTCAACGACTTCGGCCAAACAAGGAATCAATCTCTTCGTAATAATGATAATTCTGCAAATTGCGACAGTGTTGATTATCGCCCTGACCGCAACAAACATTTTGAAGTATGAGTTCGGATTCATCGCGAGCTGCCTGATGGCAATTGCCGCGGGTATAGCGGTTTCGTATACGACACCGGCAAAGAAGTAGATCAACTAACAGGGCCTATTTGGAATCCGAATCGTCCATGGAACCGTCGATGCCGGTTTTGGTGTCGTCATCCGTATTGGAATCGTCATCCTTGGGGCTTATAGGACACACATTTTGTCCTATAAGCCCCGATCAATTCATACTCCTCATCCTCGCCGAATTGCGAGTATGGCAGAATCGGCACTGGATGGCAGCGCGCTAGGCCGTGTCCGCGGAGTTACCCCCCCCGTTTTTATCGTAACAGCTGATTCTAGGGACGCTTCAAAAAGTCAACCGAGGGTTTTGTCCCGTCAAGACGCCGAACGAGAATTACGTACCGTCAAGAGCCTCAAAACACGCCCCTCGCGGAACAGAATCCTCACTCGATTTCCATGCGGAGTAAAAACGTCAATCAATCATCCTCCGCAACGTCTATCCACCAAAAAGGCCGCCCCACGTGGAGCGGCCTTTGCTCGCAGCTTTTTACTGATAGTTACTCAAAAATTATTCCAACACATCCACAGAAGAGCAGCGAATCGTATTTTTCTTTCGGGAATCGAGAAAATAGCCTACCTTGACTTTAGACCCAACGCTCACGGGGCTATCGCTTACATAGCGCGTATGTTCTGAATCAACCAGAATGGTCAGACGATCAGACCCGTCGTTATATGGATCTTCGCTTTCGACCGACATGGTAAAATCGCCAGAGCTGTCAACGTTCAACACCAATCCGCTCACGAACCACAAATGTGAATAGTCACCTCCGCTATCTTTTTTGGCAACGCTCCACTTTTAGAAATAGCGCAGAGAATGCGAACACGGCAACTGATATAGCGATGAAAACCTTAACGCCACTCCCCTTACCATAAAATACAAATTTATTCGCCAAAGAAAAAAAACCCTGCCTTATCCGTGTAATTAGCATAGTACTACGTTAACGTGCTCATGGCTGTGGGTTGGTTTAACCTACAGCCATGCTAAAGTTGCCAAAAGGGGCACAAAGGCCAATACGTTTGCGCCATGCCGGCACAGCGACCTGGCATCGTATGCACCGGCGGGATCATCGCTGGCCTGCAAGGAGGGCATATCCACGCGCTCATGGTCGCCGGAGGCCTCGTGATGCAGCACGCGCCGGGCGGCGACTGGAAGCGCGTCGATTGGGACGTGCTTGCCGCCTGGCTCGACAGATACGGTTACAAGGTCGCTGATTGCGAGACGGAGACCCTTCCGACCGCCGACGCGGCGAGTAGGAACGCGAGGGTAAAAACGCATCGTCGCTGAACCAGTGAGTCAGTATTCTTTAGTTGGATGATGGATATTGAAATTGATTAGCGAGATAATGTGCATATCTCATAATGTATGCGTTGCACCATGAGAGAGGGGTCTGTCATGAGCTGGAAACCGAGAAAATGCGTTATCGCCGGTCTCGTGACAACCGGTCCTGACGGCGGCTTGTTTGCAACCGCAATGACATCGTACCGACTTTTCACTTGCATGTTCTGAAAGGCAGTTGCCATGCTGTCGCAAAATCAATCAAGATACTTGGTCACAATCGGCTTTGCCCTGCTTGCATTACTCTTTGCTAGCGACCTTTTGCTGAAACCGCCCAAGGAACTCGTTTTGCTTGCCATAGACTGCATTTCCGCCCTTTACTTTACGGCAACCCTATTCGTCGGACTAAAGGAGAGGAAAACGGGCGCAGTCGTTGCATCTGCTGTAGGCGTGATCACAGCCATTGCCTCATTCTTTATCTGACACATTGGTGATCTAGGGGCGATATCGTAGGAATGCGACCGGGAGAGCCGGGACCAGATTGCCCGGGTTGCCCGGTCGGCTCGCGCGACGGCGCGGCGGTTCCACAGAAAGCTCTCCGGACTTCACGCCGTTTCTGATCGCATTGTAGACAGCCATCTCGTCTTCGCAGTCGGCGAGCACGCGGTGTGCGTCGTCGTTTTGGATGTCCAGTAAATCTCGAAGGTCCTCCATGCACCAGCGTCCGAGATCTGGCCATGCGCGTTGCGCGAGCTGATAAGTGTCGATTGCGATGTTGTAGTTAAAGTCCAGGCCAAAGCCGTCCCAGGCAGAACGGCTTTGTTTCCTTGATTATCAACTTCATCCGGACACTTCCCGCATTCATCCGTGTGTACGGATGAATGCGGGGTTCGATACCCCGGCGGCCTAATCGGCAGACCGCCGGGAACTCTCACTCCTCGATAAAAGCCGGCACTCGGTTAGTCCTGCGCATCTTGAAATCGCCAGTCTCGTGGGAGACGTAGAGAATGCCGTCCATCCCGTCTCGTGATGCATACGACAGGTGAACTGAACCGCAATCCGATCCATCATTGTCGAGAAGATCGAACGAATTCGGATCGCTCGTTGCGGCCAAACGACCACTCAGACAAGAGCCATCGTCATTACAGATTTGCCATTCCATATCTTCACCTGCAAGAATCGCCATAGACGGCTTGGTCGCGCCATCGTTGACATACATCCCGTCTATGCCAAACCCATTTTCAGCGCCATCGATGAACGACTGCTCGGACCTATACCTCGCAAATGATGCACATAGCACCATTGCAAGACAAAGTACAAAGCCAACAATCGCTATCTTTGCATAGCTCTTGCCTATCATGTCATTCACCTCCCTCGTATGTATCGAGGTATTCCTGCTTGAGCGTCTGCGAGGACGACTTGATCTTTTCCACGAGCGTGCCGGCTTCGATGAAGTAGAACGAGTTGGTAAGATCTGCCAGGTCGTCGAGTAGATGGCTTGAAATGAGCACGCTGCGTCCCCGCGCCACTTCGCTGCGCATCGCGTCGCAGGAGGTTTTCCGTTTTCCCGGATCGAGGCCGTTCAGCGGTTCATCGAGGATGAGGTACGGGCAATCGGTCGCTATCGCCATGGCAAGCTTTACCTGCTGCTTCATTCCTGTCGAGAGTTTACGGGTCGGCTTGTCGAGATATGGGGAGATTCCGAGGGAGTCGCAGAGCGAGTCGATGTCGGCGGCCGATTTCCACGCCTCCCTAACGAAAGCAAGGTGCTCGATGGCCGATAGCGTGGGATAGAGATCCGCGCTGCCCGAAGAGCTCAGGTAGACGAGTTCTGCAAATTCGGCTGATCGACGTTGGCAGATTCCGTCTGCCGCCAGGCTTCCCGAGCGGATGCGGGTGGGAAATTGGCCCGACAGCGCTTCAAGAAGGGTGGTTTTCCCCGAGCCGTTGGGAGCAACGAGGCCCGCCGCCGTTCCCGGGCTCAGGAAAAGCGACCCGATTGAAAGTATCGTCGTGCTTCCGTATCCCACGCTCGCGTCCAGGAGCTCGAGCCCATGGTGCTTTTTCGCGGGTCCAGGCTGTTTGGGGGAACGTGTCGCAACGGCGCCGACCGTAAAAAAGACCGCGACGTATGCCAGGGCCACGGCAAGCATCGATGCGCTGCCTGAACCGGAGCCAATGAATTCTGTCGGGAAGCATCCTACGTAACCCGTTGCCTCGATAGGCGAGAACACGGCCAGCGGCAGGAGCCCGAGCACGGCATTATGCCCCAGTGCCGAATCGGACAGTAACGGGAATGCCGGGGCCGCGACAAGCAGCGCGGAGGTAAGGGGGCCCGCGAGGACGCGCCTCGTTGCGGTCGATAGGACGGCGGAGCAAACGGATATCAAGGTTCCGCCCGCAAACAGCGCGAGAAGCAGGGCTGTGAAGACGTTTCCCGCGGTCGTGGTGGTAAGCGCGCCGTCATGGAAGAAGGCGATCGGGTACCCAATTTGCCCGAAGCCGTTTAGGGCCAAGGCGTAAATGCCCCCGGGTGCGAGGCCGGCGAGGAGCATCGCGGTCCCCGCGGCGATTATCGAAAACACGATCTGGATAAGGCGCCGGAATTTGGGCACGGGCGCCTTTGCCGCCAGGGTCCCGGGCCTTGTGGCGCCGAGCACGAGTATCGACGAGAGAAGGAAGGGGATGAAGGGAAGGAAAGACGGCGCCGTGGCAATGGCGTAAGGCAGGAAGGAAAGGAATGGCAGGTCGTTTGCGGAGGCCGGGATATCCGTGATGCCGGAGCTGCTCAGGGCACGGCAATATGCGAGCGCTGCGTCATTGGTCTCTTGGTCTCCCACGATGGACCCGGATTGGAAGCCTTCGCCCATGAGCGCGTAGTAGCTCTCGGCAGAATCGAGAAAGGCGGCGTCGGTTTGAGCGGCAAGGGCGGCGTTCGCGTATCTTGCAAGCTCCGCGTCATTTTGCTGCTCTGGAGATAGGTCTGTGCCGCTGGCCTGGGGCGCGCGCGTATTGAATGCGTCGACAAAGCTCTGCATGCCCTGTTTCATAAAGAAGGGCCCGTAGATGGGTGAATTGAACGCAATGGGGACGGAAAAGGCTGCAGCGAGAACGAGCGTACAAATCCATACGGCCTTGTCTCTTAGGATTAGTTTGAGAAGAAGTCGACAGTACATTTAGAAGCACCTACGTTCCTCAAAGAATTGTTAGATTAAAAGTAACAGACCGGATGAAGATACGCGCGACGGGGGCGAGGCGAATGGCTGAGCGGTATCGATATGCGGGTTCAACGGTATCACATTGGCCACATAGATTTTTAACTTGCATTTCTACCCGCCCTTTTCGTAGAGTCGCCGATACGTGCTTAGCGCACCCTCGGCGCGTCCGGCAGGCTTTGCGAAATGGGATCCAGGAGACTTCGGCGCAGCATCATCTTGCGGAATGCTTCTAATGAGCCTCCCATCCTTCAAAAACAGAATCTCATCGCACAGCCTATCGACCGAATCCAAGATGTGGGATGACATGATGATGCACGTACCAGAATCGGCCAGCTTCCTGAGAATCTCGGAATGCAAGTCCACCCTGCTGGGGTCGAGCGCGTTCATGGGCTCATCTAATAGAAGGTACCGCGCGCCCGTCGCATACGCAATCGCCAGGGTAAGCTGCTGCTTCATGCCCTGGCTCAGAGTGCGGATCCTCATCTTCGCGAACTCGCCTATCTGCGTTTGTTCCACTATCTCTTCGATATCGCGAGCATGCGGCCACATATCGCAAACCATCTTGAGGTGATCTTCCGCACGCAATCCGGGATACAGCAGCGTCCCCTCACCAGGTGCATAGAAGATCATAGAACGGACCTCTCTCGCACCCGTACCCTGCACCTCATCCAGAACGATGCTCCCGTCCACGCGAGGACCCGGCAAACCTGCCATCGCACGCAGCAACGTCGTCTTTCCATGCCCGTTCGGAGCGACGAGACCGTAGACCGTACCCGGGGCAAACTCAGCGTTCACCGAATCTACGAGCACCTTCTTTCCATAAGAGATCGTCAGCGTTTGAAGGTCAATCATCGAGATCATCCCCTTTCGATCTTTGGAACACTCAGGCGCACCATCAACGGAGATACGGCGCCCAAGACCACCAGCAGAGCGCCCGATGCGCCGACGACCTCTCCAAAAGGCATCGCGTTCGTCCCTCGCCCAAGGAACCCAATCGTCCCCACCTGGGAAGCGGGATCAAACGAGGCGAATGGAGCCAGCAGCGCGACGCCCATGCCCACGCTTTCAACATGAGCGCTCAACGAACCCAACACCAAGAGAACCGCGCAAACCATTCCGGTGACAACGGGGTTGCGGCTAATCGCTGCTGTCAACGCAGCGACGACGGAAATCACGCCGTATGCCATGACCAGCAACGGAATACTGCACAACACCGCCTCCCCCACCGTGGACGTTGTCGAAGCTCCCGCCCGAATGAGAGCGACGGGATACTCCGATCCACCCGCACCGTTCTTAATCACGGACACAACGACAGCGGGAACCATCGACACCAAAAGCAGCACCAAGCCAAGCAGGAGAGCCAGCGCAACAGCCGTCAGAAAACGCACATGCGCTGTTGCGGGGATCTGGAGAACCAGAAGGGAACGACACTGCAGGTGGGTGCACGCGAGCGATGTGACAACCACGGGCAACAGCAAAAATAAGGAGGGAAGCGCTGCCTGGAGATACGAAAGGAGGATTAATGGGGGCATCTTCGTACTTAACTCGTAAACCTTGGGGTCCGGCAAGCTCGCGATCGACTCAAGCAGAAGGGCGCGCGCCTCCGCACGAGAAGGAGTCTCCGGCTCGATTCCGATCGATTGCAGGAGAGTCGCATCTGCCGCGCCCAGCTCACCTCGAGCGCGCTCGTACGTCGCAAGGCTTCGAAACCCCTCCGCAGGCATAGGCGCGTACACGAAACCCGAAAGAGCATCCCGCATGTCTTCCAGGGCCGCTTTGCCCTCGACGTCCATATTCGCAGCGTTCTGCTCTAGATACCGATCTATTGAACGGAGCTCCCCATCCCTATACCGAACAGCGGAAACGTTATCAGCGTCAGGAAACATCTCGACCAGAGCCGGGGCCAGCATCGTCGTCGACATTGCAATCGCGCATACGGCGAGGGTAGGAGAACGCAGGAGCAGTTTCCCCATCGTTCTTACGTATGCAACGGCGGAGGCACAAGCGCTCGAACGAGTTGCCGTTCTCGATGCAGTGAAGGAACCTCTCTCAAGACAAATCGGGGATATCGGGCACGCGCAGCCGCTCTTTCCAACAACGCAAAGCAGGCTAATTGCCAGCACCTCGATCCCGATTGCGCATACGAGGGCAATCGCGCCACGCTCGAAGCAAAGTCCAGGCAGATTCACTATCTGCGTTGTCGGGTACGGGCTATAGGCGCCGACGGTCAACTCAGTGTTCGCATACGTAAGGGGATTCAACAGGGCGAACTCACGTAAAGCGATGGATCTTCCGTAATACCCGGGAACCATCGTCACCCCCATCAGGGCACATACGAACACGATTCCAAGCGTAGGGTTATTGGCAATCTTCACGGCAAGGTGAACGACAAGCGAGATGAACGCTGCCACCAAGAATTGCAAGATGGCCGTCTGCGCGAACACCAGCCAAGCCGGTTTGATAACCGGAGTCGCATATTGAATGTAGCCTATCGGATAGAACGGCGAGCCCGGGCCATTCTTCACAAGCGCGGCGATTATCCCTGGAAGATTGATGGCGAGGACGGCAAGCATTGCAAAAACACTCGCCCATACGCTCGATGCAACAAGTCTACCCAGCTCGCCCATCGGTGCCTGGATGATGAGCTTTTCACGTTTGTTAAGACGCGCGGCAAGGAACGAGACGGCAACGGCCGTTGCGGCCCATAGCAAGTACTCCTTCGATCCGTCATAATAGGTGTACTCTCCATCCGATATCTGCAGAAACGGAAGTAGGGGAGAGAGCGGTGCCAAGATAAGACGTCCCGCGGCAAGAGGGTACAGAAGCGCGGGCATGCTTGATGAAGAGGTATAGACACCGTCCTCCCCCGCATTCACAAGCGCATCCGCATAGGATGCTGACAATTCCTGCTCAACACGGGTTATTCCCGACTCGAGGTATTCGACCCGTCCGTCGATGCCAGCCGCGCTCCTGAAGACGGGCAGAGCACAAAGAACCATCAACGCAACAACGACAACACAGAGCGACCTGGAGGAGAGAAGCGACCTAAAGATCGCCTTCGAGATTTTGAGCATATTCATCGCCAACCTTAACCTCATCCAGTCGGAACAGAGGGGCCGAACAAAATGCTCGGCCCTTATTACTTGCCGGCAAAGTCAATTTAACATAAACTGTTAAAAAGTAACCTGAGTTCTTTAAATTCTTCGGAGGTTATTATGAGTTCCGACAATCGCACTCCCCGGCTTCATTCCTTCCGCATCGCATGTGCGATAGCCTCTGCGACCCTTTGCGCCACCGCCATCGCACAAGTGGCGTTCTCCTTAAAGCCAGCAATCGAAGTGCTCGACAACCCTGTAATTGCAGACTCCCCCGCGTATCCAGCACTTGCGATCTCGACATTGGTCCCTGCCGTCATCGGTATCGCTACGACCATCCTCAGCGCCGTTCTCGTGTGGACGATCAAGAGCGGAGACCCCTTCAAGAAAGGGTCTGCGACATGCTTGAAGGTGCTCGGCATTCTCTTCGTTGTTCAAGCTGCCACCAGCCTCTACGCCGGCTCACTCAAAACCTCCGTTTCGATGTTTGGCGGCGAGGGGGCCGTCGGCGCCCAAGAGGTCGCTTCATCATTCGATTGGACCTCTTTGGTTCTCGGCATCGTCCTGTTCATGCTTTCCCAGCTCTTCTTGTACGCCCGAGAGCTGTACCTCGACTCCGACGAGATTGCGTAAGGAAACGCCATGCCCGTAATTGTTCGCCTCGACAAGATCATGGCCGAGCGAAAGATTTCCTCGAACGAACTTGCCGAAAGGATTGGAACCACGCCCGTGAACCTGTCCCGTATTAAAAAAGGGCATATTCGCGGCATTCGCTTCAACACACTCGAGCAGCTATGCCTCGCCCTTCGTTGCCAACCCGGAGACCTTCTCGAAGTCATGAGCGAAGAGGATGCCCGAAAGGAGTTCGGACTCGATTGGTCCGCCGAGGATTAGAGGGCGGTCGTACTCGCCCTGCACACGGGGATGCGAATCGGCGAGGTCTGCGGCCTTCGGTGGTGCGATGTGGATTTCGAGACGGGCCTGATCTCGATCAGACACTCGGTGGCGTACGCGAAGGGAATGGGTTCGTTTATCAAGGACACCAAGACCCATGACGCCAGGGGTATCCCCATCGACCCGGTCGGCCTACTCCCCTTCCTGAAGGAGACCCACGAGATCGACTGCGGAAAGCTGCGCTTGCGCGGCCTTACCGGGGCGGTCGAGATCGGAGACTGCTACATCCTGTCGGAGCCGGGCGCGACCTTCGCGACGACAAGCTATATCCGCAGGGCGTTCAAGACGTTCTCGGAGACCAACGGCCTCATAGGCACCAACGACGAGCTGATCACGTTCCACGGCCTTCGCCACACGTTCGCAACGCAGTGGATCCGCCAAGGCGGCGATATCAAGGCGCTCCAATCGATCCTCGGCCACAAGGACGCCATGGCGACGCTCAACGTCTACGCCGACATCGAGCCCATCTCCAAAATCCATAACATGCTGCGCGCCACGCCGTGCCTTTGGCGCGGGCACCTCGGGCCGAGGGTCGATCCGGGTCCCATGTTCCAACAGAGGATCCAGGAGTCCATCGAGACGCTCCAGGCGTTCGGCTACGGCATCACCGAGCCGGACGACCGAAATATCGCCATACGCGACGTGAAGACGAACAGTTGGCTCTAGCTCACCGAGTACGCGGCAGTGCTGGGCCCATCCCAACTGAGGTCACGGTGGTCCGATAGGGGCGCCGCCCGCGGCATGCGCCGCGGAGCGGTATCCCCTACCGAAGGGCGGGGATGCCCTCCGCTTCCAGTTCGGAATCAGCCGTCGGAGGCGTTCGGCTGACTGCGGGAACGGCCTGTCCGCTCAATGTGTTCGGCTGAGATCGGAAATCAACCCAACACGAGCCGGACACGCGCCAGACGGCTCTTCCCCGTACGGCCTTCCCCCTTACGCTCATGTTGCAGGCATGTAACGCCGCAGCGAGCGCGCCTTTTTTGCGCCAGACAGGTACAATGATGAACACTGTACCGTAGCGGAGCGCCCCGCGCGCGCCGCAATCACGCGAAAGGGTTTCCCATGGCCGAGATCTCGTCCTCCCGTATCGTCATCACCGTCCTTGGCAAGAACCGCCCCGGCATCGTCGCCGGCGTCACCCGTGTCCTAGGCGAGGCCAACGTCGACATCCGCGACATCACGCAGTCCATTATCGAGGACATCTTCACCATGACCATGCTGGCCGATACCGCCGAGTCCAAGCTCGACTTCGCCGAGCTGCAGAAGGCGCTGGCCGAGGCCGGCGAGCTTTCGGGCGTCAACGTGTCCATCCAGCGCGAGGACGTCTTCAACTTTATGTACCGCCTGTAGCGAACAGGCCGCCGGGGATAGCCTGACGCGCGCATGCCCATGCAAGCCACCCCGATGCGGCCCGGAGAGGAGCGCGCATGGCCTACGACGCCAAGAAAATCTATTACCGCTTCGATGACCACTTGAGCCGACTGGTTCTGGATTACGAAGCAAGCCGCCAGATTTCGCCTGAGAGCGAAAGCCTCTACCACGGCCTGCCGACCGCCCCGTACGACGAGGGCTTGTTCGTAGAGCACAACGTCAAGCGCGGCCTGCGCAATGCCGACGGCTCGGGCGTGGTCGCGGGCCTCACTCGTATCTCGGATGTGCACGGCTACAACAAGGTCGACGGAAAGGTCGTGCCCGATCAGGGCAAGCTCACGCTTCGCGGCTACAGCATCGAGGATCTGGTCAACAATGCCCAGGCCGAGAATCGCTACGGCTACGAAGAAGTCGCCTATCTGCTTATCACGGGTTCGCTGCCCAACAAGGAAGAGCTCGACGGCTTCTGCGAGCGCCTAGGTGCCTTTAGACATCTGAGCGACGAGTACGTCAAAGAGTTTCCCATGACCACGGTGTCGTCGAGCATCATGAACGTGCTTCAGCGCGCCGTGCTGCTGCTCTACGCCTTCGATGCCGAACCAGACGTGATCACGCCCGAGCACGAAATCGACGTCGCCATTTCCATGCTCGCACGTCTCCCGCGCATCGCCGCCTTCGCACACATGGCCTCGGTCGCCAAGCTTCGCGGCTCCGAGGTTCACGTGCCGCACCCCACGCCCGGCCTCTCCACCGCCGAGACCATCCTACAGGTCCTGCGCGGCGGCATGGCGTTCACCCGCGATGAGGCGATGCTGCTCGACGTTATGCTCATGCTGCATGCCGAGCACGGCGGCGGCAACAACTCCACCTTCGCTTGCCGCGTGCTGTCGTCTTCGGCCACCGACCCGTATTCCGCCTACGCCGCGGCTATCGGCTCGCTCAAGGGCCCGCGCCACGGCGGCGCCAACGCCAAGGTCGTGTCCATGCACGAGGACATCCGTGCGCATGTCTCCAATTGGGAGGACGAGGACGAGATCGCAGCCTACCTGGGCAAGATCCTCGACAAGCAGGCCTTCGACGGCACGGGCCTCATCTACGGTATGGGCCATGCCGTCTACACGCTGAGCGACCCGCGCGCCGAGGTGTGCCGCCGTTACGCGCGCACGCTTGCCGCCAAGAAGGACTTGGGCGAGGAGTTCGCGCTCATCGAGCGCATCGAGCGCCTGGCACCGCAGGTGATGCGCGACCACGGCATGACCAAGCCCATCTGCGCCAACATCGACCTGTACACGGGCTTTATCTACAAGATGCTCGGCGTGCCCGAGACGCTCTTTACGCCGCTGTTCGCCGTCGCCCGCATGGCCGGCTGGTCGGCGCACCGCATGGAAGAGCTCTTCTGCGCGCACCGTATCATCCGCCCCGCCTATCGTCCGGTGATCGAGCCGCTGGAGTACAAGCCGCTCGCCGACCGCTAGGACGCGGACCGTTATAGAACTCGAGCGTGGCCAGGGACCCAAGCCCTCGGCCACGCTTTTTATGCCAGTAGAAAGGGCTTCATCAAATGATTGTGTTTTCCGATATGGATGGAACGCTGCTGACGAATGATAAGCAGATGAGCGACGCCACCTGGGCGATGCTCGACGAGCTTGCGCACCGCGGTGTTGAGTTTGTGCCCTGCACGGGGCGCCCGCTGTCGGGCATCTTTGAGCCCATCCTCGCCCACCCCGCCGTGCACTATGCCGTCTGCGCCAACGGTGCCAGCGTCTGGCAGCTCGACGACGATGTGCCCACCGACGCCTCGCGCGCCACGTGCATCTTGAGCCGTCCGCTCGATTGCGGCATTGCCCACCGCATCCATCGCATTGCCGCCGGCCACGATGTGACCTTCGATATCTTCGCGGATGGACAGTGTTTCCTCCCCCGTTCGCTTTACGGGCGCCTAGATGAGTTCTGCGGCGGCGATCCCCACATCGCGGCTTCGCTCAAGCGCACACGAACACCGATCGACATGGATATCGACAACAAGATCGACGAGGTCGAGACGCTCGAACGCATCGCTATGTACTGGCATGACCCGGCCGATCGCGACGCCATCGCGGCGGCGCTCGACAACCTCGGAGGCATTGAGGTCACGCGTTCGTACGCCATGAATATCGAGGTCATGGGCGAAGGCGCCACCAAGGGAACGGCCCTCACGTGGCTGTGCGAGCATCTGGGCGAGCGTCTCGCCGACGCCTGGGCCTTCGGCGACAATATCAACGACATTCCCATGCTGCAGGCAGCGGGCCACGGCATGGCCATGATCAACGCCGAGCCCGAGGACCGCGAGGCCGCCGACGCCATTACCGAATACGACAACGACCACGACGGCGTCGCCCGCACCATCATGGCCGCCCTCGCCTAGTCATTGGGGACGTTCTTAAACGACTAGTC
>ERZ780190.2148-NODE-2148-length-15608-cov-5.062946_pt1 | contig 15608 bp, 6 predicted proteins | sample MGYA00510980_ERZ780190 | MGnify/ENA primary metagenome ERZ780190 (study PRJEB29588, sample SAMEA1972188) | human gut metagenome | biome: human gut; feature: human-associated habitat; material: faeces | place: Denmark | collected 2008/2010 ... | reverse complement strand
TATCGAGCATTTTGGCAACGCAGATGCCGTGCCGCAGCCGCCGGAGCGGTGCTTAGGCCGTAAGGCGGGAATTATGCGGTGTTGCCAATACTTTCTCAAGTTGCAGGCCATCTACTATTGCTTAAATCGTCAAATTATTCCCGCTTGGTTTCCAAAGAGATTCTCTGTATCGAAATACAAATTGTATTATTTGACAAGTTTAATACAAAAATAGCGTTGTATTCCCGCCATTTCACATCACGTTTCCACGCTTTTGTCTATCAAGCAGCATGCCAACCTCTGCCCTCGCTCTCTCCATATCAACTTTCGCCTTTCTCCCTATCCCGCCAAATCCCATCGTTCGGTCGGCCGTTTTAATTCCAAATCGTATAATACAGCTCATATATGCCATTTTGTTTTTAGCGTTTTCCTTCTACTCCGCCTGACAGAATAACCAATACCCTGTGTAAAATTGCAACCCTTCCCTTTCGCAGCGTACAGTGTTGCATCTTTACACAGGGTATTCCTATCCCTGTCGTATTATAAAAAGGTAATTCACCCTGCAGATTGTTGCTATTTACACAGGTTTCCCCTCTTTTTTGGTTCCCCGCACCTGATTCACCCAAAATCCGCTTTATTTTGCAAACGCTGCATCGCGCTTTTCCTCATGTTTTGCTCTGTAAACCTGTGTAAAATTCCAACATATTTCTCCTTTTTTCCTATTCTCACCTTCTATCCGTTTTGTTGTAATTTCGCACAGGTTTATGTTTTGTAGTATTTTCAGGCTGCTTTGCATACAAAACGGCACCGCGTCTTTCAAAAAACGCGGTGCCGCCTTTGATTTATTCAAGATTTTGAAGTGCTTACCCTGCCGTGCTGTTCTGCTCTGTCAGCCCCGTAAACACCGGGTCGTTCAGCAGCATTCCGGGAACAACATATCGGTAGGTGATTGCCTGCCTGCCGTTGATCACACGCACACTATCGTTGGCCAGTGCCAGCTCTTTCAGGGTTTGCATATCCTCATCGTTCAGATAGATGGAGATCTGCTCCAGGCCAGATGTCTGCTTATATTTTGTCCCGTTTGTAACGGGAACATAGCGGCTGCTGACAGGGTTCAACTCGTAATTCTGCACCCCGCACAGGCGCGCTTTCGCAGCCTGTTCATGGATCAGCTCCGATGTCAGGGTGCCCAGCCGCGTGCCGCGCCAGTCCGCTTCGCTTTGCAGCACTGCCCGCACAGCCAGGTGCAGCCGGATGACAATTCGCTGTTTCATATCGTGGATTCCTGTATTCCTATTTGCATGGATTTTTGTTGTTTGCTGCTTTCGTGGATCTGGATTATTCCACAGCATCAATCAGTGCTTTCAGCTCCTGCGCTGCCGCAATCAGCTCCTGCATCTGGTCCGACATTGCTTTGCGGTCCTCTGCCGTATAACTGCGGATCTTAGCTTCAATATTTTTTGCCGCTGCAATTTTACGCAGTTTGCGGGCCGTGGTAGGCAGCTTGGCCGAAATAAAGTTGTGATCCTTATCTACTGCTGCCGCCTTGTTTTCCTGCGTCTTGGCCTGACCGATTGCATCCTGTGCATTTTGCAACGCTGCTGCAAATACGCTCTCGCGCTCCTGCATGCTGCGGCGTTCCACTGCTACATCCAGCATGGCTGTGGTCAATGCGTCCTTGATGGCGCGGCGCTCATGGCTGCGTGGGTCAAGGGCTGCGATTTTCAAAAACATTGCGGCTGCACGGGCCTGTTCTTCCAGGGTCAAGCGGAGATAGGTTTCGCACTCGGCTCGGTTCAGGAATTCCTCATCCAGCAAGCGGCGCAGATCAGGGTTGAGATCATTCTGAATCGAAAGCGCCTTATCAATCGTGCGGGAATTCAGCGGGCTGACCTCTTTCAGCGCTTTTTTCGCTTCCGCTGCGCTTAGGTTATACGGTGCTTTCTGCAGGTTTTCCACAAAACGCGCCGCCGCCTGGCGCATCACACGTTCATTGCTGATGCCGCCGCGCACTTGCAGGTTTGCGCTGTCAATATACACAACTTTTTCGTTTTCCGTCAAGTTGCGCACCACTTTGCACTGCACTTTCTGCCATTCACTCATGCGGTTGGGCAATTGCTTTTCTTCCTGCTCGCGTTTATCCTGCTCCACCAACAGGCGCAGCGCACGCAGGCGGCGCTCGCCGGAAAGCAGCACATATTTTCCGCCAACACCGGTCTTAGGGAACACAACTAGGTTGTGCAGCAGCCCCGCGCGGCGGATATCATCGGCCAGCAGCGCAATATCTTCCTCGGTATCCAGCTCACGGTAAAGGGCATTATCCGGGTTTTCTTCAATATCATTGATATTGATCTCGCTGTATTCACCGCCCGGCTCCTGGTCGCCGCGCGCGATCTTACTTAACGCTGCTTCGTTTACTTTAAAGCCTTTCTTCTGCAGTCGGTCCAGTTTGCTTGCCATCACTCTGCCTCCTGTTCAACGCGCGTTTTCAGCTCGGCATACACCTTTGCATAATCCTTTGCCGGGTTGCTGCTGCGTGCACATAGCACAACCGGCGCACCAAGGCGGGTGCTATCCTTTACAGCCTGTCCCTTACGGATTTCGGCAGCAAACAGCTTGCTGCCCAGCTGGCTTTCCCGCAGTTCATTGCGGATCACTTCGGTCAGGGCAGTTTTTTCCACCATAGTCAGGATAATGCCCAAAACATCAATTTTTTCGCCCTCATCGTGCTCCAACTGCTGGCACATGGCCACAGTGCGGTACACACTGTCACGGCTGTAGTCATCGCACACGCAGGGGATCAGCACAAAGTCACTGGCCATCAGGGCGTTGGTCACCATTACATCGCGGGACGGCGGGGTATCGATCAAAATATAGTCGTATTCGCCGGCAACCTGTGCCAGGCACATGGCCAAAAACATATTGATACTGGTGCTTTCGGACTGTTCCAGGATTTGCAGCTGCTTGGCCGCCATTGGGGTGTTGCCATTTGCCGGAATTATATCAATATTATCAAACTGCGTGCGGGAAATATAGTTCTGCGTGCCGCTGATGCCATAGGCACGGAACATATCATACACGCCAGCGCGGTCAAAAGTATTATCGGTTACACGGGCGCCCGTCAGGGTATAGGTACAGTTGCCCTGGGCATCCATATCCACCACAAGCACCCGCTTGCCGTCCTGCGCCATCAGCGCCGCCAGGTTGCAGACGGTAACGGTTTTTCCCACGCCGCCTTTTTCAATGCAGACTGAGATACAATATCCCATTGTTTTCCTCCTTGCGAGCGCCTTTGTGTAGGCATCTCTTCGTTGCTGTCGGTTAATCTTTGCCTTTTGTTCGGTTCTTTTGGCGGTACCGCACGCCGGCATCTTAATCTAAGGCAATACCGCGGGTTGCAAAAACGGGTACCCCATGCCGTGCGGCATCTCTTCGTTGCTGTTATAGCTTCTATTATATCATATGCTTCGCGTGTGTCAACGGATATTTTGACGAATATTATGCAGGCATCTCTTCGTTGCTGTTCACGCTTTTTCTCTGCCGTTTTTCCTTCCCATCCTTCTTCACTTCATCCAGGCATTCCCGCTCACCTACCTTCCTTCTCACCTATTATCCCAAGGTCTATCTGAAATCAAAAAACGCCGGATATTTCCATTTCTCAGCTGCACCCCAACAAAAAAGCAGCGGCCAGCAATCTGCCAGCCGCTGCTTACCTTATTATAATAGCGCTCCCGGATTATCCGCTCTGCTTCATCTCAATTACTCTTCGCTGTCATCCGGGATATCTTCCTCAAAAGCATCCATCCAGCTTTCGTTGTGCCACTTATCTTTTTCACCTTTTTCCTTGGCGGCAACCTTCTGCCGTTGTGCCTGGTCGTTCATTATGGTGCCGATCGGGTTCAGCGCGCGTTCTTCAATAATGTGGTAGAACAGCCCCATCGGGTTATTCACGTTGGGGTCCTTGGCGGCCTTTGCCCAGAACACATCAAAGTCCAGTTCATGCGCCATAGCTTCCATCAATGGGGTCAGGCTGCCATACTTTTCAATCACTTCATTCATGCAGGCCAGGTAATGCAGCCGCATTTCGTCTTTCAGCCCATTGCGCAGGCTGGAAGGCGATGGCACGCACCGCGCTGCCAGGTGGCGGTAAATTTCGTGGTAAGCGCCGCGCTGGCCGCTTGTCAACGTCTTCTCCAGGTATCCATCATCTACAAACTTTGCAAACTCTTTTCGCATATCCTGCCGTTTTACAATCGTTTCGGGAATCAGCTCTACCTTGGGCGGCTCAGGCTCCGGCATCGTTTGCTGCACCGGCTCGTCCATCACATGGTACTCCGCTTCCAACAGCTCCTCTTTGGGTTCTGCTGCCGGCTTTGCCTTGCGGAAAATATAAATGCGATAGTTATCCATATCCTCGCGCAGCACCTTGTTCAGGTACCGCGCCGGGCTGCGCATCGTCTGCGACCGGGGAATAATCTCCTGTGCATAGCGGGGTGCCACACCGGCCAGCCAACTGGTCAGCCCGCCGCAATCCAGGATGATGGCATTCATCTTTCCAAACACCGTTTTGTTGCCGCCGTCCTGCTCGCCATCGCCTGCCTGGATGGTGCAGCAGGCATCTGCCAACACATCAATGATCACTTCCACCGCGTGCAGCTCTTCGGGCGTAATCTCCGCGCGCAGCTGATCCATGCGCGCTTTCACAACAATTTCCTCCCGCAGCTCGGTGCGGTGGCGTCCAAAGGAATAGGGGATCGTTGTTTCCGGTGCCGAAACATAATCAAAGGTGATCACGCTGGGGTCATCCAGCAGCGAATCTTCAATCGCCACGGTGGGGCGGCCCTTCTTTTTGCTCTTTTTGCGCACTGTGCTGTTGATGCTGTCCAGGTTGGCCTGTGCAGCGGCATCATCCACCGGGTCAATCGTTACCACCAGCGAAAGAACCTTCTGCCCTTTTTTTTCGTACACATCGTAATTAAAAATAATATCCGTCTTTTCGTTAATTTCCGCCTTTGCCTTTTCCAGTGCCAGGCGGCGGAAATCCGACCATCGGTTGGCCGTATACGAAAGCTGTTCATACAGCATGCTCAGGTTCCATACCAGCGGTTCCCCGGCCGCTTTCTTTTTCAGATACAGGCTCTGGTAGCTCTTGCACAGCTCGTAAATGCGGATGGAATAGGTGGACCGCATCAGCATGGTGTAGGTCACATCCATGGTGGTATACAGGGTTTTCAGCTGCACCAGGTGCGGTTTCAGCACCGGATCCAGCGTGATGGTCATGCGCGCGCGGCCCTCATCAATGCGCACTTTATCGATCCAGCGGAATGTTTCCACCGTGGAAGTTCCGTTATTCTTGATCCACTGGATGGGCGCGTTGGCCAGCTCCTCAATATTTTTGCGCACCTGCTTGTACAGCGCCCCGCTGTGCGGGTCCATGCCGGTCATCTTGATAAAATCATAAATGCTCAGCTCATAAGAGGGCAGGTCCGTATCCTCCGGCTTAATCATCGAAAAAATATGCAGCATCAGGCGCTGCTGGCTCAGCGTCAGGTTGTTGCGCGTCATCTGTACAAGGTCATTGGATTTGCGAACGATGGTCTGGTCCCCGCGTTCTTCAAACGTAACGACAAACGGATCATCTTTTTTCTGTTTACTTGCCGCCATAAGCAGGGGCCTCCTATATCGGTTGCTGTATCCCGGGTGGTCACGCACATCATGCTAAACATTATAGCACATCCTGTTGTCCAGCGCAAGAATTGCAAATTTACACAGGGTTTCACCGCCATTACCCTGTGCAAAATGCAACACCCGCGTTGTGGTTTGCCATATATCCTGTGGGGGTTGCAGCCCGGGTGCAGGTTACACAGGGTTTTATTGTGCTTTTCTGTCCTGCTGTTTCAGAGTTCTGTAACCTGACGGAATGGCAACACCAATTTTTTCCCGTTCTCCCCCATCTCCCGGCTTACCTCTGGTTGTTATTATGGCTTAGTTGTTTAGTTCTATATTAGTAATTAGGTAGAGCCTGTGTAATTTAACAACGCAAACCTGTGTGTTCAACCAACTGCAGCCTGTGCATTCCACCACCATTTTCCTGTGCGGAAAGCAACCTGCGTAAAGTTGCAAATAAGCCAAAAACAGCCAAACCTGTGTAAATTGCAACACGGGGAACGGGCCTATCCTGTGTGGTTTTCCAACAGGTACGCGGGTCACGGCGGGGCAGGGGAGCGGGAATACCCTGTGTAAAATGCAACTGTTTCGGGGGTAACCTGTGCGTTTTTCCAACGGTAAGCGGCATAGGGAAACAAGGCAATCCTGTGCGTTTTTCCAACACGTTTCGGGAATGTTCGGCACAGAATGCGGGCAATACCCTGTGCAAAATTGCAACAGCTCACAGCTGCTTCAAATAGATCAGTTGCAAATTTACACAGGGCAGCACCTCTTATATTATAAGGTAAGTGCCGCACAGAATGGCGCGTGAGGGGTTGCAGTTTACACAGGATAGATTGAAAGCTGGGAGCTGGAGGTGTATCTGAAAACAAAGAAAAAGCTCGTCTGTTTCAGCAAACGCAGCCGGATTTTGTGCTTGCGAAAGATCCGCTATTTTCGTTGCTCTCAGATGCACCTCAGGAGCTGGCGCAAATAGAGATCGGCAAGGGGGAACCGGGAATCAGGGGCAGGGCAGGGGGGACAAAAAAGCGAATGGCATATCTGCAGCAAACCCGCACCCCGTTGTAAAGGGAGAACGGCGTCCCGTTGGCGGGCGTGCAATCCACCAAACACACACCCGCCGCCGCAAACACCGCAAACCGTTTGCAGGGGCGCGGTTACCTATCGCGCCGCAAAAAAACGGGAACCGTGCGCCGCAAACCTGCCATCCCTCCCACAAGGCGCCCACCCAGCCGCCAGGCCCCGCCGCAAACAGGCGCATGCGAAACAAATAATTGCGCAAAAACAGGGAAATGTAGCAAAAAAGGCGAATTTTGCTGCAAAGTTGCGCTCTGTGTGCGCAGAGGATCATAAACGCGCGGTCAAAGTATATAAAAGGGACCGCTACCAAAAAGAAAATCAGGAATAAATTATACAAAGGCTTTGAATACATTGTATAATTGGAGGAAAACGCAATCAGTAAAAGTGCCGAAAAACAGGAATTTACGTGGATTGTATTGCCTTTCTGGTATAAAGGTGCTATACTTTAACACTGAAAAGTAAATGCGCAATGAGAAGACTCGATGCGGTTTTTTTTTGAAAACAACATGGCAACGGTTGCGCAAGTAAAAGAAGCTGGCTTCTTTTATTGTTCCACAGGGGATCCCCTGTGGAACAATGTGCTTCCATCAAGCCAGCGCGAAAGACGGGTGAGCAGATTGAATAGAACAGGAAACAACAAAACAGGTTGGGCGCGCCGGTTGACAGCGCTGCTTGTCACCGCTTGCCTGGTTATGGCAATGGCCCTGCCTGTATACGCCGAGGGGGATCTTCTGCCCGACGCACCTGGCGAAGTAGAGCTGCTGGAGGATGAGCCGGGAACGGCCTCCGGGGAGGATACCGTTCCGCCGGAGCAGAACACCGCCGCCCCGGAACCGGAACAAAGCGCCGAGCCGGAGCAGCCCGCCCCGACCGAAACGCCGGAGCCCACGGCAGAACCCACCCCGACCCCGGAACCGACCGAACAGCCGGAGATGGACGCCGAGGAAGCGGAAGATATGGATGGGGCGCTGGAGGTTAGCACACAATCTAATCAGTTTACCGTTTACTTTGCAGTCCCGAGCAGTTGGAAAGTAACAAGAAATTCTAAAATTACCTTTAATGCACAGCGCGGAAATGGCGGCGGTGAATATGACGGAGAGATTGGCGAACAGTCAATGGCCCTTGTTCCCGACAAAATTACTTCCAAAGGCCAACGCATTTATAAAATTATTTTGACAAATGGCGACAAGACGATATGCCCCTGGGGCGGATATGTCTGGATGCAGTTTACTTTAGATGAAAGCCATAAAGTAAGAGTAACAGCTCCACCTGAAGAGAACAATACGGCAAGTCATTTTGTAAAAGTTGAGGTATTTAATGACAAATATTATGATGGCGATGCAAACAGCGAAAATGGTGATGTAGCTTGGAATAATGCCAACTGGGCAGATGCATTAGCATTACCTGACCCTGCTGCCCACACCGCTTTTGGCAGCCAGAGGATGGTCTTTGAAAACCTGAGTGATTCTGACCTGGCAAATGTAACCGCAGTATTTACGGAACAAGATTCTTCCGGAAATACAACGGCAACTGAAACGGTAACGATCGGTAATGTTGCCAAAAACGAAAAGCAGGGTTTTGAAATTCCTACAAGTGCCTGCTCTTCTGTTCAATTCTTTGCCGAAAATGGTGGAAACCAGTTAAGTACGAGCTATAACTTCTACGAACAGGGAACAGACGAAAATACATTCCTTTATAACGCAAGCAAAAAATATTGCTTTACTTATAAAGTAAATAACCAATCCACCTGGGGAACCCCGCAAGGCAAGCAAGGCAAGCAAGTTATTTACTTCGATGCAACTTTCTCCTGGCTTTCTTATGAGAATGAAAAAAATGAAACACATAATGGCGCGATTGGATGTGGCATGCCGACGAACGACGGTAAGCTTTGGTGCTATCTGACGGGCGTTGGTAAGGATCCTATAACAAAGGAGATGAATCGACTAAAGGACACCAACATCTGGTATTACGAAGTGCCGGATGGTTATACAAAAATCCGTTTTGCTTCTTGGGCAGTTGAGAACGAAAATGCAGCCGATAACGGTGATGGTACGGCCATGATGGACATCCCAGCCGACCTTTCCGAACCGTGTTTCTTTGCGGATGCCAGCGATGATGTAATTTATAACGGTGGCAACCGTGGCGGCTACTGGGCTGAAAAAGGTAGCCTGCGTAATGCCAAAGAAGGCAAGAAACTGACGGATGATGTTGTAGATATTAGCAAAGAACCATTCACAGAAGATCCAAACACAAAGTATGTTACCAGTACGCTGTATGACTATTATACAGACTATGAGCTGAATGGAAATAACAGAGATAGATATAGTAGAGCATATTATGCGCCGGGAAAAGGAAACGGATTTGCAAAACAAAGAAGCTGGGTTACGTTCCGTCAGTTTGACAGAGCGCTGAGCGATTATTACGAAAGCTGCAAAGCGCAATTTCCGATTTATACCGGCCATTTCCAACCTTCTTATTCAGACTGGGGAATTAGGTTTGATGGGATTAGTGCTGCATTGAATCTTTGGGGGCTTAATAGCGTCTTCAAAAATGAAAATCGCTTCATGGCAATCAATAACTCCACAATCAATGAAAATGGAAATAACGATGGCGAACATTATGACTATGCCTATCAGGGCTTGGTTAAATCCGAAACCTCCACTGGCGATGCAACAGGTGAACCGCTGCTGAAAGATACAAAAGATAATACAAAAGTAGCAGAACCGCACTTCAATAAAGCGTTTTTGAGCGGCACGAACACCAAAAATGCAAAGCTTGGCGATGTGTACGACAACGTTGCGTTCCCCTTTACCAAGAGACAGATTTTTGATGAGGATAAGGGCGTTGATTACTGGTACTTTGACAGCCAAGATACGACCCTGTACCTGAAACAGGATTCCACCACGGAGCAATATTTCCTGAAATCAAGCACACAGAACCGAGAACAGTCACGCAATCTTGATTCTGACTCCGCCTCAAAAACGATAAAGAAAAATGGCGAGGATGTAAGTTCCTATGGCTACTTCCCGTTCAACGAAACCGCAACTGCGGGCTGGGCTTCTACCTACAATTACGGCTTTGGCACCAAGCTGCAGATGGATTTTACCCTGACGGATGACGGCATGGTGGAAACAGAAAAGGCAGATGGAACAACGGAAAAAACCAGCATCAAGTTCTTCTTCTCCGGTGACGATGACGTTTGGGTATTCATTGATGGCCAGCTGGCGCTTGACGTTGGCGGCGCCCATGGTAAGGTTTCCGGCCTGCTGGAATTTGGCGAGACAAATACAAAAGATGGAAAGAAAAATAGTGTAACAGCCTATGTCAGTAGGGTCAAAACAGGCGGAACGTCAGATAATGATAAAGATGAAACAAATGGCAATCGCGCTGTCAAGACCGTAACATATAATGGCGAGAAAATCTCTTTCTACGCGGAAAGCACTCCTCTTGTAGAGAAAGACACTCCTCTTGTACTCGACAAAGGCAAAAAGCACACCCTTACCATGTACTATATGGAACGCGGTATGTGGGAGTCCAACATGGCGGTGGCGTTCAACTTCCCGGATAATAACGAGCTGCAGGTTCAAAAAGTGGTCGATCTGAAAAACGTTACTGATGATGACTTCCGAAACTGCTTTAAAAACCAGAAAATCTTCAACTTCACCATCCAGAATCAGGCAACCCATTATGGAACAACACTGGCCGCTAAACCGAATCCAAGCGATACCGAAAAGGTGAATTTGACTGCGACTGGTAACACGATTAAACCCGCAACCGAACCAACCGAATCAAACAAAGGCGACTACATTTTCGAGTTGGTTAAAAACCCCTGGCCAGATTCCAAGCCGGATTCCGGGCAAGATCCCGGGCAAGATACCGGGCAAAATACCGAACAGGTCCTTCACTGGTACGCACGCTATATGGATACGCAAAGTGCAGCGCGTGAGAAACGTCGTGGCATCCTGACGCTGGAAAACCCCATCAATATCAAAGACATGCGCTTCCTTACGTTCCAGGTTTACGTTGATACAACGGATGGTAGTGAAGGTGACCTTTCCCTCAACAACCTGTATCTGGAACTGCTGGATGATAAAGACGTCCAAAAAGGCAGCCTTGACACATCAGGCATTAACGGCGCAACATATGGCTCGGTCGAAGTGACGACAGACCAATGGGTCACCGTAAAGCTGGACCTGCACAAGATGAAAGAGCGGGACGGTTTTAGCGACAACGTCAAAACCATCCGCGTGGGCGATAACTATAACCGCAACATCTATTTCAGGGACTTTACCTTCATTCCCAAAGCGGTGCCAAGTAAGATGACCGGCTTTACAACCGATCAGAAGGAAATCCCGGATTACGGCTCCGCCGAAAGCGGTCATTTGGAAAACGCCGAAAACGCACAGTACACCTCCAGCAATGACACAGACACCCAGTTGGTGGACAAGGACGGACGCTTTGTTCTGGAAGCTGGAGAAACCGTTACCTTCAGCGACCAGTTCCGCCGCGGCAGCTACATTTCGCTCAAAGAGGAACTGAACGAAAACCTGTACGACACCAAATGGACGGTGTGCGAGAACGGGAAGGAGGTTGAGTCGATGAGCGGAGGTAAGAGCGTAAGTCTTTTGGATCCAGCACCTCCGTTAATCGAGCAGAAGGGAAGCGGCCCCGATGATGGCCGAACGGAAAAGATTACGTCTGAGACGGAACAAGAAAGCGGCAATGTTCAAAACATTTATAACGGACAGAAGCCCACTACCGCTAACACCATCGTCTTCCGCTCCTATAAGGACCCGGACGAAACAAAATCCACGCTGACAAAGCTAAAGGTAAAATACGTCAACACCGTCAAAACCGGCGGGCTGAAAATCCAAAAGAAGGCCGCAGCTGGTGAGGAAAATACCATTAAAGGCACCTACACCTTCAAAGTTACCTTTAATGATGTTGGCGGTGAGGGTCTGGAAGAAAAGCCCATCGAAAGAACCGTTACGATTGATATGAACAAGGGCGACACCGGAACCATCACCGGCATCCCCGTTGGCACCCGCTATACCATCGAGGAAGTTACACCGCAAGATGGTTCCAGACTGCAAAGCGTAACCGTTCCGGATGGCAATGAAGCCCATGTGATCAACAACACCATGGTGGAAGGCATGATTGTGGCGAGCGAAAATCCGAGCAATCCGAACGATCTGAAAGTTACCGCAATCTTTACCAACACCAAGCGCAAACTGATCAACATTGAGTTCGACAAGCTCTGGAAAGATGCAAATGGTACGGTCCTTGGTACAACGAACCAGCCGAACGAGATTTACATCCAGCTCCAGCGCAAAAACAGTGCTGCGGATGCCCAATGGGAGGTTGTTGACTACCCGACCTCGGGCAGCAAATATGTTACGGTTCGCCATACAGATAACGGCTGGCTGTATCCCTTTAACAACCTGGATCAGTACCCGGTTGGCGGCAGTGCGGCAAACAACTATATTTACCGCATTGTGGAAGGTACGGTGGACGATAAAGGCAGCTTTAACCCGGCAGCGGAAGACGGAACCATTACGATTGACGGCAAAACGTATGTTGTAAAGGCTGAGGCTGAAGCAACAGCAAACAGCAAAACGGACAGTGCGGGCAGCTCAACAGGCAATACAGCCACAGTAACCCCCGATGGAACCATCACCGGCGGCAGCGGCAAGATTGTGCTGACCAACAAGCTGCAGAACCCGAAGTTTGCACTGGATATCATCAAGAAGGACGCGGAACCCAATAATGAGGGCCAAGATGTGTTCTTGAAAGATGTTGAGTTCAAGCTGGAAAAGCTGGTCGAAACAACAACCGGAGGAGAACCGCAGTGGGTAGTAGATAAAAACTACAAATTCGATAGCACAAAGACAGATTCCATTACTGGTACAACCGGAACGGACGGCAAGATAATCTCGAACCCGTTCACAAATCTGGAACCCGGTACATACCGCCTGACGGAAACCAAGGCACATCCGGGGTACAACCTGTTGGCACAGCCAATTGTGATCAAATTTACCCAAGACGGCAAGTGTTATATTGATGGTGAGGAAGTTAAGAAAGAAGATAAGACGTTCAATAAGGGCGCCAATAACACCTACACCATGACCCTTACCGTTCTGAACCGTAAAACGCCTGAGCTGCCCCACACGGGTGCAGACGCGCCAAGCCTGTGGCTGCTGATCGGCATGCCGCTGGCGGTGGCAGGGCTGTTGATATTCACATTCCGCTACAACAGGAAAGGGGGCCGGCGACATTAACCATCCCCCGGAAACCCAGCAACCCCCAGGATGCAGGGTCTGCCCGCCCGTGCGCGTCCGTTTACGGCAGGGCGCAGCCTTAAGCCAAGTGGGCAAGCGGCCCAGTTTTTCCTCCTTTTTTCTTCACGGCACAGTGCGGGCGGCGCGGCAGCGTTTCCCCGCTGCAGCGCCCCGCACTGCACGCCGTGCTGATGCAGAACCCTTAAGCCGGGCGGCCCCGCCGCCCATCCGATGATGATTTTTTTAAGAGAAGAGGTACTGAAATGAAAAAAGTAAAACGTTTTCTCACAGGCCTGTTGAGCGCCGCTCTGGCCCTCAGCCTGTGCGCCATGCCAGCAATGGCAGCGGACAACGGTGAAACGATCACCTCCACAATCAATACAGCCCAAAAAGGCAGCCTGACAATCAATAAGTATGAAGGCGATAAGCAAGATCCTGAAAAACTGCTGGATGGTGTTACCTTTACTGCTTATAAGGTTGCTGATATTGTGCAGTCTACCGAAGCAGGCACTACGGATGTGAAAATGCAGCCTGTTGAGGCGTTGACGAAAATTAAGAGCGATATTCAAATTACGAGCGAAACAAAGTATGACGACATCAAGGACACTGTAGATGCAGCGCTTGCAGAAGATGCAAACCCGAAGCTTACTGCATTTGCTACGGCCACGACTGGTGATAATGGTATCACGGGTCAGGCTGTGTTCAGCGAGATGCCAGTTGGCGTGTACCTGATCGTTGAAACCGGTGCACCTTCCCAGATCGTAAACAAAACGGCAAACTTCCTGGTTTCCATTCCTATGGCCAAGGAGGATGGAACTGGTTGGAACTATGATATTGTGGCAAACCCCAAAAACGCGGCGGTTTACGGCGGTATCAGCCTGAAGAAGTACGGTAAAAATTATAATCCGGACGGAAGTTCTACTGAAGCGCCGCTTGGAGGAGCAAAGTTCTATCTCCAGCGCAAAGAGGGCAATGAATGGGTAACTGTTACTGCCCCCACGGTATCGAACGGCAACGGAACCGTAGATGCGGAAACTGGTCTGCTGACAACTAATAATGATGGTATGATCAACATTACGGACCTTGCACCGGGTACCTATCGCTTTATCGAGCACAGCGCACCCCAAGGTTACATTATGGATGGCCAGGCGGCATATGAGTTTACCATCAATAATGATCAGACCGTTACCATTAGTGATGCCTATAAGGATACGCTTGCGAATACCATCAAAGTTGTCAACGAAAAGCCGAATATGGAAAAGCAGGTAAAAACCGGTGTAGACGCTGAAAATAAAGATGTTTACGGCAAGGCAACGGATGCTTCTGTTGGTGATGTTGTAACGTGGAAAGTTACCGCTGCAGTTCCCAGCAATGTTAATAAGCTTGCAAAGTATATCCTGACGGATAATATGTCCAACGCACTTACTTGGGAAAGCGAAACCGAAGCAAACCTGACGATTGAAACCAATCCGAATGTTAAACTTGAAAAGGGTACTGACTATACACTGACCGTTCCCGCAGATGGCACCGAGGGCGGCACATGGACAATCGAATTTACCACCGCTGGCAAGGAAAAACTGGCAGCAAATAAAGTCACCTCTATCTCCGTTACTTTCAATACCACACTGAATAAGAATGCAACGGTAAATAATACAGGCAACCTGAATGATGCAGGCCTGACTTATTCCAACGGCTTTAAGTCTGATGATGCAAAATATCCCGAGCAGCCGGAACCCAAAGATGAAGTAATCAAAAACCAGGCAAGCGTTTACACCTTCGGAATGAAGGTTGAAAAGGTCGATGGCAAGAATAGCAGCATCAAACTGCAAGGCGCAGAATTTGACCTGTACCTTTACAACGGAAGCGAAACAAATCCGACGGAAGCTGAGCTTAAGAATAACGGAGTAAAGGTTGGGAATTATACGACCGATGAAAACGGCAAGATCCATGTAAGCGGCTTGAAAAATGGCACTTACTATCTGGTCGAAACCAAGGCACCCACTTATAGTGTAACAGAAAACGGCGAAACCAAAACGTATAGCTATAACTTGCTGAAAGAACCCGTCAAGGTTGTTGTGGCAGTTCAGTATGAAGTGACCACGACCACCACCATCACGACGGACGAAAATGGCAATGTGACCACTAATAAGATAGTAAGCGAAAAATATGTTGGCGGCGAGGACGACAGCGGTAATTATAAGGTTATCATCAAAAACAACAAGGGCTTCAACCTGCCCACCACCGGTGGTTTCGGCACCCTGCTGTTCAGCGGCATTGGTGTGCTGCTGGTTGTGGCCGGTGTTGGCGTGCTGCTGAGCCTGAAAAAGAAGAACCGCACCTGATGCGCCTGCCGCAAGGCAAAACAATGTTACAATTCACCAATAGGGTATAGAGGGATAATCCATCATACACAGGGGGAGGGCCGGATTTGGCCCTCCCCCTATGGTGGGTTATTGGGGAATAAATTTTTTTGGGTGTACATGGCCGTTGTTCGGCTGATTTTTAGGTTCTGCGTGGGGAACCACCCTACGGGTTAGGTTTGTGGCGGGGAACCACCCCTCAGTCACCTTCGGTGACAGCGCAAACAGCGCCCCGTCCCCTCTG
>ERZ780190.2146-NODE-2146-length-15619-cov-5.937034_pt1 | contig 15619 bp, 9 predicted proteins | sample MGYA00510980_ERZ780190 | MGnify/ENA primary metagenome ERZ780190 (study PRJEB29588, sample SAMEA1972188) | human gut metagenome | biome: human gut; feature: human-associated habitat; material: faeces | place: Denmark | collected 2008/2010 ... | reverse complement strand
TTCGATGATTATGAAAAAGAAGAAACTACTACTATAATGACTAGAGTCGTACAAGATCCTCTCCATCCTATCATAAATGGTGAGAATATTTATGGAAATTGGATTCAGCTATTTTACATTCATCCCACTCAATATATTGGAAAATGGAATATTTATCTTCAATATCAAAGTGGTGCAGAATGGAAATATTATAATCCAAATGGTGGTAATACTCCATATATTGTATTATCAGGTGAAGCTTTAAATTCATATATAATACCTTTTAGTGGAAATTATTTGCCAAAAGGAAATCCTGTTATAAGAATATGTGTAGACGAATATGCACCAAATGGCTCTAGAAGCACTTGGTCAGAACCTTACCAACTAAAAGGCTATAATCAATGTGGATTAATTCCAGCACCCAATTTTGATGGACTCGGAAGTTCTGTATTAGAACTTTATGGAACTCTGCGACCTCTTATATCAGGTGTTCATTCAGCAAAAATAATTTTTGCTATAAATGGTATTTTTGAGAATTCTCCAATTACAAGAATGGATTCCGGGAACATACTATTTTAGCACTAAACTAGGGATAGAACCAAATCAAAACTATACATTAAGTTATACTGTCACATATTATGATTATACAGGAAAAGCATTGTTTCCGATTGATAAAGGTTCTTATTCTATAAATGTAGGCTATTCTAATTATTCTTCTTTGAAAATTTTCGATTAAGCAATAAAAAGATACAAAATTTCTACTTTGAATAGTTCGATACAAATTAATATAAATACAGGAAATATTATTTATAATACTCCTAATCAAAAGTATTTTGCAGTAAATACGTTATTTTTTGCAGCGTTTATACATCATTTAAACAATGCAAACACCTAATTTTGACTCATTGAATTTATGAGAATAATCACATTTAAATCTAATAATATATGAAACGAATTCGAGAATTTCCACCGTTAACAAGACAACAGTCTAGTTGTCAGAAGTGTATTAACCTAGTATTAATTTAAAATTATCCATGAAAAACATGAAAGAAAGAACTTATTCATTCTTTAAAATGAATCGGCTGATTCTGGTTCTACTCTGTCTTTTCTTTGCGACGAATATATACGCGCAAAACAGAGAAATAAGAGGTATGGTAACCGGTGATGATAATGAGCCTTTGGCAGGAGCCACTATTACAATTAAAAACAGACAAGGTGGTATAATTGTAGACATCGATGGAAAATTCACTATAAAAGCGAAAACCGGAGAGATACTAGTCGTTTCATTCCTTGGTATGAAAAAGCAGGAAGTAAAAATAGACAATAAAGATTTTTATGCTATCAAACTGCTTCCTGAAACCAACGAGTTCGACGAAGTGACAGTAGTCGCTTTTGCCAAGCAAAAGAAAGAGAGTGTCATCAGTGCTGTCTCTACAGTAAATCCACAGGAATTGAAAGTGCCAAGCAGTAACTTGACAACCGCCCTTGCCGGAAGAATGTCCGGTCTGATCGCTTTTCAGACATCAGGCGAACCCGGTAAAGATAATGCCCAATTCTTTGTACGTGGCGCTACAACATTCGGATACAAGAAAGATCCGTTGATTCTGATCGATAACATTGAATTGAGTACGGACGACCTCGCCCGCCTAAATGTGGATGATATTGCACAGTTCTCCATTATGAAAGATGCTACAGCCACTGCTTTGTATGGTGCACGCGGAGCAAACGGAGTAATCCTTGTGACTACTAAACAGGGAACAGCTGGAAGACCTAAAGTGTCTGTTCGCGTAGAACAGTCGGTATCTACTCCCCGAAAAAAGGTGAAGTTGACAGACCCTGTCAATTTTATGAAACTGAACAATGAAGCGGTTAACTCACGACGTGATCCCAACAATCCTGCTGCCAGTGCCAACTACACTGTATATAGCCAAGAAAAAATAGAAAATACCATTGCCGGTACTAATCCATATTATTATCCGGCAGTAGACTGGTATGATGAGTTATTCAATGACTATGCTCTCTCCACAAGAGTAAACGCCAACCTGAGTGGTGGTGGTAGTGCAGTACGCTATTATGTAGCAGCTTCTTACACCAAAGACGGAGGAGTAATCAAAAATGATAAGCTTAACAATTACAACAGTAACATCAACTGGCAACGTTATTCTGTCCGGTCAAATATCAATATGGACTTAAGTAAAACTACGGAATTTGCCATTCGTGTCAACGGAAACTTCGATGATTATACCGGCCCGCTCGACAGCGGTGAAGGACTCTATAAAAAGGTAATGAAAACCAGTCCTGTCTTATATCCTAAAAGTTATCCGGCAACAGACGAGTATGCCAATAACACGCATGTACTGTTTGGTAATGCCAATAAAGGAGCTTACATCAATCCTTATGCAGATATGGTAAGAGGATATAAAGAATCCAATAACTTATTGGTGGCCGCACAAGCCGAACTGAAACAAAAACTGGATTTTATTACCCAAGGATTGGATGCCAGAGTTCTGGTCAGCACCACCCGTTCTTCTTATTCCGACCTCACCCGTGCCATTAATCCTTATTACTATCAGGCCAACTATGATAAAACGAACAATAGTTATACGCTGACCAATATTGTAGAAGGAGAAGAGTATTTATCCTATGACCAAGGTGCTAAGAACATCAACACCACCAATTATATAGAAGCAGCCGTCAGCTATGGCCGGACATTCGGTGCACACGCTACTAGCGGAATGTTGGTATATACCCGCCGAGAAGAAAAAAGGTCAAGCGAAAAGACCTTGCAACAATCATTACCACGTAGAAACCAGGGAATTGCCGGACGTTTCACTTATGCTTATGATTCAAGGTATTTTGCAGAATTCAACTTCGGATACAATGGTTCCGAACGTTTTGCCGCCCATGAGCGTTACGGCTTTTTCCCTTCTTTCGGTCTTGGTTATATCATTTCTAATGAAGACTTCTGGATACCGCTACGAAATACAGTGGACAAACTAAAATTCAAATTGACTTATGGACTGGTAGGTAATGATGCTATCGGAAGCTCGGAAGACCGTTTCTACTATTTGTCGGAAGTGAACCCCAACGATGGAAATCGCGATCAATTCTTCGGAACAGATTATGATAATCATATGAACGGCGTATCTGTTTCCCGTTATCCCAACATCTATATCACTTGGGAAAAATCGAAGAAAGTAAATTTAGGTTTTGAACTGGGTATGTTCAACAGTGCTTTGGAAATCCAGACGGACTTCTTCTATGAACGCCGTACCCAGATTTACCAACCTCGTGCTCATATTCCATCTAGTATGGGACTTTCTGCCGGAGTAAGCGCAAACATAGGTGAAGCATCCTCCCGAGGAATTGATTTGTCTGCCAACTATTCTTATATTGCCAACAAAGATTTCTGGATAAAAGGAATGGGAAACTTCACACTCGCCAAAGGTAGGTATGAAGTTTATGAAGAACTGGATTATGCCAGTTACGGACAAGGATACCGCTCCAGAATCGGGCAGGCTATCAATCACAATTACGGATATATTGCCGAACGCTTGTTTATTGATGTAAACGATGTTGCCAACTCTCCCTCACAGACAAGTTTCAATGGTGGAGCTATGCCGGGAGACATCAAATATAAAGATTTGAATGGCGACGGAAAGATTACAGATGAAGACCAGACTTTCCTCGGCTATCCTAATCAGCCGGAGATTACCTATGGCTTCGGATTTTCTGCCGGTTACAAAGGGTTTGACCTTTCTATGTTCTTCCAGGGAAATGCAAGAGTATCTTTCTTCATCGATCCCAGAAATACATCCCCTTTTGTAAATTATGATGCCGGTGATCGTATAGGCGTACAGCAATGTTTAGATGTCATTGCTAACGACCATTGGTCTGAAAACAACCGCGACATATATGCATTCTGGCCTCGCCTGTCTCCCACACTTGTTGATAATAATATGGTAACAAGCACCTGGTGGATGCACGACGGTTCATTCCTCCGTTTGAAAACAGTAGAATTGGGATATACATTCTCACAGAAAGCCTTGAAAAAAATAGGCGTGCAATCCTTACGCTTATATTTGACAGGAAGCAACCTGCTGACCTTCAGTAAATTTAAGTTATGGGATGCAGAAATGGGAAATAATGGTCTGGGATACCCCATCCAGCGAGTATATAATCTTGGCATTAACATTAACTTCTAATAAGCAACGATATGAAAAAATTTACGAAATATATTCTATTCATCAGCTTGGGCTTGCTTTGTTCCTGTTCGGATTATTTGGACATCGTTCCCGATAACGTGACAACATTGGACATTGTATTTAACAACAAGAATACAGCCCAGCGTTACTTGGCAAATTGCTATCATTTCGTCCCCGATCATGGTTCCGTTAAACGCATACCCGGTATGGGAGCCGGACACGAATGTTGGTTTTATACCGACAAAGATTCTTATTTTGATAATGAAGTCAGCTTTTACATAGCCCGCGGATTGCAGAATACAAATGCGCCATATGCCAACTATTGGGATGGAGAAGGAGGAAGTAAGCTTCCTATGTTCCGTGCCATCCGGGAATGTAATATTTTCCTAAGTTATGTGAGAGATCAGCATAAAGTAAACGACCTGACGGATTCGGAACGAAAGAGATGGATAGCCGAAGTAAATGTACTGAAAGCCTACTATCATTTCTTCTTGTTTGAGCACTACGGCCCTATCCCTATTGTAGACGAAGCTCTCCCCGTATCAACTTCGTCTGAAGGAGTAAAAGTAACCCGTATGCCGGTAGACCAGGTAGTAGACTTTATGGTAAAATTAATAGATGACTCTTACAAAGACCTTCCGCCGGTCATCACTATGGAAGCTACTGAAATGGGACGTCTGACGCAGCCTGCCGCACTCGCCCTAAAAGCCAAAATCCTATTATGGGCAGCCAGTCCTCTCTTCAATGGCAACAAGGAGTATGCAAACTTTAGAAATAAAGAAGGAAAACCGCTCATCAATCAAGAATTCAGCCGTGAAAAATGGGTAAAAACCGCGGAAGCCTGCAAAGCGGCAATCGAATCAGCAGAAGCCAACGGATGCAAGCTTTACGATTGTAGCATGGATATGTCTTATAGTCAGGATTTACCCGAAGAAATATTTTACAGTATGAATATCCGTCAGACGGTAACAGAACGTTTTAACCCCGAATTGGTATGGAGTGTAGGCAAACAAGGTACTAACGAATTGCAGAACCTCTCTATGGCTTGTATTCTTCCTTCCTTAAAACAAGGTAGTGGAAACGGTGAAGTGACAGGAGGTATTTTGCAAAGCAGGGCAGCAGGTGTATATGCTCCTACACTGGAAACAGCGGAACAATTTTACAGTAAAAATGGAGTGCCCATTGACGAAGACAAAGAATGGTTAACAAGCGGAAACTATGATAATCGTTACACAACCCGACAAGTGACTAGTGCTGATAAATATAACATGCGAACAGGCTGGACCACTGCCGTACTTCACTTCAACAGAGAACCCCGCTTCTACGGGTCTCTCGGTTTCGATGGTTCCACTTGGTATGGTAACGGACGTACAGATGTCAATGACTTGAATTATGTAGATGGTAAATATGGAAGAAACTCTGGAAACAAATGGGGATTTAACTACTCCATTACAGGTTATTTCGCTAAAAAAGTAGTATATTATCAAAATGCTATAACTCAATCTTCACAAGTAGTCTACGAATACCCATTCCCTATTATCAGATTAGGCGACTTGTATCTAATGTATGCAGAATCACTTAATGAAGCTACAGAAGGTGATAATAATGTACCGGAAGAAGTTTATACATACCTACGGAAGGTACGCGAACGTTCTGGATTGAAAAAAGGTGTACTTGGACAGACCGAAGATATAGGAGATGTCAGAGTAGCATGGGAAAAGTACAGCAATGATCCTACCAAACCTAAAACTAAAGATGGGATGAGAAGTATCATCAAACAGGAACGTAAAATTGAACTTGCGTTGGAAGGACATCAATACAATGATCTCAGACGATGGAAAGACGCTTCAAAAGAACTGAGTAAATCCATTAAAGGATGGAACGTACAAGGAGAAATAGAGGAAGACTTTTATAAAGTCACAACTCTCTTTGTTCCTCGCGCATTTACAACTAAAGACTATTTGTGGCCTATAAAAAAACAAGACTTACAAGTAGACGACAAATTAATTCAAACGTATGGATGGTAATTATAAACATCGAAAAACAATGAAAAAAAGAATCTTATATTATATATGGATGGCATGTGCGGCAGTATTGCTACACAGTTGCGAAGATGTAGAAACTCATAAACCTTATGGGGATGGCAGTGGACATGCTCCTGGTACAGTACAAGTGACTTCCTATGAACAAATTCCTGGTGGAGTGACATTGAAATTCATTGCTCCAACAGACGAAGATCTATTGTATATCAAAATAAAATATACACTTGACAATGGAAAAGAAATGGAAGCACGTGCTTCTCTCTATACTGATGAAACGACAATAGAAGGTTTCGGTAATACGAACCCGAAAAAACTAGTAATCTCAGCCGTTAACAAAATGGAGAAAGAAGGAGAAGCTATCATCACCGAAATAGTACCTGGAAAACCGGCATACCTTACTGCCATTGAAGAAATAGAAGTAAATCCTACATTCGGAGGTATTTATATACATACTACAAATGGAGGCAGAAACTATCTCATCTTTGATGTCTCTACAAAAGATTCAAAAGGTAATTGGAATGTAGAACATACAGAATATACTTCTGTAAAAAACATCGGCTTTACACTCCGAGGGTTCTCTGCCGAACCACATGATTTTAAAGTCCGTGTCCGCGATCTATATGATAACCAGTCAGAGGAATACTTAACAACCTTGACACCACTATATGAAGAAAAATTGGATTTGACCAAATTCAAAACTTTCTATCTAGCCAATGATATAAAGATGGACAACGCAGGTCATACTTTGGAGTCTTTATTCAATGGAGATCATGGATTAAACAGTTGGAATTATGCTCACGGTTATGACTTTAATCCTTCCGAGTTTCCTGTATGGTTTACATTCGATATGGGTCAAACCGCTCAATTAAGCCGCTTCACCTCATGGCAACGCTCCATGGGAGGTAGTTATTACTATCGTGCAGGTGCTATCAAAGAATGGGAAGTATGGGGACGTTCTGATTTACCATCTTCGGACGGAAGTTGGGACGGATGGACCAAACTGGCAGATTGTGAAAGTATAAAACCTTCCGGATGGCCCGCCGGTTCAAATTCAGAAGAAGATATAACATATGCTAGTAAAGGAGAAGAATTTGAATTTCCGGCAGATATTCCTCCAGTAAGATACATTCGATTTAAAATACTTTCTACTCATGACGGTGCCGGATTGGTAGTTATGCAGCAACTTTGGTTCTACGGAACCCCGATACAATAACCTTTTAACAAAGCAAAAGTATGAAAAAAATAAATATATTGATTCTCTGTAGTATCCTGTGCTTTTTCTATTCGTGTAATGGCATGCTGGATGGTATTCAGCCTTATCTAGACGAGGGAGAAAAAATCTATGTAGGAAAACTTGATTCACTCAAAGCTTTTACTGGAAAAAATAGAATCAAAATAGAAGGGAAAATGATGTACGGTGTAAATCAGGTAAAATGTGTTATTAGTTACAAAGATCCTATTACATTGGAAGAAAAGTTTAAAGAGTTTCCAATAGAACGTACGGAACCACGAGAAACCTTCGAATTTATGTTAGAGAATTTAACAGAAGGACAATATGACTTCTCGATAGTCACCTATGATCCCAAAAACAACACATCTATCCCGACAGAGGTATCTGCTTATGCATATGGCGAACTATACCAACAAGCATTAACCAACCGGATTTTACATAGTATCTCTCCTGAACAAAAAGAAATTGTAAATGAAAGTGGACAATCAGAAAGAATATGGGCAGCCAAACTGAATTGGAATATATCAAGAGGAGACGGTTTAGTAGGCTGTAACCTTGAATATGAACGTCAGGACGGAACTTTAGGCTCGAAATATATTTCAGTTGACGAGACTACAACAGAACTCGACAATTTTAAAGCTGATGGAATACTCCGGTACAATAGTATATATAAACCGACAACAACTTCCTTGGACGAATTTGTTACAGAATATAAAGAAGTTACATTGCCTTCCCAAAGTTACATTGGCATTACAAAAGACCTAACCAGTCTTTATATTAAGAATGCCGGATATCCATTTAGAGGATATGATGTAAGCAATAAATGGGGAAAACCTTACGATTGGAAATGGAATGAAGTTATGGAAACTAAAAATGCCAATGGAGGTGCCGGCTTCACAGAATATAACGATGGAACAATTCAGTTCGAAACAACACAATGGAGTCAGGGATATTATGACAACGGAAAGATCTGGCAAACATTTACTTTACCAAAAGGAAAGTATGAAATGCGTATCGAAGTAAAAAACGCCGCAAATATAGGTTCTGGCAGTACCAATATCCATTTTGCTGTAGCTCAAGGCGAATCACTACCCGACAATGAAGAATTGGAAAAGTCAGACATTATCCTCTCTTACCTCAAATTTGAGTCAGAACATACTAATAAAACATCTGCCTTACCTATATTTGAACTAACAGAAGAAAAAACTATTACCGTAGGCTGGGTAGTATCTTTCTCAGATATCTGTAGAAATATAGAATTTAAGTCAGTAAGATTGTGGAGTGTAGCTGAATAAAGTTCTTCATTTTATTAAACTATTCATCAAATGTTATTCTTATAAAAATAAACCCTGGAAGTTTGTATTATAAATTTCCAGGGTTTACTATAATCAAATCTTTTACTATATATTTATCTATTTCTTTTAAAATTGAAATAGAATTCATTTAAATAGGTGGTGCAACTGTACCCGATTTTCTTTTATTGTAACTTCATTACAATTATACATCTGAATAAAATCAGACTCTTTATTTTTTTCAGTATCTAGAGAATAAATCAAATTATGACGTATCATCAAGCCATCAACAGCTTTCGCTCGAATGGCACATGAGCTATTTTTTCTCATATAAAAATAATTTTCTTCAATAGTAATATTTTTATGAACCGCCCCTTTATATTCTCTATTCTCCGGATCAATGCTAATAATCGGTTCTCCACAGTTTAAAAACGTATTTTGACGAATAGTCAAGTCGTGTACCGGTCCTGACTCATACCAACTTAATCCATCATTGGCTACAAATATTCCACTCATCTGCATGCCGTAGAATGTATTTCCTTCTATCAGAGACTTACGTCGTGTTGTGATAAGAATCCCTCTGGTTGGTACTCTTGCAAAGTAATTGTTTGTAATCCGCACTTCCGGTGTCCACGTCACGTTCTCAACAACCAGGTCTTTCTGTTGCATTACCTCCGAAGAGAATGGACTTGACAGAGTGAGTTCCATTTCTCTTGGTGTTACTAATTTTGCCTCTTTTACTTTACATTTCCCTACTACCAACAAAGAACGTGAATCAACAAGTTCTATATCGTCTCCTTTAAAAAAGGCTTCAAATCCAAAAGTCTGATCATGCATAAAACGAAGTTTTAAACGATTGTCCGACAAAAATTCTATTACTCGCAAATGTGTACCATGTATATTGATAGGATCATCGTGTGCACCTACAAAACGAGAATTCTTAATATCAATCATACCACGGCAACCAGAAACCTGAATAAAATCAGCAAATCCCGCATTAGTACGTCCTGAACCTGGACGAGGAGCAAAGTTACAACGATCAACAGTAATATTCTCACTGTATTGACAGACTACCCCGAAATTTCCTAAATAATAGAAGTTGATATTCTCCAACAGTATTCCCTTACTCCTGTTTACAAATCCACTCACTTCGTCACGGAAAGAGTCGCGCATCTGAAAAATAGTATGTAGTCCTACTTGTGGTTTTGCTTTATATTGCAGATATAACACATTTGGACGAAGTTCTACTGTACGAAGCAAATTCTCCATCGGACTCCACGAACGCCAAGTCATTTCACTTATACGGTCATACGACTGCGCTATTCCGTTCTTAAAAGACCAACCATCACCATACCACTCCAACTGTTCGTCTACAATCCGATATTGGGATGTGGGATGTACCTGAACAATCAAATAATCATTCCCCTCTTCCAATACTTCAACCTCCGTTTGAGTAGGATGTTTATAATCTATATTAAAATTTTTCAAAACAATACCTTCACATTTATCAAGTACGAAACTTGTCATTTCACCATTCATCAATAAAGTTGACCCACAACCATCAATAGTGATATTCTTTAATGTATTAAGATACAATCCGATATGTTTAGTCGGATCAGGATCATCCAACTCAGAAGTCGTATTTGATATATAATATAACATTTGTGATGATTTCGCACGGTCTAACTGATAAATTCCCAGTGAAAACTTTACAGTAACTGGCCTCCCTTTACAGTCAGCAGCTTTTTTTAAAGCTAACGCTATATTTTCAATATCTTTTCCCTGCTCCGGAAAAACCTCTATTATCCTAGACTGGGCAAAAATAGCCAACTGGATGAACCAAACGCTCATCATAAACAAAATGTACTTTTTCATGATATTGATCTTTAAATTTTACTTTTTTCACAAAGATAGAAATTATCTATACCTTATTATAAACATAAAGCAATCAAAAAATAGAATGTTTGCTGCAAATATTTCATTTTTTGATTGCTTTGTACACATATAATCTTTCTGCTATTACCTAATTTTGTATCCGAACCTATATAACATAACCCATTAAAAAAAGAAAATAATGAAACACACCTTTATTACATTTATTCTACTGTCACTTTGTATTTTCACTTATGCACAGAAAAAGATTGCACGTGAATATATCGAATGGTCTGATATTTGGATTCCCGGAGCTAACAAAACAGATCTTCCACACGTACTGCTTATCGGAAATTCCATCACACGCGGATATTACGGAAAAGTAGAAGCAGCTCTGAAAGAAAAAGCATATGTAGGACGGCTCTCCAATTCGAAAAGTGTAGGTGATCCGGCTTTAATCGAAGAACTGGCCGTAGTACTCAAAAATACAAAGTTCGACGTTATCCATTTCAATAATGGTTTGCACGGATTCGATTATACAGAAGAAAAGTATGATAAAAGTTTCCCAAAATTAATCAAAATCATTCGTAAATACGCCCCTAAAGCCAAGCTGATCTGGGCAAACACCACTCCCGTCCGTACCGGAGAAGGAATGAAAGAGTTTGCCCCTATCACCGAACGGTTGAATGTACGTAATCAGATTGCACTGAAACATATCAATCGTGCCAGCATAGAAGTGAACGACTTATGGAAAGTAGTAATCGACCACCCCGAATATTATGCAGGCGGAGACGGGACACATCCGATCGACGCAGGGTATTCAGCTTTAGCAAATCAAGTGATCAAAGTTATAAAGAATGTATTAGTACATTAAACCTTATTCATTCTATTTTAATATGGCAATAATGAAAAATCAAAAATCAACTCTATTATTAATTATCTGTTGTTTATCAACCTGCATAGTAACGGCACAACAACATGTAGAAACAATTAAAAATACTTTCTTAAATCCAAAATCAAACAAAGTGTTAGTTGTTGCTCATCGGGGAAATTGGCGTAGCGCACCGGAAAATTCAACTGCTGCTATTGACAGCGCCATTGCTATGAAAGTAGATATTGTAGAAATTGACATTCAAAAAACAAAAGATGGACAACTGATTCTAATGCATGATAATACACTAGATCGTACTACCACTGGAAAAGGAGAAATTAAAAACTGGACTCTGGCAGATATAAAAAAGTTAAAATTGAAAGATAAGGATGGAAAAGTAACAAATTATGTTGTGCCCACTTTAGAAGAAGCTTTGTTAACAGCAAAAGGAAAAATCATGGTTAATTTGGACAAAGCATATGACATTTTTGACGATGTATATGCTATATTGGAAAAAACCGAAACCCAAAATCAAGTAATCATGAAAGGAGGACAGCCTATAGAAACTGTCAAACGAGAATTTGGTTCTTATTTGGATAAAGTTTTATATATGCCAGTAATAGATTTAGGTAACAAAGAAGCTGAGAAAATAATCACAGACTATTTGAAAGAATTACGTCCTGCTGCTTTCGAAATTATTTATTCAGACCCCAAAAATCCGCTTCCTCCAAAAATAAAACAATTACTTTTTAAGAAAAGTTTGATTTGGTATAACACATTATGGGGATCACTTGCAGGAAATCATGATGATAATCTTGCACTGACCGATCCGGAAAAAAGCTACGGTTATCTGATCGAACAGCTAGGAGCCCGGATTTTACAAACAGATCAACCTGCTTATTTGCTCGATTATTTAAGAAAAAAAGGTTGGCACAATTAAATTAATAACATCTTTAATTCTCAATAAAACACATTATATGGATAAGAAAAAAATCAGTTATTTAATACTCCTTTGTTTATTCTCTTTAAGCTGCACGCTACAGGCAGAGAAATATGAAACGGTTTCTCCTAACGGAAAACTGAAGATTAAACTGAAAATAGACAAAGGTACCCAATACGAAGTATGGTACGATAATACACAACTTATACTTCCTTCTTCCATCGGATTACATCTGGCGGACGGCAGAGTAATCGGCAACGGAAGTGTAAAGTCGGCAAAGAAAAGAAAGGTGAATCAGACTATCGACGTCTTTGTTGGTAAAAACAAAGAATTACAGGATGCTTATAATGAACTTACCGTTTCTTTCAACGACAGCTGCGACCTTGTAGTACGTGCTTATGATGAAGGAGTGGCCTATCATTTTGCCACCCGTCTCAACGGAGAAATTACGATCATCAGTGAAGATGCTATTTTCAACTTTGCTTCCACCCCGACCATCTATTATCCGGAATGCGATGCTAATTATTCCGGCGAAACGGATCAATCCGGACGTACCCATCAGGTGCATCAAGGATATAGAAACTTTGAAAGACTCTATAAAGTCTACAAAGGTCCGTTGGAAATTCCTTACGAACGTTTTGCTGTTTCTCCGGTATTATACGAATATCCCGATTCTCCTTATAAAGTGGTCGTAACAGAATCAAATACCTATGATTATCCGGCTTTGTATATGGAATCCAACGGCTACAACTCCATGCGCGGAAAATGGGCTAACTACCCGAAAGAAACAATAGACTCCGATCCGTCCAATCCTTACTACTGGTATTCCAATCATTTGGTTGTTACCAGAGAGAATTACATCGCAAAGACTGATGGAAACCGTAGTTTTCCGTGGCGTGTCATCATCGTTTCGGAAGATGATAAATCATTATTGAACAACGAACTGGTATACAAACTGGCCGATCCTTGCCGTCTGACCGATACCTCCTGGATTCAACCGGGAAAGAGTGCATGGGAATGGTGGCACAAAGCCGTTTTGGAAGGTGTTGACTTCCCCAGTGGAAACAAGCAACTTTCTCTCCAGTTATATAAATACTACGTAGACTGGGCTTCAAAGAATCATATCGAATATATGACCTTGGATGCCGGATGGTCCAAAGATTACATCAAAGAACTATGCTCATACGCCAAAGAAAAGAATGTGAAGATTATCGTCTGGACATGGGCTAGTTGTGCCAGAGAGAATCCAAGTGACTGGATCGCCAAAATGCACAGCTACGGTGTATCGGGAGCAAAGATCGACTTTTTCGAACGGAATGACCAAATAGCCATGCGATGGGGAAAAGAATTTGCAGAACGCCTGGCCGAAAAGCAAATGGTAGCTATTTTCCACGGTTGCCCGGTTCCTACCGGATTGCATCGCACGTATCCCAATATACTGAACTATGAAGCAGTAAGAGGAGCGGAATGTAACTTCTGGGAAAAGACGTTAACTCCCGAATATCACACTCGTTTTCCTTTCATCCGCCTATTGGCAGGACCGGCAGATTATACTCCGGGATCCATGAGAAGTGTCACTCAGGATGAATTCAGACCGATGGATATAGATAATACTCCGCCTATGAGCATGGGAACACGTTCGCATGAATTGTCCATGTTTGTCATTTACGACCAATGGATGGCTTATTTATGTGACTCACCCACTGAATACAATAAATATCCGGATGTACTCGACTTCCTATCCAAAATTCCCGCAGTATGGGATAAGACCTTGCCATTGCAAGCAAAGTTAAGCGAATACATCGTAACAGCAAAACAAAAAGGTAACGACTGGTATGTAGGCGGAATGACCAACTGGGATACCCGTTCTACAGAAGTGAACCTCAGCTTCCTGAAAGACAACGTCTCCTATCAGGCAACTATCTTTAAAGACGCTCCAAACTCTTACGAGCAACCTAAAGAATACATGGTAGAGAAAAGAACAGTGGATAACAAAACAGTATTGAATATAGATATGGCAAAAGGCGGTGGATTTGTTGTCCGCCTGGAGGCACAATAAATACACTAAAATTATAAACTAGACTATTCACTAATAAGGAAGTTGTATCAAATTATCAGAATGATATAAATACCTGACAGCTCAAATATTAATTCACAACACTCTGAACAGGATCTCATAAAAATATATGATTTCACTGCTAACTAATAACTCCTCTTTAGTCAACAATCCATTGAACTAAAGAGGAGTTACCATATCTTCATAGAAGACCAATTTCAACTTCCGCCTACAATCCCAGCTTCGCCGAAATCTCCAGCATCCGCTGAATAGGCTTCACTGCCTTCTCCGCTATTTCGGGATCTACGGTAATTTCCGGTGACTCATTCTTCAGACACTCATAGAGCTTCTCTAACGTATTCAACCGCATAAAGCTACACTCGTTACATCCACAGGTGCTATCGTTTGGAGGAGCAGGGATAAACGTTGTCTGCGGACACTTCTTCTGCATCTCATGCAAGATACCCGATTCGGTAGCCACAATGTACGTATTCTCCGGGTGGTTCACCGCATACTTCAGCAGTGCAGCTGTAGACCCTACCACATCTGCCAGTTTCAGCACCGTGCTTTTGCATTCGGGATGTGCCAGCACCAGTGCTTCCGGATGCTGCGTTTTCAGCTCCACGATCTTTTCCACCGAGAACTGTTCGTGCACATGACAGGCTCCGTCCCAAAGCAGCATATTCCTGTTCGTAACTGAGTTGATATAATTTCCCAGATTCCGGTCCGGACCAAAGATTATTTTCTCATCTTTGGGAAAACTTTCCACGATCTGCCGGGCATTGGTGGAAGTCACCACCACATCCGTTACTGCCTTCACGGCAGCTGTCGTGTTCACGTACGAAATAACGGTATGCCCCGGATGCTCTTTGACAAACTGCGCAAACTGATCCGCCGGACAACTGTCCGCCAGTGAACAACCCGCTTCCATGTCGGGCACCAGCACTTTCTTATCCGGACAAAGCACCTTCGCCGTCTCACCCATAAAGTGAACGCCGCACATCACAATGATGTCCGCCTCCGTTTTGGCAGCCAGTTGAGCCAACGCCAGACTGTCGCCAACGTAATCGGCGATATCTTGTATTTCACCCTTCTGGTAGTAGTGGCCCAGAATGATTGCATTCTTTTCTT
>ERZ780190.2119-NODE-2119-length-15732-cov-7.225171_pt1 | contig 15732 bp, 16 predicted proteins | sample MGYA00510980_ERZ780190 | MGnify/ENA primary metagenome ERZ780190 (study PRJEB29588, sample SAMEA1972188) | human gut metagenome | biome: human gut; feature: human-associated habitat; material: faeces | place: Denmark | collected 2008/2010 ... | reverse complement strand
GAGAGGACGCTTATATCTGCCCTTCACACCCTAAGAAAGCACCACAAAATCTGCTACTCCACGGTAAGTTAAACTCCGGTTATGCTTCCAGTTTCAAAATATAAATGCAGTTCGGTTTGTCAACCTTGATCGGTTTTCCTTCCCAGATAGAATATTTCTTCTCGTAGTCCACTGCATAAAATGCAATATCATTGGATGCATTATTCAGAGTCAGATAATGTTTTTCATCCGGGAAGATTGCAAGCATCTTAGGGAAATCGCTGCAGACTCTCGTCTGGAATGTGACGGAAAGAGTTCCCTCTTTTGGATCGATCGCATAGCAGATAACAGAGTTTACACCGGAATTACTTACATATAAATACTTTCCGCTCTTGGAAACTTCCATACCGGATGCTGCGCAGACATCATCATCTTTTGGTCCCATCGTGGTGATCGTCTGGATTTTTTCGAATACAGGCATATCATCCACAATCTTATAACTGTACACTTCTACCTGATTCAGCAATTCGTACAGAATATATGCAAATCTGCCGTCTCTGGAGAAACGGATCATACGAGGAGCTGACTCCAGTGGTCCACGGATAATATCAACCAGCTCTAATTTTCCGTATTCATAATCGACACGGTAAATTTTTACCTGATCAAGTCCGTTATCAACTGCACAGAGGAACTTCTGATCCGGTGTCAATTTTACACAGTCTACATGTGGGATAAAATTACGTTGTGCAATACTTCTTCCCATTCCTTTGTGGAAAATACCATCTGCGATATCACCAATACTTCCATCTTCATTCAGACGCATCATGGTAACACGTCCATCATGGTGTCCGCCTACAAAAAGATAACGGTTCTCATCATCTACTTCGACATAACATCCTCTCATACCACCAATCCACTGTTCATTGATTGGTTCGAGATCCCCGTCTTTTAAAATTTTGAAAGCTTCCACACCTTCATCTGCAATAGAATAAAGGAATTTTCTGTTCCTGGATACAACAAGATCAGACGGATTATTGATTGGAACAACTTTGCGTTCCGTCATATAACCTTTCGTTACATCAACATCATAAATATGAATTCCTACACTGTTCTCATGGGTATAGGTGCCCACATATGCAACATATTTTTCCTGTGCCATACTCGTAACCATTCCTTTCCAGTCCGTTTATTGTGATTCAGCTCCATGTAAACTGCTGAACTGTCACTCTCGTCTACTCTTTTCTGCGTAAAATATCATACATTTCCAATGGATGTCCCAGATCGATATATAATACCTGTTTTGGATGCGGCGCAGATTCCATATCATTGCCCTCTTCATCCACAATGCGTTTTACCGTAACTTCAATATTCTCTCCATCCGGCTTCATCACTTCTATTTGCTCACCAACGGAAAACTTATTACGCTGTTCAATACGATATAGCCCTTCTTCATTTGTCCCGCCCACGATACCGAGGTATGTGTATTCTTTCAAATAAGTATTGTTATCGTAAATCTGCGCTTCATCCGATGGCTTTCCGTAAAAGAAACCAGTGGTAAACTGACGGTAAGTGCAGTTTGAGATCTGATCTAAATACCATGGCATATTTTGCTGATAAAGCTCCGGTGATTTCTTATAATCATCAATTGCCTTACGATATGTTCTTGCCACCGTCGCAACATAGAGTGCTGTCTTCATTCTACCCTCTATTTTAAAACTGTCAATACCTGCATCGAAAAGATCTGGAATATGTTCGATCATGCAGAGATCTTTTGAGTTAAAAATATAGGTTCCACGCTCATTTTCATATACCGGCATATATTCATTTGGTCTGGTCTCTTCCACGATGGAATACTTCCATCTGCACGGATGTGTACATGCTCCCTGATTTGCATCTCTTCCGGTAAAATAATTACTTAAAAGGCAACGGCCGGAGTAGGAAATACACATCGCTCCATGTACAAATGTTTCAATCTCCAAGTCATCCGGAATATTAGCCCGAATCTCTGCAATTTCTTTAATGGACAATTCCCGCGCCGAAACCACTCGTTTGGCACCAAGTCTCTGCCAGAAAAGATATGTCTCGTAATTGACATTATTGCTCTGTGTACTAATATGAACTTCTATCTCAGGGCACACCTCTCTTGCAATGGTAAATACACCCGGATCGGAAATGATCAACGCATCCGGTCCGATTTTATGCAACTCCCTGAAATACTTTCGCACACCCTCCAGATCACGGTTATGCGCAGTAATATTTGCCGTTACAAAAACACGTTTTCCATGTTCATGTGCGAAACGGATTCCCTCTGCCATATCCTCCATCGAGAAATTTTTAGCCTTTGCGCGAAGTCCGTACATTTCTCCACCGATATAAACCGCATCTGCACCGTACATTACTGCCACTTTCAGCACTTCCAAGCTGCTTGCCGGTACCAATAACTCCGGCTTTCCATTCTCTAACATATAGGTTCCTCCTAAGAACTCGCTAAACTTCATTATATCTAACAATTATGCAGTTTACAAGCATTATCTTACCGTAAGCTTACATCTGCTTTACATTCGTTTTCTTATAAGACAGCAAAGCACCGTCTCCAACAGGCAATATAACACTATCCCACTGTTCCGAATGTGTCATTTCGTACAAAAACCCCCGCATCCTCCCATGAATCGTGCGGTCTCGACGGCGGATCGCATAGCGTGACTCAATAATATCTCCCTCTTGAAGAACATTATCAGTCACAAGCAGTCCTCCCGGCTGCAATAAATCATAAATAGGATTCAAAAAAGCAGCATATTGCCCTTTTGCTGCATCCATAAATATGAAATCATATTGTTTCTGCTCGCGCACCAGTGCCGCAAGTATATCTGCCGCATCTCCCTCTAACAATCTGATCTTGTCTCCCTGTGGGTATTTGGCAAAATTTTCTTTGGCATCACAAATTCTCGCCGGAACTTTTTCTATCGTATCCAGCGTTGCATCCGGCAGCAATTCACTACGCATTAAAAGAGCAGAAAACCCCACTGCCGTTCCTATCTCTAAAACATGTTTCGGTTGTCGCAAACGCAGCATAAACAAAAGCAATGACTGCATCGAACGACGTATGATCGGCACTTCTTTTTGCAGTGCCCATTGCTCTAATTCCTGCATCGGCTCCGGTATCTGCCAAGTCAGTGAATCCAAATAAGTCGCCAAACGTTCGTTTACAATCATTGCACTCTCCAATCTAAATACTAACTGTTAAAATGTCAATAATCTCCTGATAGTCCATATTCGTACGCAATACATAGGTTCCCGGCCGCAAGATAACAGTATCCTGCTCCAGCAGTTGTGTTCTCGCATAAAAACTGTACTTATCAACGATCAACCCCTGTTTTTGAAGTTTGTCTGCCACTTCATACATAGACCGATTCGTCTCTACCTGAAAAATTTTTTCCTGTCCTTTGCCCTGATCAACCGTTACCGTTCCAAAAACCGCATAACAAAAATGATACCCGCAAATACATACACGGCTGACACCATATAAAATGAGAACCAACACTAATATATTGACACAAATTGCAAGCAGGTACCGTGCAGAATTTAACATCACCTGCAATTTTCTGGTATAAGGATCGTTCATCTCTATCCCTCCAAAAAGGATGTTTCCACTGCCGAACCTTCTAAGAACTGCTCCTGCAGCTCTTTGACCATTGCGATATACTGATGTTCTGCAGCAAAAAACTCATTAGCAAGGCCATTTTCCTGGAGATCGGCAAAATCTTTCTGCAGTCCATTATTCCCCTGAATAAAAGCCTCTCCCTCCTGCATCTGGATCCATAGACTTCGTCGTCTGTAATCTCCGATTCTCGCATAAAGCTCCGGATCTTGCTTCAAACGGCTAAGAACATTGATATACTGATTGTATTCATTGGTCTTTCTAAGCCTATCTGTCAGTTCCGTCATTAATTGTTTCATCTCATTCATGTATTTACTCCACTTCCATGATGATCGGCAGGATCATCGGATTACGCTTCATCTTTTTCCATAAATAATCACTCAGACTATCTTTAATCTCTGTCTTGATCTTGGTCCAGTCTGTTACATGATTGTCGAGACATCTTTCTAATGCAGAATATACCACTTCTCTCGCCTCATCCATCAAATACTCCGATTCTCTGACATAAACAAAGCCTCGTGATACAATATCCGGTCCGGCAAGTAATTGATTTGTATATTTTTCCAAAGTAAGAACGATAATGATCAACCCGTTCTCAGATAAATACTGTCTGTCACGCAATACAATATTTCCGACATCCCCAACGCCAAGACCATCTACCATAATGCCCTGTGCCTGCACTTTTCCGATCAAAACTGCATGGTCTTCACAGAGATCTAACACGTCACCGGACGATAAAATGATCGTATTTTCTTTCGGAATACCCATCTGCTGGGCCAGTTCCGCATGAGCTTTCAAATGCTGATATTCACCATGTACCGGGATCGCATACTGTGGTTTCACCAAAGAATAGATCAATTTGATCTCTTCCTGTGAAGCATGTCCGGATACGTGAGTATCCTGCACGATTACCTTCGCACCCTTTTCCGCCAGCTCATTAATAACCTTAGATACAGACTTTTCATTGCCCGGAATCGGTCTGGAACTAAAGATTACTGTATCTCCCGGCATGATCGATACTTTACGATGGATATTCGCTGCCATACGGGACAATGCAGCCATCGCCTCTCCCTGACTTCCGGTCGTGATCAACACCAATTTCTCCGGCGGATAGTTCTGCATCTGTTCCATTTCGATCATGATATTGTTCGGTACATTTAAGTAGCCAAGCTCTGTCGCCGTTGAGATCACATTAACCATACTGCGTCCTTCCACGACAACCTTTCTTCCATATTTTTCAGCAGAATTTATAATCTGCTGTACACGATCTACATTCGACGCAAAGGTCGCTACAATAATTCGACTCTTTTCATTTTCCGCAAAGATCGTATCAAAAACTTTACCAACCGTCTGCTCTGACATCGTGTAACCCGGCTTTTGCACATTCGTACTATCTGCCATCAATGCCAGAACTCCTTTTTTACCAAGTTCACCAAAACGCTCAAGGTCTATCGTCTCTCCACTGACCGGCGTAAAATCAACCTTAAAATCTCCTGTGTGCACAACTGTTCCAACCGGAGAAAAGATTGCCAATGCCGCTGCATCTGAAATACTGTGATTAGTTCGGATGAACTCTACACGAAAGCAGCCAAGATTGATGGATTGTCCATACTTAACCACCTTACGTTTTACCGGCTTAGGCATAACATGTTCTTTTAATTTGTTCTCGATCAGTCCCATCGTAAGCTTTGTCGCATAAACCGGAACATTGATCTCTTTTAACACGTAAGGCAGTGCACCAATATGATCCTCGTGTCCATGTGTTATCACAAAACCCTTTACACGATCAATATTCTGTTTTAAATAGGACACATCCGGAATAACCAAGTCGATTCCTAACATATCGTCACCCGGAAATGACAATCCGCAATCCACAACAATAATACTGTCTTCGTACTCAAATGCGGTAATATTCATTCCAATCTGCTCCAAGCCGCCCAACGGGATGATTTTCAATCCCATACCAATCTCGATCTTCTCTTTCGGCGCTGCAACACGTCTGGTCGTCGTTCTTCTCTGTGCTGCCGGCGACGCTGTTCTGCGTGTCCTTCTTACCGGCGCCTTACGTGGCACTCCTCCTTCAAAATCCGTATAATCATCTGTTTCTCTTCTCAAAATCTTACCTACCTTTCTCATTTTTTAAGCGCACAAAAAACAAACCCTCGATAATTACTGTACAGCTTATCAATATAGCTTATTATCTCGGGTGAATTATTCTTGCATTTCTATAGAAACGTCCTCTAAAAGTTCCGCAAATACTTTAGAAATCGCGTCCAATTCCTGTTCGTCTTCTACAAATTCACAAACAAGCTCCTCATTGCCGTCCTCTGCAACTTTCTTCATAATATATGCTTCTGAATCTGCATCTTCCTGCTCTGTTACAAGCAAATAATTTACTCCAGCTATTTTCGTTTCTTCTACAACATAAAAACGAATGTCCTCTCCGTCTTCATTCGTAAAGATAACTTGCTCCGTCATCGTTTCGTCTCCTCCGTATCGCTATAACCTTTATAGCTGCTCTCTACCTGCTCTACCGGTGAGACAATGTATCCAAATAATTCTGCAGGATCAAAGATGCCGCCATCTTATCAATATATTGCTTACGCTTGTCCTTACGTATGCCCCCCTGCTCTAATACACCGTCTGCCTGTGCTGTCGTCAGTCTTTCATCCTGATAGATTATTTCAAGCCCGGTTCTATTTTCAAGCATATCACCAAATTCTTTTGTCTTCTCGCAACGCTCGCCCTCTTCATTGTCCAGCTTCTTCGGCCAGCCGACCACAATACGATCCACATCGTATTGTTCTATGATCTGTTCAATCTGAGCTAATGTCTGACGCAATTTCGTCGGTCTGTCACGGTGAATCGTAGTAAGAGGCTGAGCTGTCAGCATCAATTCATCACTCAATGCCACTCCAACCGTCTTTGATCCATAGTCAAGTCCTATCACTCTCACGGCTATGCTACTCCTTCTATCTGCTTATGCACTCTTAATCCCCGGCTATTACGTTCTATGAAAAATTATTGCGGATATAATCTTCTAACAATAATTCTATCATCTCATCACGCTCCACACGGCGGATCAAACTTCTTGCGCCCTTGTGGCTGGTAATATACGTTGGGTCACCAGACATAATATACCCGACAATCTGGTTTACTGGGTTATATCCTTTCTCTATCAAGGCACGGTATACCTGTTCTACAACATCCTTAACCTCAATATCCTGGTCCTTCTGTACTTTGAAATATTGTGTATTATTTACTTCCTGCATAAAGGCTCTAACCTCCATTCTCTTTTCACGTACTCTTACCTATCGTCTATAGTAATATAATCAAACGAAAAATACAAGTTTTTTTTGTGGGCTCATTCGGCAAAATGCCCTAACAAAACATCATGCGGCCCCTGTTTTTCCAGCTTTACAAAGACTACTGCACCCTTTTCAAACGTCCCATCTGCACCGATCGGCACAGCAACGCGAACGTATCTGGATGTGTAGCCGATAACATAATTTTCGCCATCTATTTCCGTCATTTCCTCTAACAGCACCTGCGTTACCTGTCCGATAAATTGTCTGCGGTACGTTTCCGAAAGCTGCTCTGTCACTGCTAACAGCCGGTCACTGCGACCTGCTTTTTCCTGCTCCGAAAGCTGTTCCGGCATCTTGTCTGCCACTGTTCCCTTGCGTCTGGAATACTTAAACACATGGATCTGCGCAAACGCTGCCGTCTCTGCAAACGCCAATGTCTCTGCAAACTCTTCCTCTGTCTCTCCCGGAAATCCTACTATAATATCTGTCGTGATCGCCGGATTCTCATAATAACGCCGCAATATATGCACGCCTTCCAAATACTGCTCACTCGTATAATGTCTATTCATACGGCGCAGTGTTTCATCGCAGCCGCTTTGCAGGGACAAATGAAAATGCGGACATACCTTCGGCAGTGCAGCCAAATGTGCCACAAACTCTTCCGTAATAATACGTGGTTCTAACGACCCTAAGCGGATCCGCTCAATACCCTCCACCGCATTGGCAGCTGTGAGGAGCTCTAACAGCGGACGCCCTTTCAATTCTAAAAAGGAACTTGCTTTGCGGTCATCTACCCCATAAGAAGACAAATGTATTCCGGTAAGTACAACTTCCCGAATACCTTTCGCAGCCATCTGTTTCAACTCTTGTACGACCTGCGGGATCGGCTTGCTCGTCAGCGGTCCTCGAACATACGGAATGATGCAATAGGAGCAATACAGATTACACCCATTTTGCACGGTAAGATATGCTCTGGTATGCTCTTCTTCCTGTGCCATCAAAGATTCACCACCGCCAACTCTTCCGGTCTCTTCCCCGGATATCTGCCACACTTTCTCCTCTATGGAAACTCCATTTTCGCTTTGTGCCGTATCCGCCACATTTTGCTGCCACGCCTGCTTGACTAAAGTTACAATGGCGTTCTTTTGGTCATTCGGTACAAACAGATCCACGCTTTCATCCTGCTCATCTTTTGCCAGTGCAGAGTCTACATAACATCCCGTAGCAACGATCAATGCCTGTGGATTTTTTTTCTTAGCGCGATGAAGCATCTGTCTGGATTTACGGTCAGCAATATTTGTTACGGTACATGTATTCACCAAATAAATATCCGCCTCTTCCTCGAAAGAAACGATATAATCTCCCGCCTCGATAAATTTATTTTTCATCTTGTCTGTCTCATAAGAATTCACTTTACAGCCAAGCGTCAAAAAGGCAATCCGCATAATTCTTTCTTCCTTTCTCATCCATTTTATGTAAAAATGCTGTTCCAAAAAAATAGTCCTGTTCATTTTTGGCTATGTTTTTTCGTTTTCAAATTATTTTTTTAGCAACATTGTATATTGACTTTTTCTTCCATAGTGACTAGTATAAAACTGTAAGAAAGAAAAGGAGGTAAAAAAATATGAAAACAGTAAAAATTTCATTAAACTCAATTGACAAGGTAAAAGCATTTGTAAACGACGTAACTAAGTTTAACACTGACTTTGATTTAGTATCCGGAAGATATGTGATCGACGCTAAGTCTATCATGGGAATCTTCAGTTTGGATCTGTCTAAAGCCATTGATCTGAACATCCATGACGATGACACCGATGAGATTCTTAAGGTTTTAGCACCTTACATTGTAGAGTAATACTCTATATACTATATTGTGTGAGCAGTATCTCCTCTTTCCAACCGGAAAGAGGTTTTTTTACATTATAGGAAACTTCACGTTTCCTAAATGAAAAAAAATGCTCCGCGAGGATGCGATCACTTATGTTTACTCATCAATCTCAATAATCTGAATCGTATCTAATGCAGTCTGTACCATTTCATCAATCTTTTCGGTCAGATTTTCCTCGGATCTGCGAATTACCTTGCAATCCGGTTTTGTAACCGGATGCTTCGCAACAAAGATCGTACAGCAATCTTCAAACGGCTGGATCGATGTCTCATACGTTCCAATCTTTTCCGAAATATCTACGATCTCCTGCTTATCAAATCCGATCAACGGACGATATACCGGAAGTGTGCACACCTCATTCGTTGCTGCCAAACTATGCATCGTCTGGCTTGCCACCTGACCGATACTCTCTCCGGTAATAAGGCCTAAACAATCATTGTCATAGGCTAATTTTTCTGCAATGCGCATCATATAACGACGCATAATGATCGTCAATTCCTCATGTGGACATTTTTCATAAATATAGAGCTGAATGTCCGTAAAGTTGACCACATGTAAACGGATCGGACCAACATATTTAGAAATGATCTTTGCCAGATCAACTACCTTCTGCAAAGCACGTTCGCTCGTATAAGGCGGCGCGTGAAAATATACTGCATCTACATACACACCGCGTTTGGCGATCATATATCCAGCTACCGGACTGTCAATTCCGCCGGAAAGCAATAACATTGCGCGGCCATTTGTGCCAAGCGGCATACCGCACGCTCCTGTGTATACTTTCGAATATACATAAGCTTTATCACGGATCTCTACCCAAATATATACATCCGGATCATGTACATCAACTTTGACATTCTCAAAGCGATCCAACAAATAACTTCCCATCTCTACACAAACCTCTGGTGAAGTCAGCGGATAATGCTTATCACTGCGACGGCATTTCACCTTAAACGTAAACGGTTTGCTGCCATATTGATGCTCCACAAAATCTCCCACGCAGGCCGTCAGTTTATCCCAATCTTTCTCTTCGATGACATCGACCGGACTGATGCCGGATACACCAAACACATGACTCATGGCATCGATCGCATCCTCGAAATCATAATCTCCATCTGCTTCCACAAAAATACGTCCCTGCTCTCTGACAACGGTAAATTCGCCATCAACTTTTGCCAATCGCCTGCGGATCTGTTCGCATAATGCATTCTCAAATTTATAACGATTCTTTCCCTTGATTCCAATCTCTGCGTACTTACATAAAAAAGCCTGTTTTGCCATTGATAACCTCCTACTTTCTAATAAATCTTCGAAGCATCGGAAGTAAATTATATAATTGCTCCAATGCATAGTCAATCTGCTCTATCGTTGTATCTGTCGAGAAACTAAACCGCAGCGTAGAATCTAGTAATTCATCTGCCACACCGATAGCCTTCAACGTACCACTAAGTTCCGGATGATTCGACGAACAAGCCGAACCCGAGGATACAAAGACACCTTTTTCTGCCAGTGCATGCAATAACACTTCACTGCGCACTCCTGCAAAACTTGCGCTGACAATATGTGGTGCTGTCTCTTCCAATGGAAGCCCTGACACGCCATTGACCGTCACATCTTCTAGTACTTCCAGTCCCTCGATCAAATGTTTCTTGCAGGCATACATCTGTTCCACATAGGTTGATCTGTTTTTGCAAAACAGCTCTGCTGCCACACCCAAGCCGGCAATCCCCGGAACATTTTCCGTACCGGAACGAAATCCCTTTTGTTGACCACCGCCGTAAATGAGCGGACGAACTTTCGCTTTGTCGCGCATATAAAGGAATCCGACTCCCTTAGGTCCATGCAGCTTGTGACCGCTGACAGACATCAGATCGATCCCCAAACGTTTCGGCACAATATGATATTTGCCATATGCCTGGATAGCATCAACATGAAATAAAATCTTAGGATTGTAAGAATGCACGATCTCCGACAGAGTTTTTACATCCTCCACTGCACCTATTTCATTATTCACAAACATAATCGACACAAGAATCGTTTCTTCCGTCAACGCTTTCTCTAACTCGCTCGGTGAAACCTGTCCGTTTTTATCCACCGGCAGATACGTAACCTGATAGCCCAACTCCTCCAGAAAGGCAAGCGGTTCATGTACAGAAGCGTGCTCTATCCTCGTCGTGATAATATGTTTGCCTGCGCGTCGATTTGCATATGCGCCACCGATCAATGCCGTATTATTAGACTCTGTTCCACCTGATGTAAAAATAATTTCTCCGGGAGTGCATTTTAAGTCTTTTGCTAAAATCTCCTTGGTTTCACGAATATACTTTTCCGCATCCATTCCTTTGGTATGTTTACTGGAAGGATTTCCAAAATCTTCCTCCATCACACGAACCATTTTTTCTCTGACTTCCGGAAAAACTCTCGTCGTTGCCGCATTATCTAAATATGCTTCCATTGCTGCCTCCATGTTATCCTAACACTAATCTTCAAGTCCCCCGCCCCTGCATACGACTTTAGGTCAAATGCTGCACCCTGACGGTCATTCACCCTGCATCTGAAACATTAGAATGGATAATAACGCCATTCCTGCTGTTTCGGTACGTAAAATACGTTTTCCAAGCGTCATCGGATGTATGTTTCTCGTCATGGCACGTTCCACTTCCTCCGGTTCAAATCCACCTTCCGGCCCGATGAAAATGCCAAGAGACCGCTGCTTACACGCCTGATCCACAATCTTTCTTGCCTCTTCCATCCCTGTCTGAAGCTCATATGGTATTACATTATAATCAAGTTGGTCTGCCATAGCAAGTGCTTCCTCATAACTTACCGGTTTGTGTACCGTAGGAATGATCCCTCGGTCGCACTGCTTTGCTGCCGCATACGCAATAGACTGCCAACGCTCTAACCGCTTGTTGATCTTTTTTTCCTCAGACAGCTTAACAACTGTTCGTTTTGTCATGACCGGCACAATTTCACAGGCACCCAGTTCCACCGCCTTTTGAATGATCAGTTCCAGTTTGTCTTTCTTCGGCATTCCCTGAAATAAAGTGATCCTCACCGGCAGTTCTGTTCCCGTGGGCTGAACCTTCTCGATCGACGCAACAACCTCATCACTGCAAATAGATTGAATCCGCGATACATAATCCGTTCCGTTCCCATCACAAGCTACGATCCAGTCTCCCACCTCAAGGCGTAATACATTTTTGATGTGGTTGACATCTCCCCCGGAAATGAACACTTCTTTTTCTGCAAGCTGGTCTGCAGATACATAAAATCGATACATAATTCACCTCTACCATTATTTTGGCTATACAGAAAAACTGTCCAACCGCACCAAACAGTTGGACAATCTATTTCTTCACATAAATACGCATTATTTATAGCAGTTGATCCAGTAAATTACTGGTGTTGCCAAGGTAGAATACGTTCCCTGGCTGCTATATCTGGTTCCTCCGGAAGTCTTATAACTTGCACTATTGGCAAGCCGATATGTTGCTGTTGCCTTATCACCGATCGTATCTCCATAAGAACCACCACCCTGAAACAGTGATTTGATCGTTGACAGGGAAGCTTTCTGTGCCTTTGTCTCATCCAATGTCAAGTTGCCTTTTTTGTCATAACTGATACCAACCTCTGCCAACAATTTGGAATTAGCAGCTGTTGCTTTCAACGCTGACAGATTCTGCTTCTGCACCGTTGACTTCGATGATTTACCGGTCTGCTCAATGTAAGTATTATACGCACCTACAAAACTCTTCAGTGCTGATGTGATCTTGCTGCGATCCACCGCACTCGTACCATCCTCTGCCGTCTCAACCTTATACAAAGAGTCCTTTTGCAAGGCAGATGCCGCATCCGACAAACTTTTTGCACCGGTCTTGAGCTCCTGCATCTGCTGAAGCTGCTCCTTTTCCTGTGTGCTCATCTGTGCTGTCTTATCGTTTTTTTTAGTCTTGTCTGTTTTATCTGTCTTCTGCGTTGTATCAGCCTCTTTTGCATAGTATGCTTTCATCAGCTTGCCATACGCACCACTGCGGATCATCGAATAGTCGCTCAGAGAACTGCTCAAACTTCCAAACAATGAGTTCTTGTATGATCCAAATAACGAACTCATCAATCCACTATTATTACCTGTATATAATGACATCGTCATCCCTCCCTTGTCAAAAGTAACACAAACTTATTGTGCTACCCTACCAACACCTCTAGTTAGTATTACTTTACCCCTTATCACCTCTGTTTGTCAAGTTTTTCTCCCATGAAGGATATTCTCCTGCACTGGAATTTACTTTTTCAAGTTAGCGACAGATTTTCTCCAAGGACGATTTTCTCTCATGGAGGATTTTATCCAATGGAGATATTATATTTTTTATAACGACTGGTTTCATCCTATATTTTAGGAAATAACCGGATAAACCATGATCCATTTTGCTAATATATTCCAAGTGTCGTACTGCATAAACGCCGCTGCCAATACCGGTCCAAATATGAGCACTGCCAAAATCAGGACTCCGACCTTTTTGTTTTGTATAAAATATAGAATACTATAGGTCACGACTGCAAAGATCATTGTATTTACTACTCGAAGTAACAGCGTCAACAAATACCACTGAGCAATACTGATTGTGATGTGCTTTCCTGCCAAACAGGAAATGCTTTGAATGGGTGCGTCCAAATAAGAAAGCGGCGAAAACTGTCGTATCACCATAAGTTCCTCCACGGCAAACAGAATGACAAATATCAATGTCGCCATAAGGATTGTTCTAAGCTTAGCACCCCATAATCCTCTTCTGCCTTCTCTGGTTACACTTATCGTTGCCAATAACTCTTTTGGCTCACAGCATACTAACAACACGATCAGCAAAAAAACAGACAACATCAAGCCCCACTGCGTTCGATCCATGCGAAATAATTGATCGTAATAACCATCAAAGATTATCCAAGAGCCATTTTTTCGTGCTGTCTCATATTTTTCATAGACCATATCAATTGCTTCATTCTTATCATTCATCATATGATATTCGTCACGATATTTCATATACTCATCGACGCTGATCTTCCCCTGCGCATATTCATCTTCCTTCTGCGCCTCCTCCTCTAACACGGCATCCTTTCTCTGTTTCAGCTCTTCAATCTCTTTTGCGGTAGATGCCGTCAATCTGCCACCGATCTTTTGATATATTTCCTGCTGCTTTGCAGTATTTCTTCCCTTTTGTACACTAGAATTCTGTGTCCAAAAGAGCATCAGGAAAGCCAGGTGAATAACGACAAAGCATAGCAGCACTCTACCGTTTAAGATCTTTTTCCATTCAAACCATATCATTTTTTACCACCTCTTTTGGTCCACAACAATAGCATAATGCATATCCCAATAAGAATAACGGCGATAAGCAGCGGGAAGATCACCATGGAATATTGATACTGTCCTAATTGAATATACCTCGGCTGCTGCGCAAAATATTTTATCTGAAATAATGAAATCGGATTACCAAGTTTTTCGAATTTTAATAATCGATAAAATTCCGGTCTCGGCAGGAAATACCGTTCTCCCGAATCCACCAAAAAAATGCTGTTATAAAGTACCACTTCCATAACATCCGGAATGATCCCCAGTATAAAAATGACCAATGCCGCTAACAGTGCAAAGATTCCTTTGCACGTTAATTTGGATAACAACATGGTGATCACTGCGATGACAATCGTGGCAAGTGCAGCTGCTGCGATCTGTCGCAAAATATAACCAAAGATCGTTAGTCCTGAAGCACACATTTGATATCCCTCCACCAAAAAGAGCGGACTGCTCCAGTCCTCACTACGCATACCAACAGCAAACCATTGATATGCCAAATAAATACCCCAAAAATAAAAATTGGAAATCACAGACCAAAAAACTCCATGCAATAACTTCGTGAGTATAATTCTCTCTCTTCCTTTGCGGGTGACATGGACAACATCTGCCAAATGACTCTCCCACTCTATGGAAAAAGAATTGCTAAGGACAAAGATGACAAACAAACAAGGCAGTACGCCATATAGTTCACAACAAACGGCAGCCGTAAGCTTTTTTTGATCAACAATTGTTGTATTTTTTTCTTTATGGTAACCCACCAATTCTCCCTGATAATCAGAAACCATCAGCTCCATATTACTGTTTCTCTTTTGGATGCAGTCAATGCAATCGATCGCTTCTCCTAAAAAGCCATATTCGTCAAGCTTCGTACCGGCATATTTCCCCGGCTTCTTAATTTCTGTTTTAATCGGTGTCCCATCCTCACGATAAAGCTCTGTCTGAAGCTGATCGACTTCCTCCTGCAGCTTTTGCTTGTCAGCTAAGGAAATCTGTTGGTCTTTCATCTTTGTAAAGAAAATTTCCCTTGTATTTTTTTCAAAAACATATCCGTACTCATTAAAATGCATTAAGCCAATTGCCGCAAACGTCAGCAATAGCAACATAAGTAATGTTCCCCAAGTAAGCACATACTTTTTGCTTTCAAATTTCATTCCCTGTATCATGTAATTTTCTCCCTGTCAAATGCAAATAATACTGTTCTAAGCCGGTCAGTTCCTTATCTTCTATCTGCTTCATATAATAAGACATTGCATGGTTCTCCAGAACCTTTCCTTCATTCATAACTAATATATAATCTGCCGTCTCTTCAACATCAGAAACAATGTGCGTGGATAAGATCACTGTCATCTCCTTGCCGGCTTCCTGTATCATCCTCTTAAACTCCGCGCGCTCCTCCAGATCCAGGCCAACTGTCGGTTCATCTAACAGCAGTATTCTTGGACTTTCTAAAAAAGCCTGTGCAATGCCAAGACGCTGCTTCATTCCACCGGAATAAGTGGCAATCTTATTATCTTTTACATCATATAGATTTACTCTTTGCAGCAATTCA
>ERZ780190.2117-NODE-2117-length-15741-cov-3.956330_pt1 | contig 15741 bp, 12 predicted proteins | sample MGYA00510980_ERZ780190 | MGnify/ENA primary metagenome ERZ780190 (study PRJEB29588, sample SAMEA1972188) | human gut metagenome | biome: human gut; feature: human-associated habitat; material: faeces | place: Denmark | collected 2008/2010 ... | reverse complement strand
GCCGAGCTGGTCGCTCGTCGTGCTCGTCATCTGCATCGGGCTCATCATCCCGCTGCGCATCGTGCGCCGCGTCCCGTCGCTGCGCGAGGAAGCGCGTAGACGCTTCAATATGTGAAACCTGCTTCTGAAAATGGAAAACCCGCCCTGACGCTTTTGCGTCGGGGCGGGTTTTGTGATGTTTGCTTACAGCAGCAGCCAGCTGAGCACCATGCCGACAAGCAGTGTGATTCCGGCGGTGAGCAGGGCGAGCAGAACTTTCTGATAGGGCCGCTTGCCCGCTTCGACCTTCTGCTCAATCTCGTCGAGCCGCTTCCCTTCGCTGAAGGCCAAGATCTCCCTGTAGGACTGGACGTTATTTGCTTTTTTGATGCGCTCGAGGCGGAGGGCAAAGTACATCGCGCTGCCCCAGAGCAAAAGCTCCGGAATGAAGCCGTACAGGTCGAACCACTTGATTAGAGGCACGGGCAGGATGATCGTGGCGGCGAGCAGAACAGTGTAGATGATGGCGTCGCGGTTCATGGCTTTGACCTCGGCGGCGTTGACTTCCTGTTTCATGGTTTCCAAATCTCCTTTGATGAGTTGGTCGAGCGAAACATCAAAGAGGGCGCTGAGCAGGAGCAGACTGTGGATATCGGGATAGCTCTTGCCGTTTTCCCACTTGCTCACGGCCTGCGCGCTCACGTGGAGGGCTTTTGCAAGCTGCTCCTGTGTCATGCTTTTGGAGAGGCGCAGCGTTTTGATCTTGCTGCCGATGTCGATGTTCATAAAGGCAAAACTCCGTTTCTATAAAGTGCGGACGTCCTTGATGAGTTCAGTATAGCCGATTGCGGGAAAACGCGCAATGGAGGGGGAGTTTTGCGCGCTCAAACGGCGGTTGAGCGCAAAAAGGACGGAAGATGCTTTTCTTCCGTCCTTTTTATGCAGTTCCAGTCGAATCAGTCGCCGACGCCGGGGTTCAGAACCTTGCCGACGTTCCACAGGTGCGCGACCTGCTGCGCGGCGGCCAGACGTTCCTCGGGGGACTCGTAGCTTGCGTGCGCGGTCTGCGCGCCGCAGTCGACACAGGTGACATAAACGCACCAGCCCTGCTCATCCTCCACCGTACCGGTGCCGCGGCAGTAGGGGCAGTCCTGCAATTCGATCTCATAAATCGGGTCCATGGTATCATCCTTTCCTACCGCGCAAAATTGACAGTTTGCGCGGAAATCATCTAACGACCGTAGTATAGCAGGGAAACGGGCGCTTTACAAGCAAGAAAATAGCAAAAATGGGGCGCTCGCAAGCGCCCCGCTTTTTACACGTTTGACGACGGAACAGGAAGCTGGTACTTTTCCACGTAGGATTCGTACGTCTGCTGGAAGCTGCCGTCGGCAGTCTTGGCCTGGCGCAGCGTTTCGTGCAGGTTGAGGTTATGCGCACGGGCGTCGATGACGCAGCCGGCGATGTTGGAGCAGTGGTCGGATGTGCGCTCAAGGTCGGTCAGAAGATCGGAGAGGATAAAGCCAGCCTCAATGCTGCAATGGCCCTGCTGCATGCGCAGAATGTGGCGCGTGCGCATCTGCTCTTTGAGCGTGTCGATGACCTGCTCGAGCGGCTCGACCTGTTGGGCGAGCGCGACGTCCTGCGAGGAGAAGGACTTGAGCGAGAGCGAAAGGATCTCGCGGATGGCGGAGGTGAGGATGGCGAGCTCGTTGAGGGCGCTGCCGGAGAACGTGAGGCCCTTTTGCTCCATCTCCTCAGCGGAGGAGAGAATGTTGACCGCGTGGTCAGAAATGCGCTCAAAGTCGCCGATGGTCTTGAGTAACTCGGTCGCCTCCTCGCTCTCGTCGCGGCCCAATTTCTGCGTGCTGAGCTTGACGAGGTAGGTGCCGAGGATATCTTCATAGTGGTCGCAAAGCTCCTCATCGTCGCGGATGCTCTGGGCGAGCTCGGGCGTGTTGTGGTCAAGGACGGTGAGAGCGTTGTTCAGCGCGCGCACGGCGCAGTCCGCCATTTCGCGGGCGACGGCGCGGCTCTGGCGAAGGGCGAGGGACGGGGTGGGGAGAAGACGCTCGTCGAGCTCGGTCGTCTTTTCACCCTGCGTCTGGGGATCGTCGGGGACGATGCGGCAGGCGAGCTTTTCAAGAAGGCCGCCCGCGGGCAGGAGCATGGCGGTGCAGAGGATGTTGAAGACCGAGTGTGTGACGGCGATGCCCGCCATGGTGGCGGATTCATTGAGCAGCGCGGGTGCAAAGGCCGCGCGCACGATGCAGAAGACCGTCAGCAGCACGACAACGCCGATGACATTGAAGAGAAGGTGAACGACCGCGGCGCGGCGGGCGTTTTTGTTCGTGCCGATGGACGACAGCATGGCCGTGACGGTCGTGCCGATGTTCTGGCCCATGATGATGGGAATGGCACTGCCGTAGGTAATGACGCCGGTGGCGCTCAATGCCTGCAGGATGCCGACGCTGGCGCTGGAGCTCTGGATGATGCCGGTGACCAGTGCGCCCACCAGAACGCCGAGGATGGGATTGGAGAAGCGGACGAAGAGGTTGGTGAACCATGCCTCACCCTGCAGGGGCTCGACGGCATTGGACATGGTAGTCATGCCGGTCATCAGGATGGCAAAGCCAATGAGGATAGTTCCGATGCCCTTTTTCTTCTCATTCTTGCCCATATAGAGCAGAATGCCGATGAAGGCGAGTATGGGGCTGAAGGAGGTGGGCTTGAGCATCTGGATCCAGATGCTGTCGCCCTGCAGGCCGGAAAGACTCAGCAGCCAGCTGGTGACAGTGGTACCCACATTGCTGCCCATAATGATGCCGATGGCCTGATGCAGCTCCATGATGCCGCTGTTGACGAAGCCGACCACCATGACGGTGGTAGCACTGGAACTCTGGATGATGGCGGTCACGCACAGACCGAGGAAGAAGCCCTTGAGGGGGTTATCCGTCAGTTTGCTCAGGATCTTCTGCAGATGGCCGCCGGCCTGTTTCTCAAGGGCTTTGCCCATGATGTCCATGCCGAACAGGAACAGAGCCAGACCGCCCAGCAGAGAAAAGACATTGAATAGAGTCATGTTTTACTCCTCACTTGTTGAAGCTTGCGTTTATACATCGACAGCGGCCGTAGAGGACCCGTGCAGGATCATGTCTTAATTTTTTACACGACCTGCACGGGATTTCACCGGTCCTATCCCTGATTATGAGTATACGAGTGGAATGTAAAATCGGAAACCGGCGAAATGTAAAACTCATGTAAAGTAAACTCTATCCCTGCCTCCTATTATATGGTTTTGGCCCCCGGATGCAAGCGCTGGCGCAAAACCAGAAAAGATTCCTGAAAGAATTGTTGTTTTTGCCGCCCGTCTCGATTATAATATAAAAAAGGATAAACTGTGTTGCCTTTTGGTATGGCAGAGCACAGAGGATGCAGGAGGAAAAACGAATGGGGAATTTCGCCGTTTCGCTCAAGCGGCTGGTCGAGAAGGTCAGCCTCGAGGTTATCTATACGCCCTGCGATTTGGATAAGATCAGCGTCGAGATCGCAGAGGTCAACCGTCCCGGCCTGTTTCTGGCCGGTTACTACGATTATTTCGATAAGCTGCGCTTACAGATCATGGGCCTTGCGGAGATGAACTTTCTGGCCGGTCTTACGGCGGAAAAGCGCCGTGAGCGCCTTGACCAGCTGTTCCGCCAGCAGCCTCCGGCCGTCATCCTCTGCCGCAGCGAGGAATTGGAACCCTTCCCGGAGATGCAGGAGCTTGCAAAGCAGCACGGGGTAGCTCTGCTGCGCTCCAACGAGACGACCTGCACCATGATGGGCAGCCTCATCAGCATGCTGAACCTTGAACTGGCTCCCCGCATCACCCGCCACGGCGTGCTGGTGGAAGTTTACGGTGAAGGCATCCTCATTCTCGGCGACAGCGGCATCGGCAAGAGCGAGCTGGCCATCGAGCTGGTCAAGCGCGGTCACCGCCTCGTCGCCGACGATGCCGTGGAGCTGCGCAAGGTCTCCAACCGTCAGATCATGGGTACTGCGCCGGAAAACATCCGCCACTTCATTGAGCTGCGCGGCATCGGCATCGTCAATGTGGCCCGCGTGTTCGGTGTGGGCGCGGTCAAGGTGAGTGAAAGCCTCGACCTCGTCGTCCAGCTGGAAGCATGGGACCCCACCAAAAACTATCAGCGCACCGGTCTGGAAAACGAATACTACGACATTCTGGGTGTCAGCATTCCCAGCACCAGCATTCCGGTCTCACCGGGCCGCAATCTGGCTGTCGTGCTGGAAACTGCAGCCATCAACAACCGCCAGAAGAAGATGGGTTACAATGCAGCGCGTGAACTGCTGATCCGTCTGGGTCTGGACGATAAAATGGATTGATCCCACACCGCAAAAGGAGCAAGTTATCATGGAACGATTCAAGCAGAAACTGCAGGCAGCAGCAATCCCGTTCAGGGAGAACGAACCGCTTGCGGCGCACTGTACCTTTAAAATCGGAGGCCCGGCACAGCTGTTTGTCATGCCGGAAAACGAGCAGCAGCTCTGCAGTGCAGTTGCGCTTTGCAAAGAGCAGGCTGTCCGCTATTACCTGCTGGGCAACGGCAGCAACATCCTGTTTGCGGATGAGGGCTTTCGAGGAGCAGTCATTGATGTTTCTGCCGAAGCAGCGGGAATGGGTCTGTCGATTTATCAGAATGCCGACGGCGATTATATTTCGGCACCGGCAGGTCTGAAACTTTCCGAGCTGTGCAAATTTGCCCTCCAGCACGGCTACACCGGGCTGGAATTTGCCTATGGCATCCCCGGCACGGTGGGCGGTGCCGTCTACATGAACGCCGGTGCTTACGGCGGCGAAATGAAGGATGTGCTGGAAGCCGTCAGCTATCTCACCGCCGACGGCCGCTGGGTGGACAGTGAAGCGTCCGAGTTGGACTTTTCCTACCGGCACAGCGCGTTTGAAGAGAATGATGCCTGCATCCTTGGCGCAGTGTTCCACCTGGAAAAAGGCGACCCGGATGCCATCAAGGCCCGGATGAACGAGCTGATGCAGAAGCGCATCGACAAACAGCCGCTGGACAAGCCCAGCGCCGGCAGCACCTTCAAGCGCCCGGCAGGTGCTTTTGCAGCTGCACTCATCGACCAGTGCGGCCTGCGCGGTTTTCGTCACGGCGGTGCCGCCGTCAGCGACAAGCACTGCGGCTTTGTGGTCAACCTGGGTAATGCCACCTGCGCGGATGTTGTCAGCCTGACGGAGCAGGTGCGGCAGATCGTGCTGGAAAAAACCGGCTGCACCCTGGAACGCGAGATCCGCGTGGTGGAATAACCATGCCGCATCTTGATGCCTGCCAGGCAAGGAACGGTATTCCGCCCCGCTGAATGAGAGAGGAACAACAGGATGAACTTTTTGATCGTAACCGGCCTTTCCGGCGCAGGCAAGTCCATGGCGGTCAACGCGCTGGAAGATATCGGATTTTTCTGCATTGATAATATCCCGGCGGGCCTTTTGCCCCGTATCCTGGACTTTGCCCAGCAGGGCGAAAACCAGCTCAGCCGCGTTGCGGTCGTGATGGACATCCGCGGCCTGCATTCTGTTCAGGAAACCAATGAGGCACTGGAAGCGCTGGACGAAAAGAAAATGCCTTATGACATCCTGTTCCTGGATGCCAGCGATGCCGCCATCCGCCGCCGCTATAAAGAAACCCGCCGTGTGCATCCCATGACCATCAGCGAGGGGATCCCGGTCAGTGAGGCAATCACCAAAGAACGGCAGATATTGCAGCCCCTGCGGGAACGTGCAAAATATGTGATCGATACCTCTTTGCTTTCTACCGCACAAAACCGGGAACGTGTTTCCAGCCTGTTTTTGCAAAAAGGTCAGTGTGCCATGTCTATCAACGTGGTTTCCTTTGGCTTTAAATACGGTCTTCCGCAGGAAGCGGACATCGTGTTTGATGTGCGCTGTCTGCCCAACCCGTTCTATGTGCCAGAGCTGAAAGAAAAGACTGGCCTGGACCAGGAAGTGGTGGACTATGTGATGAAGTTCCCTGAATCGCAGGAGCTGCTGCGCCGGATAGAGAGCTTTCTGGAATATGCGCTGCCGCTGTATGTTAAGGAGGGCAAAAGCCAGCTGATGATCGCCATTGGCTGCACCGGCGGCAAGCACCGTTCTATCACTTTTGCCCGCAAGATCGGGGAGTACTGCACAAAGCTTGGTTACCAGCCCAGCGTGCAGCACCGCGATGCCCGCCGCACGGCCTGATACATCCCAAATCTCCCGATAAAGAGAGTGTGAACACCAAACGTGAGTTTTTCCCAAGACGTTAAAAACGAGATACTGCACCGCAAAATCGTGCGTAGCTGCTGTGTTACCGCAGCAGCTTACGCGGTTGCCTGCTTTGGCAAGTATTTTGATGACTGCGGCGTGGTTTTGCAGACCGAAAACGAGGGCATTGCCCAGCTGGCACAAAAGCTGTATGCCCGCTGCGGCATTACCGGTACCGTAATTTCCAAGGAGCGCGGCACCGGTCTGATTTATGAGTTCAGCGTAAAAGACCCCGAACAGGTACAAAAAATGCTGAACCTGTTTGGACATACTGGCCGCGAAACCACCCTGCGCATCCGGCCGGATTGCTTCAAATGCCAGAAATGCGGATCATTTTTCATTTCCACTGCATTTTTATGCTGCGGTACGGCAACCGACCCGGAAAAGGAATATAACATTGAGTTCCTTTCGCCCCGGCACTCGCTTTCGCAGCAGCTGGAGGGCATTCTGGCCCAGTATGAGTTCAATCCCCACCGTGCCGTGCGCAAGGGGGCCAACACCGTATATGTCAAATCCAGCGACCATCTGGAAGATCTGCTGACCTTTATGGGCGCGGGCAACGCCGCCATGCGCATCATGGAACAACGCATGTATAACGATATGCGCAATAAAACCAACCGCCTTTCCAACTGCGAAACCGCCAACATGGGCAAAACCGTACAGGCAGCCGTGCAGGTGCGCCTTGCGATTGAGATGCTGGAAGAGGCCGGCGCGCTGGAAACCCTGCCCAAACCATTGCAGCAGGCAGCCCGCCTGCGGATGCAGTACCCCGAAATGCCGCTTGCCAAACTGGCGGAAAAGTTCGACCCGCCTGTCAGCAAAGCAGGGCTTTCCCACCGGTTCAAGCGGATCCAGGAAGCAGCCGCTCGCCTGAACGCCGCTGCATCAGCACAGCCGGAAGAGCAGGAAAATCTTAAAGAGCCGGAACCAGCAGGACAGGACATCGCACCATCTCCGCAATAAACCACGCAAAGCCGCTGCGTAACTGCTGCGGCTTTTCCGCATTTTACCACAGCAGCAAAGGGATACATTATGCCAGAAACCACGCCACACCAACCGCAAAGACAGTTCACCCACCTGCACCTGCATACTGAGTACAGCCTGCTGGATGGCGCCTGCCGTATTGACCGCCTGTTTGACTATATCAAACAGCTGGGCCAGACCGCCGTTGCGATTACCGACCACGGCGTTATGTACGGCTGCGTTGCCTTTTATGATGCAGCCAAAGCCGCAGGCATCAAGCCGATCATTGGCTGTGAGGTGTATGTTGCCACCCGCACCCGCTTTGATAAGGTCAACCGCATTGACGGCAACAACCACCTGATCCTGCTCTGCAAAAATGAAACCGGGTATAAAAACCTGATCAAAATGGTATCCGCCGGTTTTTTGGAGGGCTTTTATTCCAAGCCGCGCATTGACCATGACCTGCTGGAGCAGTACCACGAAGGCCTGATCTGCCTTTCCGCCTGCCTTGCCGGTGAGGTCCCTCAGGCGATTCTGGCAGGGGACTATGAGCGCGCCAAGCAGATTGCGCTTTACTATAACGATCTGTTCGGCCAGGGCAACTATTATATTGAGCTGCAGGACCACGGCCTGGAAGAAGACACTACCGTTCTGCCGCAGCTTATCCGCCTTTCGCGGGAGACAGGCATCCCCATGGTTGCCACCAACGACTCCCACTACATCACCCGCGAGGACGCCAAGATGCAGAGCATTCTGCTGTGCATCCAGACCGGCAAAACCGTCAACGATGTGGACCGCATGGAGTTTCAGACCGAGGAATTCTATGTAAAAAGCACCGATGAAATGTATGACCTGTTCTCCATGGTGCCGGAAGCCTGCGAGAACACCAACAAAATTGCAGAACAGTGCAACTTTGACTTTGTGTTTGGCGATACCAAGCTCCCGTATTTCAAAGCTCCGGACGGCATGGAAAATCAGGAATACTTTGAAAAGCTCTGTTATGAGGGCTTGGAACGCCGCTACCCCGGCAAGGTAACGGATGCCTTGCGTGAACGCCTGGAATACGAGATTGGCGTGGTTAAAAAGATGGGGTACACCAACTATTACCTCATCGTGTATGACTTTATCAATTACGCCAAAAGCCGCGATATCCCGGTCGGCCCCGGCCGCGGCTCCGGTGCGGGCAGCCTGGCGGCCTATTGTGTCGGTATTACGGACATTGATCCCATCCGCTACAGTTTGATTTTTGAACGCTTCCTGAACCCGGAACGTGTCTCTATGCCGGACTTTGACGTTGACTTTTGTTACGAGCGCCGCCAGGAAGTGATTGATTACGTCAACCGCAAGTATGGCCGTGACCATGTGGCACAGATCGTGACCTTTGGAACTATGGCCGCCCGTGCCGCCGTGCGCGATGTCGGCCGCGTGATGGGTATGCCGTACCAGGACGTGGATAAGGTGGCCAAGCTGATTCCTACTGAACTGAAAATGACGCTGAACCATGCGCTGGAGGTTTCGCCGGACCTGAAAGCAATGTATGACGCTGAACCCCAGGTGCATGAGCTGATCGATACCTCGCTGAAAGTGGAGGGCATGCCGCGTCACGCTTCCACTCATGCGGCGGGCGTTGTGATTACCCGCGAACCGGCTACCGAGTATGTGCCGCTTTCCACCAACGATGGTCTGCCGGTTACCCAGTTCAACATGGTGGAAATTGAGCGCCTTGGCCTGCTCAAGATGGACTTCCTTGGCCTGCGCACCCTGACCGTTATCCATGATACCGAAGCCGCCGTGCGCCTGCATGAACCGGATTTCCGCATTGCCAATCTGGATTATGACGATGCCGCTACTTATGCTATGCTGGAACGGGGCGAAACAGAGGGCATCTTCCAGCTTGAATCTACTGGTATGACCCAGGTGCTGGTCAGTATGCACCCCCGCAGCCTTGAAGACGTCATCGCCCTCATCTCGCTGTACCGCCCCGGCCCCATGGATTCTATCCCGACCTATCTGCGCAACCGCAGGGAGCCGGATAAAGTCACCTATAAAACACCCCAGCTGGCCCATATCCTGGATGTTACCAACGGCTGTATCGTTTATCAGGAACAGGTCATGCAGATCTGTCGCGAGCTGGCAGGCTTCAGCTTTGGCCAGGCTGATAACGTGCGCCGTGCCATGAGCAAAAAGAAGCATAAAGTCATGGAAGCCGAGCGAGAGCACTTTGTGCATGGCTGTACTGAGCCGGGCAAAGAGTGCGCCGGGTGTGTGAAGAACGGGATTCCGGAAGCCGTGGCCAATGAGATCTATGACGATATGGTCAGTTTTGCTTCTTATGCGTTCAACAAATCTCATGCGGCCTGCTATGCCTATGTGGCATTCCAGACAGCCTATCTCAAGTGCCATTACCCGCGCGAGTTCATGGCTGCGCTGTTGACCAGCGTATTGGACAGCACCGCCAAGGTGATTGAATATTCGTCCGAATGCCAGCGCCTTGGCATCAAGGTTTTGCCGCCGGATATCAATGTATCCCGCGGCGGCTTTACGGTGGACGGGCAGAGCATCCGCTTTGGCCTGAACGCCGTCAAAAGCGTTGGCCGCGATTTGATTGAAGCGGTCATCAAAGAGCGCGAAAGCCGCCCATTCCGCAGCCTGTACGATTTCTGCAAGCGGATGCGCAGCAACATGCTTAACCGCCGTGCGCTGGAAAACCTGATCAAAGCCGGTGCCTTTGATACCCTGGAACCCAGCCGCCACGGCATGATGGAAAGCGTGGAAACGGTACTGCGCATTGTTGAAAACGATGCCCGCCAGAATCTGGATGGCCAGCTGGATTTGTTCAGCGCCATGGCCGGTGCCGAGGAACCCCCCCAGAACGATGATTATCAGGTGCCCAACCTGCGTGAGTATGATTCCGGCGAGCTGCTGAAAATGGAAAAAGAGGTCTCGGGCCTGTACCTGTCCGGCCACCCGTTGGATGCTTACCGGGAAAAGATCGAAAAAATCTCCACCTGTACCATCGCTCAGCTGCAGGGAGAGAATGCCAAGGATTTTGATAACCAGATGGTTACCCTGGTATGTACCGTGGTCAAAAACAAGATCATGACCACAAAGTCCAATACGTTGATGGCCTTTACTACCATTGAAGATCTGACCGGCACAATGGAGCTGTTGGTGTTCCCCCGCGTGCTGACCAGCTGCCGTGCGTATTTGCAGGAAAACGCCGTTGTTGTCACCACTGGCCGCGCTTCCGTTAAAGAGGATGAAGGCACCCGCCTGATCGTGGAAAGCGTACTGCCGGTCGATGGTTATGATCCATCCCAAAGCTTTGGCCAGAACCGTTCCCAGCGCATCAGCGCGGCAGCGGGGAATACGGCTGCCCAAAGCATATGGCTGCTGGTGCCCTCGCGGGAATGCGCCCAGATGCACAAGGTGGAAAACCTGCTGCAAAATATTTTTGACGGCCCCACACCCGTATATTTCAAATTTGAAGATTCCGGCCAGCGGGTGCGTGCGCCGCAAAGTATGTGGGCCATGGATCACCCGCTGCTGCGCCAGGAGCTGGAACGCATCCTGGGTGCTGACCATGTAAAGTTCACAACGGCACAGGCGGCAAAATAAATCCATGCACTTTGCGCGTTTTATCCATAAAATTGGGCCGCTGGTATGGTATAATAGCAGGCAGGGGAGCATGTTAAAAAATAGGCAGGTTGCCCGGTGGTACGCCGGAAAATGCCTGCCGGGGAAAACCAGTTTTGCGTTTTCTTCATTGGGCCGCTCTGCGCGGCTCAACTATAACAGGAGGACATTTTTATGGCTAAGGAAATCAAAACCATCGGTGTACTGACCAGCGGCGGCGACGCCCCCGGCATGAATGCAGCGGTACGCGCCATTGTCCGCGCAGGCATCTCCAAGGGCTACCGCATGATGGGCATTCAGCGCGGTTATAACGGCCTGATCAACGGCGAATGCTACGAGATGAATGTCCGCAGCGTGTCGGAGATCATCCACCGCGGCGGTACGATTCTGTATACTGCCCGCTGCCTGGAGTTCAAAACCAAGGAAGGCCAGGCCAAAGGCCTTGCACGCTGTAAGGAACTTGGCATTGATGCCCTCGTGGTCATCGGCGGCGACGGTTCTTTCATGGGCGCCCGCGCATTGGCGAACCAGGGCATTCCCTGCGTTGGCATTCCCGGCACCATTGATAATGATATTGCCTGCAGCGAGTATACCATTGGCTATGATACAGCCATGAATACCGCGGTAGAAGCCATTGATAAATTGCGTGATACCACCCAGAGCCATGACCGCTGCAGTGTTGTTGAGGTTATGGGCCACCATGCAGGCTATATTGCGCTGAACGTCGGCATTGCTACCGGTGCTTTGGCTGTGCTGCTGCCGGAGCGTCCGTTCGACTTTGAGCGTGACATTCTCCAGCGTATGCGCCAGACCCAGGTTACCGGCAAAAAGCACTTCATCATCATTGTGTCGGAAGGCGTTACCGATGCCCAGACCCTGGCCAACCAGATCCAGGCTGCAACAGGTGTTGATTCGCGTGCAACTGTTCTGGGCCACATCCAGCGCGGCGGTTCACCTACCGTGCGTGACCGTGTGAATGCCTCCCTGATGGGTTACCATGCAGTGGACCTGCTGGATAAGGGCATTTATAACCGCGTGGTTGCCCTGTCCGGCGGTAAGATCGTGGATTATGATGTCAACGTGGCGTTGTCGATGCACAAATACCTTGACCCGATGGAGATCGAAGTGGCACAGGCAATTTCCATCTGATGCGGTAAGTCCGTGCGGCCCTGTATATGGGCCGCATTTTTTTGTAAAGGTGCATATTTTGCGCCGTGCAGGCAAGAATTTTCGCATAATGAAAAAAAGTTCTTGCATTTTGCTGCACCTTGTGCTACTATACTATAGCAATACACACGCATTGCGTTGTTTTTTTGTGCCTTTTTTGCCGTAACACGTAAAAAGGTTAGAAAACAAGTACGCGATGCGGAGGGTAAAAAACTAAATTTTGGAGGAAATTAACTATGGCAGTCGTATCTATGAAACAGCTTCTCGAAGCCGGCGTGCATTTCGGTCATCAGACCCGCCGCTGGAACCCCAAGATGGCAAAGTACATCTTCACCGAGCGCAACGGCATCTACATCATTGACCTGCAGAAGACCGTAAAGAAACTCGATGAGGCTTACAACTTTGTCCGCGATGTTGCTGCTGACGGCGGCGAGATCCTGTTTGTTGGCACCAAGAAGCAGGCTCAGGAGTCCATCCGTGACGAGGCTACCCGCTGCGGCATGCACTATGTCAACGCTCGTTGGCTGGGCGGCATGATGACCAACTTCCGCACCATCCGTAAGCGCATCGACCGTATGGAGCAGCTGAAGACCATGCAGGAAGACGGCACTTTCGACCTGCTGCCGAAGAAGGAAGTTGTTAAGCTGGAGCTGGAGATGGCTAAGCTGGACAAGTACCTGGGCGGCGTTAAGAACATGAAGACCCTGCCGAAGGCTATGTTCATTGTTGACCCGCACAAGGAGCGCATCGCTGTTTCCGAAGCTCGCAAGCTGAACATCCCCATTGTTGCTATCGTTGATACCAACTGCGATCCCGATGAGATCGATTACGTCATCCCCGGCAACGACGACGCTATCCGCGCTGTCAAGCTGATCTCCGGCGCTATGGCTGATGCTGTGCTGGAAGGCAAGCAGGGTAAGCAGGATGCTCCCGCTGCCGAAGAGGCCGCCAAGGCTGAATAAGCCCGATCCCGCCCGAAACTGTTTGTACACCTAAATTCAGAAAGGACGAATGAACATGGCTGTTTCTGCAAAGGACGTTATGGAACTGCGCCGCCAGACTGACTGCGGCATGATGGAATGCAAGAAGGCTCTTGTCAAGGCTGATGGCGACATCAATAAGGCTATCGAGATTCTGCGTGAAGAGGGTCTGGCTACTGCCGCTAAGAAGGCTGGCCGTATCGCTGCTGAAGGCATGGTTTACGCTGTTGCCACCGCTAACGGTGCTGTTGTTGTTGAAGTCAACGCTGAGACCGACTTTGTTGCCAAGAACGATAAGTTCGTTGAGTTCACCAAAGATCTGGCCAATGTTGTTGCTGAGCAGAAGCCCGCTGATGTTGAGGCTCTGATGGGCTGCAAGATGGGCGAAGGCACTGTTGACGAAGCTCTGAAGGCTCTGATTCTGGTCATCAAGGAGAACATCAAGGTTCGCCGTTTTGCTTCCTATGAGGGCCATTGCGCCGCTTACGTTCACGGCGGCGGCACCCACGGCGTTATCGTTAAGTTCGATACCACCGATGAAGTTGCTGCTAAGCCGGAGTTCGTTGAGTTTGGCAAGGATATTGCAATGCAGATCGCTGCTGCAAACCCGAGCTACCTGAACCGTGAGGCTGTGCCTGCTGAGGCTATCGAGAACGAGAAGAAGATTATCATCGCTCAGATGGCTAACGATCCGAAGGCCGCCAACAAGCCCGACGCTATCAAAGAGAAGATGGCTACCGGCCGTCTGGGCAAGTTCTACAAGGAGAACTGCCTGGTCGATCAGGCTTTCATCAAGGATGGCAACATGGACGTGAACGCCTATGTGAACGCTACCGCTAAGAAGCTGGGCGGCGATATCAAGATCGTCGAGTACACCCACTTCATCAAGGGCGAAGGCCTGGAAAAGCGCGTTGACGACTTCGCTGCTGAAGTTGCCGCCGCTGTTAAGGGTTAATTAGCTGATTGCTTTCTGAAAGAGCACTTTGAGAGTTTACCTCTTAGGGTGCTCTTTTTTGTTTGCTTTTGAGTGGTAAAATTTGGAACGCTATCTCCAGAAAAGCCACCTGCCTTTGTTCAGCTAATCCGATTTTTGTGTCTCTTTCACGCATGTGATTATCCTCAATTTCTGCCAGTATCCTATCCGAAACTCTACCATGACCAATGGCATCGTCCTTGATCCGTTCCTTGGCAGCGGCTCTACGCTGATTGCCGGCAGCTCTGAACGCCTTTGGTACCTGTTCCAGTTCGGCCACCATCCCCCTCAGCAAGCAGTGCATGGAGGACGAGATGGGCGTATCCGATAAAATCACCAGTATCGCTATCCCTCTGGGTGCAACGGTCAACATGGATGCTGTTTCCATCGTTTTGTCGTTCATGATCGTGTTTTTCGCCAACGCCTGCGGCGTTGAGGTCAGTACCTCCATGATGATTGTGATCCTGCTGGCAAATGTGATCTTGTCCGTGGGCACCCCCGGCATCCCCGGTGGTGCAATCGCTTCGTTCGCCGCGCTGGCTACCATGGCGGGTCTCCCGGCTGGCGTGATGGGCGTTTATATCAGCATCAATACCCTATGCGATATGGGCGCTACCTGCGTGAACGTTATTGGCGATATGGCAGGCTGCGTGGTGCTGAAAGAGAAAATTAAGCTGGATGACTGACACAGTTCCCACAAAACAAAATAACAAGTTACATTTGGGCGGGCAGCGACGAAAAACAACTGCCCGCCTTTTTGCTGCCTGCTTTGCTTTCAGCGGAAAAAGATGCTAAAATAAAGCAGTTGAAAAATCACACCGGAAGGGGAGCGCACAAAAACGCAAGATGGACGATAAAATAAAGAATATCTCAAAGCCCGGCGTGGCATATTATCATCTGCCGGGGCTGTTTGAATTTTATGGGCTGTACCGCATGTTCCTGCCGCTGTTCTATCATCACAGAGAATATTTTTACAACTGGTGCGCCATCGGCTCCATTTATGGGGCCCTGGGCGACTGTATCTGGGGTGGCGGCCGCACAAGTTTTGGCGTGCAGGACCCCGAAGATGTTATGGATCTGATGCGCGAATATGGGATATCCGCCCGGCTGACATTCAGTAACTCACTGCTGCGTGAAGAACACCTGGCGGACATAAAGTGCAACGCCCTGTGTAAGCTGTTTGAAAATAGCGGCGGCGCACAAAACGGCGTTATTGTCCATTCGGACTTGCTGCTCAGATATCTGGAAAGCCGTTATCCGGGGCTTTACTTTGTTTCATCTACAACCAAGGTGCTCACGGAATTCCCGCAGTTACAGGCAGAATTGAATCGGGATGACTTCCGCTATGTTGTGCCGGATTTCCGGTTAAATAAAGAATTTGAACAGCTGAACAACCTGCCCCAGCGCGAGGGCACGATTCGCAAGGCGCTGGCGTATACGCTGCTGGACGAGAACAACAACGCGATTGAAAGCAACCTGCTCGAAGTGACGAGCGAGTCGGTGCTGCTGGACAGCGTGATTGTGGAGCAGACCATGTACGCCATGAAAACGCTCGAACTTTCCCAGACCGGGCTGATTCAAGGCACACCGAAGGAAGGATACGAAATCAAGAAAATCAGCATGACGCCGGAGAACATCACGGTGGCGGGCTGGTCAAGCGAGATGGCGGAAATCGACGCGCTGTTTACGGATGCAACCATCGACGTGTCCGGCTT
>ERZ780190.2104-NODE-2104-length-15825-cov-3.371592_pt1 | contig 15825 bp, 10 predicted proteins | sample MGYA00510980_ERZ780190 | MGnify/ENA primary metagenome ERZ780190 (study PRJEB29588, sample SAMEA1972188) | human gut metagenome | biome: human gut; feature: human-associated habitat; material: faeces | place: Denmark | collected 2008/2010 ... | reverse complement strand
CGGCGGCACCATGCACCGTGTTCCCGAAGTAATCGACTGCTGGTTTGACTCCGGCGCAATGCCCTTTGCACAGCATCATTATCCCTTTGAAAATCAGGACGTATTTAAGAGACAGTTCCCGGCACAGTTCATTTCCGAGGCTGTTGACCAGACAAGAGGCTGGTTTTACTCTCTGATGGCGGAATCTACGCTGCTGTTTAACCGCTCTCCTTTTGAAAACGTTATCGTTATGGGTCACGTTCTCGATGAAAATGGTCAGAAGATGAGTAAATCCAAGGGGAATGCGGTAGATCCCTTCGAAGCCCTGGAAAAATACGGCGCAGATGCAAACCGCTGGTATTTCTATACGGTATCCGCTCCCTGGATTCCGAAGCGCTACAGCGGCAAGGCGGTTATGGAAGGTCAGCGTAAGTTTATGAGCACGCTGTGGAACTCCTATGCGTTCTTTGTACTGTATGCGAATATCGATAATTTCAATGCGACAGAGCATACACTGGAATATGATAAGCTTTCCGTTATGGATAAATGGATTCTGTCCAGACTCAACACCATGGTAAAGGCTGTGGATGAAAACCTGGATCAGTACCGTATCCCAGAAGCTGCAAGAGCACTGCAGGATTTTGTGGATGATTTAAGTAACTGGTATGTAAGAAGAAGCCGGGAACGTTTCTGGGCAAAGGGCATGGAGCAGGATAAGATCAACGCTTACATGACACTGTATACAGCTCTTGTGACAACTGCCAAGGCTGCAGCCCCGATGATCCCGTTTATGACAGAGGATATTTACAGAAACCTCGTCTGCAGCGTAGATGCAAGCGCTCCGGAAAGTGTTCATCTGTGCGACTTCCCGACCGTGGATACCGCTATGATCGATGAGAAGCTGGAAGAGGATATGAAAGAGGTTCTGGAAATCGTCGTTATGGGACGTGCGTGCCGTAACACGGCAAACATCAAGAACCGTCAGCCTATCGGCACGATGTTTGTCAAAGCCGACAAGCAGCTGTCTGATTTCTATCAGGAAATCATCGAAGACGAATTAAATGTCAAGAAGGTAGTCTTCACAGATGACGTGCGTGACTTTACTGCATACACCTTCAAGCCTCAGCTGCGTACAGTTGGACCCAAATACGGCAAACAGCTTGGCGGCATCAAAAAGCATTTGGATGAGCTGGATGGAAATGCTGCAATGGATGAGCTGGAAAGCGTTGGAGCACTGAAATTTGACGTGAACGGCACAGAAGTGGAGCTGACCAAAGAGGACCTGCTGATCGATATGGCTCAGAAGCCCGGTTATGTATCTGAGGCAGACAACTACATGACAGTTGTTCTGGACACCAACCTGTCTGAGGAGCTGCTGGAAGAGGGCTTTGTATACGAAGTCATCAGCAAGATCCAGACTATGCGTAAGGATGCAGGCTTTGAAGTGATGGATCACATTAAGGTTTCTGTCTGCGGCAATGAGAAGGTAGAAGGCATTGTTGCACGGAATGAAGCAATGATCGCCGGCAAGGTTCTGGCGGATGCGTTCGTCGGTGAAGAGGCGCTTGCAGTCAGCAAGGAGTGGAACGTTAACGGAGAAACCGTTACCATTGGTGTAGAAAAAGTAAACGCATAAACGGCGCAAGCACGCGGCACGGGCAGGGCGGTTGAAGCGGCAGCCTGCCGTCAAATGGCTCTGCACGTGTCATGCGCAGCATCGGAAGGCTGGAAGAAGTGCAGCTGTCTGATGCCAATATGCGAATAAAAAATCCCGGAGCAGGATGCTATCTGGCAAATATTTGCTGAGAAGACATTCTGCTCCGGGTTTTTTGTGTCTTTGCCGGATGGCGTGGGGCGTTGCATCAAGCCTGCGCCCTCACTCGTCCCGCGTCAGCTTCCGAATCCAGTTGCCGTAGTTGGATTCCAGAAAGGCGGGCACGCATTTAAAAATCTGATCTGCGTTCAGACACCAGACCACGACGGTCGGGGATGCATGCATCACAAACGCCATGAAAAACGACAGCGGCAGGACGATGCACCAGATGCTGATCAGGTCCATTTTGACGACGAAAAGTGCGTTCCCGCCGCCGCGGATGATGCCGTTATTGGTGGGCATCTGATAAGTCATGCCGACGCAGATGACACTCAGGATGATGAGAAAAGTATTTGCCATTTCCTTTGTGGCAGGCTGCAGATCGTAGATCGAGAGGATCGGGATACGGATGAAAAACAGTGTAATGCCGGACAGTACACCAATGCATAAAAACAGACGCTGCAGCAGTTTGGAATAGTGTTTTGTCAGCGGGATGTCACCGGAGCCGACTGCTTTTCCGATCATGACGGAGGCTGTGGAGGAAGCACCGACGGCGGTGGATTTGATGAGCATGTAAAGGGTCGAGGCAACGCTGTTTGCCGCGATGGCAGCAGCTGTCATATGCCCTAAAATAACGGTCTGCAGGGCGGTATTGACGCCCCAGAGTCCATTCGTGACGAGCATAGGGGCTGTTGTTTTGAGGTAATCCTTCGTCAGAACCGGATCGACATGGAAGTAATTGGAAAAATGCAGCCCGAGCTTTTTGCCTGCGCTGCGGAAAAGGTAAACAAGCAGAACGATAACCTCCAATATGCGGGCGGTCAGCGTGCCGATCGCCGCACCGCGGATGCCCAGCTGCGGGAATCCGAAATGACCGAAAATCAGAAGATAGTTAATCGAACAATTGACAAGTAGTGCCATACAGGAAAGCCGGAACGCAATGCCGACGATTTCCACGCTTCGAAGGGTTGCGAGCAGAATCTGTGTGATTGCAAAGAACAGGTAAGTAAAACGGATAATACTCAGATACTGTGCGCCCTGTTCGAGGATGGCGGAATCCGTCGTGAAAATCCGAAGCGCCTGTATCGGGAAAATGCTGACCAGCAGGAATAAAACTGCAGAAAGCAAAAGCCCGAAGTGCATGGCGGATGCGGCGATTTTGCGCAGCGGGGAAAGCTGCTTTTTGCCCCAATACTGGCTGCCGAACATGACGAGTCCATCGCCCAGGGCAGTAAGCAGGCACTGATAGACGAACTGAATCTGATTGACGGCTGCAGCACCGGACAGTGCGGATTCACCGTAAGCTCCGAGCATCATGTTGTCGGCGAGATTGACGGAAAGCGTCACGACATTCTGCAGGACGAGCAGCGGATACATGGAAAAAAACGCCTTATAAAAAGCGGAATCGGACGGCTTTTTAGAATGGAATCCGAAGCGGTTGAGCCGGGAATCGGACAAATTTTGACTGGAAATGGATTGTTCCTGTTGCATGGGAGTGACCTCTTTCGTAAATACATTTTTTGCGGGTGGGAAATCTGCCTACACAGTCGCGCCATTCGCAGCTTCCTGCAGATAGATTTTTCTACGAGCAGAAAATCTATCCATAGAAAGCTATGAGTAAGCTACGAGTGCACTGTACCACGTTTTGCCATGTAAAAACAATGGAAAAAAACAACTTCTTGCACGAATGCAGGGGGAGAATTATAATAGAAATGGCGTTTTGGCAGTTTGTGAACAGAAGTTAGAGAAAACTGACCAAAATGACCGCAGCAGAAATGAGGATTGCAATGAATTTACTTTCCATAGAACATTTATCAAAATCATACAGCCGACGGCAGCTGTTTGATGATACGTCGTTTTTTCTGCAGGAGGGCGAAAGGGTCGGGATCATCGGCATCAACGGAACCGGCAAGTCCACGCTGTTAAAAATCATGGCGGGGCTGGAAGAGACGGACGAGGGTACAGTGACGAAAGCGAACCATGCGGTGATCGCCTATCTGCCCCAGCACCCGGTCTTTGATCCGGAAATGACGGCCCTTGACTGTGTGCTGGCAGGACACAGGGAGCTGTCCGGACCGGAATCCGGACAGGCAGAGAAGCGGGATCATCAGGATGAGGCGGCGCTTGTGACAAAGGCGAAAACGATGCTGACGAAGCTGGGCGTTTCGAATTTTGACCAGAAATCGGGCGAGCTATCCGGTGGACAGAGAAAACGCCTTGCGCTGGTGAGCGTTTTATTAAAGGAAGCGGATATTTTGCTTCTGGACGAGCCGACGAACCATCTGGACCATGAAATGGCGGACTGGCTGGAGGAGCAGCTAAAACAGCGCAAAGAGGCGTTGGTGATGATTACTCATGACCGGTATTTCTTAGACAGTGTGTGCAATCGGATCGCAGAGGTCGACAAGGGAAAGCTTTATTCTTACGACACGAACTATGCCGGTTATCTGGAATTAAAGGCGCAGCGGGAAGAAATGGCACAGGCAACGGAGCTAAAGCGCCAGAATATCCTTCGGACAGAGCTTGCATGGGTACAGCGCGGCGCGCGGGCGCGTTCGACAAAGCAGAAAGCGCGTCTGGAACGCTATGAAGAGCTGAAAAATCGCAAGGCGCCGGAGACGGACGGACAGGTGGAGCTCGGCAGCATTTCCACGCGCCTTGGCAGGACGACCCTGGAAGCCCGTCATGTGGAGAAGGGATACGGGGACAGAATTCTGATTCACGATTTTTCGTATATTTTTCTGAAAAATGACCGTGTCGCGTTTATTGGCGCAAACGGATGTGGAAAGACGACGCTGATGAAGCTTTTGACCGGAAAGGAACAGCCCGACAGTGGGGAAATTATCGTTGGACAGACTGTGAAAATCGGCTATTATGCGCAGGAAGTGACACATATGGATCCGAATATGCGCGTGATTGACTACGTCCGTGAGGTTGCGGAATTTGTGCCGACGACGGAGGGAAGCGTATCTGCGGCGAAGATGCTGGAGCGCTTTTTGTTTGAAGGAAGCGAGCAGTATACGGAGATCGGGCGCCTTTCCGGTGGGGAAAAACGGCGGCTGAATCTGCTGCGGGTGCTGATGGGCGCGCCCAATGTTCTCATTTTGGATGAGCCGACCAACGACCTCGACATCACAACACTGACAGTGCTTGAGGATTATCTGGATCATTTTGAGGGGATCGTCATCATCGTTTCCCATGACCGGTATTTTCTCGACCGGACGGTGAGCCGGATTTTCGCCTTCGAAGAGGGCGGACATCTGCAGCAGTACGAAGGCAATTACAGCGATTATGCGCTGCGTAAAAGTATGGAGACGCAGGAATTTGACAGTATAACAGAAGCCGGAAACGGCGGCAGAAAAGAAACCTCAGGGGAAAGGGGCGAGTCTGCAAGGGCAACCTGGAAAAAGCCTGCGCGGAAGCTGAAATTTACCTATCAGGAACAGAAGGATTATGATACGATTGAACAGGAGATGGCGGATCTGGAAGATTTGGTCTGTCGACTGGACGAGGATATTCTGAAGGCGGCGACGGACTTTGTCCGTTTAAACGAGCTGTCGAAGCAAAAGGAAGAGGCTTCTGCAAAGCTCGAAGAAAAAATGGAGCGGTGGATGTATCTGGAAGAAAAAGCTGCCAGAATTGAAGCCGGAGAACTGGAGGAAAACACAGAAAATGAGTAAGAAACTGGAACGTAACGACCCGTGCTGGTGCGGCAGCGGTAAAAAGTACAAGAATTGCCACATGCGGTTCGATGAAAAGATTCATGGCTTTGAGCTGGAAGGTCATATCGTGCCCGGACATGATATAATCAAGACGCCGGAGCAGATCGAGGGCATCCGGGAAAGCGGTAAAGTGAATATCGCCGTTCTGGATTATGTGGCAGAGAATATCTGTGCCGGAATCAGCACAGAGCAGATCAACAAATGGGTTGACGACAAAACCCGCGAACTGGGCGGCATCCCGGCTCCACTCGGCTACGAGGGCTTCCCGAAGAGCGTTTGCACTTCCATCAACGACGAGGTTTGCCACGGTATTCCAAGTGAGGATGTGATCTTAAAAGAGGGCGATATCATTAACGTCGATGTTTCTACGATTTACAAAGGATATTTCTCCGATTCTTCGAGAATGTTTATCATTGGAAAGACGACGCCGGATAAGGAAAAGCTCGTGCGGGTTGCAAAGGAGTGCGTGGAAGAGGGCATCAAGGCGGTAAAACCGTGGACATTTCTGGGGGATATGGCGGATGCGGTCAACCGTCATGCAAAGGAAAACGGCTATAGTATCGTTGTGGACATCGGCGGACATGGCGTTGGACTGGAATTTCATGAAGATCCCTTTGTCAGCTATGTAACGCCAAAGGGGACAGAGATGCTGATGGTACCCGGAATGGTATTTACGATTGAGCCGATGGTAAACGCCGGAACAGCTGAAATTTATCAGGACGCCGATAATGGATGGACGATTTATACAGATGACGGCAAGCCGTCCGCACAGTGGGAGGTTACCGTTGCGGTAACAGAGGATGGCTGCGAGGTTTTGGTGTGGTAAGGTGTTTTTGCAGGCTTGCCGCCGATAAATAGAAAAATTATTCCATAATCTGATTGTCCAGTAGGATTTATTCTTAAAATCGGCGATGCTAAAAGTCGTACAAAAAGACAAAATGTATAAATCACTCTGAACAACAAGGAGATATGAAATGACGACGCTCTTATTACTTGTTATTTACATTGCGTTTATTAGTTTAGGAATTCCTGATTCACTATTTGGGACAGCTTGGCCAGCTATTTACTCTGAACTAACTTTGCCCATTTCCTATGGAAGTTTTGTAACAATCATAATATCCTGCGGAACTATTATTTCCAGTCTTTTAAGTTCACGGTTGCTTGCTCGATTTGGAACTGGATTTATTTGTATATTCAGCACGGCATTAACGGCAATTGCGTTGTTGCTATTTTCCTTTTCTAATAACTTTTACTTGTTATGCGTCTGCGCCTTACCTCTTGGATTAGGCGCAGGAGCAATCGATATTGCACTTAACAATTACGTTGCCCTCCATTATTCCGCAATACACATGAGCTTTTTACACTGTTTCTACGGTGTAGGTGTATCGGCCAGCCCATATATCTTATCAAAAATTATTGGATCACAAGGAAACTGGCGCACCGGGTACCAAACTGCCGCCAGTATTCAATTTGCAATTCTATTATTATTGATAGCCACAATAACCCTTTGGGGCAAAACTAAGATTTCGGTATCTTCTGCTTCTGTACGCCATGCATCCGGTCTTTCTTTTCGTACAATGGTCCGGATGCCAGGAGTCAAAGAAATCTGCTGTATGTTTATAACATCTTGCGGAATAGAATATACCTGTGGTAATTGGTGCAGTACATTTCTCGTTGAAAATAAAAATATGCCGATTGCCAACGCGGCTCAAGTAGTTATGTTATATTATATTGGCCTTACGCTTGGACGATTTTGTTCCGGTTTATTAGCTGTGCGGCTACATAGCTGGAAAATCATTCGATTGGGGCAAATTGTTCTTGGTGCAGGAATTCTCTTGCTCTTTATGCCTTTCCTGACAACATCCGTTATAGGCTTTTTCTTGATCGGCTTTGGTAACGGGCCGTTATTTCCAAACTTAAACTATTTAACCCCTGAGAATTTTGGAGAAAATATTTCTCAAAACATTATGGGAATACAGATGGCAGCTTCGTATCTGGGGATTATGTTGGCACCAGCCGTGTTCGGTATTCTCGGACAATGGATTGGGGTATGGTTACTGCCACTCTTTCTCATCTGTTTTTATTTTGTTATGTTGGCTTCACATTCACGGGCAAAACATTTTCTTCAGTCAAATTCCTAGTACATATCCAATTCTGTATGGACAACTAAACAAAACGAACCAAAAGCCCCTGTCCGATGGTACGAATCTGTTGGACAGGGGCATCTTTGTAGTTATTCTGTGTAATATTGTGCCTGCGCATTCCAAAGTTCATAATACTTGCCGTTTTCGTCTGCTACCAGTTCGGCGTGTGTGCCTTGCTGGATCACAGCACCCTCGTGGAATACAGCGATTTCATCGCAGAATTTGCAAGAGGACAGACGGTGAGAGATATAGATAGCCGTTTTATCACCTGCGATCTCATCGAACTTTGAATAGATCTCCGCTTCCGCAATCGGGTCAAGTGCTGCGGTCGGCTCGTCGAGGATAATAAACGGTGCATCCTTATAAAGCGCACGGGCAATGGCGATTTTCTGTGCTTCACCGCCCGAAACGTCAACTCCATCTTCATATACTCCCTTATAGAGTGTTGTATCAAGTCCCTTTTCCATCGTAGCAAGTCTGTCACCGAAGCCTGCATCCAACAGCGCCTTGCGTACTCGCTCCCGGTCATAGTTCATACTTCCCGCAACATTGTTTCCCAAAGGCTGACTTATAAGCTGAAAGTCTTGGAACACCACGGAGAAGATGTTTATGTAATCGTCATAGCGATACTTGCGAATGTCGATGCCGTTAAGTAGAATTTGCCCCTCTTGTGGATCGTACAGGCGGCACAGCAATTTAATAAATGTGGTTTTGCCGCTGCCATTTTCGCCCACGACAGCAAGTCGCTTGCCAACCTTGAACTTCATATTCACGTGGCGAAGCGCCCAAATATCGCTGCCGGGATACTTGAAGGACACATCTTTAAATTCCACTTCGTATCTACGATCAGATCTTTTTTCGGTAGTGAGGCTACCTTGGTACATAGCGTTCGGAATGTCAAGAAACTCAAAGGTCTTATCCAAGTAACCGGTGTTTGTCTCCAATGTTCCAAGCAAACCTGTTAAAGAAAACACATTGGCAACCATTGCGGTAGCTGCGCCCACATACTGCGTAATGCTTCCGACATCAAATGCACCGCCCCAAGCTTTTAGACAAGTAAACACATAGATAGAGCCGGTGATGAGAGTAGTAATACACACACCCAAGCTGGCATATATCCCCATTTTTCCTTGTGCTTGTCTGCCGATAGGACCATTCACACCAAAAGTAGAATTGGTACTCCAATATGCACGAACAAGGTTTTGCTGATTGTTCATTCGGATGTCTACGCTACGTTCCTTATCCATTCCAATGAATCCGAAATGCCTAAACAAACGATTTCCAAAGGTAGCTTCTTCAGCGTAGTTGCTCCAACACTTTGTTGCAATTGCGCTGAGTTTACCGGCAAGGATACTGACACCAATCATAATAACCGCAAAGAAAAGTATAAACAAAGGATTATTTAATGTTGCAAGCCAACCGGAATCATTCGGCACAGGTGAGGAAAACAAGGTGATTGTCAATGCAATTCCGCTGAAAATACCAATCACACTTATCATAAAACTTTCATATACTTCTTGAACCATCATCAATCCCCAATCGGCCCAATTTTCGTTTTGCTGGATCTGTGCTCGAAGATCATGGTTCTCCTGTTTATCAAGTTCTGAAAAGTCGAGAGAAAACATTTTGTGAATAAACAAAATTTCTTTTCTTCCCCACAGATCATTAAGCAGAGTGTTATAACGACGTTGCAGAAAGGCTTTCAAGATAGATACAACGCCAACACATAAGACCCCTGCAATTACCCATTTCCATAGGATGTCTGCTCTGCGCAGGGTTGCGAGTTCTGTCAATATCTGTGCTGAAAAGAAAACCGAGATATAAGGGAAAATAGCGCTGAAGAAGCAATGCAATGTCAAAAGTGGAAAGAACTTAGGAGATACCTTGTGGAGTTCCTTGATGCCACGCAAATGAGAAGAAACTGCATGGCGTATTGTTACTTTTTCTTTCATATTCAGAACTCCTTTCCTTCCTGGTAATAGCGGCTCTGTACTTCAAATAGATTTGCATATTCGCCGCCCAAAGCAAGCAAACTCTCGTGTGTGCCTTCTTCTTTTACGCCACCGTCCGCAACAAAGATAATTCGGTCACAAAAGCGGGTAGATGCCAAACGGTGTGAAATGAACATAGATGTTTTTCCCTGCGTCATCTCGCTGTATTTCATATAAATATCGTTTTCCGCTATGGGATCAAGCGCCGCTGTAGGTTCATCCAAAAGCAGAATCGGTCCATCCTTGTAGAGCGCTCTTGCCAACATCAATCGCTGCGTCTGACCGCCGGAGAACAAGACGCCATCCAGGTACACCTCACGTCCCACATGAGTCTGCATACCTTTTGGCAGCTTCTCGATTGTAGTTGTTAAGCCCGCCTTTTCCACACAATCCGCAATTTTGTCATAATCGATACCTTCTGTGGTTTGAGCAATTTCTTCGGCTACCGTGACATCCAATACGGAGAACTCCTGGAACACCGCACTAAACAGATCATAGTAGCTTCTGCGGTTGAAGCCACGAACGTCCTTTCCGTTTAACAGAACAAGACCTTCTGTCGGGTCTAACAATCCGCACAGAAGCTTGACCAAGGTAGTCTTACCTGCACCGTTCAGACCAACGATTGCCAACCTTTCACCGGGATGTACCGTCAAAGTTAATCCGTGAATGGTATCCTTGTCTGCGCCGGGATAACGGTAAGACACATTTTCCAGTTTCAACTCGTATCCATCCGCAGCAGGAATTTCTTTGCCTTCCTCAAATTTGAACGGCTCAGGATATTCCAAAAATTCACGAACACAGGAAATATCAAGACTCTCCTTGTGGAGGGTGCTCATTTCCTGCATAATACCCATAACCCAAGTGGTGAACGTGGTAACAGCCGTAAAATACAGAAGAAATTCCGATACGCTCAACCCTTCATTCAGCGCCATGTTGATGAGATACACATAAGCAATACCGTTACGAGCCATCGTGAGTACCGATTCTGTAATATCAGCAAGAACTTCGACACGCTCACAGCGCAGAGTAAAGTCTAGGTAAAGATTATGAATCTGATCCAGAAGCTCATTCAGCCAATTCTGTAAGCCAAAGATTCGGATGTCCTTCGCCAGCTCCACAGATTCGGACTTAGTACGCAGATAATATTTCTTTTGAAAATAGTTTTCTTCTTCATCTCTATGGGCATAGCGCCAGTTATTAGTGTATCTGGAAACGAAGAATCCCGCAACGCAAGTAGCAATCACAACAAGAAGAAGCAAGAAATCTATACGGGAAAGAATTGTCAGATAAACGATCAACCCGCCAACATTTTTGAGCAGCATAGTGATTGTCTGCCAGATGTGTTCGGTGGCTTGACTATTTCCCTCACACGTCATATGTGCCTTTTCACGCAGCTTAACGAAATTTGCATCCAATGTATTTGGATACGAAGTAACATTACACTTCCATGCAATTTTAGCAATGACGGCAGAACGCACATCAACTCGTGGAAATAGTGTGTTTTGTCTTATATATTCTTTAAATCCGTGCACGATAAAAAGCGCCGCCGTAAATACTCCGATAGTCGTTAGGAGTTCCCACAAAGGAGTTTTCTGCTCAACTCGTGCCAGCACCTCCGGAGCAATGTATAACTGAACTAAATTGAACAGCACTTCCAAAATAGCGGTAAGGACGCAAAATAATAGAACACGCTTGCCGTTTTTCCAAGCTATTTTCACCATCCAGCCTACATTTTGGAGGGTGTTGTATTTTGGCTTTTTGGCCTTTTGAATTTTTTCCTTAACCATAAAACCATCATCCTTTCTGAGCATAGGATAACACAAAAATTCGTCCCCAGATGATTTTGGGGACGAATCGTCATTTCCAGGTGATGAATTGCAATTTTATACCTGCGGAAGCAGTATTTCCGTTGTAAACGCTCCGTCCTCGCTATTGCGGCTGATATAGCCATCGAGCCGTTCCACAATGGCATCAATACGCACCAAGCCAAAGCCGTGACCTTCTCCCTTGGTGCTGCGGAAAAGTCTACCTTCCTTTTTCAACTTCTTATCTGCGGTGAAGTTGGTGAAGGAAATATAGAGTTGGGTGCTCTTCATATCCATATAGACACGAATGAGCCGTTGTTCCTCCGGCAGCTTCACACTTGCTTCGATGGCATTGTCAAAAAGATTGCCGATGATGCAGCACAAATCAATCTCAGAGGATTTCAGCTTGACGGGAATATGGGCATCCGCAACCACCGCAATACCCTTGGACTTTGCCAAAGAGATTTTTGAGTTCAGAATCGCATCCGTCATGGGATTACCTGTCTTGATAACCGTATCCACGGTAGTCAAATCTTCGTCCAGCAGGTCAAGATAGTTCTTGATAGCTTCCCAATTTTCTGTGGCGGCGTAGGCTTTCATCGTCTGAATGTGATTGCGGTAATCGTGCCGCCAACCACGAATCTGTCGATACATATTATCAACTTCACGATAATGCGTTTCAATCAGCTCGTGCTGATAGGATTCAATTTGTTTTTCTATGCGCTTTGAAAATAATCCCATCTGCTTCACCTCATGTTAATAATCGCTCGATTGATACCGTCATAAGCTCCTCTGGGCAAAGGAATGGCAGTTCCGTCAACGAGCTTAATTTCTGATTTGGTTACACGGCTGATCTGCGTCAGATTGATGATCGCAGAACGCCCGACACGGTAGAAACGTTCATCGAGCTGCTTTTCTAGTTCTCCGAGGGTCATTTTTACCGTCGTATCAGACAAGGCGTGTATTGTAACATAGTTTCCAAACACATCAGCGTACCGAATTTGATAAATCGGCAAACGCAGCATTTCTCCGCCGATCTCAAAATTCAATACCGTTTCATTTTTTTGCAGTTTCTCAGCAGCACGGTCAAGGACAGAACAGAGTTTTTCTTCCTTGACAGGCTTCATCAGATAGTGGAGTGCAGCTACCTCGTAGCCCTCCGAGATATAGTCGGAGTAGCCCGTGATGAACACGATCTGAACAATATCGTTGTTCTTGCGAAGCTGCTTCGCCATCGTCACACCGTCCATATCACCCATTTCAATATCCAGGAGCAGAATATCGTAGTCACTTTCCTCAGCATAGTGGAATAGGAAGTTTTCAGCAGACGTGAAAGTATCAGTATGTACCACCTGACCAGCTCCCGCTGCCCAACGGTTCACCATATTCAAAACATATTCTCTGTCTGCATCCGAATCGTCGCAGATTGCAATTTTATATTTCATCAAAATAACCTCGTGTTGTAAAATATCTCATTTATACTCAATCAATACCACCACGGCAGCTCCAGCCAGAAGTTATCCAAAGCCAGCTTTTCCGTGGACTTCGCTCTGCTCTCTGACAGGTGGAAGTGGTCCGCAGTTTCATTCAGGGGATGGAGTATATCATCTGCAAAGCCAAAGCGATACCAGAGGTAGGCTTTCTCTCGTGCCTCAATCATTTGCAGAGCCGTATGGATTTCTTCGTGGGTTTCCTTTGCAATGTAAATCTGCTCCGGATTCTGCACTCTGGAATCAGCTATATTGCCCTTGCTGCGGCTAAATCGCTGCCTGCTTCCTTTTTGATTTCCTTAACCACTGTCATAAAAGTGTTTTGAATCGTGGTCTGGTCTGCCTGATAAGTGGGAACTTTCATAGCATTGGCGGTTCTTGCGGCCTGTACTGCTTCGGGAGTTTGATTCTGTCCCAGCAGCAGAGAGCCAACGGTAGCAAACATCTGGTTTTGTGCGGCATATCCACCTGCAAGGGTATCATCCAAATGCTGTGCAATCATATAAGTAACCGTGGCGAAACGGGGATTTTCTAATAGACGGTTGACAACATCATTGTTGACTTTTCCGGTATAAAGGTTCTTTGCAGCTTCAACAGATAACCCTAGTTCTGAAATATCGTAGTTCTTTTTGTCCGGGATTACGGTAGTACCCAAGATAAAATCCGTGGAGACATTGAACACTCTGGCGATACGGATAACGCTTTCTTCGCTCAGCTTCTCAGTCTTTCCGCTGAGGAAGCGGCTGATTGTACTTTCGTTCACGTCAATCCGAAGTGCCAGCTCTCGCTGTGTCAACTTACGTTCTCTCATTACATCAATGATTCTTTTTCGGACATCGGCAGGTAAATAAGTATCTGCCATTATGCTTCCTTCTGTCTGTCAGCTTTCTGCTTGATATATTTTCCGCTTTTGATGCGGGCATCGGTCGGTTTCTCAGCGTCTGCCGGGATGATCCAGCGGCTTCCTGCCCGCTGTGCGCCCGGTATGCGGTCATTGTTGCAGAGGATACCAACTCTCCGGGGAGAGATCCCCCATTTCTCGGCAACTTCAAATGTAGACAGGTATTTCATTTCTGTATCGTCCCTCCTGATTCATAGTAGCTTCAATTATATTCTATTTACGGAACAATATCAACCAATTTTGTGTGAACACTGCCGTCCCGGACTTGCATTTTTACAAGTTTTCAGAGAGAGTTTTTAACCAGATACGCAAAAGAACATGGGTACACCAACCTGAAAATTCTGGTGGATGACGGCTATACCGGGACGAACTTCAATCGTCCCGGCGTACAGGAGGGCTTCGACCCTGTAAAGCAGGGACTTGTCGGCTGCTGGCTGGTCAAAGACCTGAGCCGCTTCGGGCGTGATTACCTGACTGTTGGACAGTACACAGACATTATCTTCCCCAGCTATGATGTGCGATTTATCGCCGTCAATGACGGGGTGGACAGTGAACGGGGCGACAGCGAGGGTATGGCTGCAATCCGAAATCTGTTCAATGAATGGTATCCCCGTGATACCAGCAAGAAAGTCCGTGTCAGTTTGCGGCAGAGAGGAACCAGTGGGAAGCACATGGGCAAACCGCCCTACGGATACCGCTGTGACCCGGAGGACAAGGATCACTGGATTCTGGATGAAGAAGCGGCTCCGGTAGTCAAGCTCATCTTCGACCTTTGCATTGACGGCAAAGGCCCGGAGCAGATTGCAAGGATTCTGGAAGAAAAGCAGATTCTGACCGCAAAGGCACTCTATGCCAAGCGAAAGAAAAAGCCGATGCCGGAAAGACCGTACCACTGGGGCAACCAGTCCATTGCAGGGATTTTGGAACGGCAGGAGTACACAGGCTGTACCTGCAACTTCAAGACTTATTCCAAGTCCTACAAGCTGAAAAAGCGGATTCCCAATGAGCCGGAGAATATGTTTTATCTGCCGGACACACAGGAAGCGATTGTATCTCAGGCACAGTTTGACAGGGTGCAGGAACTGAGGAAAAACAAACGCCGCCCCGCAAAAGCGGAACGGCAGGGATTGTTCTCCGGGCTTCTGTTTTGTGCCGATTGCGGCGGCAAGCTCCACTTTGCCACAAGCAAAAGCTTTGAGGGCAAGCAGGATCACTACGTCTGCAACAACTACAAGAGCAACCGTGGTACTTGTACTGCCCACTATATCCGGGAAGATGTGCTTCGTGAAATCGTTCTGGAACGCATCCGGGCAGTCAATGAGTATATCCGAAGCGATGTGGACGGTTTTCAGGAGGAATGGCTGCAATGCCGCAGGACTGACCAGGAGCGCAGCATCCGGGATGACAAAAAGAAGCTGGAACAGGCAAAGAAACGCCTTGCCGATCTGGATGTCATCATCGCCCGGCTGTACGAGGACTATGTTCTTGGAAATCTCAATCAGGACAGATACAGAAAGATGTCTGCGGACTATGAAGCGGAGCAGGAACGGTTAAAGCTCGAAATTGAAGTTATCGAAGAATGGGTGGAACGACGGTCTGGATGCCTTTATCGCCCTGACACAGAAATATGTGGATGTGGAGGAGCTGACACAGACCATCGTGAACGAGTATATCAAGAAAATCATCGTCTATGCCCCGGACAAATCCAGCGGCAAGCGCAAGCAGAAAGTGAAGATTTTCTTCAACTTCGTGGACGATGTAGATATTCCCGTTATTTCCGAGCCTATCATCACGCAAACAACCTATGAACACAGAAAAACGGCGTGACCTTCGGGTCACACCGTTCTCTGCGACAAAATAGTTACTTGTCACTATTAAGCCTTGATTTTCCGGGCTTTTTGAACCATTTTGATATAGCCTGAGCAGTCGATTATCGCTTGCTGAACTGCGGAGCGCGACGAGCTGCTTTGAGACCGTACT
>ERZ780190.2071-NODE-2071-length-16011-cov-12.983705_pt1 | contig 16011 bp, 8 predicted proteins | sample MGYA00510980_ERZ780190 | MGnify/ENA primary metagenome ERZ780190 (study PRJEB29588, sample SAMEA1972188) | human gut metagenome | biome: human gut; feature: human-associated habitat; material: faeces | place: Denmark | collected 2008/2010 ... | reverse complement strand
TGATGTCTGCCACCGGGGTGTACATCTGGCTTTCCATATCGGAGGTGGCGGGGTATTCCCGGTTCCAGAAAATGCCCTCATAGTGCACAAGGCGGCTGGGGTCGGTGCGGCGGAAATATTCGCTCATCTCCCACAGGGTCTTGCCGCCGTAGCTCTCGTTACCGCAGGACCAGATGAGGATGGCCGGGTGGTTTTTGTCCCGCTCCAGCATGGCTTCGGCACGGGCAAGCACATTTTCCCGCCACTCCGGGCGTGCACCGGGCAGGGTCCACTGGTCGGAGCCGTCTGCGCCCAGCTTCTGCCATGTGCCGTGGCTCTCCAGATTCGTCTCCCCGATGACATACAGGCCGTATTCATCGCAGAGCTGCAGGAAATAGGGGTCGTCCGGGTAGTGGCTGGTGCGCACGGCGTTGACGTTGTGGGCCTTGAGATTTTTCACATCCCACAGCATTTCTTCCCGGCTGACAGTACGCCCGGTCTTGCAGCTCCACTCGTGGCGGTTGACACCCTTGAACACGATGCGCTTGCCGTTCAAAAGCATCTGGCGGTCTTTCAGTTCAAACTTGCGCAGACCGACTTTCAGTCCGGTACGCTCCACGAGAGTACCCTCGTTCAGCAGGGCAATTTCTGCCTCGTACAGGTTCGGCCGTTCGGCGCTCCACAGGGCGGGATGCTCCACCGCAAAGGTAAAGGAAACGTCCTGCACGTCCTCCTCCACGTCCGGGTCGGCTTCGCCCCTGCCGAACACCACACCGCTGTCGTATTCGGCAGGCTCTCCCACCTCGGCGGACTGCTCCTGCCCATTGAACGCCACCGACACCCGGCCAGCGCCGCTGACCTTGCAATCAAAGGTGACGGCGGCACTGGAAAAGTCCGAGGCAAACTCCTGCTTCACAAAGGCATCTTCCAGATGCAGCTCAGGCTTCGTGAACAGCTCCACCGAGCGGAACAGGCCGCTCATCCGCCAGAAATCCTGATCCTCCAGCCAGCTGCCGGAGGAGAACCGGTACACCTGCACGGTCAGGGTATTTTCGCCGGGGTGGACGGCGGCAGTCATGTCAAATTCCGCCGGGGTGAAGGTATCCTCGGTGTAGCCGATGTAAATGCCATTGCACCAGACGGCGGCGGCGCTGTCCGCACCGTTCAGGCGCAGGTAGCAGCTTGCCCAGTTTTCCGGCAGGGTAAAGCTGCGCTGATACTCCCCGATGGGGTTATAGTCCTGCGGGATTTCGCCGGGGTGCAACTTTTCATGGCCATCCCACGGGTACTGGGTGTTGACGTAATGAGGCGCGCCGTAGGGCTGGCCGGTCTTTTGCAGGCTCTGCATCTGGATGAAGCCCGGCACCGTCAGGGTATCCCAATCCGAGAAAGGCGCAGTCAGGTTTTCCGCGCAGCGGAAAGCCCATTCGCCGTCCAAGCTGACGGTCAGCGGCATTTCCGGGCTGGTCTGGTCCGCAAAATGGGCATGGAAGGGCAGGCGGTTCTGCTGGAAAACTTCCGGGTCGGCCAGCAGCGCCGGGGTAATGGGATGATTCAAAGGCATAAATGTCACCTCGCAGCATTTTCTGCTTTCATTATAGCACAGGATATAAGAAAAACAGCCGCACAAAAACGACTGTTTTTCTGGAGAGAAATGGCATCAGTCCGCTTCGTCAAAGACCTCGGTGTCCAGTTCTGTGTGCCCCTTGGGGATGTGGTACTTCACGGCGGGCAGATGGACGTTAGTGAAGTACAGGCTGGTGTTGGGGTCGCAGCCGATGACCACTGCTTCTCCCCTGCCGCGCACGGTGCAGCGCAGGGTGTCGCAATGGGCTTCGGCGGTGTCATTTTCCACGCTTTCGGCATAGCCCGGTGCAAAATTGGGCACGGCAAAACCGCAGTCGTAGGCTTCGCAGTCGAAACTGCTGTCAATCTCGTGATGGCGGCAGTGGCCGGTGGCCGTGGGGGTGATGGTAGTGGTCACCTCAATGCCGGGGAAGGGCGACCACTGCGCAGTCACAGCCCCGGCTTCAATTTCCCACGTTTTGCTCACCTTGCGCACAAACACGTTATCGTCGATGACAAAGGCCAGCATACTGTCCGGCGCGGCCTGATTGAGCACCTCCCGGCTGCGGGAGGCGCAGAAGCCAAAGCGGGTATCGTAGGCAAATTTTGCATACTTTTCCGGGAACTGTCCGTGGCCGTGCCCCTCGTTGACACCGGCAGCATAGGCCGTTACCCGCCCCGCCCGGCGCTGCACCAGCATATTGGCGTAGGGCATTGGCTTGAGCCGCTCCAATGCGGGCATGGGCGCGGCTTCGGCAGACCAGAAGGGATGGTCATCCGGCAAAGCAAGCAGCAAAAAGCTCTTCATGCCCCAGTAGGGACTGCCGGGGGCGTTGTACCGCTCGGCCATGTACATCTGCGGGTAGCAGTAGCCGATGGTCAGGATACCGTCCCGGTCGAACATTTTCTGCCCCAGCCACCAGTTGAAGTTGCGGACGATGAGCCCTTTCATCACCGGCAGGGGCAGCGGCTCCAGCCCTGCCCAGATGCAGGCCGCCCAGAAGCTGTTCTGAGCAAAGCGGTAGGTCAGGCTGCGGCCAAAGGGCAGCGCTGCGCCGTTGGCATCGAACCAGTAGACGAACTGCTGCGCGAACAGCTGGGCGCGCTGGCGGTAGAGTGCAGCACGCCGGGGGTCGGTGTCGGCGGCAAATTTAGAGTAGAGCAGCCCGTAATACTGGATGGCCCACGGGATGTAGTAATCCTTTTGTACGGAGGCGCCATCGGTGGACCAGCCGTCGCCGCTGTAATAGCTGTCAATTTTGCAAAGACCGTCCTCCAGCAGTTCCGGGCTGAAAGGCATCCCCACGCTTTTCAGGGCAAGGTTTACAAGGATGCGGAAAAACTGCCAGTTGCAGTCCGGGATGGTGTGGGCGTTGATCTGCCCCAGCCATGCAGCAAGGTTCTGTTTTTCGGTGTCAGAAAGCGGGGTCCACAACTTTTCCGGTGCGGTGAGGATGCCGCAGGCAATGGCCGCCATCTCCACATAACACTGGTCGTATTCCCCGGTGGTGCCCCAGTATTCGGGGTTTTCCGGGTCGGCGCCGGCGGCAAGACCCTTGCGGTAGATGGTTTCAAATTCCGGCTCAGAGCCGCCGCCCACCCAGAAGGGCACCAGCGCCCACAGCGGGCGGCTGAAGGCTTCCAGCTCAATAGCATTTTGGTTGTAGGTCACGCCCGTCTCGCCCAGATGCAGCCGGGCGCAGCCTGCGGAATAATAAGGCTTGAGCGGGTCGAGAAATTTGTGCATCAGTGCGGTAAAATCCGCTTTGGTCTGCAAGTTCATCACCAGTACATCTCCCAATCTTTGGTCAGGCGGGTCAGCGCCTCCATGTAAAAATAATCGCCCCAGCTCGTGCATTCATCCACGCCCTCCGGGGTGCAGGTGTTGTAGGGGCTTTTTTTGCTGTAAGTGCCGTGCAGCAGCTGGCCGGAGCCGAGGGTACCGGGCTTTACTGCGTAGTTTGCGGCAAGGCTGGCCAGCATCTGCCGCGCCAGCGTGCGCCACTGGGCAGCTTCTGTTTCGTCCACATACTTTGCCGCTTCCAGCAATCCACAGGCCACGATGGCAGCGGAGGAGGAATCCCGGGGTTCGCCGCTTTCCGGGGCAAAGAGCATATCCCAGCAGGGGATCATATCCTCCGGCAGGCGGGAAAGGTAAAATTCCAGCGCCTTGCGGAACACATCCAAAAACTTTTCGTCGTGGGTGTAGGTGTAGCCAATGGCGCTGCCGTACACGCCCCACGCCTGTCCCCGCGCCCAGAAGCTGTCGTCCTTATAGCCCTGACAGGTGCGCCCGCCCTTGGGGGTGCCGTCCGGGTTCATAAAGAAGGTGTGGTAGGTGCTGCCGTCCGGCCGGAAGGAGTTTGCCAGCGTGGTGGCGGTGTGGGCAGCGGCGATCTCGCGGTAGTGGTCGCTACCGGTCACCTGCGCTGCCCAGTACAGCAGCGGCACATTGAGCATGCAGTCAATGATATAGCGGTAGTTGCCGGGGTCGTCCATAGTGCCCCATGCCTGCAAGAAGCGGCCGCTGGGCTGGTAGCGGGTCAGCAGCTGGTCGGCGGCGGCAATGGCGGCGTTTTTGCCGGTTTCGCTGCCCACCAGCTTCCACGCTGCCACGCAGGTGGGGCTGTACAAAAAGCCCATATCGTGGTGGTCCACCTCCACCTTGCGGGCAATGCGGTCCGCAAAGCTGTCCACCTGAATGAGGGCGGCGGTCTTGAATTTTTCGTCCCCGGTGGCCTCGTAGGCCAGCCAGATCTCACCGGGCCAAAAGCCGCAGGTCCACTGGTTATTGGCGCAGCCGGGGTAGATATCGTTCACACTGGAATGGTTCTGGCACTGGTAGGTGTACAGGGGCAGATTGGTCTCCACCTGTTTGCAGGCATCGGCCAGTGCCTGCCGTGCCTCGGCGTCGGTCATAGCGTGGTTCTGGTAGGTTTTCATCATGATTACTCCTTAAATCCAAACGTAGGGATCTCTGCCCACCGCTGGCGCAGAAAGTGCATACCCAGCTTGGGGCGGCGGTCCCGGGTGAACAGGCCCTTTTTGTTGCCATCCACCCGCATGGGGCCCTGCACGGTGTCGTAGTCTGCAAAGTTCCAGACAAATTCTCCCACAAACCACGGGCGCTTGTCAAACTCTGCATCCAGACGGCGGTAGAACTCCACCTGAAACTCCTCACTGAACATCTCGGCTCCGGCGGTGTGCAGCCCTGCCACGGTGTCCGCACCGTACTCGCTCATCATCACGGGCTTGTGCTGCTCTGCCCAGAAATCCAGCTCCTGATTTAAGCCGTAGCAGGCAGCGTCCATGTCGCCGGAAAGGTTGTACCAGCCGTAGTAGCGGTTGATGCAGACGATATCCATGGTGCGGGTGGTGATATCCTTCGTATAGTCGTTCTGGCAGCAGACGAGGGTGACCGGGCGGTTCTGCGGGTCCAGCTGATGCGCCAGCTCATACAGCGGGTGCCAGTAATCGTAGGCATCCTGCGGGAAGTGCTCCAGATCCGGCTCGTTGCCAAGGCTCCACAGCACCACGCAGGGGTGGTTTTTGTCCCGATGGATCATCTCGGCAAGCACCTGCCGGTGATGCTCCGCAAGGGGGTATTCCTTATAGGGGTTCACCGCTGCCCCGCCGCCGATGCCCACCGCCGGGGTCTCGTCCATGACCAGAATGCCCTCCCGGTCGCACAGGTCGTAGAACTCCTCGGCGTAGGGATAGTGGCTGGTGCGCACGGCATTGGCGTTTGCCCAGTGGATCAGGTTCACATCCTTCACGTTCAGCACCGGGTCAAAGCCTCGGCCATGGGCGGTAAAGTCCTCGTGCTTGCAAAAGCCCTTGAAATAGAGCGGCTTGCCGTTCAAAAGCACCTGTGTGCCCCGCACCTCAATGCTGCGCACACCAAAGGTCTGGTCGTAGACATCTGCCCCGCAGGTGGCATGCAGGGTGTACAGGTAGGGCGTGCCGGGTCTGGGCTCCCAGAGATGCACTTCCGGGATGGTGATCGTGCCTTCTGCACTCTCGGCGCTTGCAACGGCGTTGCCGTCAGCATCCAGCACCGTGACACGGACAGGCGCGCTGCCGGTGGTTTTTACCGCGTACTGCACCGTGCCGTCCACGGCGGGCACTATGGTCACATCCTCGATGTACTCTTTAGGGGTGGTGTAGAGCACCACCGGGCGATGGATGCCCGCATAGTTGAAAAAGTCAAAGTTGGGGCGGTTCTGGGGTGCGGCGGCACGCTTGGCAGCCTCCACACTGGGGATACCCGCGTTGTCCGAGCCAAAGAAGGCCAGCTGCCCGTCCTCGTTGCCCACAGGCAGGGTGCTGTGGTTCACCCGGTTGTCACAGGCTACGGTCAGCAGTGCGGTCTCGCCGGGTTGCAGCAGAGCGGTGACGTCCGCTTCAAAGGGGGTAAAGCCGCCCTTGTGCTGCGCAATGAGCTGGCCGTTCAGCCAGACCTTGGCCGTGTGGGTCACCGAGCCGAACCGCAGCACCACCCGCTGCCCGGCGCAGAAGGCGGGCAGGGTGACCTGGCGCTGATACCACCCCCAGCCGTAGTGGCGGCGCAGGGCGGTGGTCTGGTCGTTCTGGTCGTTGTAGCTGGCAGGTACCGCGATGGGCTGGGCGTCCGGCAGGGGCTTTGCGGGGTCGAACTGGGTTTCCGCGCAGCTGCCCAGCGCAAACGCCCATGTGCCGTCAAGGCTCAGCTTCAAGCGCGCTTCATTCTGTTCAGGATATAACATAACGCTTTCCCTCTATTTCTGCAAAAAATGCGGGGCGCGGGTACTGCCCACGCCCCGCTTACGGGTGATTTGTTTAGCCCTTGATGCCGGTGGATGCCACGCCCTGCACAAAGTACTTTTGCAGGGAGAGGAACACGATCAGCACCGGGATCAGTGCCACCACAGAGGCCGCCATGATCAGGCCGTACTCTGCAGAATACTGGGTGATGAACATACGCAGACCGATCTGGATGGTCTTGAGTTCGGTCTTGGTCAGGTAGATCAGGGGGCCAAGGAAGTCGTTCCATGTGTTCACGAAGGTGAAGATGGTCAGGGTGGACAGGGCGGGCAGGCTGAGGGGCAGCATGATGTGCCACCAGATGCCGTACTCGCTCAGGCCATCAATGCGGGCAGCCTCACACAGCTCGGTGGGCACGCCCTCGTAGAACTGCTTCATCAGGAACACGCCGAAGGCGCTGAAGGCCTGCAGGCACATAATGGCCAGATGGGTGTTGTTCAAATGCCACGAGCTCATCATCATGAACTGGGGCACCATGTAGGCCTGCCAAGGCACTGCAATGGTGGCAATGTAGCCGAGGAAGAGCGCGTTTTTGCCCTTGAACTGCATCTTGGCAAAGGCGTAGGCCGCAAAGGAGGAGGTGAACAGCTGCAACAGGGTGACCACCACGGTGATCTTGACCGTGTTTTTCACAAAGGTCAGCAGCGGGATCTGGGTCCAGATGTCCACATAGTTCTGCCAGCGGGGATTTTTGGGGATCCACTGGATGGGGAAGCCGAACACGTCCTTATTCAGCTTAAAGGAGGAGGACAGCATCCACAAAAAGGGCAGCAGCATACAAGCTGTGATGACGATGAGGAAGAAATAGATCAGGAACTTGGAGATGAAATTGCGGCGCTTCTGAGAGGCTTCGGTCTTGATAATAGCAGCAGACATGGTTCTTCCTCCTTTCTCAGTTCTCGCCCTTGGAGCCGCGGAACTGGATGATGGTAACGATCAGCACCAGTACGAACAGCACCATGGAAATTGCACTTGCGTAGCCGTATTTCGGGGTATTGACGAAGGCCACATTATAGATGTAGTACACCAGCGTCATGGTAGCAGTACCGGGGCCGCCCTGCGTGATCATGTACATCTGGTCGTAGACCTTGAAGCCGGAGATGGTGAGCATAATGACCACAAAGAAGGTGGTGGGGCGCAGCTGCGGCAGGGTGATGTGCCAGAACTGCTGCCAGCGGTTTGCACCGTCCAGCTCGGCGGCTTCGTTCAGGTCCGGGTTGCAGCCCTGCAGGCCTGCCAGATAGATGACCATGTAGTAGCCCATGTTCTTCCACACACTGAACAGGATGACCGTGATCATAGCGGTGTCCTTACCGGCAGCCCAGCGGGGCAGGTTTTCCACCGCCACGCCGAAGAACTGGTTCAGGATCATGTTGATGGGGCCCATGGAGGGGTTGAAGATCATGTTCCATACCGCTGCCACCGCCACCAGCGAAGCAACGTAAGGGAAGAACGCCACGGTGCGGAAAAAGTTGCGCAGCTTCACGTTCTGGTTCAGCAGCACGGCCATGGCCAGCGAGCAGGCCAGCGTAAGCGGCACGGTGCCGATGACATAGACGATGGTGTTTTTCAAAGCCGCCTGAAAGATTTTATCGGTGGTGAAGAGCTTTACAAAGTTTTTCAGGCCGACAAATTCAATGGCGTGGCGGCCGTCCCATGCGCAGAAGGCCAGCGCAATGGCAAACACCATGGGCACCAGCGTAAACACGCAGAAGCCAATGAAGTTTGGCGCAATGAAGGAATACGCGATCAGGGAATCGCGGGTCGATTTTTTTAGCACTTTACGGGGAGTTTTATTCTGGACAGCAGCACTCGCCATAAAAGAGCCTCCTTTCCCGGAAGTATAACAGTTTTTCCAAAAAATGAGCGGGGCGGGCGCTGTGCATACCCGCCCCGCTCGGACAGGGCTTTTTTCCGATGCTCGTCCACCGGAAAATGAATGGGGATCGAAAATGATGAAGAAGGAGAACCGCAACGTATTGCGGAAAACGCTTTATCAGCCGAGAACTGCGGGAACCTGATCGTTCATGTTCTGGATGCCCTCGTCCACGGTCTCGCTCATGGTCATAATAGCATCGTGCTCGGCGTTCAGAATGGTCTCGATATCAGATGCGTACTGGGTGTAGGGCATTTCCAGATAGACATTGCTGGTGGTCAGTGCATCCACAGAATTGGTGTCCTCCGGGAAGCCCTCGGTGGACTTGATGATCTCGGCGGTAGCAGCGGAGCCGCAGGCCGGGAAGGTGCCGGTCTTGGCAATGGCCTGTGCGCCCTCCTCGGAGACACACCAGTTGATGAAGTCGGCAGCGGCCTCTGCCTTGGGAGAATCCGCGTTGATGGCCAAGCTGGTCACAGTGCCCAGCGTAGAACCAGCCTCTGCACCGGCGGGGTGCGGGTACTTGACGATGCCCCAGTTGAACTTGGTCTCGGCATCCTTCATGTAAGCTTCCAGCGTGGAGATGAACCAGCTGCCCATGTTGACCATTGCGCACTGCTGGTTCTCAAAGGCTGCGGAGTAGTGCAGAGAAGAGGTCTTGAGGTAGCCGTAGTCCATGCAGATGCCGTCCTTCTGCTGGGCAATGACCATATCGTAGGTGGGCTTCATGAAGTCGTAGGTGCCGTCGATGATGGTGTTTTTGCCGTCCAGAATGGAGAACAGAGAAGCGGCGGAGCGCCAGGTGTGGTAGTGGCAGCCATAGACCTTGGTGTCGCCGGAGCCGCTGGTCATCTTGCGGGCCAGAGCATCGTAATCTTCCATTGTCAGGTCATTGGAGGGATACTCCACACCGGCAGCATCAAACAGATCCTTGTTGTAGTACAGCACCCAGAAGTCGCTGCGGAAGGGCACGGCGTAGAAGTTGCCGTCATCGGTGGTCAGCTGCTCGATGGTGCCGTTGAAATCGCCGGTGTCGCGGGTCAGCACCTCATTCAGAGGCTTGAGGTAGTCCAGATTGATCAGGTTTGCGTAGCCGGGGATATCCTTGATGGTCACGATATCCAGATCAGCGCTGCCGGCCAGCTGGGTAGCCAGAACGGTCATGTAATCGCTGGAGCCCAGATCCACCATCTCGATGGTCACGTCCTTGTGGCTTGCCATGTAGCCGTCGGCCATGGCCTGCCAGTAGGGGGTGGACTCCTTATCCCACACCGACCACTGCAGGGTAACAGGGCCTGCGGCTGCGGATGCAGCGGTGGAACCGGCAGTGGAGGAAGCAGCGGTGGAGCTTGCAGAAGAGCCGCCACAGGCGCTCAGGGCAACAGCTGCGCCGCAGGCAGCGGCAGCGGTAAGGAACGAACGACGAGAGATCTTTTTCATAAGTGTGTCCTCCTTCAGGGCAGTGTGTTTGTTCTGTGCAGCAGCCTCCCCCGTGCCGGGGAGCCGCTCGCTTTTGTTGACACTAGGATACCGCACAAACGCAAAAACCGGAATGGAAAAATTCCGGGAAGAGTTGCAGTTTTTCTGTATCTTTTAAAAAAAGATGCACTTTCTTACACTGGAGTCTGCACTTTCTTGTTCTCTTGCACAGTTTGCATCCGTGACGAGAGAAAAAAGCATATAAAGTACACAATTCTCATGAAAAAAGCCGTTGACAAACCGCGCCGGAATCAGTACTGTATAAAGGAAAGAATGCAAACTGTCACCAGAAAGGAGGCTCCGCTATGAAGAGCAGTCATCGTTTCCCGCTGCGGCGGCAGATCGTGTGGGGGATGCGCTTTTTTACCATCCTTACCTCGCTGGCTGTGGGCGCGGCGCTGTTCACCCTCTCCAACCAATATGTGCGCGCCAACTCCCTGCAGGCGGCAGAGTTCAACCTGCGGCTGGTGGCTACCTCCATCGAGACCAGTCTGGAAAGCGCCGATGCTCTTTTGAACTGGGCTTCCATTGACAGCACCGTGCGGCGGTACATCTCGCAGGAAAATATCAACGGCACCCAGACCATTGCCGCCTACGAAGCCATGCAGGAAAAATACTATTCCAGCACCCTGTACAGCCATATCCTCCGCTTTTTTGTTACCAATGAGAACGACCGGCATTTGCAGTTCGGCCCGCTGAACTCCTCGGCGGCGCTCAACCGCACCAGCGTAAAGCAGTTTCTCACCAAGGGGTACGGGATGCAGTTCGCCACCGACCCGCTGCTGCCCGGCAGTCCGAGCTGCATCGCCATCAGCCAGCCTGTCCGCTGCGGCAAGGGCACCTTGCACCGGGGCAGCACCTACCTTGCGCTGGATACCGCCATTATCACCGACCCGGCAGCAGGTTACAGCCTGACCGACGGCAGCGCGTTGTACTGGGAGATGGGCAGCCGCCTGTGGCAGATCGAAAACGGCAGCCTGACCGAGATTGAAAATCCGCTGCGGGAGGTGGACTACACCCTGCGCACCGGCAGCAATAACGGCGTGACAGAGCAGACCGCATGGCAGGGCAAGGTGCAGCTGGACGGCCAGAAGTATTATGTAGTCAAGGTAACACTGAACGGCCGCAGCGCGGCACTGGTACAGCTTTTGCCCGCAAATACCTTTTTGCTGCACTACGGCGTGTACCTGTGGCTGGTCGCCCTTGGCACTGCCATCATCTGGGGACTGAGCTTTTTGATGCAGCACTGGCTGGAGCGGGTCATCACCCGCCCGGTGGAGGCGCTGCAAAAGCGCATCGAAACCGTGGGCAGCGGCAACTTTGCCCCCGACCGCACGGTGGAGTGGAACAACGAGCTGGGCGACATCGGCCGGGGCATCAACCAGCTGGCTGAAAACGTGGACAGCCTGATGACCCGCCGGGTGGAGGACGAACGTCGCAAGCAGGAGCTGGAATACCGGATGCTGCAAAACGAGGTGAACCCGCACTTTATCTACAACACCCTCAACAGCATCCGCTGGATGGCTACCATCCAGCACGCGCCCGGCATTGCCGAGATGGTCACCGCCTTTGCACGGCTGACCAAAAGCATCTCCAAAGGCACCCAGAAGCTGGTGCCTTTGCAGGAGGAGCTGGCATTGCTCAACGATTACTTTACCATCCAGCAGTACCGCTACGGCGGCGACCTGGAGATTGAGGTCTCCCGCATTGAAAGCGAGACCCTTTGCCGGGACTGCATGATTCCCCGGTTCACCTTGCAGCCGCTGGTGGAAAACGCCATCTTCCACGGGCTGGAACCCAAGGGCGGCCACGGCAGCGTGCTGCTGGATATCTCCACCGACCCGGATACCGGGGACGTATTGCTGCGCATTACCGATGACGGCGTGGGCATGCCGCCGGAGCAGGTAGCTCACCTTCTGGACGAGCCCGCCGAGGGTGCCGAAAAGGCTGAAAAGTTCCGTCATGTCGGCCTGTGGAACGTGAACCGCCGCATCCGGTATTCCTTTGGCGAGGGTTACGGCCTGACCATTGAAAGTGAAGAGGACGTGGGCACCGAGGTCACCATCCGGCTGCCCTATCAACAGAAAGGAGACACCCATGCTGCGGATATTACTGGTGGATGATGAGCCGCTGGTGCTCATCGGCCTGCAGGGGATGCTGGAATGGGAAAAGCTGGGCTATACCGTCTGCGGCACCGCCCGCAACGGAAAGCTGGCGCTGGAACTCATTGAGCGGGAGAAGCCGGATATCGTCATTGCCGACGTAAAAATGCCGGTGATGGACGGGCTTACCCTTGCCCGCACCTGCCGGGAGCGCAACGCCCTGCCCGCCTTTATCATGCTGACCAGCTTTGAAGAATTTGATTACATCAAGCAGGCCATGGGTGCCGGAGTGGTGGATTATCTGGTCAAGCTGGACCTGACCCCCGAAAACCTGCAAACCGCCCTTGCCAAGGCCGCCGAAAAGGTAAAAAAGGAGCGTGCTTTGCTGGGCGAATTGTCAGCACAGGAAAATCTTGCCGAGAGTGTGCGCAGCTATCAGGAGCGTTTTTTCGTGCGGTTGTACGCCGGGCTGTTCCCGGACGAAGCCGCATTGGAGCAGCCTTTGCAGCACATGGAGCTGAACCTTGCAAGCGACGCCTACCTTGTAGCCAGCTGCGAGATCATCGCCAACACCGCCCTTACCCCCGCCCAGCAGCTGAAGCTGAGTTTTTCCTGCGGGCGGATGCTGGAGACCACCCTGCAAAACTACCTGCCCTGCTATGTGACCGGGGCGGATGCCATGCGCTGCAATGTGCTTTTCTGCCTGACCGATGCCCAGTGCCAAAAATACCGGACGGTACTGCGCCCGCTGCTGGAACGCGCCAGCCAAATTCTATACAACTATTTCACGGTACGGCTGCTCTGGGCGGTAGGACGCCCCACCGGCTCCCTGCTGGGGCTGGCGCGCCGCTGCCGGGAAAACGCCCACCTACAGCCCCTGCTCACGGTGGAGCAGCCCATCCAGTTCGTGGAGGTCAACGAGGGCGACGCCACCGCCGGGAAGATGCAGGTGGTGGCACAGGTGCAGGAGTATGTTAAGAATCATCTTTCGGAAAAACTGACGCTGGCCGATGTGGCGGCTGTATTCAATTTTTCGCCCAACTACCTCAGCCAGCTGTTCGGCAAATACGGCGACAGCGGCTTTGTGGAGTACATCACCGAGACCCGCATCGCTGCGGCAAAAGAGATGCTGGAACAGGGCGATTTGAAAGTATACGAGATCGCTGAGAAACTGGGGTACGAGAGCGCTTTCTATTTTTCCAAGGTATTCAAAAAGGTCACGGGGCTCAGCCCGCGGGAATACCAGCAAAGTATTTAAAATCGGAGGCTTTTATGATACAGGAACAGCTTGCTCATCTGCCGGAATTTCTTCCCGATTACCGGCCCTTTCCCCCTGTCAAAGAGCACACCGCATGGCAGGGGCTGCCCCTGCGGGCAAAGCAGCGCTTTTTGCAGGCGGGGGAAGCCGCGCTGCAAACGCCCATTGCGCCCCTGCCGCTCTCGCTCTGGCTGGATTTCACCCACACTGGGCGGCGCACCCCATGGGAGACGGCTTACTTTTCCCGCCGGGCGCGGCTGTGCGCGCTGGTAAGTGCCGAGTGTGTGGAGCACAAAGGGCGCTTTCTGGATGAAATTGCCGATACCGTATGGGCGATCTGCGAGGAAAGTGCATGGCAGCTGCCCGCCCACAACAGTTATGTGCGGGACACCCCGCAGCTGCCCCTGCCGGACACCACCCGCCCCATCGTGGATTTATTTGCCGCCGAGACCGGCGCGCTTCTGGCGCTGACCCGGTACTTACTGCCCGATGAGCTGGATACTGCCGCGCCGGGCATCACGGCGAGGATGGAGCGGGAGCTGGACGCCCGCATCCTGACGCCTTATTTTACAAGCCACTTCTGGTGGATGGGCAACGGCGAAGAGCCTATGTGTAACTGGACGAGCTGGTGCACTCAGAATGTGCTGCTCACCGTTTTTCTGCTGCCCACCACCCAGCAGCAGCGAAAAGCTGCCGTCAAGCAGGCAGCCTACAGCCTCGACTGCTTTTTGAAGGACTACGGCGCGGACGGCTGCTGCAACGAGGGTGCGCAGTATTATCGCCACGCCGGACTGACCCTGTGGGGCTGTCTTGAAATTTTATCCAACGTTGCGCCGGAGGCCTTCCGCCCGCTATTCAGAGAAACAAAGATCAAAAATATCGCGGAGTACATCTGCAATGTCCATGTGGAAGGACCTTACTATCTGAACTTTGGCGATTGCAGCCCCCTGGCCGGGCGCTGCGGTGCACGGGAATACCGCTTTGGACAGGCCGTAGGCAGCGATGCTTTGCAGGCCCTTGCGGCGGCAGATTTCCGCGCCGATGCCGACCCCGACCATTTGCAGAACCCGGACGGCAGCACCCACATCAACCTGTGGTACCGGCTGACCACTGCTTTTGCAGAGCAGGAACTGATGGAGCACCCCGCAAAATCCCGGCATCTTCCCACGGTGTGGTACCCCAGTGTGGGCATTTACGCCGCACGGCAGGGCAGCTGGGTGCTGGGCGCAAAGTTTGGCTCCAACGGCGACAGCCACAACCACAACGATACCGGCAGCATTACCGTGTACAAGGACGGAAGACCGTTTCTCATCGATATCGGAGTGGAGAGCTACACCAAAAAGACCTTCAGCCCTCAGCGGTATGAGATCTGGACGATGCAGAGCGCATGGCACAACCTGCCCACCTTTGACGGCGTGCAGCAGCTGCCCGGCGCGGAATACGCTGCCCGGGAGGTGTGCACCGAGGAAAATAGCATCACCGGCGAACTGGCGGGCGCGTACCCGCCCATCCCGGGGCTTACCACCTACCGCCGCAGCGTATCTGTCAGCGAACAGGGCATCACCCTGCGGGACGAAACAGACTATCCCGGCACAGTAGACCTGACCCTGCTCACCGAGCAGCAACCCGTCCCCACTGCGGACGGCTTTGCGGTGGGCACACTGGGCGGCATCCGCTTTGACCCGGACGCCGCAACGGCTGCTGTTACGGCGGTGCCTATCACCGACCCGCGCCTGCGCACCGCATGGCCGGAAACGATCTATAAGATCACCCTGCATTTCCAAAAAATGCTGAAGCTCGAACTGTACTAAGGAGAACTGCCATGGAAACCATCAAGCTGAAAATTCTGGACGAAGCCGGCCACACCCTGATGACCTGTGACGCTGACACCGCCGTATCCCTTGTTTACACCAACTGCTACAAGCCCGGCGACCGGGTGGCGCTGGAGATCGACCATCCCGGGCAGTACTGCGTCATCCAGTTCGAGGACACCATGCCCGAAGCCCTTGTGTATGTGGTCAAGCGGGAGATCAACTTCCACATTCCCTTCGGGGAGCAGGCCATCACCTACTCGCCCAAGAGCTTTGCGGGCAGCCGTCACGTTATCCGGGCACGGCTGGCACTGCCGGAAGAGATTGCCGCCCGGCGGAATCTGGCCTTCAACTGCTATGACGAGCATGGCGACACCGGTTTTTATCCCCACGCCAGCGCCAACGTAGAAACGCGCGGCGAGGCGGTGTTTGCCGCCCGCAACGCCGTGGACGGCGTGTATGAGAATGACGCCCACGGCACCTGGCCGTACCAGAGCTGGGGCATTAACCGCGACCCCAATGCCGCGCTGACGCTGGATTTCGGCCGCGCCGTGATCGTGGACGAGCTGCGCCTGACGCTGCGCGCGGATTTCCCGCACGACAGCTACTGGACGCAGGCGACCGTGGCGTTTGATGACGGCAGCCGCGAGGTTTTGCAGCTGACCAAGACCGCCGCCCCGCAGACCTTTGCGATCACCCCGCGCACCGCAAAAAGCCTGAAGCTGTTTGAGCTGAAAAAGGCCGAGGACCCGTCCCCGTTCCCCGCGCTGACCCAGCTTGAGGCATGGGGCACCGAGGCACCGTAACCCCCGCCAAGCCGCAAAAAGCCGCACACACCTCGCAGTGTGTGCGGCTTTTTGTCATAGCAGCAACAAATCCCCGCCCGTTTCCGGGCGGGGACTGTGCAAACACGATCTTATATCGTCAGAGGCTCAGCGCGTTTCGTGCTTTTTCTTTTTCAGCAGGGCCAGCAGGCCGACCGCTGCCAGACTGACCAGTGCAATGCCTGCGACCGGGAGCAGCGGGAAGCTGTCCGAGGTCTGGGGAATCAGCCCGCTCTTGGCAGGCACCGCAGCCTTGTTATCGGCTGCGCCTGCAGGCTTGGCGGTACCGCTTGCAGCAGCGGCGGTGCCGCCC
>ERZ780190.2017-NODE-2017-length-16490-cov-40.066139_pt1 | contig 16490 bp, 9 predicted proteins | sample MGYA00510980_ERZ780190 | MGnify/ENA primary metagenome ERZ780190 (study PRJEB29588, sample SAMEA1972188) | human gut metagenome | biome: human gut; feature: human-associated habitat; material: faeces | place: Denmark | collected 2008/2010 ... | reverse complement strand
TCGGCAGCGGTTCCCTGGATCGGGGAGTTCATCGCCACGCGCTCGCCGAAGGAACGCTGCATAAAGTTCGAGGATTTTAACTCCGGCACCGGGCGGCGGCGTCCGAACATGGTGGTGACGTACCCCTGTTCCTTTGCGTGAGCCACAAGGCTGTCAAGAAATGACTTGACCTGTGGGTAAGTCTCAAAATACCGCTCGATATACTCCATGGCCTCTTTTCTGGAGATGCTCAGGTCCTCGCTGAGTCCAAAGGCACTGATCCCGTACACGATCCCGAAGGTCACGGCCTTCGCGTTGCGGCGCTGCAGTGGTGTCACCTCGTTTAACGGGATATGGAACACCTGGGACGCCGTGATGGCGTGGATATCCTGGGCAGTCTTATATGCCTCGATCAGACGCTCATCGCCGGACATGTGGGCGAGGACGCGCAGCTCGATCTGGGAGTAGTCGGCATCCAGGAACAGGAATCCGTCCCGCGGCACAAAGACCTTCCGGATCTCCCGTCCAAGCTCCATGCGGATCGGAATGTTCTGGAGGTTCGGCTCCGTGCTGGAGATCCGGCCTGTCGCCGTGATCGTCTGGTTGAACCGGCTGTGGATCCGTCCGTCTTCCCGGATAAAGCCGGCCAGTCCCTGGGCATAGGTGGAATTCAGCTTGGTCAGCTGACGATAATCCAGGATCATCTGAACCACCGGATAATCCGGCGCCAGCTTCTCCAGCACATCCGCCGCAGTGGAATAACCGGTCTTTGTCTTCTTTTCATTTGGCAGTCCAAGCTTTTCAAAGAGAATGACTCCAAGCTGCTTTGGCGAATTTATATTAAACTCTTCACCTGCTGCCTCATATATTTTCTTTTCAAGCTCAGTTATCGAAACAGCAAGCTTGTCTCCATACTCCTTAAGCTTTATTCCATCAGCCCTTATCCCCTCATTTTCCATATCATACAGCACGAAAACGAGCGGGAGCTCGATATCTTTATAAAGCGGGAGCATATCCATTTCCTTTAGCTTCTGCAAAAGAACCGGCTTTGATTTCCAGGCAGTATACACCTCGTAGCAGGCACAGTCCACTGCCTTTTTCTCATCCTCCTTCATCATCTGAGTAAAATCAAGCTTTCCCAGATAATCCTTTTTAGATGAGATCATAAGCCCCAGATAGTCCTTTGCAACCGCATCATAGGGATACTCCCCGACAAGCGGATTGATAAGGTATGCAGCCACCATCATGTCAAAATATCTGCCTCTGTCATCTGCCTTTATCTCTTTGCTCTTAAATCTGTGCAGATTGGTCTTTAAATCCGGTGATATCCATGACTTTACTTCCAGTGTATTTAATTTTTCATCCAGGAAGCTGCTTGAAATCTCATCACCTGTACAGATAAAATAAATATCCTCCTCTGAAAAACAAATCGAAACAGCAAGATAATCGTTAGAAACCGGCTCCGAAAACAGACTTAGCTGTCCATCACTTTCGCTATTTTCCAAAGACTCTCCCTGTACTACCGCAAAAGCGACCTCCTTGTCCTTTGCCTTCTCAAACACTCTCTCTGCAGTCTTTAAGTCCCTTACTACCACAAAATGCTCCTCGGCATTGTTTTTAGGAGCCTCCACATTAAACCGTGACAGCATGTTTTTGAATTCGTATCTTTTGCACAGTAAAAAAGCTTCCTCAGTGTAGAGTGACTCTACTCCGCCACTAAGCTTTGCATCAGAAAATTCATAGTCAACCGGCGCATCAAGTATGATTGTCGCAAGCTCCTTGCTCATAAGCGCCTGCTCCCAATACTCCACTATATTCTTTGAAGCCCTTGGCGGCTTTACATTCTCAGCGTCCTCATGTACAGCCTCTATACAGTGGTATTTTGCTATAAGTGCGCCTGCTGTCTTTTCGCCGATACCGGGTACCCCGGGAATATTATCAGACGTATCTCCCTGCAGAGCCTTTACATCGATAAACTCCTTTGGAGTGACGCCGTACTTTTCGATAACATCTGCTGTATTGTAGTTTTCTATCTCGGTTCCTGTTTTCTTTGTCTTTGGAATCCTTACCATGACATGGTCAGTCGCAAGCTGCAAAAGGTCTCTGTCTCCGGAAATGATGGCGACATCCATACCGGCCTTTTCTGCCCTGACAGATAAGGTTCCAAGTATATCGTCGGCCTCATAGCCTTCCTTTTCCACGATTTTAATGCCCATAGCGGTAAGCATTTCCTTTATCATAGGCACCTGCTGCCTGAGCTCCTCGTCCATAGGCTTTCTCGTGCCCTTGTACGCATCAAACATTCTGTGACGAAACGTCGGCGCATGCACATCAAATGCCACCGTCAGATAGTCAGGCTTTTCCTCGTCAAGAATCTTGAACATGATATTCAAAAATCCATAGACTGCATTTGTGTGAAGCCCCTCTGAATTGGTCAGATCAGGAAGTCCGTGATATGCCCTGTTTAAAATACTGTGTCCGTCTATAAGTACAAGCTTTTCACTCATTTTATACTTTCCTTATTACTTAATATTGTTGTAATCGCTGCCGGTCACACTGCAGTGCAGGCAGTAATGTTAAATAGCTCTTGTATATTTCTTAAGCCACTGAGCCTCCTCATCATTCAAAAATGGTGAAACAAGCTCATAAACTCTCGCATGATAAGCATTCAGGTATCCTTTTTCCCTGTCTGTCATCTGATTTGGATCAATCGCATCGAGATCTATCGGTACATAGGTCAGATTCTCAAAATACATGAACTGGCCATACTCATTTTTCTCGCCTTTTCGGCAAATCAGCTCATTCTCTGTACGAATACCGAATTTGCCCTCTAAATAGATGCCCGGCTCATCTGTAGTGACCATGCCCTCTTCTATCACACGTTCTGCAGTCCTGCCCGGGTACTGCTTCCAGTGAAAGCTGTTTGGTCCCTCATGAACATTGAGCACATAGCCCACACCGTGTCCGGTACCGTGATTGTAGTCCATGCCAATCTCCCAGAACGGCTCTCTTGCCAGAATATCAAAGTTAAGGCCAGAGCAGCCCTCCTTAAACCTTGCATTTGCCAGGTTCATATTTGAGCGGCACACTCTCGTAAACATATCCTTCATCTCGTCAGTCACAGGACCTAGTGCAAAGGTCCTCGTGATATCTGTGGTTCCCTCCAGATAATGTCCTCCTGAATCAACCAAAAGAAGACTCTCAGGCTTAAGCTGCCTGTCAGACTCCTCTGTTGCAGAGTAATGCACAATAGCACCATGATCAGCATATCCGCATATTGTGGCAAAACTCAAATCAAGAAAGCCCTCCTGCTCAGCTCTAAGCGATGCAAGATAATCTGAAGCCGAGATCTCTGTCATAGGTATCTTACCTATATTTGTCTTAAGCCAGTACATGAACTTGCACATCGCAACTGCATCCTTTAAATGCGCCTTGCGCAGATTTTCAAGCTGTACTTCATTCTTTACGGCCTTCATGACAACTGTAGGATCCTCCGCATCAATCACCTTAACACCATCCGGCAGGCTGTCGCAGATGCGGTAATTTACAATCGATGTATTTAAAAGCACTGTCTCTTTTTCATCAATATGCTTCACATATTCATAAAAATCATCGTAAGGTCTTGTCTGTATACCATTCTTATCGAGGTATGCCTTAAGAGTCTCTGTCACAACCTCTTCCTGCAAAAACCATATGCAGCTGTCCTGTGACAGTGCCAGGTATGAAAGCACTACAGGCACATAGCTTATGTCGCCTCCCCTGACATTTAAAAGCCAGGCGATATCGTAAAGTGATGACATCAGATGAAGTGTTGCACCCTTTTGCGCCATCTGCTCTCTGACTCTTTTAAGCTTTGAGCTTATATCCTCACCGGTGTATTTATTGTCAAAAATCATGACAGGTGCTTTTGACATAGGTGGTCTGTCAGTCCATATAAGGTCAATCAGATCCTCATTTACGTACATGCTGCCGTGCTTTTCTTTTGCGATTTCAGAAAGCCTTTTGCCCCATGCGGCATTTACCACTCTGCCGTCAAAACCTATTACACCGCCATCCGAAAGAGTATCCTTTATATACTCATCAACTGTCGGTACGCCCTCCTCGCCAATCTTAAAGAGCTTTACAGTGGTATCCTTAAGCTGCGCAGCCGCCTGCACAAAATACCTGCCGTCTGTCCATAGTCCGGCCTCATCCATAGTGATGACTGCGGTACCTGCTGAGCCTGTGAAGCCGGTAATATATTTGCGTGCCTTAAAATGCTCTCCTACATACTCTGACTCATGAAAATCAGCAGTAGGTACCACATACAGCGAGATGCCCCTCTTTGCCATCTCGCTTCTCAATGCTTTTAATCTATCCTGTATCATTTTATTATGCCTCTTTAAATTCAAAAAATTTTGTATCTAATTCCGGATACATTCTCTTTAATGAGATTGGTTTGCCGGATTTGTTCAAAAAGCAATGGCTGCTTTTTGCAGTGGTGCGAAGCTCGCCTGTCTCTTTGTCCTTCATGACATACTCAAGCTCCATCTTTATTCCGTTATACTTAAGCAGCTTTGTGTAGATGACGACCGTGTCATCGAAATGTACCATACTGTGATACTCTACCGATATCGACAGCACCGGACTTATGATTTCCATATCCTCCATCTGCCTGTAGTTGAGTCCTATCTGATCCATCAAATCAAGTCTTGCTTCTTCCATCCACTTGACATAGTTTGAATGGTGGATTATACCCATCTGATCTGTTTCATAATACTTTGCGTGGTGCTCGTAAGGACGGATTCTAAGTTCCCCTTGTGAGCCGGCAATCTGTAATTCATTGTTTGCCATAAAAACTTCCTCCATTCATATTTTGGTCTTATTTCTATTATGCCACATTGGACAGCTAAATTCAACGACTTGACCGTAAAATATAAACCGGCTGCTACCTGCGTATCATACTGTAGCAGTCTCTGCATATATTGCGTGAATTTCCAATCGGAAGTATTCTGCCGCAATACCGGCATCTGATAATATACTCATCCTTGCTCTTTGACAGAAGCTGCATAATCTTTGCCTGTGTTTTGTCGCGCTCGTTTTCAAGCCAGTCCTCCTCCACAATTTTGCCCATGCGGACTGAAAACTGATAGTACAAATCAAGCTTTTTGTAATAGGATTCATATTTCATGAGCCCCTGATACTTTGAATGCTTATCAGGCTTGTCGAGAGAGATATCAGATGTATACGACATGCAGTAGCGCAGCCATTGTCTGACAAGCTCCCTGTCCTTTATATCTATAGGACATGTAATCATCTTATAAAGCAGATATTTATCATCAAAATCTGCGATAAAGTATCGCTCCTTATACGCATATCCATACAAAAACAATATCTCATCGACATTGATTTTCCTAAACGGTGCTGATGGCTTTGCCTCATGCCAGAGCTTGATTATCGCATCAAGCGGCGCATCCATTGTAAGGAGCACCTGTGGGAAGCCAAGACTTACTATATCAATATCCTGCTCCGGTATATTTAGCGTATTCTTCAGATAATTCAGATTCTTTTGTCCCAAAGCTGTCACATAGCCTGTATCATACAGACCAAATCTGCCTGCACGGCCCGCTATCTGTTTTATCTCAGAGATGACAAGCGGACGTCTTGATACTCCATCAAACTTTTCCACCTCCAGAAATACAATTCTTCTGACCGGCAGATTGAGTCCCATTCCTATCGCATCTGTTGACACGACAACCTGTGTCTTTTTCTCATTAAAAAGCGTCATCTGCCTGCGCCTTATTTCCGGTGGCAGACTTCCGTATATGACACTTGGCTTTATGCCGTTTTCCTCCAGACGCCCTGCTATATTGAGTACCGACTTCTTTGAAAAGACGATAAAGGCATCGCCCTCTCTCACATCCTGTGGAAATGAAAAAGGCTTATCCTCCAGCTTTAGCGCAGTCTTTCTCTCATACTCCCTTATCTCATACTCGTCATGGCACAGATTAATCAGATGAATGACTACATCCTTTGCCACCGGGCTCATGCATATATGAATCTCTCCTGCAAGTGTACCAAGAATTGCCCTGGTCCATGAATGTCCCCTGTCATCATCTGCAACCATCTGTGCCTCATCGATCACTGCGATATCATACTCCTTATCACAGTCAAGCATCTCCACTGTCGATGCTGTAATTCTGCTGTCTGATACCTCAAGACACTCCTGGCCTGTAAGCATGGTGCATGGTATGCCTGCATCATTCATCTTCTCATATACCTCAAGTGCCAGAAGTCTAAGAGGTCCCAGATAAACTCCGTTTTGCGCCAGCTTAAGCCTCTCAAGCGCCTGATATGTCTTACCGCTGTTAGTCGGGCCTATATGGAGTATGAAGTGCCTTTTCATGCTCTGTGCTTTTGGAAACTCAAGCTCCGGCCGTGCCGGAACCAGCGTGACAATCTCTCTTCTAAGCTCCTTGCTGCGGTACTCATTGTAAAGCGCCTTCATGCTCCTTGTACATATCGCACCTATATACTCCTTGCGCAAAAGCTTTAAAAAATCCTCTGTGAGATACTCTGCCTCATTCTCATCAAACTGCTCCATATCCACCCTGACGAGCTGCGGAAGGATTTCTCTATTTAAAATCTGCCTTGCATTCTTATTGTTGGAATAGTAGGTGATCAATGCAAGCCTTTTTATTTCCTGATGCAGCTTGTCGAGTGCTATTGTCTCGTTTTTTGAAAATCGCGCATATTTAATTGATTTTGCTTTACTATTGAGCCTGTGAATATAGTGTGCCAGCTTTACAGGCTTACCTGTACTTCTCTTCGCATTCTCCCTGTACTGGTCAACATAAAACTGTACCAGTATCTCTTCAAACGATTTTTCCATATATGTGTGTTATCCTCTTTATTTATATACACCGTTAAGAGTCACCTCAAACGTAACATCCTTTCCAGCAAGTTCTGTATTTACCTTATAATCATCCGGGAACTTCAGGTTTAAATCAAAGGTTTCTCCCACCTTGTGACCTACCACTCCGTCCTCAAAGCCATCTATATAGCTGCCTGAGCCAAGCACCAGGTCTGTGCCCTGTCCATCAGTGCTTCCACCCTCGAATTTTTCACCGTCCATATATCCGGTGTAGTCAATATTTACCTTATCTCCATTTTCTGCAACCGTGTCAACCTCTGTATTAAGTGTTGCTGCCTCTGTCTGTGAATCACTGCTTTGTGTCTCGGATGCCTGAGATTCCGTGGTCTGTGATGCAGCTTGCGTACCATCAGTGCCCTTTGACGATGAACCGCCCGATGTCGCAACTGCCCAGATTAGCACTATGACTACCACAACGACTGCCACTACCGGCACCCAGAATTTCAGCAGATTCACAACCTTTGCCTTCTTTTCTGCCTTCTCTCTCTCGATTCTTCTTTTTTCCTGTGCGATTTTTTTGTTTTGTTTGTTCATTTTGTTAATCTCCTGTTTTATTTTTATTATTGAATTATACTATTACAATTTGAACATTCTGTGTTTCGCATAAATGAACTGTATGCGTTACAGGTCATTGTAAGCATTATCTGTCACTGTTCGCTTTAAACTTTAAACGGCTGCGTCTCTTAACTATTTGACGCAACAATAAAAGCAGTAGAAAGACACCCACACAGCCTGCGCTTATAGCTGCACCTGCCTTAAGCCCCGGTGTCTCATAATAAAGCTCTATCTCATGCTCTCCCTCATCCAGATGAATGCTCACAAAGGTATCTGAAAAATCCTCATACTCTGCATCCTTCCCATCCACCTTCATAGTCCATCCCTTTTCACTCGGAATAGAAAGCACAAGCTGTCCTGCCTGCTTCACATCAATGTGTCCGCTTATGTGTGTATCTGAAAAATCATCCACCGAGAGTGTCTGCTCATTGAGTGTATTGTAAGCACTCTCAACTGCAGCAATGGAAAGCTCGTATACATTAAATCGTACAGCATCGGCATCAGTGTTTGTGACGGAAACTGTCTCCCCCGCCTTCACATATCCCAGGTCAAACAGATACCTGTGAGTGGTCTTCGAGTATGTGGTCTCATACTCTCCGTGGCTGAAGGTCAGACTATCAGTGCTGCACGAATCGTATGCCGCATAATAATATCCGTCATGGTCAAAGGTGAGAGTCGTAGTTCCCGGATTTTCGTCCTGAGTGCACTCTGTCATGGTCAGCATATCATCTGCTGCGCCAAGGAGCCTGCCAAGGGAATTAATCGAATAGATTTTCGATGACGAGGATGGCTTCCACGCATCAATCACTCCCTCATCCATCATAAAACCAAGCGGAAGTGTGTAGTTATTCCGATACAGATAGTGATTTCCGCATTTTCCAACAAGTGTAGTCAGCTCATTCTGTGGCTGTATTGATTTTGTAACCATATATCTGACCGAAAGCATGGCTGACGTGACAGGTGTGGCACCGTTATAACAGTAGAAATTCTTGCCTCCCTCCATATAAAGAGCCTGATAAAAATGGCTCACATTTATATTCATCAGGGAAGAAAACTGTGTTCCAGAAGCATAGCCGTATCGTGTGTCATCATTTTTAGTTAGTCGGCCTGTATCCTCAACCCTGTAAAATGGTACATCGTTGTCAGCTGCATCCTCTTTTGCCAGCTTAAGTGCCTTTTGCATATCGTCCACATTGGCATTGTAGCTGCTTCTGCCGGTACATCCAAGTCCTGTCACAGCCATATTGACAGCCAGCTCCACAATCGCAATACCGCATGTTATGACCATCAAAAGCTCCCTGTTTTTCCTTGCTGCAAGCTTTAAAAGTACTGTCATAATGCCGTACAGCGCAACAAACAATATGCTTATGATAACTGCATAATACTCTGTCACATCCTCATCGGCAAACATCGTGCTTACTGCCATAAGCGCCGATGCAAATACCACTGCCACGCCAATATGCCACAGTCTTATGCCACGCCACTTTCTTACTGTAGCATAGCCTATGGTCAATACAAGAAATGCATACAGATACGACTGTCTGCCAGGCAGCGAATCCGGAAAATGCAGTCCGTGCCATATAAAGTCAAGCTGTTTATTGGCAAAGCTTGCCATGAAAAACAACACAAACAATACGGGAGCTATTTTTTTCTTCCAATTAATCCTTTTATTGAGCACAAACAGTATCAAAAGCATCACACTAAAGGCTCCGGCATACAGATTCGGCCAGTTCTCTGCACCCTCATAGACGCTTGCTGTCGTGCACATCCTGCCGACCTCTGATAAGAGATTAAAATACCACTCTATCTGCTTTGGAAACTCGATGCCCGACGAACCGCTGTAGCTTAAAATGATAAGCTCCGGGATGATTAGCACCATCGCAGTGCCTCCAGCCAAAAGCGAGTAAACGGCAAATCTCACAATTGCAGCCATTTTACCGCCATTTTGCGTAAAGAAAAGCCATGCAAACCAGAATACCAAAAAGATGCAAAGCATGATGCTCAGATAATAGTTTGACAATATACAAAGTGCCAGTGATACATAGTAAAGCACCGGCTTTTTGTCCCGCACAAGCTTCTCAAGTCCTACTATCGCTAGCGGTGCAACCGCCACAACATCCATCCACATAACATCCCAGCTATACGCAGCTACAAAGCCGGAAAGCGCATATGCCGTTGAGAAAACAAATGCCGGCACAAATGTATTATCGTGATATCTGTTATCCTTTCCAAGAAGTACAAAGTGTTCCTTCAGAAAATAAAAAAATGTTGCTCCGCTTAGCGAAATCTTAAAAATGATTAGCAGCTCGATAAACTCAATAATATGGCTCTTTGGAAAAAGCACCACAAGCCAGTTTAACGGACTCGCCAGATAATAGGCAAATACCGATACAAAATCACTGCCAAGCCCGATATTCCATGTATACATGAGGCTCGCACCATTTCTTAGCTTCTCCCACAGCTCATTATAGAAAGGCAGATACTGGTGATACAAATCCATATGCAAAAGGCAGTAATCGCCAAATGGATATACACCATTTCCTATACAGATGATTATACATATGAAAAACGGAATTAAAAACGCTGTCAAAAGTGGATGCTTTTTAACAAAATTCATCACTTATCCTCCCAGTCAAACAGTCTGTAATATTGCAAAAGCTTATAATCGTTTAGCATATCCGAATCGGCCTGCTTATTTTTGCTGCCGGTTGCCTTGTCTGATTTATTTGATGCTTTATCTAATGTCTTATCTGCAGTTTTATCAGTGCGTACCGCTGATATAATTGGATACTCCTCCTGCAGCTTTAGCAGAAAGCTCTGATAGTCATTTGTCGGCACACCTGCCGCTTTAAGTACGTTTGCAGCCAGATAATTAACACTCGTGTCTTTTGCTGCCGCCTCATCAATATCATAATTTGCCCAGATAACATACGGCACCTGATAGCGCAGCTTAAGCTCTTCATTTGATAAATTATTATAGTCCATGCCGTTTGCCGCAAGAACAGAGCTTGCCACAGTATCATTTGGCTGATGATCACCGAAAAATACCACTATAGTTTTCTCATCCACATTTGAGAAATATTCAATTAGGCTCTTTAAATCCTCGTCTGTCATCTTAATCAAAGAAAGATACTGGTCAAGTGCAGAATTATTGAGCTTATCCGCTGTCACCGTATTGTCAAAGCCGTAGTAGGTATCCGTGTATCCACCATGGTTTTGCATAGTGACATTGAATATAAATGCCGGCTGACCATCCGGTTTGTTCTCATAGGTCTCAATAATCCTGTCAAATGATGTCTCATCACTTATATATTTGCGCACAAACCTCTGATTAGAATAATCCTGCATAAACGAAAGATTGTCAAATCCCAAAAGAGGATAGACCGTATCCCGGTTCCATCCACTGCCATAGTACGGATGCTGTGCATACGTTGCGTAGCCTATGCTTTTTAAATAGCTTGCAAGGGAAGGTGTCGTGCTCTTTATATACTGCTGATAAGGAATACTTCCTACCGGAAGAAAAGCCATCGTATTGCCTGTCAGAAACTCAAACTCGGTATCGGCGGTATTTCCACCGCATACAGACGTATTCAGATATCCTGTTATAGTGTTCTCATTGCCCTTTTCAAGACTGTGCACAAACGGCATATAGTCTGTATTTGTATCAAAATCACCGAGCACTGACAGGTCTGAAAATGCCTCATCCATCACAACTATAATATTCGGATAATCACTTTTATCTGTAATTGCAGTATTATTAGCTGCATCTGAATTATCATCTGTACCGGCATAGCTGTCAAGCAGCTCCTTAGCCTTCTGTCTGCTATACCCGTCAGGCTTATCAACCGCCACAAACTTAAGATCCATCGCAAAGGTCACTGCCATTCCATTCACCTTTGTCATATATGCAGGTGTAAATAAAAACGGATACAGGTAATTGTCCGTCTGGAAATCCTCATCCTGCAGGGCATTCACAAACAGACACAGCGCAAGTATTCCAAGCACAGTCGGAATTAGTCTGAACCTGAATTTCCACTTAATTCTGAAATCAACAAAATGCATCAGCATAATAAGAGCTATAAATATAACTGTAACAACAACTACTCCTGCAGTCGGTGCGAAATCATAATTGGATGCAACACTTGTCGCCGTACCAATTGAAAAAATATCCCATGGAACAAAAGGAGTCGAGCGGAAAAGCATAACATAATGATTAATCAGTCCAAAAACCATGGCCACGATAATAACTGCACGAAGTGCCCATTTCGCCCTGCCCGTAACAAAATAAAGAATCCAGGCAATCAGCTCAAACAAAATAATATTAAAAAATCCCGCCATAAATCTGACTTCTTCAAAAGGATTATGTTCGTAGAACTCCATAAGATAAAAAGCCGCAATCGGGAAAATCGAGAAAAATATAACATTGAATATAATTTCATATTTTTTATAAATCTTTTTTATCATCATAATGCTCCTGTTTACTATCTGGTATTACAGCCTATATGGCAGATTTTTGGGTACCTTTTTGGGTACAATTTGGGGCAAATTTTTCTTAAAAGTGCCCTGATTTCTTTAATTTTATGAAAGATTGTAAGTAAAGAAAAGCCCCGCAAACCCTTGATTTTACTGAAAATCTTGGATTTACGGGGTTTTGCAAATAGTGCCGGCAGTGGGACTTGAACCCACACGGGCTTGCGCCCAACAGATTTTGAGTCTGCATCGTCTGCCATTCCGACATGCCGGCGTCTTACGAACAGACAATATTTTATCACAATTATTGACTTCATGCAACTAAAATTTGTAATTTCAATATAATTTCAATGCGATTGTGACTGTTCACGCCTAACAGTGTGACCGGCAACGATTACAGCTCATTTAAAAATGTCAAAGCCTTGAAATATGTCTCAGCATACAACCTTATTCTTACCGGTGCATTTTCCGACATAAAGCTGTTTGTCAACAAAATTAATCCATTCCTTGTAATCCTGCCCCACTTTATATTTCCCTGCACCTATGGTCACTGTCATCCTTCCGCTGCCCTTAGATGTCCAGAAGGATTTTGAATTAATCTCCACACGAAGCTCATCGAGAAAATTCTTAGGCACCTCTCCGTCGACACATTTGCCAAGAAGTAAAAACTCTTCTCCTCCCCATCTGCAATAGCTAAGCTCAACACCTCGAGCCTTGTTTACGATAGTACGAGCGAGCATCTTAAGTGCATCATCTCCTACATTATGTCCGAATGAATCGTTAATTTTCTTAAAATCATCAATATCAATCATTGCAAGGAAATATTCCCCCTGCTTCTCAGCCTCAAAAAGATTCTTAAGCTTCGCCATCATATAGAAACGATTTGGAAGCTCCGTCAGCGCATCAAACTGTGCCTGCTTTTCCATTGCCCCCTCCTCGGAAGACATAAAATGCAAAAGGCACATCATACATGTTATTATCAAGAAAACTACACCAGAAATCATAGCAATAGAAATACTCTTAATTACAACAGAATCCAACTTATATAAAGGTGCGTAAAAGCCATCAAGCATATAAAGAATAATCAGAGCAATAGCATATACACAGCAAAGCAGAATGGCAACATGATTCTTTTTTTTCTTCCTGAGGACCACATAATCCATGGAAAAAAGAAAAAACATTGCATCGATCAAAAAAAGCTGGAAATTACATTGAATTCCGAGACAAACCACCGCAAGTATCATATAAAGCAATATCTCAACAGCCACACTATAAACATATATGCTCAGTTTTTCAGATTTTGTCAGACTGAATGCAAGGAAATAAAAGCATATGCTGATCAGACTGACTCCTGCCATCAAATCTACACCTAATGATGAAAACATAAATAGCATCAGCAGATGGATGACAAGAAATATTTTGTTTACATTAAATAGAAAGCTCTGCTCCTTAGCAGTACTATCATTGCTACTCATTGTCCAATACCTTCATAAAAAATATCTGATATATTACTATAGAATAATAACACATTTTAACAAATATAACAATATATTATTGTGCAAAAGTACTAGACTATTTTGCTACTTTTTTTCTAATTATATATCCAATAAGAATAATAACAGCACTTGTTATGACACTTCCATAAAATGTCATTCCCCTGCACAAAAGCTCCATATTTGCTGCATTACTACCAACAAGCTGTTTAAACCCATCAATCATAATATAATCAGCCACGCCCATAGCACCGGGTATAGGCACACAATTGGAGCCCATCGCCACAAAACACTGTATCACACTCACATCAACTGCCTTATTTACGCCTTCGCCGACTGCCATAAAAATCATAAACGATACCAAAAGCTGTGAAACTCTCTGCATTATATTCCAAAAGAAAATCTCGATGAGAAGCCCGGTCTGCCCTGTGATACTGTTTGAACACTCCTGATATTCTTTCATAGTATTTTTAAGCTTTATTCGAAGCCTGTCACCATGCCGTATTATATGTATTTTTTCAAAAAGCCGGATAAGACTATCACAAATTGAGTATAGTATGCTTCCCTTCCTTAGCAGCATATAAAATACAAGAGCCAGAAAAATCAGCACCACAATCCCCAAACATATAAATATCCGCGAAATACCTGAGAAATTTTTCAGCAATGGATACTTAAAAATCATACATAGTAAGCCAATTGTTAAAAGTGAAAGTGTATACATAACAAGATTAATCAGCAGGGCCACTGTAGCAGCATAGCCCGGTATGCCATCCCTTATCATGAAATACGCACTGGCTGGCTGTCCTCCCGATGCCGATGGTGTAATAGCCGAAAAATACACATCAGCTCCACCATACACAGTACCATCAATCGCGCTGGTTTTGTACCCAAAGTGTCTTGCCATGCGTACCAGAGCAAAGCCTTCAAACCAAATAAACCCAAACGTACAAACAAAACTCATAAAAAGCCAGCCTTTATTTGCATTTCTGATAAAACTCATAAGAATCTCAAACGAAAAATGCTTGCTCTGTGAGACAACAGTCCATATGCTCAAGATAGCTATAAAAGCAGAAGCTATCGCCCAAAATATCTTTTTTCTGTCCATTAAATCTAATCCCCTTAAAAAAAACTGGTAAAGTGAATTATGAAAATACACCATACCAGTTTATTGTAGAGAATATATATAACTTTATCAAGTAAAATATTATTAATATCTTTTTAATGTTTGTTAAATTATTTACTGTTACAACTAACAAATCAGTCTAAATACAAATTAACTTCTATGATTCCTCTTCCTCATCATTGTCAGTGTTCATCATATACACACCCCTGCTTGCATCTCCATCAGGATTCTTTCCAAACTCGTAATCATTTCCCGGCAGAATAGCATTTAAGAAAATTCCTGCGATAGCTGCAATTGCCAAAGCTGTCAATGTAATTGATGTTCCTGCTACAGTAAATGTCAGTCCATTTCCAAAGCCAAGACCACATACAAAAATAACACCTGCAATAATCAGATTTCTTGATTTCGTCAGATCTACCTTGTTTTCAACAACATTTCTAACTCCTATTGCTGAAATCATTCCATAAAGCATAAATGAAACTCCACCAATAATCGCTGATGGCATAGTAGATATTACAGCCGAAAACTTTGGAATAAACGAAAGTGCAATAGCAAAAACAGCCGCAATACGGATAACTCTCGGATCATATACCTTAGACAGCTCAAGTACTCCTGTATTCTCACCATATGTTGTATTAGCCGGTCCTCCGATGGCTCCTGCGAATGCAGTTGCAATTCCATCACCTATAAGTGTCCTATGAAGACCCGGATCAGCAATAAAGTTCCGCTCTACTGTAGCAGAAATAGCAGACATGTCGCCAATGTGCTCCATCATAGTCGCAATAGCGATAGGCGCCATAACAAGAATGGACGTAATATCAAACTTCATGAACTGAAATTTAGGTATTCCGACCCACGCAGATGATGCAATTGATGTAAAATCAAGAATTGCTGAACCATCAGGATTAGTAATTCCAGCAGCATTCATAATAAAAGCCACAACATAGGAAATAATTACTCCCATCAGAATAGGAATGATCTTAAATAAGCCCTTTCCCCATATATTGAAAATAATTATAACTCCAAGTGCAATAATTGCAAGAACCCAGTTTGTTGAAGCATTATTGATAGCTGAGCCGGCAAGTGAAAGACCAATGCATATGATAATAGGTCCTGTCACTACAGGTGGAAGAAAGCGCATTACACGCTTAATTCCAACCAGCTTAATGATAAGTGCAAGTACGAAATAAAGCATACCTGCAACAAATATTCCACCACACGCATACGCGGCCTTATCATTGACAGCCATATCTGCATACATACCACTGTCAAGGTTTGCAACAGTATAAAAGCCTCCTAAAAAAGCAAATGACGAACCCAAAAAAGCCGGCACCTTAAACTTTGTACACAGATGAAATATAAGCGTGCCAAAGCCTGCACAAAATAGGGTAACCGATACAGAAAGACCTCTGGTAAGCGGCTCCCCACAAGCCTTCTGAAAATATCCTGATACAAGAATAGGTACAAGAATTGTTGCGCCGAACATAGCAAACATATGCTGCAAACCAAGAATAAGCATCTTGGCCGTTCCAAGCTGTCTCGCATCACGAATTGGCTCCTGTTTCTTTTGTTCCATAACAACCTCCTTAATAAATTAATGTTTTCGATAAGTAACCGAAAACATTATAGCAGTTTTTAATTATTATTTCATTATTTTTTCATTATTTTTTTATTATTTTTTACAAAAAAAAGACATCTCATTGGATGTCTTAAATAATTCATATTTAATAAGTATGTACCTTCAAAACTTCATACAAATCCGATTTGTTTTTCTGTAATCCACACCGAAAAACTCATCTCGATTCCGCTTCGCTTCATCTCGATGGATTTGCTTCGCAAATCTGCGTCCAATTAAATCCAGATTTATGCAGACACGTCTGCAAAATCCGTATTTCATTGTACTTGTTTTTCTCCGTTATTAACCAGATTAAGCCCTCGACCTATTAGTAACAGTCAG
>ERZ780190.1992-NODE-1992-length-16620-cov-308.090069_pt1 | contig 16620 bp, 12 predicted proteins | sample MGYA00510980_ERZ780190 | MGnify/ENA primary metagenome ERZ780190 (study PRJEB29588, sample SAMEA1972188) | human gut metagenome | biome: human gut; feature: human-associated habitat; material: faeces | place: Denmark | collected 2008/2010 ... | reverse complement strand
TGGGCAACGCTGCGCTTGACAACAGATGGCCGAAAAACTAAACGCTCCGGGGCAATACCATTAGAGTGAAGAAAGGAATTGCCGCTTGACGGTACAAGAGCCTTCAAGCGGCAATATTTATTGTTCATTGGATTTTGAATCATTGTAACAAAAAGCATAGCATTTTTCAAGCATAATGAAGGATGAATAAGGTCTTTCTATAATAAGTCATTGTGTATAATTGAAAATATAAAATGAAAATAGTATCTTTGCAAATCTTTTTCATGAAATACATTAATGAAAGATTGTAATTATGAGTTTTAACATAACAATAGATAAGGCAAAGCTTGTCTTTACTCTAAAAAATATTGTCTATACTTTGTTTTGGGCAATAGTTTCTTTAGTATCTTCATTCAATCAAATCATATCGTCCATTCATAAAATAGTAAAAGGAGATTTTTCTCCCATAACCGATGAAGATTTTTATACGAAAATAATAGCTCCTCTGCTTATTTGGATTATAGCATTCTTTGTTGATTTTCTCTATCAACTTTGGACTATTGGTAAAAACGAGCAATTAAATCCAACTTGGATAAAAGCATCATACTTTGCTATCTTTTCTGTTTTTGTAACATTATTAATAAGCCTTTTTTATCATTCCTGTGAGCTTCAAAAAATAGCAAGTATTATATGCTTATTCAGTTGTATCATATTATTAAAAGTTTCAGCATTATATGTGGTTAGTCCATCGTATGAAGTTGAAAAAAGATAAATTAAAGAAAATGACAGTAACTATTATAATATTGGCAATAACTGCAGCCTATATCTGCATGAATTTCATCACGAAAAAAATGACAGTAAAACATAAAATTGTATTTGCCGGTCATCCATCATCTGATGTTTCCAACATAGATATTTCACCTCTCCCTCAAAATGCTCCTAAATACAAACTAGGCCCAGCTGAGGTGGATATGTCAAATCTGGAACAACTAAAAGTAGTAGGGAAATCCTTAGAACCTTTTGGCATAAAAGATGGAGCAATAGTTTTTGTCAAAAAAATCAAAATAGAGAATCCAGAAAAAGAGTTGGATAATTTAATAGGCCGTTTCATTGTATTTAAAATAGACAATGAACGAACCTTAAAAGAATATCCGTTGAAAAATATCACCGTAACTGAAGATGGATTGAAATTAAGAAAAGTCGTAAAAATCATAAACAAGAGAAGTTCAAATGCCCCAAAAGACATTCTGGATTTTATAAATCAATATGATACAGACTTTCAAGAACTAGGAGCTACGGATAAAAACAATGAAAGCGACAGATATTTGAAAAAATTTGACTTTGCAGCTTCATACTATAATAATGATGATTTCTTAATAATGTCTATTACGTATAAGAACGGAGAAAATAAAGACTATTCTTTCCACTCCCCAGAATGGATATACGGCATTGTTGAATATAATACAAAATAAGAAAACGAAAGCCATGTAATAATCACTTTTTTCTAAGTGAGTTATTATCTGGCTTTTATTGTATATCCCTCGGCATAAAATTCCAGATATAAAATTTGGTTTTGTCTTTTCATTCATGTATATTTGCGATTAGCAAGGATGATGTTTTATTTTTCTCCTTTTCTTCTAAATAAAACTGAAATCGCATGAAGGGCAAGGAGGAAATTTCAAAAGATCAGGCTTTGAAGTTTTCTCTTTTTTGCTTTTATGCACTGACATATTTCAGTAAGAGAATTCCGGTTGTTGAACTTTAAACATACTGTTGTCATGCTGGAAGAAAAGAAAATATCAATCAGCATAGATGGAAATCCGCTGCACTCTTTTCTGCAGGTCATGCTGAAACAAGTAATCAATGACCATCACTATTTCGAGATCAGTCTTGATATAGAGGTGGGCGAAGCCTATGCCACGCATTCACTGGAACAGGCGAAAAACTGGCTTGGAAAAAAAGTAGTCATACAGATGGGTGAAAACACCTTTGTGGGAATCGCCACTCATGTTTCGCTACACCGAGCTGACGGGAACCACGGCTGTCTGCTTCTGACCGGATATTCAAATACATTCCTTCTGGAATCGGACCAGACCTGCGCTTCGTGGCTGGACAAGACTCTAGCCAATATCGTCAGCGAAATTTGTGAGAAAGCAGGCGTAACCGCACAGGTTTCACCTGAATATACAGAAAAAATAGAGTACGAGTGCCAATACAGGGAAAGCAACTTTGACTTTATCCGCAGGCTAGCCAGACAATACCATGAATGGTTATACTACGACGGTAAGCAACTCGTATTCGGCAAGCCGGCTGTACCAGCAGGCATACCGCTGATGTATGGGCGTAACCTGCAAAGCCTGGATATCTCCATCCAAACCATTGCCCGCCCACTGGCTGGTCAATCCTATCACTCGCAGGACGGACAAAAGTATGAATCAACATCGCCTGATGCCCCAAAAGGTCTCGGAAATTTAGGACACGCGGCATTCCAGGCTTCCATAGGGCTGTTCAAATCACCAGCCAATCAGTCGGCCGAACCCCGTATATCCAACAAAGGGGAACTTGACAGCTATTTCCAAAAGAAACAGCAAAGCGATACTGCGGCTTCACACTACATTACCAGCGAAAGCGACTGCTACAGCCTGACAGTAGGAAGTGTGGTTGACATACAAACAGCCATACAAATAGAAAACTTCAGTTTTGCAGAACAGACACTCGGCTCGTATATCATTACGGAAATCACCCATATCATAGGGTCTGGCAACAGCTATTACAATACCTTTACGGCACTGAGCGCAACTGTACCGAGCCTTCCGGCTCCGGACGTACCACTACCGGTGGCACAGACACAGCAGGCGGTAGTGGTAAGCAACGATGACCCCAAAAAGCAGGGACGCGTACAGGTGAAGATGAACTGGCAATCGGGAAACATGAAGACCTCATGGATACGTGTCATGACACCGGATGCCGGAATGAGCGACAAAGTTTCTACCAACAGGGGATTTGTCTTCATTCCAGAAAAAGACGACATCGTACTGGTAGGCTTCCGGCATGACGACCCGAACCGCCCATTCGTAATGGGCAGCCTGTTCAACGGAAATACCGGTGCAGGCGGTGACAGTGGCAACAAGAAAAAGAGCCTGACCACCCGAAGCGGATGTACCATCACGATTGATGACGACAAAGGAAGCATCACCATTGCGGACCCCAGTGGAAGTACCGTCATGCTGAACGGTGACAAGACCATCACCATAGATGCCAAGGACAAGATAAGCATCCACTCCAAAGAGATAGAAATGCTTGCCGACGAAAAAATCAGAATCGAAGCTGACTCTGAAGTTGAAGTGCTTGGAAAAACTTCTACTTTTGAAGGTACATCAGAAGCAAAAATAAAGAGCAGCGCCTCCATCAAGGAAGAGGCTGCCACAATAGACATAAAAGCATCTGCCTCACTTAAAGCAACAGGTGCTACCGTGGATGTGGACGGCTCTGCAATGACTAACATAAAAGGTACTTTATTAAATCTTAATCCATGATAAATAACGAACACAATCCGATAGCCATAAGAATCAGCAACATACAGGACTTATGGATTGAGCATCGAGAGAAAACTCCCGATGCAAAAATTTATTGTCTCGCCTGTGAACCTGCTGATTTTCAGATTGTGGAAGGATTTATAAGACTGGAAGCATCGGAGTATGGCCGCACTCCGGACATAATCGTCGGTTTCAAGACCGACTACAATGATACAACAGACTTTTACAGGTTTCTGATAAAAGAATGGATAACCTCTTTTTCTGCCGATGCCGAAAAGAACCCTGACTGGAAATGGAAGGATTTTTCCACCTTCAAGTCAGAATCGGAATCAGCAGATGCCATGACAGCCGAAGGATTGAGAGACCTGTACATCCGCCTGATAACAAGCTTCAAGGAATTTGTCGGGAACGACAATCTGCTGGGCATAACCTATTTCGTATCCCGTATCAGTGATGTAGAATCACTGAACAAAGCAATAAAGAACATTGCAGAACTACTTCCTGAAGGTGTGGCAATCATTCTAATTGATTATAAAAAGAGGAAGGTTTATGAAAGTCTGCACGAGGAATTGAAAGACAAATTCTGCATGATTGACATTCCGGACCAGAATATGACCGGTGCATATAAAGAGATTGCGACACAAGGCAACCCGCAAGACCCACACGTGAAATATCGCAAATGCCTGTTCGAATTAGGAGAAGCTGCCTCGAAAGGGAAAAAAGATGAAGCCAAAAGACTCGGAAATGAACTGATAAAGCTAAGCCGTGAAATCGGCGGAACGGCACTCATGGCTTCAGCCTACCTCATATTTGGCGGTTTCATGATTAAATTTCACCGTGAATCCGGATTCTGTCATGACTTGTTTGACAAAGGAATAGCCCATGTACTCCCCAAATATCATGAGGAGCGGGACTGCGCACAAATCCTGCTGCAACTCTACAACTATAAAGGTACGGTGGACAGCTATAATAAAGACATAAGCAGCGCCATCAAACAGTTTATGACCGCCGTGAAGATAGCTAAGGAACTTGATATGAAGACAGAGGTTGTAAACGAATACAACTATGCACTGCTGATGGCACTGAAAAAAGACAGGCTTACGTACGAACCGATCCTGAACGAGGCTTTTGAGTACGGTTACTCATTCACTGACGAAGAATTGAGAATCATCAATCTTTCATTTATCGCCTCTACCTATCTTGACAAGACATACAGCATCGATTCCTCCAAAAGAGACGAAATCGAGAAACGTATGGCGAATTTATACGGCGAGGACTGGCAACTATCTACCAAGGAACTGGCAGCCAAACTCAACGCAGAATATTCTGTAAACTCTAAATAACCAGATTATGCTCTTAGCGGACAGTCATACCACCATGGTGATCGGGGTTGACGTACATGTGACGACGGCTCCCCCCTTCAATCCCATCCATCCCTACATCGGGATGGTGATAGACCCCGCTGACTATATACCGTTCCTGGGAACGAACGTAAGCGTGAACGGACTGAAGCGCGGCGTATCCGATACGGGCGGGATGATCATCCCCCTGACGCACATACCGCTTGCCGGCCCGTTTGCCATGGCATCCATGATCGGCCACGAGAGCATGAACTTCTTCGCCTCGCAGAACACGTTCTGCGACGGCAGCCGCATGAGCCCGAAGGGATACATGGTGATGACCTGCAACGACGTAGGCATACCCCTGTCGGCAGGTGTAGGAAAGAACAAGGCTGGAAAGACAAGGCTCATACCGAGCCTGTTCGCGCCGACCTCCTTCTCACTCCCGGTGCCGACCGGAAAGCCCGTGATGGTGGGTGGTCCCTATGTCCCAGACTGGGGAGGAATGCTGGCCGGCCTTGCTGCAAGCATCGGGTTCAGTTCACTGATAAAGCTCGGAAGCAAGGGAGTCGGAAAGGCACTCAAGGTATTCAACCACAAGGTGCTCAAGAACACGAAGATACAGGAACTGTTCCCCGCAACAAAAAAACTGAGCGCATACCTGTGCAAGAACGGTTTCGAGCCGGTGAACCTTGTAAACGGAGCAGTGATTTACGAAGGCACGGACTTCGGGTTCCCCTCTCCGCTACCGCTGGAATGGACGAGGGCTTGGTATTCCGACTCGGATTACGAGGGATGGCTCGGACACGGGACACACTGCCGGTACGACCGTACGGTGGAGAGCTTCGAGGACGAAGGCGTGACGATGCTGCGCATGGAGGACGGACGTGCCGTGCCCTTCCCGGCGATAGCACCGGGTGGAGAATTCTACATGCGCTCCGAACGCACGACGCTGCGCCGTACGGACAAAGGCTATGAGGCATACAGCCACGACACCCTGCTCACTTACCGGTTCGACATGAGGGACGGCAGGGCATGGAGACTGACACACATAGAGAATCCGGACGGCCTCCGGGTACGACTGCACTTTGCAGACGGAAAACTGACCGGACTGACCGACCCTGCAGGACGCAGGATACAGGCCACCACGGACGGAAAGGGACGGATAACGGAACTCTCGTTCGTGACGGAAAAAGGAAACGAGCCCCTGGTGTCGTACACCTACGACAAAGAGGGAAACATGACCGGCATCACCGACGCCCTGGGAAAGACCACAAGGATGACGTACTCCGGACACCTGATGACGGAGAAGACAGACCGCAACGGCGACACCTACTATTGGGAATACGACGGAAAGGGACGCTGCGTGCATACCTACGGCAGGGACGGAATGATGGAGGGACGCATAGAGTACCATCCCGAAAAGGGCTACAACCTGGTGACCGACTCCACGGGAGGGACGACCACCTACCGCTACACGCCTGAACAGCTCATAACGGCGGAGATAGACCCGCTGGGCAACGAGACACGCCACAGCTACACGGACTACATGGAGCCGTACCGCACCACAGATCCCGAAGGCGGAGTGACGGGCTACAGCTATGACGGGGAGGGAAAGCTCACCGGCATCACCTATCCAGACGGCAGCGGGGAAATGTACGTCCATGACGAGAGAGGACGGCTCATCATCCACATAGACTGCGAGGGGAACAAGACGGTGCGCCTGTACGACAGGGAAAGACCGCACCTCGTGACCGGATTCATAGACGCCGCAGGAGAAGTGACCGAACTGGCCTACGATGAACACGGACTGCCCGTGGCGGCAAGCAAGGGAAAGCGCCGGAGCGAACTTTCGTACGACAGGGAAATGAACCTCGAAGCGTGGCACGAGGACGGCAGGAAGCTAGGAGGATGGAAGCACGACGCAAGGGGAAGGATGACGGAACGCACCTCCCCCGGGTACCGCACAGAATTCTACCACTACGACGCGCTGGACCGCCTGCGCCGCATAGACGCACGGGACGGCAACGTCATACACCTGGACTATGACAGCTACGACAGCATCACCGAGGCACGTGACGCAAGAAGGCATGTGCGCATGGGATACAACTCGGTGGGCAGCATGACGTGGCGAGAGGAAGCCGGGCACAGGGTGAGCTTCAACTATGACGGGATGGACCGACTGACAGAGGTGGTAAACGAGGCAGGCGCAGGATACCTGTTCGGACGCGACCTTGCGGGAAACATCACGTCGGAAAGGGACTACGGAGGCACAGGGCGCATATACCACAGGGACGGATGCGGAAGGGTGACACGCATAGACCGCCCCGGAGGACGCTCCACGACCTACACCTACGACGCCATGGGGCGTGTGACGACAGCCGTGTACCATGACGGAACAAGGGAGGAATACGGATACGACAGGAACGGACTGATGGTATCGGCCGACAACACGGAGGCACGCATAAGGCTGGAGCGCGACCCGATGGGACGTGTGGTATGCGAGAAGGCGGGTCTCCCGGGAGGCGACACCTTCACGCAGGTGATGTCCGTGGAATCGGAATACAGCATATACGGCGAGCGCACCCGCGTAAGAAGCTCGCTCGGAACGGACATGCGGCTGTCCTACGACAGTCCGGGACTTGTCGGAGAAATAAAGGCCGAAGTGGAAAGGCCTGAACCGGACAAGGCATCCGCAGAAGAAGGGAACACAGGAAAAAAGAACATACAGTCCTGGGAAAGCAGCATCCTGCGGGACGATGCGGGACGCGAGACGGAACGCTTCGCCACGGGCGGGATAAGGATTACCACGGACTATGACGACATGGGGCTTGTACGCTCCCGCCACGTGCATTCGGGCGAAAGGCATACGGGATGGAGAAGCTACCGGTGGGACGTGGGCGCAAGGCTGATGTCGATGCGCAGCAACCTCTCCCCCGAGCCGGTCATCTTCGACTACGACGGAATGTGCAACCTCGTGAGGGCGGACTACTCCATGCACGAGAGCATATTCCGCACACCCGACAAGGTGGGAAACCTGTACCGCAGCGAAAGCGGAAGGGACAGGACGTATGACGGAGGCGGACGGCTGACAAGCGACGGAGAGTTCCACTACCGCTATGACTGCGAGGGGAACCTCGTACACAGAAGCCGCAGGAACCTGTCGGATATGAACAGCGGCAGTGCAGGCCGCAGCAGGAAGGGGCTGTTCGGACTGTTCTCTTCCCCTGAGAACGGAGAAGGCGGCAGTGCCGGAAGCAAGGACACCCCGTTTGCGGACTGGCAGCCGGGAGACACCTGCTACGAGTGGCTGGCCAGCGGAATGCTTGCCGGAGTGAAGACACCGGACGGAAAGACCGTTTCCTTTGGGTATGACGCGCTCGGGCGACGGGTATCAAAGACCGTGGACGGAACCGTCCGGCGGTTCGGATGGGACGGCAACGTGGTGCTGCACGAATGGGAAATCAGCGAGGCAGACAGACCGAAGCTCATCACTGACGAAAGTGGACGCGAAGAATACGGAGGCACGGAGAAGCCGGAGAACCTCGTGACATGGGTATATGACGGAACTTCGTTCACGCCTGTGGCAAAAGTCACTGACGGGGAACGCTATACGATAGTGCATGACTATCTGGGCACGCCTACCCAGGCATACGACAGCAAGGGGAACCTTGTATGGGAGATGCTGCTGGACATGTACGGAGAGGTGAAGGAATGCCACGGAGACCGAACGCTCGTACCGTTCCGATATCAGGGACAGTATGAGGATATTGAGACGGAATTGTATTATAACCGCTTTAGATACTACTCGCCGCAAATGGGGATGTATATTTCTTCTGACCCCATTGGGCTGGCGGGTAACAACCCTACGCTGTATGGATATGTGCAGGATGTCAATACGTTGCTGGATGAATTGGGTCTAAAGAAAGGCATTCATGGAGTAGCACCTGATTATGAAACTAAAGGGTTACATGGTACATTTGATGATATTGAACTGAGTATAAGGCCAGGACAAAATGGAGAACTTTCTTATCATAAAGTATTCTCTTCTGATGGTAATATAGATAAGGCAATTAAAGAAGCTGATAGCTATTTTGAAAATCCTGTTAACATAAAAAAGGCATTACATAATTTAGAAGGGAGCAAACACTATTACGATAAAGCCGGGAAAGGTCGTGAATGGCGTGAACTTAAACGAGCATTAGAAAAAAAAATAAAAAAATGTGCATGATAACAATTTTAACATCTAATTTTTTGTCTACAAAGAATATTGATGAACGATTAAAGAATAGAATGTTTATCAAATCGATTTGTAATGACGTATTTTATGCTAAAAATAGTGTTGTTTACTTAATAATATCAGGATATTATAAACTTGAATTTTGTTTTTCAAAAGAACATATATTTACTTATTTTATGGTTGAAATGTATGAAAATGAACATTTACAAAATAAATATTTATCCTTTATTGATGATTTAAAACTTTTTAAAAATAAAAATGTCATCAACAAATTTGTTGAGAAGTCAATAGATAATGGCTGCGTAAAAATGAAAAATATAGAAATATATTTATCTGAAGGCGAAATTGAAAGTATCTATTTATTATCATCAAATAAATAAATTAATAAGCATACATATATTCAAAAGATAACAAAATCATGTTACTAGCGGACAGTCATACCACTATGGTGATCGGGGTTGACGTACATGTGACGACGGCTCCCCCTTTCAATCCCATCCATCCCTATATCGGGATGGTGATAGACCCCGCTGACTACATACCGTTCCTGGGTACGAACGTAAGCGTGAACGGACTGAAGCGCGGCGTATCCGATACGGGCGGGATGATCATCCCCCTGACGCACATACCGCTTGCCGGCCCGTTTGCCATGGCATCCATGATCGGCCACGAGAGCATGAACTTCTTCGCCTCGCAGAACACGTTCTGCGACGGCAGCCGCATGAGCCCGAAGGGATACATGGTGATGACCTGCAACGACGTAGGCATACCCCTGTCGGCAGGTGTAGGAAAGAACAAGGCTGGAAAGACAAGGCTCATACCGAGCCTGTTCGCGCCGACCTCCTTCTCACTCCCGGTGCCGACCGGAAAGCCCGTGATGGTGGGTGGTCCCTATGTCCCAGACTGGGGAGGAATGCTGGCCGGCCTTGCTGCAAGCATCGGGTTCAGTTCACTGATAAAGCTCGGAAGCAAGGGAGTCGGAAAGGCACTCAAGGTATTCAACCACAAGGTGCTCAAGAACACGAAGATACAGGAACTGTTCCCCGCAACAAAAAAACTGAGCGCATACCTGTGCAAGAACGGTTTCGAGCCGGTGAACCTTGTAAACGGAGCAGTGATTTACGAAGGCACGGACTTCGGGTTCCCCTCTCCGCTACCGCTGGAATGGACGAGGGCTTGGTATTCCGACTCGGATTACGAGGGATGGCTCGGACACGGGACACACTGCCGGTACGACCGTACGGTGGAGAGCTTCGAGGACGAAGGCGTGACGATGCTGCGCATGGAGGACGGACGTGCCGTGCCCTTCCCGGCGATAGCACCGGGTGGAGAATTCTACATGCGCTCCGAACGCACGACGCTGCGCCGTACGGACAAAGGCTATGAGGCATACAGCCACGACACCCTGCTCACTTACCGGTTCGACATGAGGGACGGCAGGGCATGGAGACTGACACACATAGAGAATCCGGACGGCCTCCGGGTACGACTGCACTTTGCAGACGGAAAACTGACCGGACTGACCGACCCTGCAGGACGCAGGATACAGGCCACCACGGACGGAAAGGGACGGATAACGGAACTCTCGTTCGTGACGGAAAAAGGAAACGAGCCCCTGGTGTCGTACACCTACGACAAAGAGGGAAACATGACCGGCATCACCGACGCCCTGGGAAAGACCACAAGGATGACGTACTCCGGACACCTGATGACGGAGAAGACAGACCGCAACGGCGACACCTACTATTGGGAATACGACGGAAAGGGACGCTGCGTGCATACCTACGGCAGGGACGGAATGATGGAGGGACGCATAGAGTACCATCCCGAAAAGGGCTACAACCTGGTGACCGACTCCACGGGAGGGACGACCACCTACCGCTACACGCCTGAACAGCTCATAACGGCGGAGATAGACCCGCTGGGCAACGAGACACGCCACAGCTACACGGACTACATGGAGCCGTACCGCACCACAGATCCCGAAGGCGGAGTGACGGGCTACAGCTATGACGGGGAGGGAAAGCTCACCGGCATCACCTATCCAGACGGCAGCGGGGAAATGTACGTCCATGACGAGAGAGGACGGCTCATCATCCACATAGACTGCGAGGGGAACAAGACGGTGCGCCTGTACGACAGGGAAAGACCGCACCTCGTGACCGGATTCATAGACGCCGCAGGAGAAGTGACCGAACTGGCCTACGATGAACACGGACTGCCCGTGGCGGCAAGCAAGGGAAAGCGCCGGAGCGAACTTTCGTACGACAGGGAAATGAACCTCGAAGCGTGGCACGAGGACGGCAGGAAGCTAGGAGGATGGAAGCACGACGCAAGGGGAAGGATGACGGAACGCACCTCCCCCGGGTACCGCACAGAATTCTACCACTACGACGCGCTGGACCGCCTGCGCCGCATAGACGCACGGGACGGCAACGTCATACACCTGGACTATGACAGCTACGACAGCATCACCGAGGCACGTGACGCAAGAAGGCATGTGCGCATGGGATACAACTCGGTGGGCAGCATGACGTGGCGAGAGGAAGCCGGGCACAGGGTGAGCTTCAACTATGACGGGATGGACCGACTGACAGAGGTGGTAAACGAGGCAGGCGCAGGATACCTGTTCGGACGCGACCTTGCGGGAAACATCACGTCGGAAAGGGACTACGGAGGCACAGGGCGCATATACCACAGGGACGGATGCGGAAGGGTGACACGCATAGACCGCCCCGGAGGACGCTCCACGACCTACACCTACGACGCCATGGGGCGTGTGACGACAGCCGTGTACCATGACGGAACAAGGGAGGAATACGGATACGACAGGAACGGACTGATGGTATCGGCCGACAACACGGAGGCACGCATAAGGCTGGAGCGCGACCCGATGGGACGTGTGGTATGCGAGAAGGCGGGTCTCCCGGGAGGCGACACCTTCACGCAGGTGATGTCCGTGGAATCGGAATACAGCATATACGGCGAGCGCACCCGCGTAAGAAGCTCGCTCGGAACGGACATGCGGCTGTCCTACGACAGTCCGGGACTTGTCGGAGAAATAAAGGCCGAAGTGGAAAGGCCTGAACCGGACAAGGCATCCGCAGAAGAAGGGAACACAGGAAAAAAGAACATACAGTCCTGGGAAAGCAGCATCCTGCGGGACGATGCGGGACGCGAGACGGAACGCTTCGCCACGGGCGGGATAAGGATTACCACGGACTATGACGACATGGGGCTTGTACGCTCCCGCCACGTGCATTCGGGCGAAAGGCATACGGGATGGAGAAGCTACCGGTGGGACGTGGGCGCAAGGCTGATGTCGATGCGCAGCAACCTCTCCCCCGAGCCGGTCATCTTCGACTACGACGGAATGTGCAACCTCGTGAGGGCGGACTACTCCATGCACGAGAGCATATTCCGCACACCCGACAAGGTGGGAAACCTGTACCGCAGCGAAAGCGGAAGGGACAGGACGTATGACGGAGGCGGACGGCTGACAAGCGACGGAGAGTTCCACTACCGCTATGACTGCGAGGGGAACCTCGTACACAGAAGCCGCAGGAACCTGTCGGATATGAACAGCGGCAGTGCAGGCCGCAGCAGGAAGGGGCTGTTCGGACTGTTCTCTTCCCCTGAGAACGGAGAAGGCGGCAGTGCCGGAAGCAAGGACACCCCGTTTGCGGACTGGCAGCCGGGAGACACCTGCTACGAGTGGCTGGCCAGCGGAATGCTTGCCGGAGTGAAGACACCGGACGGAAAGACCGTTTCCTTTGGGTATGACGCGCTCGGGCGACGGGTATCAAAGACCGTGGACGGAACCGTCCGGCGGTTCGGATGGGACGGCAACGTGGTGCTGCACGAATGGGAAATCAGCGAGGCAGACAGACCGAAGCTCATCACTGACGAAAGTGGACGCGAAGAATACGGAGGCACGGAGAAGCCGGAGAACCTCGTGACATGGGTATATGACGGAACTTCGTTCACGCCTGTGGCAAAAGTCACTGACGGGGAACGCTATACGATAGTGCATGACTATCTGGGCACGCCTACCCAGGCATACGACAGCAAGGGGAACCTTGTATGGGAGATGCTACTGGACGTGTACGGAGAGGTGAAGGAATGCCACGGAGACCGAATGCTCGTACCGTTCCGCTATCAGGGACAGTATGAGGATATGGAGACGGAACTGTATTATAACCGCTTCCGCTACTACTCACCACAGATGGGGATGTACATTTCTTCTGACCCTATTGGATTGAATGGAAATAATCCTACACTGTATGGATATATTAAAGATGTAAATACATGGCTGGATTTGTTTGGATTGGATGTTTATGAATTAAAAGCACTTCAAGATGGATGGTATCCTGTCTACGAATATGGAGAACTTGATCCTGTATCATATGTTTTTCTTAAAAAAGATGATATATATAAAATTGGAGAGTCTCAAAATATAAAAAGACGGTATTCTCAGCCTAGATTAATTGAAGCACGCATAAATAAATCTAAATCTATATCTTATGCAGTAGACCCACAAGGAATCACATTACAAAATATCCCAGCAGGATTATACATGAATATAGTAAGTTCTGGTGGTACAAAAAAAGCCGATCAACAATTAGAAAAGAAATTGATAGAAGGATATAAGAAACTGCATAATGGAAAATTACCACCAGGAAATAAAGCATGTCACTAAAATACTATATATTATGTTTCTAATTATTACATATGATGTTCGATGGGGCGGAACTAAAAGCCTTAATGATAAGTTAGTTCATTCTGTATCTTGTGTATGTAATCATATACAAAATTATGAATGGCAACAGACTGTTAATTACAGAGTCAGAAAAAAAACTGAAAATCAAATAGTATTAGCTATAGTTATTAGATTATTTAATACTGAGATGATTGCTGATAGTAATATAAAATCATATTACAGATATGATAAAAATAATAACCGATTGAATATGGATATAATATTTAATTTAGATAAATACATTGAACTACCAGAAAAAGATATAATTAAAAACATAAGCAAAGATTTTTATGACTACATGTCTATCATTTTACCCAAATACAGCAGTCGACTCATTGATTTTAATATTCCAGAGTTTCTACTAGTTCTAAATGAAAAATTAAAAGGAATAATTTGTGATTAAACTTATAGTAAAAACAAAGGAGTTTATTTAATGTCAATATGAATTTCTGCATATTCCCCAATTTGCAAAGTTTAAACCGTCAAGATGTCCGAATGATATATCTTGGAATAATTTATGCTCCACGCAAAAATATATCGGAGAATAAAAATGTATGTTATGTACTTGTTTGATTTTTACTGTCAAGATCCAAAACTGGGTTTTCTGCGAAGCTGCATTGCATCGTTTCCATAAACATCATGTGTCTACAGTTAAAGTAACAGTTTACGTTGAATCCGAGCCACAAGTTTTAGATGCGCATGTATAGCGAACATCAGGTGTAGTTCAATTCGGACGCAGTCATTCAAGATAGCCATTCACCTGTACGTAATTGGTTTGCGACTATATTTTTACTGACCGCAACTAAACATGCCATATTATTACAGAGGATACAATGCAGCTCGAGTGCAGGTGTTATCAGCCAGTATGGGAAAATTGCGTGATGTAATGAGCACGACTAGACAATCTTTGTACCCTTCATAGGAGCTTGGGTGGAGGAAAGCTTCTTCTCTACCGAAGTGTCTGATAACAGTAGGACTACCAGCTGAAGTAGAGGCGTGGAAGCCAACGCAAGTTTTCAATCTTAGTCATGATGGGAAACAGTATACCTAAAACACCTTCTTCCCAAAATGAACAATACGTCCAAGGTCGTTAGGCATATAAAAAAGACGCAAATATCAGAAAATTCAAGAATTCCATCATCATATGTAAGATAAAGGCAGAAATGGAAAGACCGAATCGGGAGCTTTCTTCCTTTATGGCATAGACGGCAACAAAAGCAAGCCAGCAATACTCAACTTCGACTATAAAACATATATCATCGGCAAGACGCAAAAGAAGAAAATCAGGAAGCAGCTGGAAGCTCTCAGTATAGACAAATCCACATTGTTCCCCGAAGTGGAGCATGTGGCCGAACATATAAAAGAGAAATATCATATCACCCAATAAAATCCGGAAATACGAATAGTATGGTCTCAAAGTCAGATTTTACGGGTTACAGGCATATTATTCAATAAATTAGTTGTATCTTTGCCAAACAATTGAATAAGATAAAATGAAAACTTTTATACAGATTGCAAAAATAAAAGCAGTATTACTCTATATCATGCAGAGTTTTCCCCAAGGAGTGGACTATATAAAGTTATTCAAGATACTTTATTTCGCCCAGCAGGATCATCTTGTCAAATATGGGAAGGTACTTGTAGAGGATTCATTCAGGGCATTGAAGCATGGCCCTGTACCGACCTATACCTATAAGGCACTGCAAATAGCAGAGGGAAAGCCACTGGAAGGACATTTTGAAGAATTTCTCACCGGTATAGAAGTACGAGACAAGAAGGTTTATACTTCTGCAAAACCTGATATGGACTACATCTCAGGTGCTGACAAGCGTTGTCTTGATGCTGCTATCGAAAAATATAAGGATACAGACCCTTATGACCTGTCGGATCTGTCACACGACTCGGCATGGGAAGAAGCAATGACCCGCATTCAGGATGATCCCCAAAAGAATTTCATTACCATCATAGATATAGCAAGAGCCGGAAAAGCAACCAAGGAAATGGTAGATTACATCCGAGAAAAACAAATTGTCAGAAACGCTTTATCCTAAAATCAGATGGACGACAAAAACGGTGCGCTTGAAAAGCTGAAGGCTGCAATGGACGAAGCAGAACGAGTAGATATGTCATCAGTGAAGATTGGTGACATAATTTATGTTCCTCTGGATGAAGAGGACGGACTGATATTGAAAAACGGATATGATGACCGCAAGAAATACATTGTCATTATCGGGTTCACGCCAGAAGGAGTAGCCATCGGTGCGCTGCTCATAAATTCAGAAATAGATTCTTCCAAGAAAAGGTCTGAAGAACTGCTAAACTGCCAATATCCCTTATTGGTACGCAACTATCGCAGCATTCTGGACTATGACAGCTGGCTGGACTGTTCGGATATATTCGAACTTTCAAAACTGAAAATCACAGAAAAGGACGGAAAACTGAAAGGCTGTCTGACTCCCGAAGACAGAGAAAGAGTGATGGAGTTTCTGAAAGAGACAGAAGTATTTGACAATGCTACCAAAAAGCGTTACGGAATTATATAAGCGAGTATTTTTTCTGATGTAAGATTTAACTAAGAAATAACAGAATCCAAAGAAAGAAGTAAAAAGGAACACATCTAAATCAAGGCGGATATATCGTTGTATTTCCCGGCGGAAAACTTTTTTCAAAAAAAAGTTGGAGAAATATTTGGATATATGATTTTATTTCCCTATAATTGCGATTGACAAAGATGATGTTTTATTTTTCTTCTTCTTTTTCCACAAA
>ERZ780190.1988-NODE-1988-length-16632-cov-5.446341_pt1 | contig 16632 bp, 15 predicted proteins | sample MGYA00510980_ERZ780190 | MGnify/ENA primary metagenome ERZ780190 (study PRJEB29588, sample SAMEA1972188) | human gut metagenome | biome: human gut; feature: human-associated habitat; material: faeces | place: Denmark | collected 2008/2010 ... | reverse complement strand
AATCAGCCGTATCGGACGACCGTGTGTCATATCGGTAACGCGCACCATATCGCACCTCCCTTGCGAAAAATCATAAAACCCAAAGCGCAGAAGGAGACAGAACTGCACTTCGGGTTTCAAAACGACGGTACCGCAGAATGCTGTTGATTTACCGCACGGTAAGATAAAACACGGTACCGCCGCCGTTATGATCAGGAATCAGAGAAAATCGCCGCACAGGCTGAGAGCTGCCTCATCTGCGATAACGATCGCGTCGTTGTGCAGCTGCAGAATCGAACCGGGCACCTTGGGCGTTACCGGACCGAAGCAGGATTCACGGATAGCCCACGCCTTGTCCTCGCCGCTGGCAACGACCAACACTTTTTTTGCGGTCATGATGGTGTGAATGCCCATCGAGTAGGCACGGCGCGGCACCTCATCCTCGCTGGCGAAAAAGCGCTTGTTTGCCTCGATGGTGGACTCGGTCAGCTCCACGCAGTGCGTGCCCTTGGCGAAGCAGTTGTCCGGCTCGTTGAAGCCGATGTGGCCGTCGTGGCCGATGCCCAGCAGCTGCAGGTCGATGCCGCCCACAGCGTGGATGATCTGGTTGTACTTTGCGCAGGCATCCTCTGCATCGGGGTTGGTGCCGTCCGGCAGGTTGATCTTTGCAGGGTCGATGTTCACCTTGTCGAACAGGTTGCGGTGCATGAAGCTCCAGTAGCTTTCCGGGTGCTCCTTGGGCAGGCCGCGGTACTCGTCCAGATTGACGGTGGTCACCTCAGAAAAATCGATGTCGCCCTTGTTGTACCAGTCCACCAGCTGTGCATACGCGCCCACGGGGGTGCCGCCGGTCGCCAGACCCAGCACGCAGTTGGGCTTCATAATGACCTGTGCGGAGATGATGTTGGCAGCCTTGCGGGACATGTCCTTGTAATCTTTTGCACGAATGATCTTCATAATGGGGAACCTCCTGTTATTTTGCTTTGTTGTTTTCAGTATAGCATATTTTCCAGCCAAAAGGGTAGCCGGTTTGTGAACAAAACAAAATGCCGCTGAAAGCGGGGCGTAAACGCCCGCCCTCAGCGGCATTTTTACAGTTTGGGAATGGATGCGGAAGCAACCAGCCTTCCGCACAGAAACGTGCTCAGAAGGATGCTTACAGCATCTTCTTCAGCTCATCATACACGAACTGCACCTTGGTGCCGATGATGACCTGGCAGGTGGTCTTGTCGGGGCGGATGACACCGGCAGCACCGGCAGCCTTCACAGCCTTCTCATCCACAGCGGTGTAGTCCTTAATGGTGAAGCGCAGGCGGGTAGCGCAGTAGTCCACGCTGGAGACATTCTCCTTGCCGCCGATGGCCTTCAGCACGCCAGCAGCAACCTCAGTGTAGTTGTTGTTGGCCAGAACGACCTTCTTCTCAGCCTCTTCGGCATCCTCGTCCTCACGGCCGGGGGTCTTCAGGTCGAACTTGGTGATGGCGAAGTAGAACACGAAGTAGAACACCACGAATGCAGCGATGCCCAGAGGAATGATCATCCAGGTCTTAGCAGCTGCAGGCAGAGAAGCGGAGAACACCAGGTCGGTAGCACCTGCGGAGAAGCAGAAGCCAGCACGGAAACCGGAGTAGTAGGTGATGATGGTGAAGATGCCGTACAGAGCGGAGTACACAACGTACAGCGGGAAGCACAGGAACATGAAGCCGAACTCGAAGGGCTCGGTAACGCCGCAGACGAAGGCGCAGATGGCAGCGGACAGAACCAGACCGATGGCAGCCTTCTTGTTCTTAGCGGTGCGGACCATGGCCAGTGCAGCACCGGCGATACCGAACATCATGCAGGGGAAGAAGCCGGACATGTACATACCCAGGCTCCAGCCCACATCAGCAGAGGTCTCACCTGCCCAGAAGTGGGACAGGTCGCCCAGGCCGATGGTGTCGAACCAGAACACGTTGTTCAGAGCGTGGTGCAGGCCGGTGGGGATCAGCAGACGGTTCAGGAAGGCGTAGATGCCAGCGCCGATGCCGTCCATGCCTGCGATGCCCTTGCCCAGAGCGACCAGCGCGTCGAAGATGACGGGCCAGACGAACAGCAGAACAACGGACACCAGAATGGAGATCAGACCGGTAGCGATTGCAACGAAGCGCTTGCCGGAGAAGAATGCCAGCCAGTCAGGCAGCTGGATATCCTTGAACTTGTTGTAGCAGGCAGCGCCCACAACAGCGGCCAGAATGCCGATGAAGGAGTTGCCGGCGACCTTCTGGAAGGCGATGTAGGTAGCGGTGCCCTCTTCCAGGGTGCGCACCATGCTGACCACGCCGGGGCTCAGCAGCTGCTGCATCATCAGGTAGCTGACCAGGCCAGCCAGACCAGCGGTACCGTCGTGGTCATCAGCCAGGCCCACGGCTGCGCCGATGGCGAACAGCCATGCCATGTTATCGATCAGAGCGCCGCCTGCCTTGACCAGCAGGAAGCCAACGGTGTAAGCTGCACCGGAAGTTGCAGCACCGGGGACACCCATGACACCCGGGGCCAGAGCATAGCCGAGACCCATCAGGATGCCGCAGATCGGCAGCACAGCGACGGGAAGCATCAAAGCTTTGCCCAGTTTCTGGAGATACTTCATCATAAGACACATTCCTCCTTAAAGAATGTTGTTGTTATGGATGCCTCTGGTTGCAGGCTGTCCATAATTGCGTAACAATATTTTAACACATCCTCCGAAAAAAAGAAATAGGGTTCACGCCCGTTTTCGCAATTTTGCACCAAAAATCCTTGAATTTGCATCTTTCGTGAAAAACTTTTTGGAATTATTGCGCACTTCAGAGCAGGATTTTGAAAAAACTTTTCTTTTGCTCTTTCTTCCCAAACCGCTTGCATCCCGCGCCGGAATCGGGTACTATACTTATAAATAGAAAACACAAGACCCAGGGAGGTTCTTTTTATGGAATGGACTGATATCCGCCTGACCGTGGCCAAGGCCGATGCCGACAACGCCGAGGCTGTTGCCACCATGATCGCCGAAGGCGGCATCTATATCGAGGATTACAGCGACATCGAGCAGCAGGTGGCCGAGATCGCCCATGTGGATCTGATCGAGCAGGAGCTGCTGGACAAGCCCCGCGACACTGTGATCATCCACATGTATCTGGAGCCGGGCGCTTCCCCCGTGGAGACGCTGGCCCTCATTCAGGCCCGGATGGAAGCGGCAGGCATCGCCTACACCGTGGAGACCGAGGGCGTGGAGCAGGAGGACTGGCAGAACGGCTGGCGCAAGTATTATCACCCCCTGGAGATCGGAAAACGGCTGGCCGTGGTGCCCTCGTGGCAGCAGTACGACACCGACCGGGTCAAGCTGATCCTTGACCCCGGCCTTGCCTTCGGCACCGGCGGTCACGAGACCACCAGCCTTTGCCTTGAAGCGCTGGACGAGCAGGTGCGCGGCGGCGAGCGGGTGCTGGATATCGGCACCGGCAGCGGCATCCTTGCCATTGCCGCCCTCAAGCTGGGCGCAGGCAGTGCCGAGGGTGTGGACATCGACCCCGTGGCCGTGCGCACCGCAGGCGAGAATGCCGCCCTGAACGGCGTGGCCGACAAGCTGACCGTTCTGGTGGGTGACCTGTCCGACAAGGCCAGCGGCAAATACGACATCATCACGGCCAACATCGTGGCCAACGCCATCCTCAGCCTGGCCCCCGCCGTGCCCGGCCTGATGGCCGAAAATGCCACCTTTATTGCCAGCGGCATCATCGACAGCCGCAAGGACGAGGTGATCGCCGCTCTGGAAGCCGCCGGCCTGACCGTGCAGGAAGTGAAGGAGAAGCGCGGCTGGGAGTGCATCGTCTGCAAAAAAGCGTAATTACAGAAGCTTTCATGATTTCTTTCAGCTGGCTTGCCCTCTCCGTCACCTTCGGTGCCACCTCTCCCAAAGGGAGAGGCCTTGGCAAAAAGATGAAGTTTGCGTGGACTGCCAAGGGCTCCCACTTTGGGGGAGCTGGATTTGCGAAGCAAAGACTGAGAGGGCGAGGACGTTTAAGGAGAACACTATGCCTCACCGTTATTTTACAACCGAAATCTCCAATGGCACCGCCACCCTGCGGGGGGCCGATGCCCATCATCTTTCCCGCGTGATGCGGGGCAAGCTGGGGGACACTGTCATCTTATGTGACGGCAACGCCGTGGAATACACTGCCACCATCACTGGCTTCGGGCCGGAGACGGTGGAGTTCAGCGTGGAGCCGGGCTATCCCAGCGCCGCCGAGCCCAGCGTGGAAGTGACCCTGTTCGTGGGTTACCCCAAGCAGGACAAGCTGGAGCAGGTCATCCGCCATGGCGTCGAGCTGGGCTGTGACCACTTCATCCCGTTTTTCAGCCGCTATTGCGTGGCCGCGCCCAAGAAGGAAGAGCAGAAAAACGAGCGCTACAACCGCATCGCCTTTGAAGCCGCCAAGCAGTGCGGCCGGGGCGTGCTGCCGGATGTCGCCCTGCCCCTGCCCAACTTCGGGGCCCTCTGTCGCAGTCTGGAAGGGTACGATCTCGTGCTCTTCTGCTACGAGCTGGGCGGCGCGCCCCTGCGCCAGCTGCTGGCAGACGCACAGCCTGCCGACGGCCAGCGGCTGAAGATCGCCCTCATCACCGGTGCCGAGGGCGGCTTTGCCGTGGAAGAGGCCGAAATGGCCGCCAATGCCGGTGTGAAAACGGTCGGCCTCGGCCCCCGCATCCTCCGGTGCGAGACCGCCCCGCTGGCCGTTCTCTCCGCCGTGATGACCCTGACGGGTAACTTGGAGTAATTTTTATTTCCACATATACAAAAAGGACGGTGCATGCCGTCCTTTTTGTTTACTTTATTTTCGCGTTCATCAGCGCTTTTTTCACCTCAATGAGGTTTTGCGGGCTGACCGAGAAGCTCCGCAGGCCCAGCTGCAGATATTGCAGGGTGTTGGCCGGATTGCCCACCGCGCTGCCGCAGATGGTCACGGGGATCCCGCCCTCCCGGGCAGCCTCCACTACCATGCGGATGAGCTTTTTCATTGCGTGGCTGGCCGGGCGGTAGTAACGCTCGGCAATGGAGACATCCCGATCCACCGCGTGGGTGTACTGGGTCAGGTCGTTTGTCTCGATAACAAAGAAATTGCACCCGTGCTCCACGAATTCCTCTGCCGTCAGGCAGGCCGAAGGCACCCCGAACATCACGCCAAAGGGCGTGTTCGGGTCAAACTCCTCCCCGCGCTCCCGCAGCAACTGGCGGCAGTGCGCTACCAGCCGCATGGCCTCATCCCAATCTTCGAGGTTGGTCACCATGGGGAACATGACCCGCAGGGGGCCGTGGGCTGCCGCCCGGAGCAGGGCGCAGATCTGCGTTTCAAACTGATGGGTCTGGCGCAGGCTGCTGCGGATGCCCCGCAGGCCCAGCTTGGAGGATTCCAGCCCCCTATGGATATCGGCCATGGCGCGGTCCACACCAAAATCAAAGGTGCGCACTGTTACCACACCGCCCTTTGCGGCGGCAATGCAGGATTGATAGAACACGAACTGCTCCTGCTCGTCCACCGGGCGGCCCGGCAGCATCATATAGCCGCTGCGCAGCAGGCCCACGCCGGAAGCGCCTGCCTGCAGCGCCGATTCGATATCCTCCTGCCCGTAGCAGTTGGCCAGGAGCTCAAACGGCACATCATCCTTTGTCCGGTTGGGCAGGACGCTGATGCGGGCGGCTTCCGCGTTCTCCCACTGCAGCTCACAGATGCGGCTGACCGCCTGCTGGCGGGTGTTGGCATCCGGGTCCAGGATGCACTCGCCGTTGTTGGCATCCAGCACCACGGTGCGGCCGTCGCAGTCGTTCAGGAACGCCTGTCCCACCTGCACCACACAGGGAATGTGCATGGCCCGCGCAATGATCGCCGCATGGCTCTGCTTATTGCCCTCCGAAGTGATGATGCCCAGGATCATCCCCGCCGGAACGCTGAACAGATCGCTGGGCATCAGCATCTCTGCCGCCAGGATCACCGGGTGATCCAGCGCCAGCCAGACCCGGGGACGGTTGGTCAGCACGTTCACCACGCGGCGGGCGGCATCCAGAATATCCGCACTGCGCAGCTGCATGTAGGCGTTGTCCTCCATGGCCGCAAGCTGCTCCGCATAGCGGTTGCCCGCACGGTACATGGCTTCGGCAGCGCTGATGCCCGCCTTGATCTGGAATTTGACCTCGTTCATAAAGCCTTCATCTTCCAGCATCATGCTCTGGAACAGGAAGATGGCCTGCTCCGTGGGGCCGCTGCGGTCTGCCATGCCGTCCAGCTCACGCTGGGCTGTCCGGACAGCGTTTTCCAGCAGACGCTGTTCCCGTTCCGCGTTGAACGGCCCGGTGGCAAAATTTTCGTGCCAGCGCTCCAACCGGCTCACCTGTCCCATCACAAGGCCCGGCGAGGCGCTGTGTCCCTGATAGACCTTCATTCCTCGATCACCTCCGGCAGTACCGGCCCGGTAAGGGCACGGCAGACCAATGCCTGTAAGAACGTATTGGGCAGCAGAGCGGCCCGCGCGGCCTGTGCCGCATTGCCGCTGCCCTCAAACAGGGGCGCAAAGCTCTCGATGCGCTCCCGGTCGCATTTTTCCAAAAAGGCTTCCGCCAGCGTCCGGGTGGTATAGAACACGGTGGGGTCCACGCCCGCATCCTCGGCGGCAGCTTCCAGCGGGGCCAGCTGGGCATCCTTCATGTTGGCCAGCAGCAGGGCCGCATCCGCTGTCAGGGTCACGGGGTATTTTTCCCGCACCGCCTTCTGCACCTGCTGGAATTTCCACGCAAAGGCGGCGGCATCCTCACAGCTCTCGGCGCTGGTGGAAACGGCATAGGCGCAGCCCCGCAGGTATCCCATGGCGCGGCGGGTATCGTAGTAGCCCAGCTCCATGTTCCGCCTGGCGGTATCGGGGTCAAAGTGGAGGATGTCCCCCAGCTCCCAGTAGCTGCGGATCATGGTGGTGGGCAGGCCGGTGCGGTTGGGCAGGGTGATGCCCACCCCTTCCAGATCAACACAGACCAGCTCCTCCGCGCCCATCTTCTGGGCCAGCGCGGTGGGCATATTGTCCCGGTAGCCGCCATCCAGGAACTGCACCCCATCGATCTGCTTTGCCCGCAGGGCGGGGAAACAGGCGGCCGAGGCCAGCAGATAATCCTTCACCTTGCCCGCCGGGATATCCTCCAGCGTCAGCTCCCGGGGCTTCAGCCCCCGCTTTTCTACGGTGACAAGGCCGAACCGGATGGGCGAAGCCCGCAGGGCATCCTCATCCAGCACCCGCTCCACGATCTCTTCCAGCGGGGTCACGTCCATGCCGCCGTCCCGCACCACTTCCCGCAGGAAGGCGTGCAGCTCAGAGAGGTCGGCGTTTTCCTCCGGCAGCTCCATCACGTCCTGGCTGCGGATGCTCATCCACATATCCCGGGCCGTTTCGTACAGGTCCAGCGCAAACATGGCACCGTTCAGGCTGCCCACACTGGTGCCGGTGATGATCTGGGGCCGCCAGCCCAGCTCGGTCAGGGCACGCCACACACCCACCTGATAGCTGCCGCGCGCACCGCCGCCTGCCAGCACCAGTGCCTTGACCGGGGTATCATTCTGTGCCATCTGGAACGCCTCCTAGTCATTCTTTGGAAATCTGTCAGAAGTATACCATATTTTCCGGAAAAATTCTCCCTGTTTTTGGAACAAAATCCATGGTATAATTTTGTTAACTTGTGTGAAACGATGGTGGAGGTAAAACAATGCACTGCAACAACTGGATCTTTGATATGGACGGCACCCTGACCGACAGCATGACCGTGGTATGGGAGGGTGCGCCCGATGCCCTGCTGGCCCGCTATGGCCGCACCCCAAAATCTGACCTCCACAAAACGCTCCTGACCATGGGCATGGCCGATGGCGCGGCCTACCTCATCCGGGAGTACGACCTGCCCCTGAAAATGGAGGACTACAACGATGTGATGTGGGATGTTATCACCAAGCTCTACGAGACCGTGGAGCTCAAGCCCGGCGTGCGGGAGCTGCTGGCCCGCCTGAAGGCCGAGGGTGCCCACATGTGCATCTGCTCCAACACCTGGAGCGCCCAGTGCCGCACCGTGCTCACCCGTTTGGGCATCGATGAATATTTCGACTTCTATGTGGAGGCACAGGGAGCGCTCCACAAGAGCAGGCCGGATGTATTTTTCCAGACCCTTGCACGCCTGGGCGGCACTGACCCCGACCGGTGCGTTGTCTGTGAAGATTCCCTCTACGCCGCCCGCACCGCCCACGATGCAGGCTTCCACGTCATCGGCATCGCCGATGCCGCCAGCAAGTCCGATGAGCCCGCCCTGCGGGAGGTCAGCGACCAGTTCCTGACCGACTGGACGGAGCTGGACTGGAACAAGGTATAAGGATACAGCAATAAAACCCCGCCAAAAAAGGCGGGGTTTTACATTTCCAGTTCTTTTTAGTTTTTCTCTCTTTTCAGAACCTCGTGATAATCAGACAAGATCTGTTCCAGCGTGATGGTTTTCATGCTGGCGATCAAATTGTTTTTCAGTGTGTCATAGGTTTTCCCCAGCACATTGCCGATGTTCCGGCCCACCGGACAAAAGGGCGAAGGAGAATGATGAATTCCGATCATTTTATCAATTGCCTCCGGGTCTACGACGGAACAGATCCGATACAGATCGATCTTCTCCGGCGGCAGAGCAAGCGCCGCACCGCCCGTGCCGGGCTTTACCGTGATGATCTCGTCTTTTTTCAGGGCACTGAGGATATTGCGGATGGTGACCGGGTTGCACCCTGTCGAGCATGAAAGCAGTTCACTGGTCACTTTTTCCCTTTCACCGTACTCTGAAAGAAAAATCAGACAGTGCACCGCAATGGAACATTTATTGCTGATGTGCATAGGCGCAGCCCTCCCTCTCTTATTTTATCGCATTTTCCTTTTGGTGTAAATATTGACACTACATCTACCGAGTGATATACTCTCCTTATAGGTGTAGTTTTATTTTTTACATCAAGGAGGATTTTCTTATGAACTGCTTCCAACTCATTTTCAGCCCCACCGGCGGCACGGAACGTGTTGCAAAAGCACTCACCGAGACCTGGCCGAATGTGCAGACCATCGATCTGTCCGCACAGAACTTTACCGCACCTGCTGTGCCATTTGGCAAAGACGATCTGGTGCTGATCGCAATGCCTGCTTTTGAAGCCATGGCACCTCAGCCCGCTCTGGACCGTCTGGCGCTCTTACAGGGCAATGGTGCCCGCTGCGCCCTGGTAGCGGTCTACGGCAACCGTGCCGTTGATAACACCCTTGCCCAGATGGAAGACTATGCCCGGAACGCCGGGTTCCAGCCCATTGCCACAGTTTCTGCCGTTGCGGCACACAGTCTGCTGCCCGAATTTGCCGTCGGCCGTCCGGACGATGCCGATTGCCAGCAGCTGGCCGTTTTCGGCAAGCAAATCCTCGAAAAATTCACTTCCGGCTCCGATACCTGTCCGCCAATTCCCGGAGAGCATCACTGCAAAGAAAAGCGGGCCGGGCTGATTCCCACTGTCAATGCCAATTGCATTTCCTGCGGGCTTTGCGCACGGGAATGCCCCGTGGGTGCCATTTCCTACGATAACTTCACCGTTACCGATCCGTCCAAGTGCATTACCTGTATGCGTTGTGTTTCCCGCTGTCCGGTTCACGCCCGGTCTGTGGATGCCGCCATTGTCGCGCGGGTGACCGATTTCCTGAGAGCCCGCTGTTCCGACCGCAAAGAAAACGAGCTGCTCCTGTAAGACACCTTACCCTTCCAGAAACGCCCGGAACGCCGCCCTTACGGCGGGCTCACGCCCCCGGGGGATGGGCACCCGTGCCCCGCTGCGCATCCAGAGCTCCCCGGAAGAGAGCTGGGCGGCGGCGGCAAGGTTGACCACATAGGAACGGTGAGGCTGCAGAAAACGGGCATCGGCCAGCAGGGGCTTTGCCACCTCGGAAAAGGGAACCCGCAGGGAGAGGGAGGCCACGTCCTCGCCGCTGGCAAGGTGGTAGTGCACCACATGGTGGGTGCACTCCAGATACTCGATGTCCGCAAAGGGCAGAGCCCGCAGGCCCATGGCCGTGGTGACCGGGATGACCGGGCCGTATTCCGGCTCGGTGGCCCGGTCCAGCAGGGCTGTCAGCTGCTCCGGACGGAACGGGATATGCAGGTACTGCATCGCGTCCACCCGAAACGCTTCGTAGGCATAGGCCGTGGTGTGGGCCAGAAAGGCCAGCGGGGCCCGCACACCCCGGCGGCGCAGCTCTGCAGCCGCCTGCAGGCTGCTGCACGGGTTGGCGGCAGGCAGCTCAATGAGGTAGAGCTCGTACCGGGAGCCCGCTTTCTCCTGCTGCAGCAGGGCCGCTGTGCTTTCCAGCTGCTCCACGATGCAGGCATCGGCCCGGCGGGCATAATATTCCATGCAGTGGCGCTGCACCCGGCCCCGCAGCACAGGGTCCGGGCTGCACACCGCAATGTGAAAGATCATATCCGCTCCTCCTTTCTCTCTGCACAGCGCTTGATTTTTGCGCCATGAGGGAGTATTATGGACGAAAAAAGAAATGGGGGACACCGCCATGGATCAGCCGCTCGTCAGCATCATCCTGCCCGTATACAACGCTCAGAATCATCTGGCCCGCTGCATCGGCAGCATCCTGAACCAGACCTATAAAAACATTGAACTCATCATCCTGAACGATGGCTCCAGGGATCACAGCCTGCCCGTGTGTGAGGAGTTCCGCGCCAGGGACAGCCGCATCGTGCTGGTGGACAAGGAGAACTCCGGCGTGTCCGACACCCGCAACCTGGGCCTGAAGCTGGCCGGGGGCGAGTATGTCCAGTTCGTGGACAGCGATGACTACATCGACCCGGACTTCACCCAGCATCTGGTGGAAGCTGCCGAGACGCACCACGCAGACCTTGTGATTGCGCCCTACAAGATGGTGATCCCCGCCGGGGCCACAAAGCCCGAGCAGGTGCTGGAAAAGCTGGAGGACAATCTGGGCGTGATGAGTGTTGCCCGGCCCCCTGAGGTGCGGGAATACGGTTTCCTGCCCGCCGGGGTCTACGACAAGGACACCTTTGCCCTGCGGCTGATGGACAAGCCTGCCTCCTACTTTTACAGTGTGCTCTGGAACAAGCTTTACCGCCGCATCCTGCTCACCGGCAATGACATCCAGTTCACCAGCGAGCTGAAATGGGCCGAGGATCTGGTGTTCAACATGCAGTATATCCAGTATGCCGAGACCTTTGTCTCCATTGACAAAGCCGGTTACTACTACGTCCAGAATCCCCAGAGCATCTGCCACACCCAGATCAACCCGGCCTCCATCGTGCAGAACAAGATCCAGACGTTCCGGTATTATAAAGACCTCTACACCCGCCTTGGGATGTACGAGGAGGTGCGGCCCCAGCTGTATAAGTTCCTGGTGGATATCGCCGAGAGCACCTACCCCTCCGGCCCCTTCAAAAAGATCATTGAGGAAGCCAAGGAATATTGGAAAAACCGGAAAGAATAAACCAAAATCGGGAGACCCCCTGCGGGGTCTCCCTTTTTTGTGGTTATGCTCCGATGGCAGCGCACTTCTTTGCCAGCCAATCCCGCTCTTCTTCATTCAGGCGGGGAGCCAGCTTCTCAAACACTTCGCGGTGGTAGGCGTTCAGCCAGTCCAGCTCGTCCCGGGTCAGGACACCGGGCACCACAGGAGAGGTGGCAATGGGCACAAAGGTCAGCGGACGGAAGGCCAGGAAGGTGCCGTACTGGTTGTCGGCCTTGTGGTAGCACTCCAGCTCGTTCTCAATGCGGATGCCCACCTGACCGGCCTCATACACGCCCGGCTCATCGGTGATGATCATGCCCGGCTGGAACACCGTGGTGTTGCGGCCGTTCAGGGCGTGGGGACCCTCGTGGACGTTGCCCACAAAGCTGACGCTGTGGCCGGTGCCGCAGCGGTAGTTGATGAGGTGCTGCCACAGCGGCTCACGGGCGATGGTATCCAGCATGTGGCCGTCGCAGTAGTTCAGCCAGACAGCCTTTGCGATGTCGATGTGGCACTGCAGGGTCCAGGTGTAGAACAGCTTTTCGTCCTCGGTCAGCTCACCCAGCGGGTAGGTGCGGGTGATATCGGTGGTGCCGTCCAGATAGGTGGCACCGCTGTCCACCAGCAGGAAGCCCTTGCGCTCCAGCTTGGCATGGTCCTCCTCGGTGGCGTGGTAGTGCATCATGGCAGCATTTCCACCGTAGGCGGCAATGGTGCCAAAGCTCTCCACGATGAATTTGTCCTGTGCGGAGCGGTACTTGTGGAGGATCTCGTCCACAGTCAGCTCGGTCAGCTCTTCCCCGGCAGCCAGACGCTCTTCCAGCTCCTTCTGGAACCGCACCATGGCAACCGCATCCCGCAGATGGGCTTCGCGGTCGTGAGCCAGCTCGACCTCATTCTTCACACCCTTCATGGGCAGCAGGGGGTCGGCCTCATCCTTCACGGTCAGGGCGGCGTTGTTCTGCAGGGTCTCGTAAACGGCAAAGTTCACGGATGCAGGGTCGGCCAGCACGGTCTGGGGCTCGGTCTCAGCGGCCAGGAACTTGAGCACGTCATCGTACTCCTGGATCTCCACGCCGTTGGCCTTGAGCTCTGCGGCAGCTTCCGCACCCAGACGTGCAGTGTTGATGAAGAGCACCGCGCGCTCCGGGGTCACATAGCAGTAAGACATGGCATAGGGAGTGCACTGGATATCCATGGCGCGCAGGTTCAGCAGCCAGGCCAGATTATCCAGCTTGCCCACCAGCTGTGCGGTGCAGCCCAGCTCCTTGAGCTTGCCGCGCAGGCGCTCCAGCTTTTCGGCAGGGGAGAAGCCTGCATACTCCTTGGGCAGGATCCATGCCGGGGTGGCAGGCCGGGCGGGGCGGCCCTCGGTCCACAGCTCATCCTCAAGGTTCAGGGTCTTGATGGTGCCCTTCTTGGCATCCAGCTTCTTCTGCACGCCGCGCACCAGCCCGCAGGAAGCGGTCAGGCCGCACAGGCCCAGCACGCCGTTCTCAGGCAGCACCTTGCCGCAGTATTCCTCCACGGTGGGCACGCCCGGCTCACCCATCCGCATCAGCTGGATCTCGGTACCGGCGATCTCCTTTTCCGCCTGCACAAAGTAGCGGCCGTCTGCCCAGACAGCGCTCTCGGTGGGGGTGACGACGAAGTTGGAGTTTTCGCCGTGGAAGCCGGAGAAATAGGTCAGGGAGGTGTAATGGTCGGGCAGGTACTCGCTGGAATGCGGGTCACCCACCGGAATCAGATAAACGTCCACGCCGTTGGCCTTCATGGCAGCCCGCAGGGCGGCCAGACGCTCAGGAACCGTGTTCATGCTCATAATAAAAAGCCTTCTTTCTTCCATCTATCTGCCGGAAAAACGTCCGGCGGCGGGGGTCACTGTGTCTTATTGTACCATCACTCCGGGCAGAATGCAATTCACCGGCAGCGAAAAGCCCCCGCCGGGGCATCAGCACTCAGGCGGGGGCAGAAAGCACGGTCACTGCACATTCTTTTTTGCAAGATCTTTGGTGTACAGGGCACGGGTGGCGTTCAGCACAGCCAGCACCATCACGCCCACATCGGCGAAGATGGCGGTCCACATGCTGGCCAGACCCAGCGCACCCAGCACCAGGCAGGCGAACTTGATTGCCAGAGCAAACACGATGTTCTGATACACGATGCGCAGGGTGCGGCGGGCAATGCGCATGGCCAGCGCGATCTTGGCCGGGTCATCGTCCATCAGGACAACGTCAGCGGCCTCGATGGCAGCATCGGAGCCCAGAGCACCCATGGCGATGCCCACATCGGCACGGGACAAAACCGGGGCATCGTTGATGCCGTCGCCCACAAAAGCGAGGTTTTCTTTGGGCTGCTTTGCGGCCAGGAGCGTTTCGATCTGGTCCACCTTGTCGCCGGGCAGCAGGCCTGCATGGTATTCATCCAGACCCAGCTCGGCGGAAACGGCCTTTGCCACAGGCTCCGCGTCGCCGGTCAGCATGACCGTCTTGCGGACACCGGCCTGTTTCAGGCCCTTGATGGCAGCAGCACTGTGGGGTTTGACCACATCAGCGATGAGCAGATAGCCTGCGTATCTACCCTCCATGGCAACATGTACGATGGTGCCCGGCTCGGTGATCTCGGGAACCGTCAGGCCCAGCTTTGCCATCAGGCGGGCATTGCCGGCGGCGACGGTTTTGCCGTCCACCTTTGCGGTCACGCCGTGGCCGCCCAGCTCCTGCACATCGGTCACACGGCTGGGGTCGATGTCCTTACCGTAAGCGTTCTTGATGCTCAGGGAGATGGGGTGCTTGGACCAGCTCTCGGCCAGTGCGGCGGCTTCCACAAGGGCATCCCCGGTCACGCCGTTTTCGGGGTGGATGCCCACCACCTTGAAGGTGCCCTGGGTCAGGGTTCCGGTCTTATCAAACACCACGATGCCGGTGCGGGCCAGCTCCTCCAGATAGGTGGAGCCCTTGACCAGGATGCCGCAGGCAGACGCGCCGCCGATGCCGCCGAAGAAGCTCAGCGGGATGGAGATGACCAGAGCGCAGGGGCAGCTGATGACCAGGAAGGTCAGGGCGCGGTAGACCCAGTCACCGAAGCGGGCGGGCTGGCCCATCAGCAGCAGAACGATGGGGGGAACAAAGGCCAGCGCCAGTGCGCCGTAGCAGACAGCGGGGGTGTAGACCCGGGCAAAGCGGGTAATGAAGTTCTCGGTGCGGGCCTTCTTCATGCTGGAATTTTCCACAAGGTCGAGGATCTTGGAGACGGTGGATTCGCCGAACTCCTTGGTGGTTCTGACCTTCAGCAGGCCGGTCATGTTCACACAGCCGCTGATGACCTCATCGCCGGAGCGGACATCCCGGGGCAGGCTCTCGCCGGTCAGGGCGGCGGTGTTCAGGGCAGAAGTTCCCTCCACGATGATGCCATCAATGGGCACCCGCTCGCCGGGCTGGACCACGATCACGGTGCCCACCTCCACATCATCGGGGTCCACCTGCTCCAGTTTGCCGTCCTCGTCCTCAATGTTGGCGTAATCGGGGCGGATATCCATCAGGCTGGAAATGCTCTGGCGGCTCTTGCCCACGGCCACGCTCTGGAACAGCTCGCCGATCTGGTAAAAGAGGATGACGGCGCAGCCCTCGACATAGTCGCCCAGCGCGAACGCGCCCACGGTGGCAACGGCCATCAGGAAGCACTCGTCGAACGGCTGGCGGTTCTTGATGCCCTTGAGCGCCTTGCGCAGGACATCCCAGCCCACCACGAGGTACGGAATGAGGTAGAGCACCAGCTCCACCGGGGTGGGGAATGCGGGCAGGAGCTTCAGGATCACGATCAGGATGACCGCCGCGATGATCTGATACAGCACCTTTTTCTGCTTTTTGGTCATACGAAACTCTCCTTTTGACGGATGGCTGGGGGCGGTTTCAACAGGTTTTCCCCGGAAAGGAAACTTTTCCACGTTTTCCCCCGTGTTTTCCACGAGGTTTTCCCGAAGAAATCTGACTTTTTCGCGTTTGTTTTCAAACTTTTCCGCAAAAGCTGTTGAAAACCCGGTGGAAAGTGTTGAAAACTGGCTTTTCTTTCAACAGGAAATCGCCGGGGAAGGAAACGGCTCCCCCGCAGGAGGAGCCGTTCTCATCGGATGCGTTGCTCAGATATCAAAGATCTCGCAGTCGTCCTCGACCTTTTTGCAGGCGGCCAGAACGTTCACCATGGTGTCGTGGGGGTCTGCGCCCTCTGCGAACTCCACCTTCATCTTCTGGGTCATGAAGCTGACGGTCGCATTTGCTACACCGGCCACGGTGTTGGCGGCGTCTTCCATCTTCTGGGCGCAGTTTGCGCAATCGACCTCGATCTTGTAGCTCTTCTTCATAATAAGTACCTGCCTTTCGGTTATTCTTCGATATGGTCCATCCCCATGGAGAGGATGCTGCGCACATGGTCGTCGTCCAGTGCGTAGAAAACAGTTTTGCCCTCCCGCCGGAAGCGCACAAGCTTGGAATCCTTGAGCACCCGCAGCTGGTGGCTGACGGCAGACTGGCTCAGCTGCACGGCGTCCGCGATATCCTGCACGCAAAGTTCGCTGTCATGTAAGGCATACAAAATTTTGATGCGGGTGGAATCGCCGAACACGCGGAACAGGTCCGCCAGTTCGTACAGCACCTCATCGTCCGGCATCTCCACCGGCTGCTTTTCCTTTTCTGGTGCGGCTTGTTCTAGCCCGGTCATGCTGTCCTCTCCCTTCGTTTTGATATATGAGCATCTGTTCATGTGTTCATGATAACACGCAGACGGCTCCCTGTCAAGCAAAATCCGCAAAGTTTTTTACATTGCCGTAAAATTGCTGAAAATTGCCGTAAAACGCAAAAAAGATGCAAATTTAATTTGCAAACAGGGCGCGGGTTTACCCCTTCCGTCTTGCCGCTGCGCGGCAATCTACCTTCCCCAAGGGGACGGCTCTTGGTGGTGGCGATAAAGTTTCTGGCAGTGCCATAAGGCGTCCCCTTGGGGAAGCTGCCGAACGAAGTGAGCCTGAGGGGGTATCTTCCCCGCAAACGTCCTCGCCCTCTCAGGCGCTAACGCGCCAGCTCTCCC
>ERZ780190.1985-NODE-1985-length-16645-cov-3.394635_pt1 | contig 16645 bp, 17 predicted proteins | sample MGYA00510980_ERZ780190 | MGnify/ENA primary metagenome ERZ780190 (study PRJEB29588, sample SAMEA1972188) | human gut metagenome | biome: human gut; feature: human-associated habitat; material: faeces | place: Denmark | collected 2008/2010 ... | reverse complement strand
TATGATGATCTTAGGGATTGCCTTATCAGAAACAGTTGCCATCTATGGTTTATTAGTTTCTTTAATCTTATTATTCGTATATTAATAATTGAAAATCTGACAAAGGAGGAATAAAGATGCCAGATATAGCAGGAAAATTATTCCCTAATCTTACAACACTGATTGTTCAATTATTATCTACAGGAGTTTTATTACTTATTTTTAAAAAGTATTTATGGAAAAACGTCATGGAGTATTTTGCTAAACGAGCAGATTATATTGAATCTACAATTAATGAGGCAAAAGAAATGAATGAAAAAGCTTCTGCTAATTTAGAAACTGCAGAAAAAGAAGCACGTGAAGCTGCAAGCAAATATCGTGATATTCTTGATCAAGCAAAAGATGATGGTCAAAAAGTAAGACAACAAATTATTGATCAAGCAAATGAAGAAGCAAGAGCTAAAATTGAACAAGCACAAAAAGAAATTGAAACAGAAAAGAAACAAGCTCAAGTGGATATGAAACAAGAAATTGTGGATGTTGCTATTGAGGTTGCAACTAAAGTGATGAACAAAGAAATGAATGAAGATATCAACAAAGGTTTAGTAGAAGAGTTTGTTGATGAAGTGGTTAACTAATGAGTGTTATTGGTGATAGATATGCTGAATCTTTATTTGATTTGGCTAAAGAAGAAAATAAAGTCACTCAATATCTTGATGACATCAAATTAGTTGGTGAAGTTCTAGGTAGTGATCCTCAAATTGTTCAATTCTTTAATCACGTTCTTATTGAAAATGAGAAAAAGATTCAATTATTGGATCAATCATTTAAAGGGAATGTTGATCAATATGTTTTAAATTTCTTAAAACTATTAGTGCAATCAAGAAGAATTCGTTATATTGATGATATAATTAAATCTTATATTAACTTATCTAATCAATATTTAGGTATAGAAGAAGGTACAATCTATACTCCATACAAATTAACTGATCAACAAATTCAAGATATAGAAAAAGCAATCAGTAAAAAAGAAAACAAAAAAGTTACTTTAAAATTATCAATTGATTCATCATTATTAGGTGGTATTAAAGTTCAAATTGCTAACCGTATTTATGATGGAACAATTAAAAATAAAGTAGAAATGCTTAAAAAAGAACTATTAAGAAAGTAGGTGGAAATAGTGGGGCTTAGACCAAATGAAATTAGTGCTTTAATTAAAGAACAAATTAAGCATTATGACGATATCATTGAACAAAAAGATGTCGGTACAGTCGTGACTGTTGGTGATGGTGTAAGTGTTATTCATGGGTTGGATAATGCCATGTTAGGTGAATTATTGCTTTTCCCAAATGATGTTTACGGAATGGTCATGAACTTAGATGAAGATAGTGTAGGAGCCGTACTACTTGGATCTGAAAGTACGATTAAAGAAGGAGACGAAGTTAAACGTACTGGAAGAATTATTGAAGTTCCTGTTGGGGATGAAATGTTAGGTAGAGTTGTGAATCCATTAGGACAAGCAATCGATGGTCAAGGTGAAATCAATACTGGTAAAACAAAACCAATCGAACGTGTTGCTAGTGGGGTCATGACAAGAAAATCAGTTGATCAACCATTACAAACTGGTATTACATCAATTGATGCTATCATTCCTATCGGTAGAGGTCAACGTGAGTTAATTATCGGTGACCGTCAAACAGGTAAAACTGCAATTGCTATTGATACAATTTTAAATCAAAAAGGACAAAACATTTATTGTGTTTATGTTGCTATTGGACAAAAGAACTCAACAGTTGCACAAGTTGTTGAAAAATTACGTCAAGGTGGCGCAATGGATTATACATGTGTTGTTTCTGCCGGAGCAAGTGAACTGGCACCAATTCAATACATTGCACCTTATGCAGGATGTGCCATTGCTGAACATTGGTTAGATGAAGGAAAAGATGTTTTAATCGTTTATGACGATTTATCGAAACATGCGGTTGCTTATCGTACAATGTCGTTATTATTAAAAAGACCACCAGGACGTGAAGCTTATCCAGGGGATGTCTTCTATTTACATTCAAGATTACTTGAACGTGCATGTCGTTTAAATGAAGAAAATGGTGGAGGATCAATTACTGCTTTACCAATCATTGAGACACAAGCAGGGGATATCTCAGCATATATTCCAACAAACGTTATTTCAATTACAGATGGACAAATTTTCTTACAACAAGAATTATTTAACTCTGGATTTAGACCAGCGGTTGATACTGGATTATCTGTATCACGTGTAGGTTCAACTGCACAAATTAAAGCTATGAAACAAGTATCTGGTTCATTAAAACTTGAACTTGCTCAATATGCAGAAATGCAAGCTTTCGCACAATTTGGTTCTGACTTAGATGCAGCTACAAAAGCAACATTAGATCATGGGGCAAAAGTACGTGAAGTATTAAAACAAGCACAATACTCACCACGTAGTGTACCTACACAAGTCATTACTTTATTTGCATTAAAATATGGTTACACAAAACAAATAGAAGTAGAAAAAGTACAAGAATTTATGGATGGTTTAGTAGAAAATATTCAAATGTCTCATCCTGAATTTATTACTGAAATAGAAACTCAAAAAGTGATTTCAAATGAATTAGAAGCGAAGATGAAAGAAGCAACAGGCGCTTATGTTGATCAATTCTTAAAAACACAAGGGGCTAACTAATGCCTGGATCAATGCAAGAAATCAAGCGTCGTATTAAATCCGTTGAATCTACTAAAAAGATTACAAAAGCAATGGAATTAGTTGCGACATCTAAACTTCGAAAAACAAGAAATCAACTTGATGAATTAAAACCTTATTATCAAGGTGTTCGACAAACATGTGCAGAAATTTTAGCTTCTAATAAAGGATTAAAAGATTCTGCTTATCTTATTGAAAATAAGGAAGAAAAAGATGTTTATATTGTTATTTCTTCAAGTTTAGGATTATGTGGTGGATATAATGCGAATGTTTTTAAAGAAATTAGTCATCAAATTAAAGACAACGATTATGTTTATCCAATAGGAAGTAAAGGAATGAATTACTTCCGTAGAACTCATCAAGGATCAATCAATGCAGATTTTGCTTCATTAAATTCAACACTTGCTTTTGATGAAGTGACAAAATTAGTTAAAAGTGTTACAGATCTTTATATTAATAAGGAAGTAGGAAGTATTAAAATTATTTATACTGAATTTGTTAATAACTTAACATTTAAACCTCGTACAGTAACGCTTTTACCTATTGATACAAATGAATTTGAAAATATTGAAATTACGAATAAATTCACTGTTTTTGAACCAAGTCCTGAAGAAGTTTTAGATAGTTTGATACCAATGTATCTACAAGCTGTCGTTTATGGTTATCTTGTTGAAAGTGTGACAAGTGAAAATGCGTCACGTCGTACTTCAATGGAAAATGCGACAGATAATGCAGAAGAATTAACAGAACAATTATTATTAAAATACAATCAAGCTCGTCAAACAGCAATTACAAACGAAGTTAGTGAAATTGTTGCTGGAGCTAATGCACAATAAGGAGGTCAATATGGCAAATATTGGGAAAATAATTAGTGCCCGTGGGCCAGTTATTGATATTGCATTTGATGGCGAAGATAAATTACCTCGATTAAATACTGCTATTCGTATTCAAAATGGTGAAGAAGAATTAGTAGTAGAAGTTGCGCAACACATTGGTGATGATGCAGTAAGATGTATCGCCATGGGACCAACTGATGGGGTAGTAAGAGGAATGGATGCTGTTGATACAGGTCACCCAATTTCAGTTCCAGTAGGAAATGATACATTAGGACGTATGTTCAATGTTTTAGGTGAACCAATTGATGGTAAAGGTGAATTAGGAAATGATATTCCACGTATGTCTATCCATAGATCTGCACCAACTTATGCAGAACAAATGACAACTACAGAAATCTTTGAAACAGGAATTAAAGTTGTAGACTTAATTTGTCCTTTTATCAAAGGTGGTAAAATTGGGTTATTCGGTGGTGCCGGAGTAGGTAAAACAGTATTAATCCAAGAATTTATTAATAATATTGCAACACAACATGGTGGGTTATCTGTATTCGCCGGTGTTGGAGAACGTAGCCGTGAAGGAAACGATTTATATTATGAAATGAAAGAAAGTGGCGTTTTATCTAAAACATCACTTGTCTTTGGACAAATGAATGAACCACCTGGAGCACGTTTACGTGTTGCCTTAACTGGTTTAACAATGGCTGAACAATTCCGTGATGGACAAGGACAAGACGTGTTATTATTCATTGATAACATCTTCCGTTTCACTCAAGCAGGTTCAGAAGTTTCTGCCTTACTTGGACGTGTACCATCACAAGCAGGATATCAACCAACCCTTGCAACTGAAATGGGTGCTTTACAAGAACGTATTACATCAACTAAAAAAGGATCAATTACATCTGTACAAGCAGTTTATGTACCAGCTGATGACTTGACTGACCCAGCACCAGCAACAACATTCGCACACTTGGATGCTAAAATTGTCTTGGATCGTTCAATCGCTGCTTTAGGTATTTATCCTGCAGTAGATCCACTTAACTCATCATCAAGAGCCTTAGATCCACTTGTTGTAGGTAAAGATCATTATGAAGTTGCTCATGGTGTTCAACAAATCTTACAACGTTATCAAGAATTACAAGATATTATCGCAATTCTTGGTATGGATGAATTAGGTGATGAAGATAAATTAATCGTTGCACGTGCAAGACGTGTACGTAACTTCTTATCACAACCATTTACAGTAGCTAGTCAATTTACTGGTTTAGATGGAAAATATGTCCGTGTAGAAGATACTGTTCAAGGATTTAAAGAAATTCTTGAAGGTAAATGGGATCAATTACCTGAACAAGCATTCCATAATGTTGGTACAATTCAAGAAGCTGTAGAAAAGGCTAAACAAATCGAAAATGATTAAATTTAAGCTAAAAATCATTACACCTCAGGGTATTTACCAAGAAGTGGAAATTGATCAGATAAATCTTGATACAACTGCTGGACAAATAGGTATTTTAGCTCATCATATTCCACTTGCAAGTGGTGTGAAAGTGTCTCAAATGAATTATATTATTGATGGAAAAAGAACATACTTTTCTATCGCGGGTGGGTTTGTTTATGTTAATGAAACAGAAACAACTCTTATCGCTAATGCAATTGAATCACAAGATGAAATTGATTTAGAAAGAGCACAGGAAGCAAAAAGAAGAGCTGAAGAAAGACTTAAAACACAAAACGATGAAATCGATATGTTAAGAGCACAAGCAGCATTGCAACGTGCAATTATACGTATTCATGTCAAAGGTTTATAGAGAAGAACTTCCATTCTTCTCTTTTTTTTGTATAATGGAATAAAGGAGAAAGGGAAGATGAAAAAGAAAATAATTGGAATAGGGAGTATTGTTGTTTTATTAATTATTGGCTGTGTTTTTTATTTTACAAGAGAAGAAAAAATTACATTATCTTTAAAAGATAAAAAAGATATTGTTGTAGAATATGGAAATAAGGTTGAATATTCATTTGATAATCTTATTCAAACAAAAAACATCGACAAAGAACAATTGAAAGAAGTCAAAAAAGAAACAAAAATTACAAGTAATTTAAAAAATGAAGATCAAAAAGAATATCCAGCTATTGGAACTTATATGATCACTATCAAATATCAAGATCAAAAATTTAAAAAGAAAATCATTGTTAAAGATACAACAGTTCCTACATTTAATGAAACTAATGAAGTCTCATTTGAAGAAGGAACTGAAAACTATGATTATAATAAAGAAATAAGTGCAACAGATCTAACAACTGTAGAGATTCAATATGATACCTCTTCGCTTGATACTAAAACGCCAGGTGAATATAAAATCAAAGCAATCGCAACAGATACAAGTGGAAATAAAACAGAAAAGGAAATTACAGTACATGTTACTAAAAAGCCTGAACCAAAAAAAGAAGAACAAACAGCATCGAATCAAACTGTAAGTTATCATGGTGGAGGTAAAGTTGTTTGTATTGATGCGGGACATCAAGCAAGAGGAAATAGCTCACTAGAACCCAATGGACCTGGTTCATCAACGATGAAGGCAAAAGTTACTACAGGAGCAACAGGCTGTGTTACTGGGAAAACAGAATCACGGATTAATCTAGAAGTTGCTCTAAAATTACAACAAGCTTTACAAAATCAAGGTTATACAGTTATTATGTGTCGTACCTCACAAGATGTAGATATTTCAAATGCTCAAAGAGCAGAAATCGCTAATAGTAACAATGTATCAGCATTTATTCGACTTCATTGTGATTCAAGTACCTCTTCATCAGCAACTGGAACTTTAACGCTTGCACCCTCTACATCAAATCCTTATTGTGCAAATATAGCGAGCGAATCACAAACGTTATCAAAGGCAATTGTCAATAATATTTGTAATGTGACCGGTTCAAGAAATCGAGGCGTTTCAATTGTTGACAACATGACAGGATTAAATTGGTCTAAAGTTCCTGTGACAATTGTAGAAATGGGATTTTTATCAAATCCTCAAGAAGATCAATTACTCGCAAGTGATGATTATCAAAATAAAATTGTCCAAGGAATTGTAAATGGGATAGGAGCTTTTCTCAATTAAAAAGGAAAAAGTGATGAAAAATGAAATGGAAAAAGTAACATTAGGAAGAACAGGAATTACCGTTAATCGTAATGGTTTTGGTGCCTTACCGATTCAAAGAGTCACAGGAGAAGATGCCACAACAATTTTACGTAAGGCATACGATCAAGGAATTCGTTTTTTTGATAGTGCACGTTGGTATAGTGATAGTGAAGAAAAATTAGGAAATGCATTAAGTGATGTAAGAAAAGATATTTACATTGCAACAAAAACGGGTTCTACAACAGTAGAAGGTTTCTGGAAGGATTTAGAAACAAGTTTACATAATTTACAAACAGATTATATTGATATATATCAATTTCATAATCCTTCGTTTTGTCCAAAGACAGGAGATGGTACAGGGCTTTATGAAGCTATGTTAGAAGCAAAAACTCAAGGCAAGATCCATTTTATTGGTCTTACAAATCACCGTTTACCAGTGGCTATAGAAGCGTGTGAAAGTGGATTGTATGATACAATTCAATTCCCATTTAGTTATTTAGCTGATCAAAAGGATATTGATTTAGTGAATAAATGTAAAGAAAACAATATTGGATTTATCTGTATGAAAGCTTTATCTGGAGGACTTATTAATCGATCAGATGCAGCTTATGCTTATTTAGCACAATTTGATAATGTTTTACCAATCTGGGGAATTCAAAAAGAAAGTGAACTTGATGAATTTATTTCATATCAAACAAAAGCACCCAAACTAACAAAAGAAATACAAGAGCTTATTGAACATGATCAAAAAGAACTTGCAGGTGACTTCTGTCGAGGGTGTGGTTATTGTATGCCATGTCCTAAAGGAATACAAATTAATCAGTGTGCTAGAATGTCATTAATGTTAAGAAGAGCACCAGCAGCAAGTTGGCTTAATGAACATTGGCAGGCAGAAATGAAAAAGATTGAAGAATGTTTAAATTGTGGTAAATGTATGCAACATTGTCCATATCATTTAAATACACCTGAACTATTAAAGAAAAATTATGAAGATTATAAAACGTTTCTAAAATAAAAAGAGTGATACGAAATTTCGTATCATTCTTTTTTTTAATAAAGTCTACGACAATTATAAATGTAATTATGGAAGTAGCTACCAGGAGCTATAGATGTAACTTTAACACATTGGTTAGGATCTTGTCCTACCGTTTCTGAACCTTTACCAGAAGCGTGCACCATACGACCATTACCAATATAAATACCTATGTGGGCAACACCACGACCATAGTTGAAGGTAATGACATCACCAATTTGTAAATTGTTGTAAGAAACGGATTTTCCACTACCAGCATAACCTGCAGCTGTCGTTCTTCCAATTCTTACTCCTGCTTGTTTATGCGCCCAATAAACAAGACCAGAACAATCGAAATATGTAGGACCACTTGCACCCCAATAATAACGTGATCCTTGTTTTGCAAGAGCGTAGTTAGCGATTTTTACACCAAGTGCAGCATTTGATTCTGTTATACTAGAATTGTTTTGATTCGTATTTGTTGAACTATTTTGATTATTATTCGATGAATTTTGATTCTCATTTGAATTGTTATTATTTGTTGTTTGATCTGTGTTTGAATCTTGTTCATTATTTGTGTTTGAACTTTGATTATTATTTGTATTTGAACTTGTGTTATTGTTTGTTGATGGTGTTGAAGGAACAGGTAATTGAGTTACATGACCAACATCATCTTTTTTAGAATTTTCATAGAATGCAGTTAATGATTCATCTATTTGTTTAGATTGTGAAGCAGCAACATTTGCATCAACTTGAGTTGCAGCTACTTTCTTTCTTTGTTCTTCTAACAATGTTTCATATTGTGTTTGAATTGCTGCTTGTTCTACTTTTTGTGATTCTAATACTTTTTTCGCATTTTCTAAAGTAACTTTTTGACTTTCGATTGCTTTTTTCTTTTCAACCATTGTTTTTACTAATTCTTTATCACTATAGGTTAAAGTATTGAAACTATCAATTCTTGATAACATATCTGTGAAATTATTTGCCCCAAAAATATAATTAATAAATGTATTTTCATTCATATAAGATTGCATGACATACATACGATCTTTTATTTCTTGACTATTTTGATCAATTTCATTTTGTGTATTTTGAATCGAATTTTCTACATATTTAATTTCAGCTTCTTTAGAAGAAATACTATTATTAATTGAATTTAATTTCTTTTCAGCAGCTGATAAAGAATTTGCTGTGTTTTGTGCATCACTTTTTTGTGATTGTAATTCTTTATTTAATTTTTTATTTTTTTCCTTTAAATAACTATTAAAAGATTCACATGTTTTTTTATTATCATTAGTCAGTTGACTACTCGAGCACAATGACATATATTTTGCTTCATTTTTAGAAAAATCAATGGCTTCAACAGGTTTAAAATAACCAACACCTAAAAGCATCGAACAAGTCATTAAGCCGATTATGTATTTTTTTACCTTCAAAGAAAACACCTCCTAAATTATTTATACATCAAATACGTTTAAAAGTAAAATAAAAACAGGATATCCTGTTTTTATTTATTAATAAGGTCTAACGGCACATGTAAAACGACCAACATTTGAAGCGATTTTTACAACATCTCCTGTTTGCGGTGCGTGGATATATTGACCGTTACCAATATAAATTCCAACATGCCCAGATTTCCATAAAATATCTCCAGGTTGTGCTGAACTTACAGGAATAACAGCACCTGATCCAGCTTGTGAACCGGAATAGTGATCAAGAGAAACACCTGCTTGTGCATAACACCACATAACAAGACCAGAACAGTCAAATGTATTTGGTCCACTAGCACCCCATACATAAGGACAACCCAATTTAGAATATGCAGCGGAAACAACAGTAGAACCATACTTATTTGTTGTTGGCACATTCATTTGTGTGAATTTTGTTGAACTTCCTGAACTACTTGATGATCCACCACTTGGTGTTGGTTGAATAACAATTGCGGATGCTAAGAACGAATCTAATGAGCTTTGCGTATTAGAGACTTTTGATTGTTCATCCTGTTTAGCTGCAAGTTCATTTTTTTGTTTAGCAAGTAAATCTTGATATTGACTTTGTAAAGCATATTGTTCATTTTGTTGAGAAACCATATTTGCTTTAACAGTTTCTAATGTTGCTTTTTGATTTTCAACTTGTTTCTTTTCATCATTAATTTTTTCAATCAATTCTTCATCAAATTGAGTGATTTCATTGATACTATCAATTCTTGAAAAGAAATCAGAGAAACTTGAAGCACCAAAAATAAATTCAATATAACTATTACTGTTGTTATAAGATTGCATAGCATACATACGATCTTTAACTTCTTCTTCTTTTTCAGTGATACTTGCTTCTAAAGATTTAATTGATTCTTGTAAATAATTAATTTCGTTTTGTTTTTGTTCAATTTGATTATTCAAATCAGCAATCTTAGATACTACTGAATCTAAAGAACTTTGAGTATCTGAAATCTTTGATTTAGAATCATCAATAGAGCTTTGCAAGTCTTTATTCTTTTTCTTTAAGTAATTATTGAACTGTTTACAAGTTGAATAATTACTACTTGATAAGCTTTTACTTGAACAAAGCTTCATATATTTTTCTTCTTGACCTTCAAAGTTAACGGCATTAACATCACTTAAAAAGCCAAAAAAAGACATAAACATAGTTAAACAAATAACGGAGATCAAACTTTTTTTCATTTCTACAATTCCTCCCAACTCTATTATCTTATTTTTTAGTTGAAAAGTAAATATATACGACAAGATTCCTAACATTTTTGACAATGTGGCATATATTTAAAATGAGGTGAATAAAATGGTGAAGCATGGTATAGATGTTTCTAAATTTCAAGGTGTTATTGATTGGCAAGAGGTCAAAAAACATATTGATTTTGCAATTATTAGATGTGGTTATGGAAGTGATGATGAAAATCAAGATGATCCGTTCTTTAAAAGAAATGCAGATGAATGTACACGTTTAAAAATCCCTTTTGGTGTTTATTTATATTCGTATGCCACAAATGAAAAGGAAGCACTGTCGGAAGCTAATCATGTTTTAAGATTAGTGAAAGATTATCAAATGGCATATCCTGTTTATTATGATTTAGAAGATAATAATACAACAGGTAGACAAAGTAATGAGATGATTGGAAATATTGCTCAAACCTTTGCTCAAAGATTAGAACAAGAAGGTTATTATGTAGGAATGTATGCCTCTTTATTTTGGTTTAGAACAAAACTAACCAGTTCGATTTTTAATGAGTATACAAAGTGGGTTGCTCGCTATAATGATGAACTTGATTATGATGGGAGTTATGGAATGTGGCAATATAGTGCGACTGGTACAGTATTAGGTATTGATACAATGGTTGATTTAAATTATGCTTATGAAGATTTTCCTGCGATTATTGAAGAAGGGGGCTATAATAACTTCTCTAATCCAAATATTACTCGTTATAAAATAGGGGATGAAGTTGAATTTCATCATGTCTTTTTAACCAGTGAATCAACACAACCATTGATGCCTTATCGTCATTTTGGTACGATTACGCGAATCGTTCAAGGGGCAAGAAACCCTTATCTAATAGGAAAGGATGCGGGTTGGGTCAATGATCAAGTGATTGAACAAAGAATTCGTTATTTAAGTGCACCTGATTATACGGGAACAAGTTTTACTGATGCATTACGTTCTATTCAAGAAGATACGTCATTTTCTAATCGAAGTAAACTGGCAAAACTTAATGGTATTGAAAATTATCAAGGAACCCAAAGACAAAATGATCAACTTTTAGAATTATTAAAACAAGGGCGTTTAAGAGCATAAAAAAGAGCTTAGATTCTTTTTTCATAAGCTCTTCTTAAAGCACCACTTGCTAGTGTGATTGTTCCACAATGTTTAAAACCATACTTTGTAAGGAATTTTTGCATAGATAGATTATCATTATGTGTATCCATTCTTACGCTGTGATAATCTGGATACATAGCAACTACTTGATCTAAAATAGTAGATGCCAAACCTTTTCCCTTACAATTACTATCAACCGCAATACGATGGACACAAATATAAGGACTATTTAATAGCCATTTTCCATCAATACGATTATACGAAGTTTCCCCATTAATTGTTACCATGCATGTACCGACAATTTGATCTTCATCAACTAATACATATGCTTCATTTTTTTCAATATCCCTTTTAATTGTTTCTTCATTTGGGTATCCATCTTGCCATTGATCAATACCATTTTCTTTAAAGTAACATTTTGCTTGATTTATAATCTCCATAACACGAGAGATATCTTCTAATTTTGTTTGTCTTAAAATCATTTCTAAACCTCCCTCAAGCTTGCGCTTAAATAATATAAACTTTTGCCTAGTTTGTCAAATTGTTATATTTACAAATAAAAAGCATTTGTTATAATAGCCTTATATAATAAGGAGGTGCTTTTATGGTACTAGATCAAATTAAAAAAATCCTAGTAGAAACAATGGATATTGAAGAAGAAAAAGTTACATTAGATGCTAAATTAAAAGATGATTTAAATTTAGATTCTTTAGATTCCGTTGAACTTATCATGTCTGCAGAAGAAGAATTTGGTATTGAAATTCCTGATGAAGATGTTATGAATTTTAAAACAGTAAACGATATTGTTAATTATATTGAAGAACATAAATAAAAGCTCACCATTAGATGAGCTTTTCTTCTATTCTAAAATATAGTTATTCATAAGAGTTTTATTCTTTTCTAAACATTTAAATAAGATTGCACCAATAACTAATACCACAAATTCACCAACAAAAACATAAAAAGCGTTAATCATAAATGGAAGTTCTAAAGCAAGATAAAGTTCTAAACCAACGATCAACCCATTAACAGCGCCCCCGATAAAAGCCCCCACAAAAACATTTTTAAAATAATACATACCAAGACAGGCAATTAAAGTAGCGGCTGTTCCAAAACAAATATCATAAAGTCCCATTGGAGATGCAAGGTTTGCAAGCAAACATCCAATAGTAAGTCCTGGAATAAATTTCTTGTTGTAACATGCAAGTAACACAATAATTTCTGTTAAACGCATTTGCACAGCTCCATAAGCGATTGGTGAAATCAAGATTGTTAGTACAGCATACACTGCTGCAATCATCGCATTCATTGCGATCACTTGTACCTTTTTATTATTCATTTGTAGTCCTCCTCTTCTAAAGTACAGTTAGAAGCCAGATAGAATAAAAAAGATGACAGAGCCATCTTCATTACCTATCCTTAGTTTTTTATACTGGGTTTGGCTCTCGAACCAGTCGATGTCATTATACATAAAAGGAATATATAAATCAATAGGATTTCTTTTAAAACTATTCTATAATAAAGATAGATAGGAGGGATTTGTATGTTATGTCCAAAATGCCATAATCGTATTGTTAAAGGTTCTTCCTTTTGCCATATTTGTGGGGAACCTATACCTCAACAAAAAGTAGAAAAAACAATTCTTTCAAGAGTTAAACAAAAAGAAGAAATAAAAAAAGAAAAAAGTAAAAAAAGGAAATACGTTGCAATCATCTTCTTTTTAATTATCATAATAGCCGTTATTGTAGGTATCCATCTTTTTTTAAACATGCATGAACCAAGTTATTCCAGTGACAATATTGTTAGTCAACAAGTGGAAAAGGCACTCCACATAGATAAGGATAAAGTAACTTTAGAAATAGGAGAAAGCACAACGATCAAAGCTAATCTTAAATGTACATATACTGTTCAAGATGCTTCTATTTGTAAAATAAATCAAGAAGGAACGATTACTGCACTCGCTGCAGGTAAAACAAAGATTTTTTGTATCAGTGAATCTGGAAAAAAAGAAACAGTGAAAGTTACAGTAAATAAAAAAGAAAAAACGATTGATGAAGAAGATTTTGTTTTTCCTCATAGTGATACAGAATTACTTACAGAAGAAGATTTACAAGGAAAAGATCAACAACAATTACGAATGGGTATTAATGAAATTTATGCAAGACATCATTGTACTTTCAAAACAGAAGAAGTGAAAAATTATTTTGAAGCTAAAAAATGGTATAGTGGCGATGAAAATCTAACTTCTGATTTAATGAATGAACATATGTCGGAATATTTTAATGAAGTTGAATTAAAGAACATTTCGTTTATTCAAGCACATCGATGAAAATAATTTGCATGAGAATTAATAAAACAAAAAATTCATGAAAATAGTTGTCAAAAACGAGAAATTTCATTTTCAATTCACATAACTTGTTTAAAATAAAAATGTGATCAAAAGAGATTATACATTCGTCATTCTCTCTTAAATATTTTTTTGACAACTCTATTTAAGAATGACGTTAAGAAAAGTAAGTTCGCTTGCTTTTCTTTTTTTTGTCAAATATTGCCTAGGAAATAAAATAAAAAGATAATTTTGACCTATAAGAAAATTATTGATATTAAATAGAGTAATCTATAGAAGTTACATTGTTTTTTTATTCACATAAGCGTATAATAGAGGTAGTCTAAAAGAATTGGGGGAAACCAGAAATGTACAAAATAGTCAAAAAAGAAAGACTAAATGATGTTGTTGAGTTAATGGAAGTTCATGCTCCTATGGTTGCAAGAAAATGTGAACCAGGTCAATTCATTATTTTAAGAGTTGGTGAAGATGGAGAAAGAATTCCTTTAACAATCGCTGATTATGATCGAGAAGCTGAAACAATTACAATTATTTACCAAATTGTAGGTTTTTCAACTCGTCAATTAGCTAAATTAAACGAAGGTGATGAAATCACTGATTTCGTAGGACCTTTAGGTGTACCAACTGAATTACATAAATCAAATCACGTTGTTGGTATTGCCGGTGGGGTTGGTAGTGCACCACTTTATCCACAACTTAAAAAATTAGCTGAAATGGGTGTAGATGTGGATGTTATTATTGGTGGACGTGAAGCACAATATGTATTATGGGCAGATAAGTTTAAAGCTTTTTGTAAAAATGTATATGTGATGACAGATGATGGATCTTTAGGAGAAAAAGGATTTGGAACTGTTAAATTACAAGAATTAATTGATAGTGGTGATCCAATTGATGAAGTTATCGCTATTGGACCAGTACCTATGATGAAAGCTGTTGTTGGGGTAACAAAACCTCATAATTTAAAAACAATGGTTTCATTAAACCCTATTATGATTGATGGTACAGGTATGTGTGGCTGCTGCCGTGTTACTGTTGATGGGAAAATTAAATTCGCATGTGTTGATGGACCAGACTTTGATGGCTTATCAGTAGACTTCGATGAACTAATGGCTCGTCAAAGAATGTTCAAAGAAGAAGAACATCAAGTAGATGTGAATGCAGATCGTATTTGTAATTTAATGGGAGGTGCAAAATAATGCCTAATATGTCACCAAATAAGGTTAAAATGCCTGAACAAGATCCTAATGTAAGAAATAAAAACTTTGAAGAAGTTTCTTTAGGATATACAAAAGAACAAGCTATGGAAGAAGCAACTCGTTGCTTAAATTGTAAAAAACCGTTCTGTATGGATGGGTGTCCAGTAGGAGTACCAATTCCTGAATTCATTCATCATGTTGCAGAAGGTGAATTTGAAGAAGCTTATCAAACAATTACAAGAGAAAATGCATTACCTGCAATTTGTGGCCGTGTTTGTCCTCAAGAAAATCAATGTGAAGGTAAATGTGTTAGAGGAATTAAAACTGAATCAGTAGGAATCGGACGATTAGAAAGATTTGTTGCTGATTATCATAGAGAACATGGAAAACCTACAGAATTAAAAATTGAAAAAAATGGTAAAAAAGTTGCTGTTATTGGATCAGGACCTGCTGGTATTACATGTGCTGGAGAATTAGCTAAAAAAGGTTATGATGTGACTGTTTTTGAAGCATTACATAAAACAGGTGGGGTATTATCTTATGGTATTCCAGAATTCAGATTACCTAAAAAATTAGTACAAAGTGAAGTAGACGGTGTTGCTGCTTTAGGTGTTGATTTCCAAACAAACGTTGTTGTAGGGCGTTCAATTACAATTGATGAATTACAAGAACAAGGATATCAAGGAATCTTTGTAGGTAGTGGTGCTGGTTTACCACGTTTCCAAGGAATTTCTGGTGAAAACTTAAACGGTGTTTACGCTGCTAATGAATTCTTAACTCGTGTTAACTTAATGAAAGGATATCAATTCCCTGATCATCCAACACCAGTTAAAGTAACAGATACTGTTTGTGTTATCGGTGCTGGTAACGTTGCCATGGATGCTGCAAGAACTGCAAAACGTTTAGGTGCTAAAAACGTATATATCGTTTATCGTCGTGGACCTGAAGAAGTTCCTGCCCGTGCTGAAGAAGTACATCACGCTAAAGAAGAAGGAATTATCTTCAAACTATTAACAAACCCAGTTAAAATTGAAGGTGAAGATGGATGGGTTAAGTCTATGGAATGTGTTGAAATGGAATTAGGTGAACCTGATGCATCTGGAAGAAGAAGACCAATCGCTAAAGAAGGATCTAACTTCACAATTGAAACAGGAACAGTTATCGTTGCTATTGGACAAAGTCCAAACCCACTAATCAGACATACAACTCCTGGTTTAGATTGCCAATCTTGGGGTGGAATTATCGTTGATGAAGATTCAATGAAAACATCTAAAGATGGTGTTTATGCTGGGGGAGATGTTGTTACTGGTGCAGCAACAGTTATCTTAGCTATGGGTGCTGGTAAAAAAGCGGCTAAAGCAATGGATGAATATTTACAAAATAAATAATTAAAAAAGTCAATTCTTCGGAATTGGCTTTTTCATTAAGATAACATGATTTTTGTAATTTTATTATTAGAAAGAAGATAAGTCATTTTTACCGTTTTCTTTTCACTGGAGGCAATATATTTAGTAGGAGTAACTTTATTATTTGGATAATCTAAAATATCTTTATTATCTCCTACACGAATATTTCCTAGAACTTGATAGTAGTCTGT
>ERZ780190.1970-NODE-1970-length-16743-cov-15.720278_pt1 | contig 16743 bp, 19 predicted proteins | sample MGYA00510980_ERZ780190 | MGnify/ENA primary metagenome ERZ780190 (study PRJEB29588, sample SAMEA1972188) | human gut metagenome | biome: human gut; feature: human-associated habitat; material: faeces | place: Denmark | collected 2008/2010 ... | reverse complement strand
CAGTTAATGAAAAGTCTCAATACTGCTTTTTCGTTTGCACCACCTTCGATTCTTTCCTTAACGATTTGTTAATGCATTATTAAATATAGGGCAAAATGTAGGTAATTTATTTGAATATGACAAAATAAATCATATGGCCACATATATTTATCCTATAGGTTTAACAATTGTTTATAATGGAAATCATTCCACTTTGTCGGGCATTTTAAAGGGAGAAGGAACGATACAAGCAAATCAGACATATGATCTTGTACCAACATATGATTATATGTATTTTGATGGTATTTATTTCAGAAATAAAATGAATGATGAAAAATTATATAAGGTAGCGAGATTTGAAATTGGTGCGTTATATGAAATTGGCAGAATATTAGCAGAAAATGGAATAAGATAAACTTCAATAATCATTTGGGCTAAGTTAAAGAAGTTTATCTTAATATAAGCAGATCGGAACTAATAATTGAACCAATTCATAGCATCCACATAATTCTGCAATCCGTTTTTTTTCAATGCGAATTTGGCATAAAGCAGAGGTGTTTCCATTGCCAAACGGTATAGATATACAACATCATTCGGGTCATCAAAGATAACAGAGGAATTACATTCCTTGCAACGGATAACAAGAATTGTGTTCTCATCGATGTTGGCGATAATGGAGTCTGTGGCGGGTTCGTACATACCGAATAGAAAATTAAGATTATTGTTCATGACAGTCTCCTTCCCACAGATATTTTGCACCATCCAGCAGGTCGATAATAGCTGTAAGCATATTAGTGTATTCGATATGTAAGTCCTTAATGGCTTCTGACGTAGGAAGAGTATCGGGAGTGCAGTTTGGTGTGGTAAATGCTTTCTGCATTTCAAGTAATTGCAGATACAGAGCATTAACAGTCTGCACAAGCGGATATATAGTTTCTTTCTTGCCGACAACGCAGATGCGGTTATGGATGCAGGAACGGACAAAGTAATCTTTTTTCATCATGCCACTGGCAAGGATGCGGGCTTCGATTTGTTTGCGTTCAGCATCGCTGATTCTAAAACTTATAGTTGGATGTTTATGTTGATTGCTCATAGAAAAGCTCCTTTCATAGTGGGTGTGGCAGCAGGCACAGTTAAGCACCCGCAAGCCACATTTGATTATTCGTTTTTAGTAGTAAAAGTAGATTATATCTGCCATGGATTTCATAGAAGCAACAGGGAATAATTGCAACTAATTTGCTACTAAAGTTTTTAAAAATGATATGAAAAGAGTAACATTTGATGAAATAGATGCGGTGGAATGCCGCATAAAATCAGCATTTTTGATTTGATGATACTTCCCTTGGGAAGAGTTTGAATAAACAAAAATGCTTAGTAAAACCGGCGTTTATGCGGGTTTGCAGCACTTTTAAAAGTCTTTTGATAACAAATTGATAACAGTTGCATGAGAGCCATTATTCTTATAATCCGGTGGTTTTAAGGTTAGAGAATGATTGACAGGTGGTTGTGCAACTAATAAATCCATATTATTTAGAAAGCCCTTAGCTGTGGGTAAAAACTCATGGCTAAGGGCTTTTTTGTCGTATTTATTTATCTGGTTTGAGTTTGTCTTGGAACATTTCGACCAGAGTGTCGCTAAGTGCCTGTGATGGGACTTTTGCCCATGTTTGAGTGGTATCAAACTCCGGGTAGTGGTAACGCCACTCATCGTATTTGTCTTTACTGATTTCTTCAGAAGATAGCTTGTCAGCCTGTTCTTTCCAGGCATACAGCAATTTCCGGAGTTCGTGAGCGTCTTTGCCTTTGGAAGTATCGACTTTCAGACAGATTTCTCCGTCTTCTGATTCACTGACAGTCAGACCGTACAAATCTTCAAGGGTAAACAAAGTGTGCATCAGTCCGATATAGCTGTCAATGTCCGGCACATCAAGGGCATGAGGGGAAACATCCAGAGCCTGTGCCAGTGCAGCAGTAAGTTCCGCTTTCGGTTTTCTTGTTCCTGTTTCATATTGTGCTAAACGTACATCGGCACTTCGCTCAGGAAAGCCGACAATCGTACCAAGATATTTTTGTGTCATCCCACGCAGAATGCGGAAAAAATGGATTCTCTCTCCAATCGCCATAACGTGTCCACTCCTTGTATGTATTTTACAATGAGTATAGCAGATATGTTTAGGAGAAGTCAAGATAATACAAAACAAAAAAGTTTAATATTTTCAGAAAAGCCACTTGACACAAGCAAATATGCTTAGTATAATAAGTTCAAATTAAGCAAATAAGTTTAATAAAAACAAAATGACCGTCCGAACAGTATAAACCGCCAAGACCTTGCCAGACGGCAAGCGAGCGCCTGATCTATTACGGTATATCGGGACAGCACAGTGCCGAACAGGGAATACCTGCTGGAACTTCATTCGGATAGAACGGCAATCAAAAACGAAAGAAAGGACTGATTATATGAAAAACAGATTTATTTGTGCCGAAGAAGTGGCACAGGAACTAAGCGTATCAAAGCCGTATGCTTACAAGCTAATCCGTCAGTTGAATGAGGAACTGAAAGAAAAAGGCTTTATTACTATTTCAGGACGGGTAAACCGCCAGTATTTCTATGAAAGGCTCTACGGAGCAGGAAAGGAGGATGAATAATGCCGGTATTCAAAAACGAGAGCAATGGAACATGGTATGTGATGGCGAGATATGTCAACTGGAAAGGCGAGCGTAAGCAGAAATGCAAGCGTGGATTTTCTACCAAGAAAGAAGCACAGGAATGGGAGCGAATGTTTCAGTTGCAGAACTCCTCTGATATGGATATGAGTTTTGAAGCTTTTACCGAACTGTATATCCGGGATATGAAAAGCCGTCTGAAGGAGAATACATGGCTGACAAAGGAGCATATCATCCGCACAAAGATTTTACCTTATTTCGGCAAGTTGAAAATCAGCGAGATTTCTACAAAAGAGGTTATCGCATGGCAGAATGAGATGCTTGCCTATCGGGACGAAAAGAAAAAGCCATACTCACAGACCTATCTGAAAACGCTGCACAATCAGTTGTCCGCTATCTTCAATCATGCGGTGCGGTATTATGAGCTGCGTTCCAATCCAGCCGCTAAAGCGGGAAATATGGGAAGTGAGGAACACAAGGAAATGCTGTTCTGGACGAAAGAAGAATACAAGAAATTCTCATTTGAGATGATGGACAAGCCTGTTTCCTTTTACGCTTTTGAAATGCTCTACTGGTGCGGCATCCGTGAAGGAGAACTGCTGGCACTGACCGCCGCTGATTTCGATTTTGAGAAAGAAACGGTCAGAATCAATAAGTCCTATCAGCGATTACACGGCGAAGATGTGATTACCACACCGAAAACAAAGAAAAGTAACCGCATCATCAAAATGCCGAAGTTCCTATGTGAAGAAATGCAGGAATATTTGCAGATGCTTTACGGATTGAAGAAGAAAGACCGAATCTTTACAGTCACAAAAAGTTATCTTCATCACGAGATGGACAGAGGTGCGAAAGCCGCAGGCGTAAAACGAATCCGTATCCATGATTTACGGCACAGCCACATCAGCCTGTTGATTGATATGGGATTTTCAGCGGTGGCGATTGCAGACCGTGTAGGGCATGAAAGCATTGACATCACTTACCAGTACGCTCATCTGTTCCCGTCAAAGCAAACGGAAATGGCAGATAGATTAGACGATTTAGGGAAAGGAGAGATTGAAAATGTCAGCTAAGAACAGAGATAACAAAAACCGTTGGAGAAACATCACAGTAGGGTTTCGGGTATCGCCCGAAGAAAATGAACTCATTAACAAGGCAGTTGCCTTATCGGGACTGCCAAAGCAGGAATACTGTTACCGCCGCTGTCTGAATCAGGATGTAGTGGTACAGGGCAATCCCAGAATATTCAAGGCACTTAAAACGGAACTTGCCACTGTGCTCACAGAATTAAAGCGGATTGAAGCAGGAAACGGTGTGGATGAAGAACTGCTGAATGTCATTGAACTGATCGCTGTTATTATGGGCGGTCTGAAAGGAGAGGACGAGGATGGAAAATAAAAAAGAAAAGACTGCCCCGGATGTATCTGTTGGCGCAGATACGGAGCAGCCAATTCGTAAAAACACTACAAGTAGTATATCCGAGAATGGTGGAAATATCAAGAGTTTTGAGGAATTGCAGAGAGAAATGCAGTTGCGATCAGACCCGTCCTATCTCCAGACAATCTCCATGAATGAACTGTTTGACACACAGTATCGGAGTAAGCAGCCGTTGATTGACGGTCTGCTCTACCCCGGCACTTATATCTTTGCAGGTTCGCCCAAACTGGGGAAGAGCTTTCTGATGGCACAGCTTGCCTACCATGTCAGCACAGGTACACCGCTTTGGAATTATACCACCCGAAAAGGAACGGTGCTGTATCTGGCACTTGAGGACGATTACCGCCGCTTGCAGGAGCGTCTGTACCGGATGTTCGGGACAGAAAGTACCGATAATCTTTACTTCTCTGTTTCTGCCAGCCAGCTTGGAAATGGACTGGATGAACAGCTTGCAAGATTTGTGGCAGAGCATAAGGACACGAAGCTGATTATCATTGATACGCTTCAGAAAGTGCGTGAGGTTGGCGGCGATAATTACAGTTATGCAAATGATTATCAGATTATGGCAAGACTGAAAAGTTTTGCGGATGCTCACGGACTTTGCTTACTGCTCGTACACCACACGAGAAAGCAGAATGCGGATGATAAGTTTGACATGATTTCCGGGACAAGCGGACTGCTTGGGGCGGCAGACGGAGCGTTTCTTCTTCAGAAAGAAAAACGGACAGGCAATGCCGCAACACTGGAAGTATCGGGCAGAGATCAGCAAGACCAGAAGCTGTATCTTATCCGCAATACAGAAACATTGTTGTGGGATTTGCAAAAGGCAGAAACGGAATTATGGAAAGAACCGCCAGAGCCGTTACTGGATGAGATTGCGGAGCTTGTTATGAAAGACAATCCTTATTGGGAGGGTTCTCCAACGGCACTTGTTGCACTGATAAATGTGGACATTCAACCTCATGTTATTACAAGAAAGCTGAATGTTCTTGCAGGAAGGTTGTATGCAGAGCATGGGATTCTCTTTCGGAGTGAGCGTGTCCATGAGGGACGGAAACTAAGGCTCTGGAAAGACAATACAGAGAATGCGTGACAGTACGTGACGGTTGTGACGGTATTTTTGACAGCGGGGCGGTATCAAAATAACCGTCACGACTGTCACATACCGTCACGGAAAGGATGGATAAGATGGGAAATGTGCAAATATCACAGGAATTATTTATGCAGTTGCTCCGCTTTCACTTGGTTGAAGATGGGAGCTGTGAGAAAGAAATCAAGCAGGGATTGGAGAAAAAACTGGACAGAATGGTCATGCGTGACCTGTATGGAAAATTTAAAACTGCTCCGACAGAGGAAGAACGGGAACGGGCGAGAAAAGAGTATCTGGACAGACGTGGAGTGCCGGAGAGTTTCCGATGGTAATTCTTCCTTGGTGATAAGAACAGGAGCGTGGCACGCCCCTGTTAAGCATAGACAAGGAGAAATCTGGAAAGGAGAATCATGCAATGAGAGAAGGAAGATTAGGTTATAACTGTGAAAATGGAAGATATGGATTGCTGTCAATGGACTTATGGATTGATACGGGATTTCACTGCGGAGAGTGTATGGAAGTTCTGGTAGATGATCAGTGGGTAAAGACCAGGATGGAAATGAATCTGGCGAGGGAATGGTATCTGGTGGGAACGCCCTATTGCGGTGATCTGGAGTATGTACGGGCAAGGATACCGGAATAAATCAGACAGAAAAGTAAAGAATCGGTTTGGTGTCAGAGATAAAAAATAAGCCCGGATACGGGCAAATAAAAAGGGCGGATACGCCCAAAATAAAAAGTCCAAGCCGGAACATGACAGAGGAAGATAGCACCTTATAAAGCCCTCGGCGTTTGAGAGCGAAATACACCCATCGCACAAATCAGAGATTTGTACTCAGGGTATTTCGCCCTGCCGGGAGCTATTTGTGCCGGAAACGGCAGTTAGTTCGTAAACAGGTGCCTATGCACCTACTCACAGCAAAGCAGGCGAGAGCCGGAAAGGAGAATGCTTATAGGCAGACATTCATTTATCAGACAAAACAAGCTGTCTGATGTGGCAGGAAGAATTGATTATATTTCCAATCCGAAAAGACAGGAACATCTTTATGCGACCTATCAGACAGAGGGAGCAACACCAGAGTTCTGGAAGAATCTTGCCAGAGAGAATCAGTTGGATTTTAAAGCAAGCGGAACAACAGGGAAATGTATTGAAGGGCGGGAGTTTATTATTGCACTTCCTGAAAGTTTTGTTGAGTACAAGGCAGATGATGTGGTAAGGCTTTTTACAGACAGCTTTCATAAAGGGTATGGTGTGGAATGCAGTGCAGCACTTCATCATAACAAAAAAATGACCAATTACCATATTCATCTCGTATTCAGCGAACGGAAAATGTTAGAACATCCCGAAGTGAAAATTGCTACCAGAAATATGTTTTATGATGAGCAGGGCAAGCACAGACGCACGAAGAAAGAGATTTTAGATGAGCAGGGAAATCTTCGGGCAGGATGCAGCATTATTCCCAAAGGGGAGGTTTATGAAAGCCATATTTTTACAAAGAAAGATGAGTGGTTTAAGAGCGATGCGTTTACCAGAGAAGTTAAGGAGATGTTTACGGAAATCATTAACAGCCATGTGAAAGAAGAATCCGAAAAACTGTCTGTATTTCAGCAGGGCGGCGTGTATCTGGCAACAAAGAAAATTGGGAAGAACAACCCGAAAGAAGCAGAGATACGGGCGGACAATGTGGCAAGGCAGGAATGGAATCGGACGGTAGATGTAGCATTGGTTGAGGGTGTTCCCGAAGAAGATATTTTGACAATTAAGCGTGAGAAAATCACAGACAAAACATTGCAATCTATACGGACACATGGTTGGTTGCCAGATATGTTTCAGCAGATTATCCGTGGTGCAAAAGACTTCTTACAGGAAATGATTTTCAAGTTTAAGCTGCCGCCGAAGCCAGTACCGAAGATTGATTTACAGGAATGGAATGATATGCGGAAGCTGATGGAGAAACTTCAGAAGCAGTCACAGGCAATGAAATCCACACAGCAGGAGATTTCCTCATTGAAGAAACAGCTTTCCGAGACAACTGGATTTTTTAAAGGGAAAGCACGGAAATCTTTAGAGGGCAAAATTGAACAGTCAGAGAAACAGGAAAAACGTATCCACACGGATATGGAGCAGACTGTAAAACAGGCAGGATATCCAGATGTTCAGTCCTTTGCAAAGACATATCAGAAATCGGAAAAACTGGTCAGGGAATATAATGAGGAGCTGCGAGCATGGAAAAATCAGACAGAACCGAAAAAAGAGAAGCTATCAGAACCGTCGAAAAAGGCAAGCATACGGGAAAAATTGCACCGCTATCAGCAGGAAAGCAGGCAACAGCCAAAACAGACAGCAAAGAAGAAATCAATGGACAGAGGACGATGAGAAAGGTGGAACAGAAAATGAAGAAAACAATTTTTGAAGAAATGGGCGGCACTTATGTAAGATGTGGGGATTACTTTATCCCCAACCTTACTTTGCCGGAGGAAGAAGAACCGAGATTTGTTGGAGTATGGGGACAAAGACATTTGCAGTATTTGAAAGAATACCGCAGGAATGTATATCTGGATCTGATGATGAGCGGCAGACTGAACAGTTATCTGGTAGATATAGAGGAACAGGCACAGGAACGCTTTGAAAGAATTGTAGAGCAGATGAAACAGGCACAAGGAATTACAGAACGGTTAAAGGCAGACAATGCGTGGGAGTGGGTAGGCAGGATGAATAATATACAGGCGTGTGCGAGGGAGATTGTAGATAAAGAAATCATTTATCAATAAGGAATAAGAGTGGCGGAAAGCAAGTCTAAAATGGCTTGCTTTTTGCTTTACAATGTAGGCGGCTGATGTATATAATTATAAATCATAAATTCATGAATTTAATATCAGAAGGTAAAAGCAGGCGTATATTGCGACCGTTTTTACCTTCTTAATAAAATCTGTATTAAGCATATTTATAATGCAGGGGACAAAGACTATTAAAGTTACTATTTCAAGTCCTGCTTTCTAAAAATACGAATCCCAATCTTGTAAAACAGAAGAATTTCCAGAATATTGAACAGGCAAAATTCTATGTGGTAAGGAAAGTCTTTGAAAATAAGAGAAGTTTCTTCCTTTGTGCCGAATTCTGATTCAAATAGCAGATAACTGTGAAATTCAGCCTGCGCAAACGGTGATACTAAAACATGAATGTTATTTGCTGTACGGGCAAAACTATCTATTCGTAGAGGGTTTTCCACAATTTCATGAGTGATAGGATCAGTCCAAGTGCTTGATTGATTTAAGCTGGAAACTGACTTTCCACCTAATGTCAACAATGCTAAGGTTAGAATAACTGCAATTCCAAGACTGATAAGTTGCTTATGTGAAATCATTACAATCATAGTGTACAAAGCAGATACTGTGATGATGCACACAAAAGCAATCGCAGCATGAAATGCAAATTCAGTTACATTGACTTTATCACTAAATTCTAATCCAGCAATATTTGAGCTTGTGAAAACAGATAATATATCAGCAACAAAGAGAACTGTAGCACATATGCTACTGACGATTAGTTCGACAATATAAATCTCTTTTCGTGTATATCCTGCGGATATCTTGTTGTTGATTGTTCTGTTTTCAAAGTCACTCCCTAAGTATAACGGAATCAACACTGCCAAAATGATACATATCAGGTCAGAATTTTCCAATAAAAATGTTGTTGTAAAGATTTTGAAACCATATCCATTTAATAAGATTCCATAAACATTGATGGCAATTACTGCGATTACTCCAAGCCATAGAATTGGAGATTTTGCAGCACGCTTTAGTTCCATAGATAAAAGTTTATTCATAGTTTAAGTCTCCTTTCTGCTTTTCTATAAAAAATTTTTGAAGTAAAAAGTTTCTAAATCGGTATCGGCTATTTCTGATGAAGAGAATTCTTGAATTAAAACACCATTTTTGAGGAAACCATAGTGGTTTGCCACTTTTTGAAGTTCGCTTAAGATATGACTTGAAATCATAATGGTAACACCATACTCTTCATTTAACTTTGCGATGATAGCTCTGACATCTTTTATGCCTTCAGGATCAAGTCCGTTAAGAGGCTCGTCTAAAATGAGGAATTGCGGATTTCCTACAAGTGCCATTGCTAAAGCCAGACGCTGACGCATACCTAATGAATAATTCATTACCAGTTTTCGAGTATCTTTCAGATGTACCAGTTCTAATAGTTCAGCAATCTTCGACTTTACTTCCTTTGATGGACATCCACAAATTTTAAGCTGATACTTCAAATTTCCTTTTGCACTTAAGGTAGGATATAATGCAGGTGTTTCAATAATGGCACCGATTTTAATATTTTCAGATTTAACAACTGTTCCTGAGGATGGACTTTGCAAATTAGAAAGTATTCTCATTAAAGTTGTCTTGCCTGCACCATTATTTCCAATCAATCCATAGATAGCACCTCGAGGAATATGAAGGGAAACATTATCTAAAGCGATTGTTTCTTTGTAATGTTTACAAAGGTTTTGGGTTCTAATAATATCATTCATAAAATTCATCCTTTCTAAATCTGTACGGCAATTGCTGTTGTTAATGAAAGTATAGGTTGTTGGAAGAAAAAAATAAAGCAAATAGCCTTTTACAGTTGGATTTTAGAAGGATAAGGTTACTTTACATGCATGTAAAACGATAATATCTTGTGTAAAATACACGATTATGGCATACTTGAGACAGCGCATTATTATACAATGGAAAGGTGAGCTGAAATGACAGTTGCAGAGATGATAAAAAAAACTCGGACTGAAGCAAACATGACTCAAGGAGAATATGGAGCAAAATTTGGTGTTTCAAGACAGACAGTTTCCAGTTGGGAAAATGGAAGAAGTCTGCCAGATCTTCAAATGTTGATTGATATCTGTAACACCTATCATGTTTCTTTGGATAAGCTATTAAACGAGGATAAAGAGTTTGTTGAGAAAATAGATTTTTACAATAAATATAAAAAGGCAATTCGATTAGTGGGCATGTGTCTGTTGGCTGGTTTGCTTATATTTGCAATTGTATTTATTAACTGGAAAATTACAGAAAGAAATATGAATCAAGCATTTGAAATGAATGCAGAGAAATTAGGATTCGTAAAAGGAGAACTTTACGAATTAGAAAAAGACAATGTTCGGTATCGACTGCCAAACCAAAAACTCCCGTTCTTAAAGAAGGACTTTCATGTAAAAAACAGTTATGCCGATTTTATGATTGAAGATATAGAGATTAGTATTTCTATTTATGATGGAGAGGATTTTGCTATTGAATTTAATCATTTTAGAAGTATAAAAGGTTGCTTTGATAAAGATAGCAATATCGAGATCATGGAAAATACTTTGAACGAGAAAGAGAACATTTTTTATACCGAAAATAATGAGATGATAGAGGATGTGTTAAAGCAGTTATTGGAAATTCATAAAAATGTATATCGGCGTTAGTAAGATGGCGAATATAAATAAGGAATAGTAGTTGTATTTAATTTGTCTGAAGTGGTTACTGTTTTTAATTATATACTGTTGCTTTTCTAAGCAAAACCGTTTATAATCTGAATCGGAACATATTGTTATTATCCACAGTTACGGAGCGAGTGTTATCAACACCGATAACAAACTGATAACATTAGCCCATATAGGCAGGATAATATGGATAAATCAAATAATTGAAAGAAAAGCGAACACGGCAACCAATAATCTCTAAACAAAATTGATTAGTAATTGTCGAGTATGAATAGTTGGAGCTATAAAAAGGCAACGCCCTTTATCCTCAAGGGGCAAAAATCTTTAGCCTAGGGAATGAATAAAATAACGAGAAAATAAAGACCTTGTAGAGCGGAAAAACCGTTCTATGAGGTCTTTTTCTTTTACTTAAAATCATGGAGAAAGCCTTGAAAATAGAGGAATATCGAGAGATAAGAGAGAAGAAAGAGAGAGTAAGCCAAGACCTTGAAGGAAGTCCTAAGATGCCTTGAAAGAGAAAATAGGTGAGGATAAAGGATTTTGCCTTTTGAGGATAAAGAGGGTTGCCTGAATATATGGAGATTTCATTTTTGGCAAAATCCGTTTTTGGGGATGCCCTAAAATCAAGGCTTCCAAGGATTGCGTTTTTGGCATTTTCCCCAAAAACATCAAATTTGGCATTTTCCTACTCTTGTATTCCTTGGAAAGAAAGGTGGTATTTATGAGGAAAAAGAATTACAAAGGAGCAAAGGTTTCAAAACGAGTAGTTGCAAAGTGTGAGGGAGTGTGTAGAACTTATGATGCAATTCAATATGCCTATGCAAATCTATTGTCGGAAGCAGAAGAGGTGAAGTCGTTCCAAGTCAATGTATTGTTGCAAGGATTAGAAGAAGGGGCATATACATCTGATTTTGTTATAACAAAAGCCGATGGAAACCTTATGGTAAGGGAATGTGTGAGCAGAAAGCATCTTACAAAACCAATGACAACAAAGCTTTTGGATGCAAGCAGAAACTATTGGAAGTCCCATGGTGTGAGTGATTGGGGCATTGTGATAGAAGAAGAGGAGTAGGCATATGGTCAAAGCAGATATGAGAAAAGGAATGCTTCTAAAAGGAAAAATTGGAGCAGAGGAAAGAATATATCGGGTGTTAGACTTAAAAGAAAAAGTGCTTGTGCTTGATTGTGTAAAAAAGACTATGCCGGTATGGAAAACATATGAGGAATTATCTGATTGTGTGGAAAAAGAGGAAGAAAGCATGGCAGAAGCAATAGACATAATAGATGCCATGGAGGGGGAGAGCAGAAAAACAGCATATCAGAGATATAACATGATTTTAGGTATTCTTCCTTTTCTTTCAGAGGAGAACATGAGAACAGAAGCAATCAAAAGAGCATCAGAAAGATATGGCATTTCCAAACAGACGGTCAGAAATTATTTATGTGAGTATCTGGCAACAATGGATGTCAGAAGTCTTGCACCGGGGTATAAAAAAGCAGAGAAGAAGCTTAGTGCGGATGAAAAGAATATGAGAAAGTCCCTGAACAAATGGTATTACACAACCAAGAAAAGGACATTGAAGAATTGCTATACTCTTATGTTGCAGCATTTTTATTGCAATGCAGATGGTTCATTGAAAGAGCAATATCCATCATACTATCAGTTGTAGGATACGGGAGCGTATTAGGAATATGCCACATTTCTGAAGCAAGGGATAGAGATAATAAAGTCTGGGGAGAAGTTGTAGCAATTTATTTGTTACCGGAGATATGGGGAAGTGGGCAAGGAAGTGAATTGCTTCGATATGCGTTAGGAAAATTGTAAAAGAATGGTTTTAGAAATATTTGTTTGTGGGTAATGAAGGGCAACATAAGAGCTAGAAAATTCTATGAGAAAAATGGGTTTCAAATAAGTGGAAAAGAACGTGAAATCGAGATTGCTGAGTGTAGAGTAAGCGAGGTTGAATATATTTATTATGGTTAAAATACATAGAATCGCAAGTGGTAATGTGAATTGTTATATAGTAGCGGATAATGACAAGGCTATATTGATTGACACTGGTAGGAAGAAGTATTGTGAGAAGATTTTAGAAAGGTGCAAGAAGTTTCATGTAAACTTAATTGTACTCACACACGGACATATGGATCATTGTCAGAATGCTGCTTATCTTGCTGAGGCTTTGCATATTCCAATAGCTATAAATAAAAATGATATGGATCTGATACCGGATAATAGAAAACAATCTTTATTAGCAAAAACATTTTTGGGTAAAATTGTTTAATCTGTATCTCTAAGTAGTTTTGAAATGGATAGCTTAGAACTGTTTGATCCAATAATTTATTTGAAAAATGGCGATGATTTGAGTGAATATGGTATAGCTGCAAAGGTTGTAGAATTACCGGGACATACGAAAGGTTCTATTGGAATAGAGATAGAAGATAACTTGTTTGTCGGAGATGCATTGATGAATATATTTTATCCAACTGTATCTATGCTTCATGTAGATGAACAGGAAATGATATCAAGTGCTAAGTATATTAGTGAATTGGGTGAGAAAACAATTTATTTTGGTCATGGAAAACCAAAACAAAATCGGGAATGGGTAAAATTAGTTTTTCAGAGGTCTGGTTGAAATGTCAATAGATTTTACTGTGCTGAAAGATAATGTGAAAACTCATTGAGAAAATGATATAAATATAGTATACTGCATTTGTAAAATATACTCCCAATTATGCTTTTTAGGAATGATATGGTTATAGCAATTTTGAAAATCTCGTACTGCTGGTGCTAGGAACCAGTTGGAACAATAATATAATCATTATGGAACATAAGATAATTTGTAGAAAGAATTCCATATTCAAATAACGAAGGGTGATTGGAGTAGCAAAGTGTAAGCCAAAAATACATTGCAGGAAAATGTAGTGTAATGATTGATGATAAATGATGATTTGGATAAATTTAGTGGTTCAAAGCTAATAAATGTGCTATAATATTTTGGGAAAAATGATGTCTAGATTGTGATAATAATTTTATTGTTTTCGTTAACTAATTATTATGGATATTAGGATAAAGTAACAATATGTAAAATGTTACATAATCTATAATAAAGTATAATTTTAAAGGATTGTACACTTATTTAAGTAATAAAAAATGAGAGGTATTATAATGAGGCATGTACTTGGTGAAAATTATTTATGTTTTTATTCTTTAATGGAAATGATATTGGATGATTTAGGGTACAATGAGTGGAATCAGTTTTCATTAGCGAATATGTTTGGTGTTGTTTTACCTAATAACCATATCATTAATGGTGTAGAAAATGTAAAAATAAGTGATGACGAAAGAATGTATGGAGCACATATAGATTGTAGGGGAATGAACGAATTTATGGAAAAGTTTAAAATTCCTTTAAAGGTTTCTTATATTCCGTCTAATCCATATGGTGAATATGAGGTTAATAAAAGATATTTAATGAATAAATATTGCATATATACATACAGTTATGGCTCATTATATGGTGAGACAGATAAGTGGCAAGTAGGGCATGCATCACTATTCTTGAAATATATAAATGATGACGAAGTAGAGATATATGATCCAGGACCAAGAGGAGCAGGAGAAAAGAATGTGAAATTGTACACGTTGTATGAAGCGATGTATGATGCGAGAGGAGGGTTTTATATTTTTGAGAAACTTGAAAGAAACATGAATAGATGTTTCTTTTCTAGAAAAGGTGAATGTAAAGCAAAATGTAAATATTGTTTTGGTAAATGGGATACTTATATAAAATTTCCAGATACGGAAACAGTAAATGATGATACTATAATATACCCTAATTGTGATGGTGATGCGTTTGATGTTAATTGGGGAGAGTTGAAAGAGAAAGTCAGAAAACTTTCGGCGAAGAATATTGTTGTAAGTATTTCAACAAAATTTAATATTAGTGATGATATTATAAAGGATTTAGAAGAAGTAAACCAAGTATTGCAAAAGAATAATGGGATGTTGAAAATTAGTGTTTCATTTAGTTGTGAGAAAAGTATTGAAATACTGGAGAAAAATACAGCCACATATTCTGAAAGAATTAATCTGATTAAAAAGTTTACGGAGAGAAATATACCTTATTTTACGATAATTAAGCCTGTACTTCCTTTTATTGACTTTAGTGAATATAAAAAAATAATTGATGATACAGTATCCTTATCCCCATATTATGTAATCGGTGACTTATATGTTGATATGGAAAGTCAATTTTATCGTGAATATATTAAGGGTACGAATTATATGGTGGAACGAAAAAATATTTCATGGAATGGGGAAAATGGTGCGTGGACGGTTGTTACAGATGATCAACTAAAAGACAGAATAAAGAGATATATAATGCAATTAGGTGGTCAGGTATTTGAATCAGATAAAGATGCAATAATATATATGAGAAGGCAAAGGAGAAACTGAAATGAATAAAGAGTGGGAAGAAGTAAAGTTATTTCATGAGAAGTTCAATCATCCAATAGGTCAATATCCTAAAATAATGGAAAAAGAAAGGGCAAAAAAAAGATATAATTGGATGCTAGAAGAGATTAATGAGTTTTTGGAAGCGGTTGAACAAGGCGATATTGTAGAAGAAGCTGATGCGATGATTGATGTAATTTATTTTGCACTAGGAACATTAGTGGAAATGGGAATTAAGCCGGATGAGCTATTTGAAATAGTTCAGTGTGCTAACATGAGCAAGTTATGGGAGGATGGAAAACCTCACTATGCGGAGGACGGAAAAACGATAAAACCAGCAACATGGGAAGATCCACATAATAAGTTAAGACAAGCCATTGAAAGAATGAAGGAGAGTTAAAAGCGTGATTCAATATATTTGCACATTTTTTTCTTCTATAACGATTAACGGAATAATCTTAACTATTCTTGGATTGGATACGTTGCGTTCAGTTATTGCATCGCTAGGCATTGTAAAAAGAGAGACACCTTTTTTGGGAAGGTTGATATATGGGAAGTATGATGTTGTAATTGTAAAGGAAGTATTAAGAGAACTGGGTTATAGTACGCAACAAGCTCGAAATATCGAGAGAAGGCTAAAGAATGCTGCTAAAGAAGAAAAATATCCAGATGTGGATACAGCACTAAAACTTTTACATATATTATCAAAGTATATAATTGAATTTGAAAATGTTATTTCATATGGATTGATATCTGAAGGTAAATCTTTATCATATAGTAATTATTACATTAACACAATGGAAGCCGTTCATAATATGTCTGATTTAAAGGAATTATCGCACATTATGATTCGCTTAATGAAGTGTAATAAAGAAGAAAGGATAGATTTTGTAATAGTTCCGAAAGGTGGAAATCCATTATTAGCACAGTATATAGCAAGTGAGTTAGGAGCAAATTTGATTATTGCAAAAGATATAAATGATTCTGCTAGACCACAAGAAAGTGATGAAATAGAAAGAATTGGTAGAATAAAATATGAAGGATTGGATATATTGTTAGATAAACGGCATATGGGTAAACTAAAAGGAGTACTTGTTGATTGTAATACATCTGGTGGAACTCAGTTAGTTACAATCGCAAGTGATTTTAATGATTTGATAAATAAATGTAATTTATCTATAGAAAATATATGTAATTGTTATGTTTTGTTTAAACTAATAAAAATTGATCTGAAAAGTGGAAAAGAAGTAGATACAGACAAACGATTTGCAGACATTAATTGTAAGTTGCATAGATTATTTGATTTAGATGAAGAGGATAAGAAAGGATTATGTAGTATATCTTATATTGATTATTATGAGGCATATTCATCTGGAGTGCTTCATGAACTAAGAAGTAAGATAATGAGTAAATCAAGGTATTACTATAATAAATAAATGGCAACACTTTGGCAACAGAAAATCAGTAAGTCAAAATAAAATATGTAAATGAAGTAAAATATCGGCAGATTTTAAATGGAACTTAAATAAAATAGTTTAAGACAAAGTAACAATTTGCCGAGTTTGAATAACGGACATGTTCAGGGGCAAAGTCATTTATCCTGAAAAGGGCAAAGTGGACTATCCCCAAAAACAGAATAT
>ERZ780190.1960-NODE-1960-length-16801-cov-225.808193_pt1 | contig 16801 bp, 11 predicted proteins | sample MGYA00510980_ERZ780190 | MGnify/ENA primary metagenome ERZ780190 (study PRJEB29588, sample SAMEA1972188) | human gut metagenome | biome: human gut; feature: human-associated habitat; material: faeces | place: Denmark | collected 2008/2010 ... | reverse complement strand
GGATGCACCTGCTGAAACACGCCCTGCACAACACCTGCCCGGACATGATGAAGAAGGTCGGCGAGGACGAGAACGGGAACGACATAAAGGTGCGGGACAGCGAGGGCATACAGCTGGCGAACGCGAAGATTGACGAAATCAGAAACGGATTTACGGAATGGCTGGAAGAGCAGTCGCCGGAGTTCAAGAAACGGCTGACGGACATGTACAACAACAAGTTCAACTGCTTCGTGCGACCGAAATATGACGGCTCGCACCAGAAATTTCCGGAACTGAACCTGAAAGGACTGGGAATCACAGACCTGTACCCCAGCCAGAAGGACTGCATCTGGATGCTGAAACAGAACGGCGGAGGAATAGCCGACCACGAGGTGGGAACCGGCAAGACGCTGATCATGTGCGTGGCAGCGCACGAGATGAAGCGTCTGGGGCTGGTGCACAAGCCTATGATTATCGGACTGAAGGCGAATGTAAGGGAGATAGCCGAATGCTACCGCACGGCATACCCCAACGCAAGAGTGCTGTATGCCTCGGAGAAGGATTTTGCCGCATCCGGCAGGGTGCGCTTCTTCAACGACATACGGAACAACGACTGGGACTGTATCATCATGAGCCACGACCAGTTCGGGAAGATACCGCAGTCGCCGGAACTGCAGCAGCGTATATTGCAGGCGGAGCTGGATACGGTGGAGGAAAATCTGGAAGTGCTGCGCTCGCAGGGCAAGGACGTGTCGCGTGCGATGCTGAAGGGACTGGAGAAACGCAAGTTCAACCTGCAGGCCAAGCTGGAGAAGGTGGAACACGCGATAAAGTCGAGGACGGACGATGTGGTGGACTTCAGGCAGATGGGCATCGACCATATCTTCGTGGACGAGTCGCACCAGTTCAAGAACCTGACGTTCAACACAAGGCATGACCGTGTGGCGGGTCTGGGCAACTCGGAAGGCAGCCAGAAGGCACTGAACCTGCTGTTTGCCATCCGCACCATCCAGGAGCGGACGGGAAAAGATCTGGGGGCGACGTTCCTGTCGGGCACGACCATCAGCAACTCGCTGACGGAGCTGTACCTGCTTTTCAAGTACCTGCGTCCGAAGGAGCTGGAAAGGCAGGACATCCGATGCTTTGACGCATGGGCGGCAATCTTCGCCAAGAAGACGACGGATTTCGAGTTCAATGTGACGAACAACATCGTGCAGAAGGAACGCTTCCGCTACTTCATCAAGGTGCCGGAGCTGGCGGCGTTCTACAACGAGATAACGGACTACCGCACGGCGGAGGATGTGGGCGTGGACCGTCCGCACAAGAACGAGATACTGCACAACATACCTCCCACGCCCGACCAGGAACATTTCATAAAACGGCTGATGGAATTTGCCAAGACGGGCGATGCCACGCTGCTGGGACGCGGGAAACTGTCGGAAACGGAGGAAAAGGCGAAGATGCTCATCGCCACGGACTACGCAAGGAAGATGGCACTGGACATGCGCATGATAGACCCGGAATATGAAGACCACCCGGACAACAAAGCGAGCCACTGCGCAAGGATGATAGCGGAATACTACCGCAGGTATGATGCACAGAAAGGAACACAGTTCGTGTTTTCGGACCTGGGGACGTACCAGTCGGGACAATGGAGCGTATATACCGAGATAAAGCGCAAACTGGTGGAAGACCACGGCATACCGGCACACGAGATACGCTTCATACAGGAATGCAAGAGCGAGAAGTCAAGGAAAGCGGTGATTGAAGCGATGAACGAGGGATATGTGCGCGTGCTGTTCGGCTCGACCTCGATGCTCGGTACGGGCGTGAACGCCCAGCGCAGGGCGGTGGCCATCCACCACCTGGACACGCCGTGGCGTCCGTCCGACCTCGCCCAGCGTGACGGGCGGGCGGTGAGAAAAGGCAACGAGATAGCGAAATTGTATGCCGACAACCGGGTGGATGTCATCATCTATGCGGTGGAAAAATCACTGGACTCGTACAAGTTCAACCTGCTGCACTGCAAGCAGACGTTCATCAGTCAGCTGAAGAGCGGCGCGATGGGCGCGAGAACCATAGACGAGGGAGCGATGGACGAGAAGTCGGGCATGAATTTTTCGGAATACATGGCGATACTGTCGGGAAACACCGACCTGCTGGACAAGGCGAAGCTGGAGAAGAAGATTGCCTCGCTGGAGGGTGAACGCAAGTCCTTCAGCAAGGGCAAGCGCGAGTCCGAACTGAAACTGGAGGGCAAGACCGGAGAGCTGAGGAACAACCAGGCCACCATAGCCGCCATGACGGAGGACTGGGAGAAATTCACCGCTGCCGCCCGGACAGACCAGGAAGGCAACCGGCTGAACCTGCTCAGGATTGACGGGCTGGATTTCACCGACGAGAAGACAATCGGCAAGCGCTTGCAGGAGATAGCCAGGAATGCCACGACGGGCGGACAGTACAAGCGCGTGGGCGAACTGTACGGCTTCCCCATTGAGGTGGTCAGCGAAAGGACGCTCAAAGACGGGCTGGAGTTCTGCGACAACCGTTTTGTGGTGGCAGGCAACTACAGGTACAGCTACAACAACGGGCATCTGGCAATGGCTGACACACACGCCGCCGCCATGAATTTTCTGAACGCACTGGAGAGGATACCGGGTATCATCGACCAGTACAGGAAGAAGAACGAGGTGCTGGAGCGGGAAATCCCGCAGTTGCAGGAGATAGCCGGAAAGACATGGAAGAAGGAGGACGAGTTGAAACAGCTGAAGTCCGAACTCGCCGCACTGGACCGCAAGATACAGCTGGAGCTGGCTCCGCCAATACTAGAAGTCACAGAAAAGGAAAATGATGGAAAAGAAATCAATTTGAGTGTGGAAAATGTACAGAAACACACCAAAGATACCTTTCAGTTAAGTAGTTCGGTGAATGGACATAGCCAGTTGGATGATTTCATTGCTGACCATATTATCATCGGGCAACCGGGATTTAATGTTTTTGACAAGCATAAGTCGAAAGGAATAAAACTGTAAGAATACAGTGTACTCACTACCCTTGCTACACAATTGTGACAAGGGTAGTTTCTTGTAAAATTATATTCTTATGGCATTATTTTTTATTATGTAAAAAATAATTACTTGGTTGCAAGTTTCTTTTTGTATTCTGTAGGGGAATATCCTGTTTGGTGTTTATAGAATTTTGTAAATGATGCTTGATCAGGGAAATTAAAATGTTCCGATATTTGCAACATGGTTTCGTTTGTTGTATCAAGGCGTTTGGTTATCTCTCTCATAAGGAAAAAACATATCCATTCGTAGGCAGTCTTGTCTGAATTAAGTCTTGAAATGCGATTGAGGTATTGTCTCGTTACACAAAGTTCGGAAGCGTAAAAGGCTACGGTGTGCTCACGAATAACATGTGAGGAAAGCAGTTGCATGAAACGTATAAAAAGTTCTTTCTTGCGCTCAGTCTGTCCTCCGGATTTTCCTTGTTTCTCTTGACGGATATGTACGTTAGCAATGTCCATGAATATCATTCGCAGTGCGCATTTTATCATTTCGTTCCGGAATACATGATATTCATCCATACAGACCTTTTCTATGCAGTCTAACCTATATGAGAATAGCCTGGGCATACCCCCTTTCATAATCTCTACTGGACTTTTGCGTATATCCATTATATACGAAACTGGAAATGGAGGGTTATACCGCAGCAATTCTTTTGCATATGAATCTTTCAAGCATATCAAGTAGGCCTTGATGTTTTTTGAGAAGGAAAACAGTTCAAAAGTTGGCTTTCCCAAAAAAATGCCAAAAGAATTTTTAGCAAGTACATATTGTTTCTCCTCTGATTGAACAACCAATTCTCCTTCTAGTACAAATGCGAATACAAAGATGTTGAAACCTCCTCCATCTAATAGGCAGTACTCACTATTCCCATCATATAATATTTTCCAAAACAGAAACCCATTTTCCGCTATATAGCAATTATTACGGTTCCGTACAAACTCATTAAATTCCATTTTGATTTTCAAATTTGGATACAAAAGTAATGAATTTGCTTTAAATTCAAAACTAATATGTAATTGTTTATCATTTCATTGCGATATAATTGTTTCCGAATATTCAAATGCTATTTACAGATTAGAAAATTTAAGAGAATATTATTATGATAGTTTCCAAAACGGAAAATTTAAGCTCGTATAGTTCAAGTTTTTTTCTTGTATTCGCTTTTAATTTTGCGGCGAAATGAGAAACAATTACTAAAATAAACAGTTATGAAGAGTAAAAATCAAATGAACAGCTTAATGCTGTTGGGGCTACTTGCATTGGGTTTGGTTTCCTGCAAGCAACAAAGTGCCGCACCAACATCCAGTGGCTACAAGACTTTGAACGTGACTACTACTGACCGGACAATTTATTCATCCTATTCCGCTTCTATACAAGGCAAGCAGGATGTGGATATTTATCCGCAGATATCTGGTTTAATAACAAAGGTGTGTATCACAGAAGGGGCTCCTGTAAAGAAGGGACAGACGTTGTTCGTTATAGACCAAGTACCTTACAAGGCAGCCTTGGAAACGGCACTTGCAGATGTTGAGAGTGCTGAAGCGAGTGTCGCTACTGCACAAATGACTGCTGACAGTAAGGCTGAGTTGTTCAAAGAAGGCATTATTTCCGACTTTGATCTAACATCCGCTCGCAATACCTTACGTCAGCAAAAGGCGTCATTGGCACAGGCGCGTGCCGAACTGACCAATGCCCGAAACAATCTATCATATACGGAAGTGAAAAGTCCAGTGGACGGAACAGCAGGTATGATACCATACCGCATCGGTGCATTGGTCGGACCATCGATAACCACACCACTCGTTACTGTATCTGACAACAACGAGATGTATGCCTATTTTTCCATGACGGAAAAGCAAATGCTTTACCTTACTCAAAAAAGCGGTTCGACCGATAATGCCATGAAATCCATGATTGGTCTCGGACTTGTGTTGAACGATGGTTCAACCTATACAGAAAAAGGAAAAGTTGATGCTATCAGCGGGATTATCGATTCCAAGACTGGGGCTGTGTCCATTCGTGCCGTGTTTCCGAATCCTAATCGCATATTGCGCAGCGGTGGAGCGGCCAACGTACTTATGCCTTACACGAAAAAAGCTTGTATTGTCATCCCGCAAGAAGCCACATTTGAACTTCAAGACAAGATATTCGTATATAAGATTGTGGACGGTAAAACGAAATCTGCTGCTATCAAGGTGTTTCCTATTAGCGATGGCAAAGAATACATAGTTGAATCTGGTCTAAAAACCGGAGATGTTATAATAGCCGAGGGTGCAGGATTGTTACGCGATGGTATAGAAATAAATTTAAACTAAAGGAGAACGTAATATGAAGATTAAGTTATTCATTGACCGCCCTATTTTAGCAGCGTGTATCTCAGGTGTTATACTGATGCTCGGCATCATCGGGCTTACCAACCTTCCAATGGAGCAGTATCCTGACATTGCGCCACCTACGATACAAGTGTCAGCAACTTATACTGGAGCCAGCGCGGAAACGGTGCAGAAATCGGTTATTGTACCATTGGAGGAGAGCATCAACGGTGTAGAAAACATGACCTATATGACTTCTTCGGCTACCAATACGGGTAATGCTACCATTAATGTCTATTTCAAGCAGGGCACCGACCCTGATATGGCAGCAGTAAACGTGCAGAACCGCGTGACTAAAGCACAAGGTATGCTACCTTCGGAGGTGACTAAAATTGGTGTAACGGCAGCGAAACGACAAAATAGTCAGCTGAAGGTGATGTCGCTTTACAGTAAGGACAGCACATACGATGAGACATTCCTTACCAATTATTTGAAGATTAATATTGTACCTCGCATACAGCGTATTACGGGTGTAGGCGAAGTGATGGTTATGGGTAACGATTACGCCATGCGTATCTGGCTGAAACCCGATGTAATGGCGCAGTATGGACTGATGCCTGCCGATATTATCGGCGTGCTGAACGAACAAAATATTGAAGTATCTACTGGTACGCTCGGCGAAGATTCTGACAACACGTTCCAATACACATTGAAGTATAGAGGACGTTACGAAACGAGCGACGAGTATGGTGAACTGGTGATACGCACTACGGAGAACGGCAATGTACTCCGTTTAAAAGATGTTGCGGACATCGAACTTGGTACACAGTCGTATTATTTCACCGGAGGTGTTTTGGGACATCCTGGAGCAACGTTCATGGTAACACAGACCGCAGGTTCTAATGCCAATGAAATTATTGAGGCAATAGATGACATGGCTGAAGAAATACGTTCCGAACTGCCTGAAGGTTTGGTGTTGGAAGACATGATGAGCGTGAAGGACTTTCTTGATGTATCCATTAACAGTGTTATCGAAACATTGCTTGAAGCTATCCTATTGGTCATTATCGTGGTGTATGTATTCCTCCAAAGTGTACGTTCTACCTTTATACCATTAATAGGTATCATAGTATCACTTATAGGTACTTTTGCGTTTCTCTATGCTGCAGACTTTTCCATTAACCTATTGACTCTGTTCGCATTGGTATTGGTCATCGGTACGGTAGTGGATGACTCTATCGTGGTAGTGGAAGCCGTGCAAGCGAAGTTCGATGAAGGTTACAAATCCCCTTATAAGGCAACTGTAGATGCTATGAGCGGTATCACATCAGCCATTTTCACTACAACTTTGGTATTCATGGCGGTATTTATTCCTGTGAGTTTTATGGGTGGAACGACTGGTACTTTCTACACACAGTTTGGATTAACTATGGCTGTTGCTGTGGGCATATCGGCTTTGAACGCTTTGACACTCAGCCCAGCACTTTGTGCACTAATTATGACACCACACATAACTACAGAAGATGGCAGAAAACTTTCGTTCTCATCACGTTTCCATATAGCTTTCGATACTGCATTTAATCGAATGCTCTTGAAATACAAAACTGCTGTGAAGTTTTTCTTCCGCCGCAAATGGATAGTTGGAGCAACTCTTGTTGTCGCCTCCATATTACTCGTAGTCCTGATAAAGACTACTAAGACGGGACTTATCCCTGACGAGGACACAGGTACTATTTTCGTCTCCGTGACCGCTGCACCGGGCAGCACGCTTAACGAAACCAAGCAGATAATGGCGCAGGTGGAGAAACGTATCATGGAGATTCCACAGATAGACTTGTTTGCCTCCGTGGGTGGCTACAACTTTATGGGCGGTGGACAGAGCAGTACTGCAGGAACATTTATCATCCGTCTAAAGCACTGGGATGAACGTAAGGGAAAGGAGAATGGTAAGAATGCCGTAATCGGTCAGGTGTTCGCACGTACTGCAGACATTAAGAATGCGAAAGTATTTGCCTTTGCACCACCTATGATTATGGGTTACGGTACAAGCAATGGTCTTGAAATTTATGTGCAGGATCGCAAGGGTGGAAACATAGAGACGCTCTTTTCGCACACGCAGAAGTTTATCGCCGCACTGAATGAACGACCAGAAATACAGAGTGCTCTAACTACCTTTGATACACGCTTCCCACAGTATCTCGTTGAAGTGGATGCTGCAAGATGCAAGCGTGCCGGTGTGTCACCTTCGGATGTATTGAATGTACTTTCTTGTTATGTCGGTGGAAATTATGCCTCAAATATCAATCGCTTCTCAAAGATTTATCGTGTGATGGTTCAGGCGAAGGCCGAATACCGTTTGGACAAGGAATCACTGAACAATATGTTCGTGCGTACTTCTAGTGGTGATATGGCTCCCGTATGGCAGTTTATTACGCTTACTAAGACTTACGGTCCGGAAATATTGAGTCGCTTTAACTTATTCAGCACCATTTCTGTGAATGCATCAATCAATGCTGGTTACAGCTCCGGTGATGCTATCAAGGCAGTTGAAGAGGTAGCTAAGCAGACGCTTCCTTCAGGTTACGGTTACGAATTTGGCGGCATTACACGTGAAGAATCATCATCAGGTTCCTCTATCGTGGTCATTTTTGTCGTCTGTATTGTTTTCGTTTATATTATCCTATGTGCGCTTTACGAGAGTCTATTTGTACCACTGGCTGTGATGCTTTCCATTCCATTCGGATTGTTAGGCAGTTTTCTATTCGCTAAAATGTTTGGTGTGGAGAACAATGTGTACATGCAGACAGGACTTATCATGCTCATCGGACTTTTGGGTAAGACTGCCATTTTGCTTACGGAATACGCCTCTGAACGTCGTCGTCAGGGTATGTCCATAGCACAAGCTGCACTCTCGGCAGCTGGAGCGCGTCTGCGTCCTATCCTGATGACTGCCCTTACTATGATTATTGGTCTTTTTCCTCTTGTGGCAGCTACGGGTGCGGGTGCCAATGGTGAAATTTCGCTTGGTGTTGGTACTGTAGGCGGTATGATTGTGGGAACTGTTTCTTTACTGTTCGCTGTGCCGGTTCTATTCATCGTGTTTCAGAGCATTGAAGAGCGGTTGATGCCGAAACGACAGAAGGAGTGATAATCCTCATATCCCAATTATATTAAAGCATGATATTAGTAATCACAAAGTAGAATCTCATGAAAATAAGAGTATAACATAGCTGAAATAGGAGTATAACATAGAAAACGAAAATAAAAATGAGAAATAAAAATATATTTGAATGTTGTTGTATCATAACCCTCATTCTTCCGTTGTTGAGCGGTTGTGGCATCTACACAAACTATCAACGCTGTCAAAACCTGACGGTGGATAGTCTTTACCGGGATATACCCGTGAATAGGCGTGATACCTCGTTAATCGCAGATTTATCATGGCGTAAGTTGTTCACCGACCCCTATCTCGTGCAATGGATAGAGACTGGTCTGAAACAAAATACAGACTTGCAGACGGCACGCCTGCGTACAGAGGAAGCACGAGCTAGGCTTACAACTTCCAAACTCGCATTCTTGCCCTCTTTATCACTTACACCACAAGGCTCGTTGAACAGTTATAATGGGGAGAAAGCTACAAAGACCTACACTCTTGGAGCATCAGCGGAATGGGAAGTGGACGCTTTCGGTAGTCTGAGGAATGCCAAGAAAGGTAGCCGGGCAGCATACGAGGCAAGCCTTGCATACGAACAAGCAGTACAGACGCAACTTGTGGCGACTATTGCCGATACCTATTATTCAATGGTAACGATGGATAAGAAACTTGCGATAACACGTGAAACAGCGGAAAAGTGGCGTGATAATCTCCGGGTAATGAAGGCACTGAAGCGTGCTGGAGAAGAGACAGAAGCTGCAGTGGCACAATCGCAGGCAAGCCTTTTGGAAGCTGAATCATCCGTACTTGCCTTGGAGAAGCAGATACATGAATTGGAAAACTCTTTTTCAACATTGCTTGGCATGGTGCCGCAGGAGATTGAACGGAGCGATTTGTTCGATCTTGATTTCCCGTCCGAGTTGTCTATCGGTGTTCCTGCGGAACTGCTTGGTAAGCGTCCCGACGTGAGGCAGGCAGAATGGCAACTAGCAGAAGCATTCTATGCTACCAATACTGCGCGCTCAGCATTCTACCCTAAAATAACACTCAGCGGTTCGGCAGGCTGGACTAATAATGGAGGTATGGTCATCGCTAACCCAGGAAAATGGCTCATCGATGCCGTTGGCTCCTTGACGCAACCATTGTTCAACCGTGGTACTAATATAGCCAATTTGAAAATAGCCAAAGCACAGCAGGAAGAGGCAACACTTGCATTCATCCAAAAACTGCTTGATGCGGGAGCTGAGGTGAACAATGCTCTTACACAGTTGCAAACCGCACGTCGGACAATGAAACTTGACCGCCAACGCACGATCTCCTTGAAATCAGCAGTCAACAGTACTCAAAAATTGATGCGTTACGGCACTACGAACTATCTTGAAGTACTTACAGCCCAGCAGACGCTTCTACAAGCTCAACTTTCAGAGGTCACGGATAAATATGATGAGATACAAGGGGTTATCAATCTCTACCATGCTCTTGGTGGGGGAGTGAAATAATTATATACGGCTTTCTGCGGTAAAATGGTATGGCAATTTTTACTCTTCATACTAGCTCCAGTGTAGCTGCAGAAAGCCGTTTTTAATTACTGTTCCAAGAGGAAATGCAGAATTGTGTTTTGCATCTTATGTTTGTTATTGGAAGACAAGATTGAAACTATCTGTAAATGGACAAGTACGCTATAAAACGAAATCTTGCTTGGCATTATAAATTTGAATAAATAATGTATTGTATCAAAATAATCTTGGTGTATATATTAATAACTTTATTGTAGGAATATTCATGTTGCTCGGAATCAATAATTATACGGACTCAAGACATTTTAAACTGAGAGTTGGTCAATAGGTGTTTCCCCTCACTAGGCGCATCGAGCTTATGTCTGAACAAAAGAACTTTTATGTGAGACGGTATAAAAATGGGAAACGAAGATGTGTAGTCACATTTTACCCACCAGTCATAACGATTAATTCTTTTAATAAACGAGAAGGTATAAACTGACCTGTAAAAGATGAAGTAGAGATGACTGCATGCGAGAACTATTTTTTTCAGATTGATGTCTTCAACATTGAAAAATATAACAACATACTGATGTTAATAAATTTAAAGTTTATATTTTTTCTTGATTAATCAATATTTTAGTTTTGTTTATATATTGATTAATCAATATTTTCATTATATTTGTCGTATCATTAATTTAGGCAAAGGTTTATGACATTAATAACAAACGAGGTTAAAAGAATCTTGGTCTGAGTTATTGCAGGAAATACGGGTTGTTTTATTAGCTCACTGTAGTTAAACGACGGATACTGTACAATATTTTCAGAGTTGATTATGCCATTATAGTATTACCGCATTGTTTTCAATATGAAAATATTCTCGTTGCACTTTGACAGTGGAGTTAGCGAATATAACGAATAGACTGTTACAGTTTATCAGCAAAAAAAAGAAAAATTATCACTTTGTATCATTCAGTTATGGAAGAGATTACCGTCAATTCATTAGGTTTCCTATTAGACAGGGCATTGTGGACATTGTCTTCAACATTGAACGCAACGTTAAAAGAAAAGGGCATTGACTTGCCTCATTCACAATATATCATTATGCGTTTCCTAGACGAAAAAGAAGGAATAAGTCAAAACAAACTCGCTATATTGCTTCACAAAGACGCTGCTGCCATTAAACGTAGCATAGATAATCTAGAAAAAAAAGGATTACTCATTAGAAAAGCACTTTCTGAACGAAAAAACGGTATTTATCTTACAGATAAAGGGAAAGCATTGATACCGAAAGTCAAAACCATAGCAGACGAGATACTTGGAGGGACTTTCGGACAGACGGAAGAAATGCGCCACACCTGCATCCTTTTTTTGGAAAGTATTTATAAGTATTATGCGGAGAAAGGTATTTTACAACAATCTGACATATAAATTGAAATCTGCAATATATATGCTATGCTTACTTATGGGCGTTACTTTAGTTTTATTGGTATTGATTGCCATAGAAGTTATATCGTTTGTAGTAGGGCGTATTCGTAAATATAAAAGTAAACGCATTGGCAGAAGTCATTCATTTTTTTGACATTATTAAGCCAGTGTACATAACATTCATTCCTTGAATGATGTAAAGAGGAGCTATAGTGGTTGTTTCGCAACTATGTGACTTATTAACAATTATAAATGATTATGCGAAAATACTTATGGATTGTTTCCCTGATTACTGGGAAGTTTAGCGCACTTACAATCCTACTATAATTAATAACTAAATAGAACCCCATTGCAAAAGTTGAATATGCGCTAATTTAATTTTCTAATGGGTAAGATAAAATTATGAATATACGTGGTATTACGGATCCTCGCCATATTGCCATTATTATAGATGGCAACGGGAGATGGGCAAAAAAAAATGGGAAAGACAGGAATTACGGACACCTTATAGGAAGCCGTGTGGTGTTTGACACGCTTAAGACGATAACGGAACTTGGAGTGGAATTCTTTACAGTATATGCGTTATCATTGGAAAATTGGAAACGTCCTGTTGAGGAAACAAGTTATTTGTTAGACCTATTCATGCACTCCATGGATGAAGAAACCATAATGAATTGCAATGTACGTTTTAGATTGTTGGGTAGGTTGGATACTTTACCGCAAGAAGTAAGCGATTACTTACTAGGGCTTGAAGAAAGGACAAAAGCTAATACGGGTACCGTATTCACTTTATGCATTAGCTATTCTGGTCGTTGGGAAATCATGGAAGCCTTGCGGCAAGCATTGGAAATAGGCAAAACAGCGGAACCGGTTTCTGAGCAGGCAATAGCACGCCTGATGCCTTCTTCCTATCTTCCGAACCCAGACCTAATTATACGCACAGGAGGAGAGTCAAGACTAAGCAACTTCATGTTGTGGCAATCTGCTTATGCAGAATTATATTTCACCGATGTGCTGTGGCCAGATTTCAAACGTGAGGACTTATTATATGCTATCGGGTACTATCAAGCCAGAGAAAGGAGATTTGGAAATATAACAACTTAATAAAATATGATATACGATTAAATGTAAAAAATGAAGGCACTGAAAAGGTACTGTATCTTCCGTGAGTATACCTTTTGGTTGGAGAAAATATCGGAATGATTGCTCTGTTGATTGGTGTGTCACTATTGTAAGAGCGTGAAATGCACATACACATACTGAAACTAAAAGCTATAGATGACAATCCGACTATTCCAAAAACGAACGGATGTGTAGTCACGAGCTTGTTATACGTCTTGTTTACCCCTTGGATTTTTATTGCATTGAAATGGTTCTCATGCTGTGTATGCGTGATGAGATCTAGACCATTTCTAATGGATGCTTGCATTAACAGGAGCGTATATGTCCGAGTAATTAGCAGACTATGCTGTCAATGCAAATGCTTATTGAAACAATACCTTTCTAATCATCTTTTGAGGACTCATTTAGGTGACTTGCCTGCTGCTCTTCATTATAATAAGTCTATAAGTCATGGAAGAAAATAAGAAAAACATAATGAAAAGCCGACTAATGACAAAGGATTTCTGTTGTCTTTGTGTAGCGAATTTTCTAATGTTCTTTTCCTTTTATGCCTTGATGCCGTTACTGCCGTTTTACTTGGAAGATATTTTTGCCGTGAATCATTCTGTGACGGGTATTGTGTTGGCATCCTATTCCGTTTCATGTATCCTGATGCGTCCGATATCGGGTTACATGCTTGATGTATTCCGGCAACGCCCTTTGTTTCTATTGGGTTATTGCGTGTTTACAATCTTGTTTTGTGGTTATGCCTTTTCTGCAGTTTTGGGGACTTTTATAGTTTTTCGTGTTGCCCACGGTGCCGCATTTGGGTTGACCAGTGTGTCGGGAAATACGATAGCCAGTGAAATAGTGCCGCAAAGGAGAATGGGAGAAGGATTGGGTTATTATGGTCTGTCCAATACGCTTGCTATGTGTGTAGGCCCCATGTCAGGACTTGCCCTACTAGGACGTATTTCCTATGATATATTGTTCATATTGCTGTTTGCGCTCTGTCTTGTGGGGTTCCTTGTAGCCTGTATGGTGACTGTGCAAGGCAGAAAGCCAGTTGGACATCCGAAATTTTCTTTCAAAAGTTTATTTCTTACCGAAGGTCTGTGGGAGGCAACATCGTTATTATTTGCTTCCGCTCCCTACGGTATGACTACTGCTTATATCGCTCTGTACGCGGAAGAGATTTCCATACCCTTCAATATCGGAACTTATTATACGGTTATGGCCTTAGGATTGGGTATTTCAAGGTTACTTTCAGGGAAACGGATTGACAAAGGCATGACCAATACGCTTATAATTGTTGGATTGCTGCTGGTTGTCGCAAGTTATGTAGCACTTTCTTTCATAAGGAGACTGGCTACTGGAAATACACCGTTTGTCGCCTTTGTCTGTGTTGCAATCGCATTCCTGCAAGGTATCTCCTTCGGTACGCTGCATCCCGCGTTCAACACTCTGCTCGTAAAAATGGCACCAGCAGAAAGACGTGGTTCTGCAACGTCCACTTATCAAACCGGATGGGATTTGGGCATTGGTATAGGTATAGTGGTCGGAGGTTATTGGGCAGATTACTTTGGGGGCTTCCATGCCTCTTATTTTGGGGGAGCCTGCCTTGCTCTTTTGGGGTGTATAATCTTCGTGATAAAGATGAAATGGAAACAGAATCCTAATATAAAATTACAATAATTTCAAACTTATGCATATAAACAAGGAACAAATTGGAGAAAATGCCGGTATAGTCTGGCAGTTGCTACACAATAACAAGTACTCGTGGGAAGATCTAATGATGGCTACAGAATTGTCACCTTTAGAATTAGCATCTGCCATAGGCTGGCTGGCGAGGGAGAATAAGATCCGTTTCTCTCTGGAACAGGATATTATGTATTTCGAGGTATATCATGAGTGTTATTATTGATTGAATGGCAATCATGATGCAACAGAAATTACGGATGAGAATCCTTTTCGGATACATTATTTTAGTGACGGTCATAGGAAGTATGGCCGTCATTTTGATCCATGAGCATAAAAGGATGCAGGAAACAAAATTGGAAAGTACAGAAATACGCAAAATACGACAGAAAATAAATACTGCCCATATGCATATTACAGGCCTTGTCATGTTGGGCGAAAGCGTTATCAGTTGGGAAGAGACAGACTATCTGTACTACCATGTTCAAAGAATGCAAACGGATAGTCTGTTACAATCATTGAAGTCTTTTTGTAAGGATTTTATTCATTCAGAACAAATAGATACCTTGCGTATTATATTACAAAATAAAGAAGAACATCTACGGCATGCTATGTTAATGTTTGAACAGCAGAAAAAAAACGATAGTCTTCTAGTAAATCATCTGCCAGAAGTTGCAGAACGTGCAACTCGTATTCGTACCATACAAAAAAAGAAAAAAGGTATTGTTGGACTTTTGGGCGGCAAAAAAAATGTGCAGGTACTTCCGTCAGCCAAAGAACTGCATGAGTTTAGTGACAGCATCATTACTCTGCAACGGCAACAAGCGGACGAGATAGAAACTTACGCTGACAGCTTGCGTATACGCAACCTAACATTGAATGCCCAACTAAATCACTTTGTCAGCAACCTTGATAGGCAGATATATCTTTCGTTTTGCAAGAGGGAGCATAAGATAGAGAATATCCGGAATGAATCATTTAGACTGTTAGCTATAACTCTGTCGGTTGCAATAATCTTGTTATTACTATCCTATTTTACAATACACCGTGAAATAAAGCGCAATATCCGAGCAAAAACAAAAAAAGAGGAATTAATCGAGAAGTTGCAGGAAACTATCAGACAGAATGAGGAGCTGACGAGAGAAAAACAAAACATTATGCAAACCATTACCCATGAGTTACGTTCCCCGCTGTCTGTTATATGCGGCTATGCGGAAATGATAACGACAGATGAAGAGAGTTCTCTTCGTATTCGTCATGCGGAAACTATTGGTGATGCTTCAGGACGTATGGCAGGAATGATAGACATGCTACTGAACTATTTCCGGCTAGACAGTGGAAAGGAAACCGTCCGTCTTCTGCCGTTCCGATTGAAAAACATAGCGGACACATTGGAAACCGAATTTATGCCACAGATGGAAAAGAAACGGTTGATATTTGAAACAATCAATAAAGCGGATGAGGTGGTTATTGGCGATCGGAACTTGATTCTCCGTATCGGTAGTAACCTGCTATCCAATGCGTTGAAATTTACACAGAAAGGTTCTGTCAAACTGACTTCTACGTATTCGAATGGTAATTTCATATTGTCAGTGGATGATACTGGCACGGGAATATGCAAGGAAAAACTTGAGCAGATTTTCAAGCCATTCGAGCGTCTCAGTAATGCAGCTACACAGGACGGTTTTGGGCTGGGACTTACCATTATAAAGAATCTTGTTGAATTGATGGATGGTAACATTACAGTGGAAAGTGTACCAGAAAAGGGTAGTCGGTTTACTGTCACCCTGCCATTAAAAATGGCAGACGAAATAGAAAAACAGCCATCTTCCTATGTTGCAATGCACAATATATCTGGTTGTTCTGTCCTTTCAATAGACAACGACCGGATGATGCTCGATATGCTGCATGACATGCTTGAGCAAAGTGGAATACATAGTGAAATCTGTGCAGACATAAGCCAACTTATAGAAAAATTACGCAGTAACTGCTATGACCTGCTGACTACCGACCTGAAAATGCCAAACATCAGTGGTTATGATATACTGGAACTGCTCCGCTCGTCTGATATTGGCAATTCACGTACTATTCCAGTATTAGCTATAACTGGTTCAGGAAGTATCACGGAAAGAGAACTGGAGCAGACCGGATTTTCCGCTGTTCTATTCAAGCCGTTCTCTTTAGACGAACTATTAGTAGCAATCGAACAGAGTATCAGTGGGAAGAGAACACTACACATTGACCTGACACCACTGTTTACCTACGGAAATAAACGGCACAAGTTAGAATGCTTGATAACTGAAACAGAAAAGGAAATGATAGGTATAAGTAAAGCTGTGAACGATGCAGATAAGGATAAAATAGACGGATGGATACACCATATCCGCAGTTCGTGGATACTGATACATGCCGAACAGCCGCTGCAGGAGTTGTATGACGTACTCCACGGGAATGGGACGGCAGAAGAAATCAGGGAGTATGCTGGAAAGGTAATCAGTCAGGGCGAAACAATCATCCGGCTCGCCCGAAAGGAAATGGAGAGAACGGTATGGGAAGAATAATAGT
>ERZ780190.1954-NODE-1954-length-16845-cov-2.516438_pt1 | contig 16845 bp, 14 predicted proteins | sample MGYA00510980_ERZ780190 | MGnify/ENA primary metagenome ERZ780190 (study PRJEB29588, sample SAMEA1972188) | human gut metagenome | biome: human gut; feature: human-associated habitat; material: faeces | place: Denmark | collected 2008/2010 ... | reverse complement strand
ATCAGTCTCCCCCTGTATAATCCACATCCGTCATTGATGAGACTATTATTTGCCGCAGCAAACATATTGACTTCCAGATCCTTCAGTTCCAACCCCAGAAGCCGCATTCCTCTTTCGTATGCCTCATCAAAATAAATGCATTCTCCTTCCGGAATAGCTTCTCTTCTTGCCCTGACTCTTTCCTGTTCCTTCTCGTAGGCCTGGTGATTTGCCGCTCCAATCTCCGCTATATCATCCATCTTCTTTGTCCGCAGTTGTACTTCCATGTAACTTCTCGAACAGTTATCATAAAACGTGATGTGGAGTGATTGATAGCTGCCTCCGCTTCCATTGGAAATATAATCCCGATAATAAGGTTTCACCGCCTCATCCATAAAAGGAGATGTACTTTCAAGCACCCCTTTTGCAGGTTCTGCCGTAAATCCTCTTTCCTCCAGAAATCCCGGAAGAACATTCGCGATCCTGTATAAATACTTGATTTCCTCTTCTTCTCGCAGTTTGTCATCCTTGATATGGCATTTTGGAAGAGAAATTACCAGACGGTATGCGATAATATCCCGAAAGCAGCTCAGTTTTTCCCTTAGGTCAGGCACCGGCGGATAGGTATGATGTTTTTCATAATAATCATAAATATATTCTACAATATACCCGTTGAATTTTTCCTCTGCGCGGATCAGGGACTTGATCCTTCCTTTGAAAGTAAATGCCATAAACGGATATTCTTTCGCCATATATTTGTAAAACTCTCTCATTTTCTGCGACTGTGCAGTAAGGAAATCATTGTGTTCAAGCAGTTCCCTGAACTGGATCAGGAAATTGGAATGGATGAGATCTATTTCATTGTGATTCTTCTTTGCTTCTTTCTTCAGATCCACTGTATAATTTCTTAAAATCCGAAAAATCGTATCACCTGAATATAAATAGTCATTTAATGTGATCATACGTTCCACCCTTTCTATTTGATTTTCTTATACAGTATAGCAGAATCTGGCTGGATTGGATACCGTTTTGTTAAATAGAAGCAGGGATTGATCTGCTGCATATAATCCAGCAAGGTCAATCCCTGATTTATCATATTTCTAAAATAAAAGCTGAAGCCCCATAGCAATGATCCACATATACGCACATGTCTTCAGAATCATCAGTAATCTGACTTTTGGTTTTGTTTTACTGAATAAAGTTACCGGAAGATAGCAGCCGAAGGAAATGATGATGGCTGCAACCATTCTTGTCATATGGTAGCCATAGGTGTTTCCGGACATAGCATACAGGATGATGATCCCGATACCGGTCACTGCAAAGACAGCGTTTCGGATGACAGATAACTTCAGATTCCCCTCATCGGAACACCAGTTGTTCTGAGGGAACAGGCAGATCACGATCCGGACAATGGCAGATATCCAAACGACAGCTTCAATGCTTACCGGGGCGGCAAGTTCCGGGAAGGTAAGTTTCCAGATGTACATTAAGATAATATAAAAGACAGTCATGGTAATCGATGAGACCTGCAGTCCGATTCCCAGCTGTCTTTTTATTTTGTCATTGCTTCCGCGTACAGCTCTCAGGATTCGCGGCACCAGATGAAACGCATCGCCTCCGCAAAGAGTCAGAGTCAGGATTCCGTAAAGGATAAATAAGGGATTCCCCTGTGAGAAGAAGAAAAACAAGAGGGCTGCAATCAGATCAAAAATCAGATATGCCGCATCAAAAATTGCTTCCATCACATCCGGAATCTGTGGTTTGTAGTTGTTCTGCTTCATGATTCATTCTCCTTATCATTTTTTAACTGTTCTTCTGCGTTATTACAGATTTTGTCAAATACCCGGATGCACAGACGGGTTTCTTCTTCGGTCAGACCTCTTAACACATTTTGTGCAAACTGTTTTTGTGCGTTTAGGCCTGCTTCTATTATTATCTCAGCCTGATCCAACAAAGCAATTTCAATATGTTTTTTATTGTCTTTGCTTTGGATACGCTCCACCAGCCCTTTACTTTCCAGGTTTTTCAGCGAAGTGGACACGTGGGATTTGGTTGATTTGCGGATCTTTACGATTTCTGCCGCGGTATTGTACTGCGGATTATTATGCAGGAACATGAGGATGTCATATTCCATCTGCGTCAATCCGTAACGGTCACATACTTCACCGGAAAGCAATTCATAATAAGTAGTAATTGTTTTATGCTTATCCCAGAAATACATAGCTTCCTCCTTTATCGTTCTTTTTAGAACGATTATAGGGCGAAACTATTGACTTGTCAATGACTATAATCTTATCTTCTGTTCAATTGATACGCCGGGCGGGTTAATTCACAGTGTAAATACAATTTTTATTCATCTATGCTACCATTATTTTCTAATATAAAATATAGGGGTCGATCACTCACCCCCTGCTTTTTCCGGTTCCCTCTTCATGGTTGAGACTCACCAGCTTTTACTGCAGATTTTATCTCTTATAAAGAAATATACACAAGACACTTTGAAATGGCAGCTGTTTCAAATATTTTTTATGGCGCTTAATACCTTCAGTCTTTCACTTATCCTCTGCTCTCTTTTACGAATTATTTTTCTCCTGCATTTTTTTCACCATGGACATTACATCCGGTTGTGTAGGCATAAACTTCACACCACATTTTTACATTCCTAATACCCTTCTTGCCTTCCTTTCAATCACTTTGGCTGTATGTTCACTTGTCAGCATCAAATGTTTTCCAGCAATCGTGTACTCTCGTTCTATGTAATCTTCTGTAATTGGGAACCAACATAAACAAATCTGCTGGCTTTTAAATTTTATCTGCCGATACATTCCTCTCAAGCAATGGGCTTTTGATGATTCTCATTCTCCCAAATATCAGAAATTCACGATTGATAAACTTCCTTTGTTCACGTATTACCAGCAAGGTTGGACTTACAAAGACCTTATCCTTTACTACGAAAAACGCTATGGCAAGAGGAGAAGTAAAACGGAACCTGTTTGTTTTTGTAGAATTAAGAAACGATAGAAAGTGTTTTTAGAAAACTGTTACTTAAAAGGGCCTGTCCGTTACTATATATACATACTTCTTCCGACAAAATGTTGCTGCGATTGCAGCGAAACAAGGAAACAGGTGAGACACCTGTTCTTTCATTCCGTTGCATTTGGAAAGAAATTTGCCGACATGATATTTGAAAAAAAGTCTCTGAACGCAGTCAATTAAGTCATTCTCATCGAAATGGTTTTGTGATATACTGAATATGCATAAATCTTCCGTAATTTGTTGATTTTTTGTCAATTCCATTATACCAACTGGAACCGATTTATGCTTTTTCTATTGGCTGAAATATTGAATTTTCAAGGTTCAACACAACATATCGGTGTGAAAAGTTTTAGTTAGTAGAAAAATAAAAATCAAAAAATTACAATAGGTTGTCGGATCGATTTCGGAAATTTGATTTTTGTATTTCTTGTATTGTATATCAATCGATAAACCAAAATATGAATCCCACTCCTTCCAATTTCACTCATAATTTCCAAAAATCCGCCAATACTAACACCAGAACTTTAATTTCATCTAAAACCAGGTTTAGCACATCATATTTATACGGATAAGGAGAAAGTCTATGAAAGCAACAGGTATTGTACGAAGAATCGATGATCTCGGGCGGGTGGTGATTCCGAAGGAGATACGGCGGACGTTGAAGATACGGGAATCGGAGCCTCTGGAGATTTTTACGGATCGGAACGGGGAGATTATTCTGAAGAAATATTCGCCGATCGGGGAGTTTTCGAGCGGGGCGCAGCAGCTGGCTGATGCGGCGGCGAAGACGTGCGGAAAGTTGTTTTGTATCTGTGATCAGGAGCAGGTGGTGGCCGCGGCCGGGCCGGAGAATAAGAAATATCAGGGCAAATCTCTCAGTAAAGCGATGGAGCAGCGACTCTTTGACCGGGATTTTATCCCGGAAAATAACGCTTATTATCCGGTGACAGACGATGATGCGCACACGGAACAGGCGCTGGTTCCTGTGACACGGGACGGGGATCCGGTCGGGGCCGTGTGTTTTCTCGGCATGAAGCGCACGGATCCGATTTCCGAAGCGGATGCAAAGGTAGCAGAAATGATCGCCCGATATCTGACCTTCACTATGAACAATTGATGATATACAATGCAACAACAAGGCGGAACACCAGCATCTTTTGCCGGCGTTCCGCCTCATTTTATTTCTGCTCATAACTGTTCAGTACCCTCACAGTTACGAGTCAAAATGCATTTCTAATCACCTTCGGTGATGGCATTTTGACAAAAACCATGCCAAAACACCTCGCGGAATGCTACCTACTGAATAGTCACTTCTGCTCATAATATTCTTCCAGTGTCAGCCCTGTAAGTGTCAGATACAACGCCAGCGACCGGGTTACATACCGGATATGCCAGGGCTCCCATCCATACCCGGTTATATGCTCTTTCCCTTTCGGATAGCGCAGGATGAAGCCATATAAGGGTGCACACCGTTTCAGCCACCGGCCTTCCCGGGTTTCGCCGAAACGCTCATCCAGTTGATAGTCAACCGCCTGGCAGGAAACATCCAGCGCCAGGCCCGTCTGATGCTCACTGGCTCCCGGCGGTGCTATCCAATGTACAGGATCTCCGTTTTCTTTCGGCTGTTCCCGCAGTTTCTTCTGATAGAGTTCTTCCTGTCTTTCGTAGCTTCGGTAGCCGGATACTCCGCACAGATAGATTCCTTCCTCTTTTCCTCTCACAAAAAGCGCCTCCACTCCCTTCGCCGCACTGACTGCAAGTAATCTTTTCCTGTCCCCGACAGGTGCATCAAAGATGATTTCCGGCTCAACTAAGGTCTGTGGTATCGCTTTTCGCGGTAAGCGGTGTGTACGGTTTACCAGAATCGTGGCATCCATCTTTTCCCCTCCTTTGTTTCGTTGCTATGAAACTATCTGCATTCTATGCAGCCGGAAGCCGGATTATGAACTGGAAAGCAATCTCCTGTAAACGAAAAAGAGAGCGCAGACACGTTTCCCGTATCCTGCACTCTCTGTTCTTATTTTTCTCTAGTTCACCTGATACACATCTGCATATTTCATACCAAAGCTCAATGCCTGGCTGTGGCTTCCCATGAAGATATCCACATGTCCGTATGCGGTTCCTCTGTCTTCTACGGTATAGATCTGACCGTTGATGGAAAGTTTGGTTCCGAATGGAACTCCCGCCATCGCGATGGTACGTCCCGGTGTCGGAGTGGTTCCGCTGGCTGTACCGCCGCCGGACCATTTTCCGCAACAGATGGAACAGCTGCAATATGCTGTCAGTTTGAATCTTCCCAGGTATTTGCCCTGTGAAGTATCGATGGTATCGTCGGAGCTGTCTGTTGTAGTTGTTGAAGTTGTTGTATTCGCAGCAGTATTACTTGTCGTTGTAGTCGTTGTTGTACTGCTGTTTGATTTTTTCTGTGTCGCTGACGCTGCCTGCTGCGCTGCTTTCTGCTGTGCTGCCTTTTGTGCTGCTGCATCTTCTGCCGCTTTTTTCTCTGCCGCTTCTTTTGCTGCCGCTTCCTGTGCTGCTTTCTCAGCTGCTGCCTGTGCCGCCTGCTGTGCTGCTAATCTGGCTGCTGCTTCTTCCTCTTTTGCCTGACGAAGAAGGTCGTTGATCGCATCTTCCTGACTGCTGATCTTGGTCAACAGATCATTCTCTGCTGTCTGCTGACTCTGAATATCTTCCTGATATTCACGGATCTGCTGGTAAGTTGCCTCCACCAGTTCTTCTACTGCTGCCTGCTTGTCCGCGCTCTCCTGCTGAAGAGCCACAATCTCTTCTTTTTCCTGTGCCACCTGTTCCTCTTTGGTCTGGATGGCTTCTTTTGTTTCTCTGTATGTATCCAGCATGTCTCTGTCATACTTTGACATCTGGGAAATGTTCTCAGCCTGGTTTAAGAAATCAGAAATACTTCCTGATTCGAACAGCAGGTTCATATAATTGCTGGCTGAGTTTTCGTACATATAGCGGATGCGGAGTTTCATCGCTTCATACTGCTGCGCTTCATCCGCTTTCGCATCTTCAAGGTCACTTTGCAGCTGTGTCAGTTCTTCCTGCTTCGCATCGTAATCGTTCTGCAGTTTTTCCAGACTGCTGCGAAGATCGTCCAACTGAGTGTTCAGATCTGCAAGATATGTTTCGGATTCACCTTTTTTTGATTCCAGTTCCTGAATCTTTTCCTGGGTCTGCTGCAGGGAAGACTGATTCTCCTGCTGCTGTGCCTTCGCATCGGAGATCTTCTCCTGCGTGGTAGCAGCTCCACCCTGTACCGCACTTCCCACGATAAGACATGCGGAAAGTACCAGGCTTATGATTCTTTTTCTTCTCATATTAATTCCTCTCACTTTCTCAGGCAAGAGTCATTATAGCATGATTTTGTAGCATTGTGAAGTAGTTTTTTAACATCTCGTAATATTTGCGTAATAATTAGTGGAATTTTGGCGAATTTCTGCATTAAAGCGCGGATTATGTCAACTTTTTAGCCGCCAGCCGCTCCAGTATTTATTCTTCAGCACTCCGTTCACAAGTTTTCCCCACCCGAGTGCATACTGATCCACACAGACCAGGATCCAGCCTTTCTCTCTGGTCGCCTCCCCCGGTTCCAAAAGCAGGGTTTCTCCACGCAGATACCGTCCGATCCGTTCATCCTCCGGCGAAAGGGATACGCTTCCCGCATAGTCGGAAGCCTTCAGCGTCATCGCCAGCTGCTGGGATGGTTCAAAACGATTTTTCTTCAGATCTCCCAGATACAGTCCGTTTCGTAAGAAATGGATCCCGTTCAACTTTGCCGGAAGTTCCGGTACCAGATAGACTTTCTCGCCCTTGATCTGTACCCGCTCCCAGTCCGGCTTCCACTGACAGTCCCTGAAGAATTCTTCCAGAACTGCTTTATTTTTCTTATCCATCCGCGTCGGCGGTTCCAGTCTGATCCTTGTCTCGGGCGCATCCTCGGACTTTTTCAGCAGAGCCAGAAAATGCCCCTCTCCTTTCATCTTATGCGGCCAGATCCGCACACAGCGGCGCAGTTCCTCTCTTCCATCACCCCACGCAGGGTTACCCTCAGAGAATCCTTCATATCCTTCGATGGGAATCAGTTCCATCTCCGGACACTGCTCCAGGATCCAGGAGATACTTCCCTCGTTTTCTACCGGAGCAAAGGTACAGGTGGAATACAGCAGTTTTCCACCCGGGCGCAGCATCCGCACTCCATTTTTCAGAATATCTTTCTGCAGTTTTGCAAAGTACTCCGGGCGTTCTTCCTCCCAGGTTTTGATCACCGCCGGATCTTTGCGGAACATCCCCTCCCCGGAGCACGGTGCATCGATCAGCACTTTATCAAAAAATCCTTCAAATCGCTCTGCCAGGTTCTGTGGTACTTCGTTGGTCACAAAGGCGTTGGATATGCCAAATACTTCCAGATTCTTTAACAGTGCTTTGGCCCTGGAATTACTGATATCATTTGCCACCAGTACACCTTTTCCCTGAAGCGCGGCGCCGAGAGCCGTTGCCTTTCCTCCCGGTGCCGCACACAGATCCAGAACTCTCTCCCCCGGTTCCACCGGAAACCTCGCCGCCGGAGTCATGGCGCTTGGCTCCTGCAGATAATAAAGACCGGCACTGTAATATGGATGTCTGGCCGGCTGATCTTCTTCTTTATAAAAACACCCGGTCTTTGTCCACGGAATCGGATCCAGAGAAAAACCGGAGCCTTCCGCCAGTTCCTCTTCCGTGATCTTCATCGGATTGATCCGGAGTCCGTACTGTCTGGGGTTATCATAACTTTCGATATACGATTCGTATTCATCCCCCAGCATCTCTTGCATTCTCTTTTCAAAGCTTTCCGGCAGTTCCACTCTCATCACACACCTGTCTCCTCTTTTTCTTTCTCTTCCGCCATTCGCCCACGGACATTTTTCTACGTTCCACTATAGCAAGACTCTGGCATTTTGTAAAGAAAAAGCGGTGGCCCCCCAGCCACCGCTTTTATCTCGTTTTTGCGTCACCCCATATATATGACAATCCGGTTACGCATTATCTGCAACGGCATCTTCTGCCATTACTTCCTCGTATTTCTCCAAAATCAGACTTTGGATCTTTTCTCTTGTGTTGGAATTGATCGGATGTGCAATATCGCGATACTCTCCATCGGAAGCCTTACGGCTTGGCATAGCGATAAACAGTCCTTTCTCTCCCTCGATTACTTTAATATCATGTACAACAAATTCATCATCAATTGTTATGGAAACAACTGCTTTCATCTTACCTTCTTTTGTCACTTTGCGCACTCTTACGTCTGTAATCTCCATAGCACATGCCCCTTTCATATGTCGTTCTCCTTCCGAACAGTTATAGCCGCTGATTAGTTATTTCTCCGCGAACCACCAGACAGCTGCTCTGTTATTACAGCGCATAGCGCTCGTTCTTTTCCACGACAACTTTTATTTCGCCTTCTCCGCAATAGTAAGAATTGGCCCGGATGGTATCCCGGCTTTCTACGATGCAGTTTTCGATATGGGTATTATCACCCAGATATACGTCGTTCAGAATAATAGAATTCTTGATAACGCAGTTATTTCCCACATATACTTTCTTAAACAGAACAGAATTCTCCACCTGCCCGTTGATGATACAGCCGCTGGATACCAGGCTGTTTTTTACCAGACATCCCGGATTATATTTTGCCGGCGGAAGATCGTCGATCTTGGAGTTGATTCCCGGATACTGACGGAAGAAATAATCTCTCACTTCCGGTTTCAGGAAATCCATATTGGTCTTGTAGTAAGCCTCAACGGTGGAGATGTTGTTCCAGTAATCCTGGATCTTATATCCATAGATCCTCTTCAGATTCTTATAGCGGATCAGGATATCTTTTACAAAATCATGTCTTCCTTCCTGTGCGCAGCGCTCGATCATCTCGATCAGCTGGCGGCGCCGGATCACATAGATTCCTGTGGAGATCGTATGATAATCGGACAACATCGGTTTCTCTTCGAATTCTTCGATCCGGTAGTCTTCATTCATGCGAAGCACACCAAATCTGGTCACATCCTCATTGGCATCCACATCTTTGCACACAATAGTCACATCGGCACGTTTTGCGATATGGTATTCCAGAACTTTGTTATAATCCAGTTTATATACACAATCACCGGATGCGATGACCACATAGGGTTCATGGCTTCTCTTCAGAAAATCCAGGTTCTGATAAATCGCATCTGCGGTTCCCTGATACCAGAAGCTGTTATCCGGAGTGATCGTCGGTGTAAACACAAACAAACCTCCCTGCTTTCTTCCGAAATCCCACCATTTGGAAGAGCTCAGATGCTCATTCAACGATCTTGCGTTGTACTGTGTCAGGACTGCAACTTTCGCAATATGAGAATTGGTCATATTACTCAGTGCAAAGTCGATGCTCCGATAGCTTCCCGCTACCGGCATCGCTGCGATGGCACGTCTGTTGGACAGTTCTCTCATCCTGTTGTTATTACCGCCTGCCAGAATAATTCCTAATGCTCTCATATTACTCACCGTCCTTCTTTACAATTGCTCCGCCGCTTGCAAGCTCTCCGTCCGGATAATCCTCCACTGTGGTCTCACCGCTGATAGCTGTGTTCTTTCCAATCTTCACGCCTGACGGAATAACAGATTTTTCTGCGATTGTAACAAGGCCGAATCCATAGACAGCCGGTTTCAGAACATTCGGAGCTTCCTCGCCCACACCTGTGACAACATTTTCTCCGATATCCACACTCTCTGCGATAATGGACTTGTCAATCTGGCTTCCGGCGCCGATGCGTGTATGTTTCATAATAATGGAATCCCGCACCACAGCTCCCTTTTCAATCGTTACATCCGCACCGATGACGCAATTATGCACTTCACCATAAATCTCCGCGCCTTCACCGATGATGCTTCTTTCAACAACGGATTCCCCGGATATGTACTGTGGACGGATGATATCACCTTTGGTATAGATCTTCCAGAATTCCTCATATAAATTGAATTCCGGAATAATATCGATCAGCTCCATATTTGCTTCCCAGTATGAGCCAAGCGTTCCGACATCTTTCCAGTAGCCGTTGAACTCATACGCAAACAGACGTTTTCCGTTGTCGCGGCAGTACGGCAGAATGTGTTTTCCGAAGTCACAGCTCGGCTGATCCTTCAGGGCTGTCAGAGATTCCTTTAATGCTTTCCAGCTGAAAATATAGATACCCATAGAAGCGAGGTTGCTTCTCGGGTGCTCCGGTTTTTCTTCAAATTCGGTAATTCTTCCGTTTCCGTCTGTGATCATGACACCGAAACGGCTCGCTTCTTCGATCGGTACCGGCATACATGCGATGGTCACATCTGCGTGATTTGCTTTGTGATAGTCAAGCATCACCTCGTAATCCATTTTGTAAATGTGGTCGCCGGAAAGAATCAGAACATATTCCGGATTGTATGTTTCCATATAAGCCATGTTCTGGTAAATTGCATTTGCTGTTCCTGTATACCATTCGCTGTTTGTACTTTTTTCATATGGCGGCAGAACGGTTACGCCGCCTTCGTTTTTATCGAGATCCCACGGAATACCGATTCCGATATGGGTATTCAGACGCAGCGGCTGATACTGGGTCAGAACACCCACGGTATCAATGCCTGAATTAATACAGTTACTCAACGGAAAATCGATAATCCGATATTTTCCTCCAAATGCCACCGCCGGTTTGGCAACTTTCTCGGTAAGTACGCCGAGTCGGCTTCCCTGGCCTCCGGCCAACAGCATTGCAATCATTTCTTTCTTGATCATGCAATCACCTCTTGTCATATATAGTAAAAAGATTATATCACACTTATCAGATTTAGTGAACATTTTTTACATATTTTTATCAAATCTTTTCGTGTTTTTATGACATTTATACAACGTTTCTTCTCTCTTTCGTCATTTTCTTCTATATCTATTGGTTTTTTTTCTCATCCTTAAAAAAATCTTTCCATTTTCCCCTTTTCCGTCTATAATAAATGTTGTTACAAAATGTCTTTTGTACTCGACTGATGCCTGCGTATCGCCCGCTGAAAGCAGCTTTCGCAATCTTTCCGACCCAGGGAAGCCGGCATCACAAATATGATACAAACGTCTGTAAGAAAGGGAGAACTCCTATGTATACCATTGATTTTACAAAACCTGTTCACATACATTTTATCGGCATCGGCGGCATCAGCATGAGCGGCCTTGCCGAGATTCTTTTAAAAGAAGGATTCACCGTATCCGGCTCTGATTCCAAAGAAAGTGCTCTGACGGATCATCTGACTGCGAACGGTGCACAGATTTTCTACGGACAGCGCGCATCCAATATTATTGACGGTATCGATCTGGTGGTTTACACTGCTGCGATCCATCCGGATAACCCGGAATATGCCTGCGCAAAAGAAAAAAATATTCCGATGATGACCCGTGCCGATCTGCTGGGACAGATCATGAAAAATTACCAGATCCCCATCGCAGTATCCGGAACCCACGGAAAAACCACAACAACTTCCATGGCTTCTCATATTCTGCTGGAAGGTGGTTTTGATCCGACAATCTCTGTCGGCGGTATCCTGCCGGCCATCGGCGGTAATTTGCGTCTGGGACATTCCGGTACTTTCATTACCGAGGCCTGTGAATATACCAACAGCTTTTTAAGCTTTTTCCCGAAAATCAGTATCATCCTGAACATGGATGCCGATCATCTGGATTTCTTTAAGGATATTGACGATATCCGCCATTCCTTCCGGCTGTTTGCAGAAAAGCTTCCGGCTGACGGTACCCTGATCATCAACAGTGATACTCCTCATTATGAGGATATCATCAGGGATCTGCCATGCGAAGTCATCACTTACGGACTGGAACATGAAGCTGATTATACAGCAACCGATATTACATACGATACCTTCGGTCACCCGACCTTTACCTGTCTGCATCACGGTGAAACCACAGGAACCTTCTCCCTGAAGGTACCCAGTATCCACAACGTGTCCAACGCTCTTTCCGTGATCGCTCTGGGTGAAAAACTGGGTATGGACGATGCAACGATCCAGAAAGGTCTGATCAACTTCACCGGAACCGACCGCCGTTTCCAGTTCAAAGGAAACATCGGCGATATCACTGTGATCGATGACTATGCCCATCATCCGACAGAGATCAAAGCAACACTGACCTCTGCCAAAAACTATCCGCACAAAAAGACCTGGTGTATCTTCCAGCCCCATACCTACACCCGTACCAAAGCTCTGCTCCCGGAATTCGCCGAAGCACTGACTCTGGCAGACCATGTAGTACTGGCAAACATCTACGCCGCAAGAGAAACCGACACCCTCGGCATCTCTTCCGCCGACCTTCAAAAAAAAATCCAGGAACTGGGAACTCCCTGTGAATACTTCCCAACCTTCGATGAAATCGAAAACTACCTTCTGGAAAACTGCCAGCCCGGTGACCTCCTGATCACCATGGGCGCCGGCGATGTCTACCAGATCGGCGAAAAACTCCTGGGCAAATAAACACCAAGAAAACCTTCTTTTACCCCATACAAAAATGGCAACCTAATATGTCCGGTTGCCATTTTTATATGTAAAAATCCCCTGATCCTTTCGCCTGCTCCGTACCCTGTAATTTTCTTCTTATGCTTTTCCTTCCATCCACAATCGGATTCAACCACCCCTCCCCACGTGAAAATCAGGATCCGAAAGCGGTCTGCAACATCAGGAGGCGGCAACGCGGGCAGGGCAACTTTGAGCTAATCACCAACTTCGACTATGTTCACGAGGGTCAGCGGACCCTCGCGAAAGTCTACGTAGGTGCTGGATCTCAAAGCTTGCCCTAACCGCCCGCAAAGTGTTGCCTGAGCAGAAAGCCGAAGCACGTTTCTGGGTGGTCAACTGGGGGAGGATTGAGTGGCTGCGAGGGAGGTTTAGGGAAAAGGGCACGGGAAGGATTACGGTTGTGGGAAGTGATCCTTCCCGCGTCTTTTTGGGTAGGTTATGAAAAGAAAAAAGAGACATATTAACGAAAGAATCTTTGAAGTGAGAGTTTCGTCGGTATGTCTCTTTTGTGTTAGATATTTCATAAATCAGGTAATGCCAGTGTGCCTGGCATTACTTGATTTATCAGATCGTCTCGTTATTTCTGTATTTGGTCAGGACTTTCTGGATGCGTTCTACCGGGTTCAGGAGTTTGCTGATGGAATCGTCGTGATTCAGGGTGTCGATGATCAGGGCGATGTATTTGCTCATATCGCAGTTGATATAGTAAGGTTTACTCAGCAGTTCCGGGGTCTGGTAGATCAGGTTGGTGGTCAGGATGCGGTCGAAGGTCCCTTTTTCGTAGGCTTCATCGAACTTTGCCATGCCGTTGGTGAACAGACCAAAGGTGGAACACATGAAGATTTTGTTGGCTCCCCGGTCTTTGAGGAGCTGAGCTACCTCGAGCATGCTGTCACCGGAGGAGATCATATCGTCTACGATGATCATATCTTTGCCACGAACATCAGCTCCCAGGAATTCATGAGCAACGATAGGGTTTCTTCCGTCTACAATAGTAGAGTAGTCACGGCGTTTGTAGAACATACCCATGTCTACGCCAAGGTTGTTTGCCAGATAGATGGCACGGCTCATGCCGCCTTCATCCGGGCTGATGACCATCAGATGTTCTTTATCCAGTTTCAGATCTTTTTCTTTCTTTAAGAGATTTTTGATAAACTGGTATGCGGACTGTACAGTTTCAAATCCATACAGTGGGATCGCATTCTGGATTCTCGGATCGTGAGCATCGAAAGTGATGATGTTTTCCACACCCATCCGGATCAGTTCCTGCAGTGCCAGTGCACAGTCGAGGGACTCTCTGCCGGTACGTCTGTGCTGGCGGCTCTCATACAAAAATGGCATGATCACGTTGATTCGTCTGGCTTTTCCGGCGATGGCAGCAATGATTCGTTTCAGGTTCTGATAATGATCATCCGGGGACATATGGTTGGTCTGTCCTGCCAGAGAATATGTCAGGCTGTAGTTGCAGACATCTACCAGAATATAGATATCATCACCACGTACGGATTCCTTCAGGATACCTTTTGCTTCTCCGGAACCGAAACGGGGAAGATCAGACCCGATCAGGTAAGTATCTCTGTCGTAGCCTTCGTATAAAACACCTTCATTGTGGCGTTTTTTTCTCCAGCTGACCAGGTAGTTATCTACCTTTGTACCGAGTTCGGCGCAGCTGTAAGGAGAAATGATCCCCAGTCGTCCTACAGGAAGCTGTTGTGAATCGTGATTTTTGTTGTGTGACATTGTTAGTTTCCTCCTAATATTTTTTTCTGGATTCTTATATCTTTACCGATGAGTTTAATCATCGTGTAGTTACTGGAAACTCTGGAAAATACCCGTTCGGAGTAGGTATCCATAAAACTGCCCAGTGTCAGATTGGTGGAAATTACCGTGGATTTCTTTCTGAGGATCCGTTCATTGATACATAAAAAGAACTGAGAAGCAACAAAGCTGTTGGTAAGTTCTGTTCCAAGATCATCGATGATAAGCAGATCACAGTTGAGAATATAGTCATTTTCTCCTTCCGTGGTATCAGAGTTCGAGAAGGTGTTTCTTGCGAACGCATCGAACAGATCGAAAGCAGAATAATAGATCACGCTGTGCATCGAATCCAAAAGTTCTTTTGCGATGCAGTACGTAAGAAAAGTTTTCCCAACACCGGTATCACCGTAAATGAAAAGATTTTCAAAAGAATGATCAAAGTTCTGAACGAAATCCTTTGAGCGCTGCAACGCGGTTGCGGCACTCTGCCGGGCGGTCTGTCCTGTGGCTTCGTTTACCATATCTTCCGGATAATAATCCAGAGAAAATGCATCGAAGCTGGCTGTTTTTAATAATTCCCGGATATTGGACTGGGTATACAGATGTTCACTGATCGCGCGCCTGAAGCAGATACACTTCCGGTTGTCCACATAGCCGGTGTCCTGACACAGGGGACAGGTATAATGCATCTTCAGATAATCCTCCGGATAACCATTGGCTTTTAACAGATCGGTTCGCTCTCTGGATAAAGCCTGAATCTGTTCGTTCAGGTCAAAATCAGTAGCGTTTTTATCACCGAGTAAGATTCGTGCTTTTTTCATACTGATCGCTGCAATCTCCTGATCGATCAGTGCCAGCCGGGGTATCCTGGCCTGTGCTTCGGCGATACGGGCATCTTGTTCATGTTTATTGCGAAACTGCAATCGCTGATAATAGCGCATCAGTGCATCGTACTGACTGTTTTGTAGTGCCACGGTAATTCTCCTTTATTATTTTAAAAGCTGATTTTCAAGTTGATCGTAATCATAATTTCGCTGCTGGAAATTATTGAATTTGTTACCGGAACCCGATGGACGGATTCCCTTCTGTTCCTGCCGCTGCTTTTGTTCCTGACGGTCACTTTGCAGCTGTCTGTGCAAAGTATCCAGAGCCTGAATATCGGTCAGGTGTCGGACACCTTTATCCTTCCAGCCGGAAAGAATCCTGTCCGCATAGCGGAAATTGGCTTTCCCGGTGGATGCTACTGTACGGGAACAGGCTTCTGTGAGGATGTCCATAGTAAATCCGTAATCTTTCATCCAGTGGTCGATCATGTGGATCTCCGACTGGATTGGATTACGATTGCTGATTCCGAATGCTTTTAAAATTGAAAAATAGTTTCTGTGATAGGTCGTAGTCTCCTGCTTGGCGCGGGTAACTGTGTCGATACCCGCCTCGTGCCAGCTGAAGGCTACTTTCTTTATATAATGAATGTCTTTACTTCCCTTGGAAACACAGTATTCGATCAGATAGTCAAACAGATCCACAGAAAAATGAAGCTCCTCGTAAATATAAAGAAGTTCATCGGTAACTGTTCTTGATAGTGTAGTACCAAGGTAACTTTCGGCCAGAAAGAGAATCTGGCGAACGTCTTCCTGTTCGCGGAGCTCTTTTAGACGGTCAGCACTCATTGTTTTTTTATTCCCTGTTGTCTGAGAGGGCTGAGTGCCTGTCTGCGGGGCATTCCTGGCAGGTGTGACAGATGCTCCGGCTGTCGACGGTGAGCCGGATGTGACGGTGTTTGTCGATGTGGCAGGCGAAATCTGAGTAATTGCCTGTTCTGCCAGTGTGTTTTGCACCGTATCCGGCACCATGGGCTGCAGAAAATCAATGGAAGTCTGGGTGTCGGTACCTGCCAGTACGACCAGTTTCTGATTCTCCCAGTAACGAAGGGTGCGAAGCACATCTGATTCTGTGCAGTCAAAAACATCCGCTACAGCAGCCAGGTCCAGTGCGGTGTCGCCGCTTTGCAGACTGCGGAGCAGATAAAGGTAAATTTTAACGAATTCCCCGTTGGCGCGGGGCATATAATAATCTATGAAAATATTGGAAATAATGGTAACTCCGCTGGAGCTTCCATTATGTAAAGATAACTGCATAGTTCTCCTGTAATAGAAAAGTGATGGTATATGTCCTGGTTACGTGCTTATTATAGCATGATTCTTTAAGAAATCAAACATGGTTTTTTATGGGAAGGAGGTGGAAAATAAGGTGCGATGGGGGATTAGCTGGTGTGTAAGTAAGGTGGATAAGCATGTGGATGATGTGGATAAGTGGTGGAAGATTATGAGGTGCGGGGATTATTTGCAACCGGAAAATGGAGGAATTGTTTGAAAAACAGAGAAAATTCGGAGGGAAGAGTGTAAGATTATGTAAACAGAGTTATGCACAGGGGAATCCACAGAGATGGGAACTGAGGGTGGGGATAAATGTGTGGATAATGTGGATAAGTTGAGAAAA
>ERZ780190.1951-NODE-1951-length-16868-cov-3.581871_pt1 | contig 16868 bp, 10 predicted proteins | sample MGYA00510980_ERZ780190 | MGnify/ENA primary metagenome ERZ780190 (study PRJEB29588, sample SAMEA1972188) | human gut metagenome | biome: human gut; feature: human-associated habitat; material: faeces | place: Denmark | collected 2008/2010 ... | reverse complement strand
ACCGAAACTGAGCAATTCTTTTACCTGAAAATAACTTTTCCCCTCGGCAGGTTTCGAACTGTCATCATAGCGTGCATGTACATAAAGCTTGGTAGACAGATAACGGTTCAGCACAAAATTCACTGTATTTTCCCACTCGATACGTACCCATTTGTAACTGGTCAGATAATTCAAACGCGAATCAAACGAGATGGAAGGAATAATATTCCAGGTTAAAGTAGGCTGAAACTGTGAACCGAAATCATTCTTGGAAGACTTGCCTTCATCCAGACCGAATTTCGTTTCGTTCACTTCGCTGTTGCCCACATACCGCAGGTTGTATGTCAACGGCGCAAGGAACAAAGAGAAGTTGAATTTCTTCTTCTTCAGTTTATAGTCCATACCGACACTGATCGCTAAATCGGCAGGAGCAAAGAATGCAGAAACCAGTTCTTCACTATTGGCCTTATAACCGTTGCAGAACTGCGTTTTGAATTCAGCAGAAATGGTATAATACCAGTTATGGGCTGCCTGTATACCCAATTTGCTATACAAACGGAGCTGGTCGGTGTTCACCAGATATTTATGATATTCGTCCGACGGTGTCGAATTGAATCCGAGTTTCGCTTCCAGCATATTTTCAAATTGCACCTTCTCACGGTCATTATAGTTGGCAAACAATTGCAGATTGGCCAACAGCGCATTGTTACTTTCCCCTCCTTTATACCAGTTGTCGGAAATATAGTTCTGGGTAATCTGCAACGAACCGTTACCACCTGTTACCCACCAGTTTGGCTTGCTGATCTTCAATTCGGCTTCTCCTACCCCCACATCCATCGGCTCTTTATCAAACAAACGCAACACTTCTGTTTTCGCTTTCGGCTTCACATCTTCCCGGAACACTTTCCGGCTTCTGATCTGCTTTTCCGTAGTACGTACAAGCTGGGGTGCATTCAGGTAAACCCCCATCAATGTGCGGTCTACAATTTTATTTGAACGCTTCAAAGAGGTGAACTGATCTTCATTGTAAGGCAGCCATTTGGAATAATCAACAGATACCGTATCGATCTTAGGAAGTTCCCAGTCAATTTTAGAATACTCCGCTATCGGAGAATAATAATAAGCCAACGGTGTAAACAACCGATAATATTGGGGATTTACCGGAATATAGCGTTCCGGCACAGCAGGGTCATTCAAGTAGTTCAATGCCCCGATATATTTCTCATACAAAATCGAAACCGTATCCAATTTATTTGTTTTAGGATCCAGTTTTAATATAAGATATGGCTGAAGTCCCGCAGCAAGCGTATCCGGTTTCTCCGGTACGGGCGTTACAGCTTTTAACGACGGCTTCGTATCTGTCTTCACCACCAACGGCCTATCGGATTTTACAGCCCGCAGTGTATCGTTTTTTTCCGACAATTGCACATCGGGCTTCGCCGCCGGCAACGAATCAACTTTTACCGGCAACAACGTATCCGCCTTTACTACATTATTTAAACTATCCAACACAGGTTTAACCGCATCTTGCGCCATCACCGATGAAGATAAAATAATCGCTAATGTGAATAATGAAATGTAACAGTTCTTCATGTCGTTTGTAATTTGAGCGCAAAAATACATTAAAATCTTTAAAAAAGGAAAGAAAAGGAAAGTTGTTTTTGCCACCCTTTCTTCCCTCTTAAAAAGAACGAATTGCATTTTTTAATAAATTTGTTTCAACGATTACTCATTACTTGCCCATTTTTTTGTAATTTTGCAGTTTTTAATGCGTTAGACTTATAAGAATTACATCATAGTAAACAAATAATTAAAACAGTTATAGCTGTGGGAGAAACAAAGTATATTTTCGTCACCGGTGGTGTTGCCTCTTCATTAGGAAAAGGGATCATCTCATCATCCATCGGTAAGTTGCTGCAAGCAAGAGGTTATAATGTAACCATTCAGAAGTTTGACCCGTATATCAACATCGACCCGGGAACACTGAATCCTTATGAACACGGAGAATGCTACGTAACCGTAGACGGACATGAAGCCGACCTTGATTTGGGACACTACGAACGCTTCTTAGGTATCCAGACAACAAAAGCCAACAACATCACCACCGGACGTATCTACAAAAGCGTTATTGACAAAGAACGTCGCGGTGACTATCTGGGTAGAACGATTCAGGTAATTCCACATATCACCGATGAGATTAAGCGCAACGTGAAGTTGCTGGGCAATAAATATAAATTCGACTTTGTAATCACCGAAATAGGCGGAACCGTAGGCGATATCGAATCACTCCCTTACGTAGAAAGCATCCGTCAGTTGAAATGGGAGTTAGGAAAAGATGCATTGTGCGTACATCTTACTTATGTTCCTTATTTGGCTGCAGCCGGCGAGTTAAAGACAAAACCGACCCAACACTCCGTAAAAGAGTTGCAAAGCGCCGGTATCCAACCGGATATCCTCGTACTGCGCGCCGAACACGAACTGAGCGCCAGCCTTCGCAAGAAAGTAGCCCTATTCTGCAATGTAGACGAGAACGCCGTCGTACAGAGCATCGATGCTCCTACTATCTATGAAGTGCCTATACTGATGCAGGCACAAGGATTGGATGAAACGATTCTGAGAAAGATGGGGCTTCCCGTAGGCGAGACTCCGGGACTCGGCCCATGGCGCACATTCCTCGAACGCCGTCATAAAGCGGAAAACACAGAACCGGTACACATTGCCCTGGTAGGTAAATATGATTTGCAGGATGCCTACAAATCGATCCGCGAAGCTCTTTCACAGGCAGGAACTTACAACGACTGTAAAGTTCAGGTGGATTTTGTAAACAGTGAAACGCTGACAGAGGACAATGTAGCAGAAGCATTGAAAGGCATGGCAGGCGTGATGATAGGTCCCGGCTTCGGCCAACGCGGCATCGAAGGTAAATTCGTTGCTATCAAACATACCCGTACCCATAACATACCGACATTCGGTATCTGCTTAGGTATGCAATGTATCGCTATCGAGTTTGCCCGCAACGTATTAGGATATAAGGATGCCAATTCACGCGAAATGGACGAAAAAACACCGCACAACGTCATTGACATCATGGAGGAACAGAAAGCAATCACCAATATGGGTGGAACGATGCGTCTGGGCGCCTACGAATGTACGTTGGAAAAAGGCAGCAAGGCTTATGAAGCCTACAAGACCGAATATATCCAAGAACGCCACCGCCACCGCTATGAATTCAACAACGAATTTAAAGCCGAATACGAAGCCGCAGGTATGAAGTGTACGGGTATCAATCCGGAATCGGGTTTAGTGGAAATTGTGGAAATCCCCGCATTGAAATGGTTCGTAGGAACTCAGTTCCATCCGGAATATAGCAGTACGGTATTGAATCCGCATCCGCTATTCGTATCATTCATCAAGGCAGCAATCAGCAAATAATAATTAAATAATCAAGAATTAAAAATGGATAAAAACACCATAACAGGTCTCGTTTTAATAGCTATCTTATTAGTAGGTTTCAGCTTTCTGAGCCGTCCGAGCGAGGAACAGATCGCTGCACAAAAGAAATACTACGACTCCATTGCAGTGGTGCAGAAACAGGAGGAAGCCCTCAAAGCCAAAGCGGCAGCAGCGTTGGCCAATGAGAAAGGAGAAGCCACCGGTACGGTAGATTCGACTTCGCTTTTCTTCAATGCCATGCAAGGCAAAGAATCTTTCACCACTATTCAGAATAACTTAGTGGAAATCACTTTCGACAATAAAGGAGGACGTGTTTATTCCGCGATGCTAAAAGACTATAACGGACAGGATGGTAAACCGGTTGTGCTGTTCAATGGCAGTGATGCCGAAATGAACTTCAACTTCTATAATAAAAAAGAGACCATCCAGACAAAGGATTATTATTTTGAGGTTGTCAACAAAACCGACAGCAGCCTGACCATGCGTCTGACTGCCGACAGCGACAGCTATATCGACTTTACCTATACGCTGAAGCCGGACAGTTATCTGTTGAGATTCACCATTCAGGCAACAGGTATGGCAGGAAAACTCGCTTCAACGGATTATGTAGATATCTCTTGGTCGCAACGTGCACGTCAACTTGAAAAAGGGTTCACTTATGAAAACCGTCTGGCCGAGTTGATGTACAAAATAGCCAATGACGATACAGACAATCTTTCGGCTGCCAAAGACGATGAAAAGCAGATTGAAGGACGTGTAGACTGGATTGCCTTCAAGAATCAGTTCTTCTCTTCCGTATTCATCGCCAATCAGGACTTTGATAAGGTAAACGTCAAGTCGAGAATGGAGAAACAGGGAAGCGGCTATATCAAAGATTATTCCGCAGAAATGAATACTTTCTTCGATCCGACCGGAAAACAAGCTACCGACATGTATTTCTATTTCGGTCCGAACCATTACAAAACGCTAAAAGCACTTGATAAAGGACGCGATGATAAATGGGAACTCGACAATCTGGTTTATTTAGGATGGCCGTTGATTCGCTGGATCAACAAATTTATCACCATCAATGTGTTCGACTGGCTTTCCGGTTGGGGACTGAGCATGGGTATCGTTCTGCTGATTCTGACCATCATAGTGAAAATCGCCGTATATCCGGCCACTTGGAAGACTTACATGTCATCGGCCAAAATGCGCGTACTGAAACCGAAAATAGATGAAATAAACAAGAAATATCCGAAACAGGAAGATGCGATGAAAAAACAACAGGAAGTAATGAGCCTGTATAGCCAGTATGGAGTAAGCCCGATGGGAGGTTGTTTGCCAATGCTGTTACAGTTCCCTATCCTCATGGCATTGTTTATGTTTGTGCCGAGCGCTATCGAGCTTCGCCAGCAAAGCTTCCTTTGGGCGGACGACTTGTCTACTTACGATGCATTCATTACATTCCCGTTCCATATCCCATTCTTAGGCAATCACCTCAGTTTGTTCTGTCTGTTGATGACAGTGACCAACATCCTGAACACTAAGTTCACCATGCAACAGCAGGATACCGGTGCACAGCCCCAGATGGCAGCAATGAAATGGATGATGTATCTGATGCCCGTAATGTTCCTTTTCGTCTTGAATGACTATCCTTCGGGATTGAATTATTACTACTTTATTTCAACGCTGATCAGCGTGGGTACGATGATCGTACTTCGCAAAACAACCGACGAAGACAAGTTGCTTGCCATTCTCGAAGCGAAGAAAAAAGACCCGAAACAAATGAAAAAAACCGGCTTTGCCGCCCGTCTTGAAGCTATGCAAAAGCAGCAGGAAGAGATGGCAAAAGCAAAACAGCAGCAGAATAAGCGATAAAAGCTATTCCATTATAATGCAAAAGCCGGGTAAACTTAAGAAAGAGTTAGTCCGGCTTTTGTGATTTTTATACAGGCATGCATGTCAAGTCAGACAACGACAAAACAGTAAAGAATAGAATGAAAACTAAATATACTTATAAGGAAATATGGATTATCTCCTATCCAATTTTGATCAGTCTCGTCATGGAGCAGATGATCGGAATGACAGACACAGCCTTTCTGGGGCGTGTAGGAGAAATAGAACTGGGTGCATCAGCCATTGCAGGTATCTATTACATGGTCATCTTTATGATGGCATTCGGTTTCAGCATCGGGGCACAGATCATGATGGCACGGCGTAACGGAGAACGGCAATACAATGAAATAGGCCCTATCTTCTATCAGGGGATTTATTTCTTATTGGTGCTGGCGGTAATCGTATTTGCCATGTCGCTGCATTTCTCACCACATCTATTGAAGAATATCATCTCTTCACCCAACATTTATGAAGCAGCCCTCAGCTACATCAATTGGCGCATCTTCGGTTTCTTCTTCTCATTTATCATGGTGATGTTCCGGGCATTCTTCGTGGGCACCACTCAAACCAAAACGCTGACATTGAATTCCATTGTCATGGTACTGTCGAATGTGGTATTCAACTACATCCTGATTTTCGGAAAATTCGGCTTCCCCAAACTGGGAATTGCCGGAGCAGCCATCGGTTCGTCATTGGCAGAATTGGTCTCTGTACTATTCTTCATCATCTATACCTGGAGGCGGATTGACTGCCGGAAGTATGCGCTCAACAAGCTACCCGCCTTCCAACCGGAAATATTAAAACGCATATTGGGGGTCTCTCTCTGGACAATGATACAGAACCTCCTATCCATGTCTACCTGGCTTACATTCTTCCTGTTCGTGGAACATCTGGGAGAACGTGCATTGGCTGTTACGAATATCATCCGCAATGTTTCCGGCATACCGTTCATGATGACTATGGCATTTGCTGCCACCTGCGGTTCACTGGTGAGTAACCTGATCGGAGCCGGAGAGACGCAATGCGTACAAGGAACGATCCGCCAGCATATACGGATAGCCTATGCTTTCGTTATCCCGCTACTGATATTTTTTGCCCTGTTTCCCAACCTGATATTAAGTATCTACACGGATATCCCCTCACTGCGGGAAGCTTCTGTCCCATCGTTGTGGGTACTGTGTACGGGTTATCTTATCATGGTCCCGGCCAATGTATACTTCCAGTCCGTATCGGGTACGGGTAATACACGTACAGCACTGATCATGGAGATGTCCGTGCTGGTGGTTTATGTTGCCTACATCACCTATCTGATTCTGTATTTGAGAGTGGACGTAGCCCTCTGCTGGACTTCGGAACACGTGTATGCGATCCTTACACTGATACTCTGCCGATGGTATATCCAAAAAGGAAATTGGCAACAGAAAAAGATATAACCAGTAGATGAGCAAAAGAATTTAAGGTTTAATTAATTGCAACAAAATAGAATGAAAATCAAAATATCGCATAGAATATAAATGTATAAATATATCACATATATACTTTTTCCATACCTATTAAATTATGCTATTATAAAGAAAACAAGATTCAGTATAAAATTCTAATATTCAATAAGATAAATAAATATTAGGGTTCACAAAGGTTCAACGTTCCTTTTAGACCCTATTTGGCTGAAAAAGATCAGAATCATTTACTATAATGTATATAAAAAATCAAAAATACAAAAAAATACAAAAAGCACATGATTGTTAAAAACTTTCCATAAACAAACAATAGTAATAAAGATATTTATTCGCTAAATTCGCTCAAAAAGCAGAAACACAGAATATACATATATATTTGAACAACAAACTTTTAAGACAAAATAAGTTCCACAGAAGGGGCCATAGATGAACGATGAACCTTGTGAACCCTAAGTCTCAAAACTGCGTCTGAAAAACGTAACACAAATACACCATTTTCATCTTTAGAAATCAAGTTCATACAAATCAATCAAAAAACAGAACATATCTCTCACGATACCTGTAATGTTCCGCATCTACCAACTTATTCAGGGCTTAGACGAAATAGATGTAAACCGGTTCAGTTATAAGTTTTCCACTGTTTTCCTTCGTGACAACTATTTCAGGAACAATACAGATAAGCCAACAACTTTTTCAGGAAAGAATAACAGAATCTGACAACTCAATTAGCAACTAACCGTTGAAAGTAACAACCGGTTTTTAGTATAAATCAGTATAAGTCAAAAAGACGTAGCAGACTTTAGAAAAAGACGTAGCAAGTTTAGAAAAAAGACATAACGTGTTTCTCTCAAAGGACATATATCTTTTTAGAAAAGACGTAGCATCTTTTAGCCCTTGCCATAAGAACTTAAACTATTTCACATCACCCTACAGAGAAATAAAATTTAATCGTTATCTTCGCACAACTAAAATTAACAAGAAAAAATATGAGACAAGCCAAACTGTTAGTTATGTCAACAACAATGATGTTAGCAGCCTGCGGCGGCACCAAAGACGCAGGACAGAGCGCAGAAGCACTCATCTGTAAATCGGATATTAAAATCGAAGGGATGCGCATGACGCCCGAAGCATTATGGGCAATGGGGCGTATCGGCGAGCTATCCGTATCACCCGATAACAAACAGATAGTGTACAGCGTAGCTTATTACAGCGTATCCCAGAACAAAAGTAACCGAGAACTCTTCGTGATGAATGCGGATGGAAGTGACACCAAGCAGATCACCCATACTCCCTATCAAGAGAATGCTGCTGTCTGGATCAAAAACGGAACTAAAATAGCTTTCTTAAGCAACGACAACGGAAGCAGCCAACTATACGAAATGAATCCGGACGGTAGCGGACGCAGACAACTCACCAACTACGACGGAGATATCGAGGGATTCTCCATCTCACCGGACGGAAAGAAGATCCTTTTCATTTCGCAAGTGAAAACAGTGAAAAGCACAGCCGACAAATATCCCGATCTACCCAAGGCAACAGGCATCATCGTCACCGATCTGATGTACAAACATTGGGACGAATGGGTAACCACCGCCCCGCATCCGTTTGTGGCCGATTTCGATGGCAATGCAATCTCGAATATTGTCGACATACTGGATGGTGAACCCTACGAAAGCCCGATGAAACCTTGGGGTGGCATCGAACAACTGGCTTGGAACACTACTTCGGATAAAGTGGCATATACTTGCCGCAAGAAAACCGGACTGGCATACGCCATCTCTACCAATTCCGATATCTATGTTTATGATTTGAACACCAAGCAAACCGTAAACATAACCGAAGAAAATAAAGGATACGACACCAACCCGCAATACTCACCGGATGGTAAATACATCGCTTGGCAAAGTATGGAACGCGACGGATACGAAGCCGACCAGAACCGGCTCATGGTAATGAATCTCGAAACGGGCGAAAAAAGATTTGCCAGCAAAGGATTCGAATCGAATGTGGATGCTTTTATCTGGAGTGCCGATGCGAAAACGATCTATTTCACAGGTGTATGGCACGGAGAGGTACAAATATATGCCCTCAACCTTACCGACAATTCTGTCAGAGCCATTACCGAAGGCATGTACGACTATGGTGTTCCTGCCCTTTTCGGAGACAAGCTGATCGCCAAACGCCATTCTATCAGTATGGGTGATGAAATTTATGCCATCAGTCTGGATGGAAAGACTACTCAGCTGACACAGGAGAACAAGCAGATATACGACCAACTCGAAATGGGAAAAGTGGAAGGGCGCTGGATGAAAACCACCGACGGCAAACAGATGCTGACTTGGGTAATTTATCCTCCCAAATTCGACCCGAACAAGAAATATCCCACGCTACTTTTCTGCGAAGGTGGCCCACAAAGCCCCGTCAGCCAATTCTGGAGTTACCGCTGGAACTTCCAAATCATGGCTGCCAACGATTATATCATTGTAGCCCCGAACCGTCGCGGCCTTCCGGGATTCGGTAACGAATGGAACGAAGCCATCAGTGGCGACTATGGCGGCCAGTGCATGAAAGACTACTTCACTGCAATCGATGAAATGGCTAAAGAGCCTTTCGTGGATAAGGAACGTCTGGGCTGCGTAGGTGCCAGCTTCGGAGGATTCTCCGTCTACTGGCTTGCGGGACATCACGACAAACGCTTCAAAGCATTCATTGCTCACGACGGTATCTTCAACATGGAAATGCAATACCTCGAAACAGAAGAGAAATGGTTTGCCAATTGGGACATGGGCGGCGCTTATTGGGAAAAGCAGAACGCAACAGCGCAACGCACCTTCGCCAACTCTCCACATCTGTTCGTAGACAAATGGGACACTCCCATTCTGTGTATCCATGGAGAGAAAGACTATCGCATCCTTGCCAATCAGGCAATGGCTGCTTTCGATGCTGCGGTAATGCGCGGAGTTCCTGCGGAACTGTTAATCTATCCGGACGAAAACCATTGGGTACTGAAACCGCAGAATGGTATTCTGTGGCAACGTACCTTCTTCGAATGGTTGGATAAATGGCTGAAATAAACCGGTAAGCCGATTGAAAATGAAAAAGCTCCTTTGGATCGCCAAAGGAGCTTTTTGCTATATATTTGTACATTTTTCTTAAATTCATACAGAATCTTTTATTTCTTAGCAAATAAATGTTATCGCGTCAATATTTTCCATTAGAAAATTGTTTTATTAGAAAAAAGTTAATATAATCAAACAATGAGACACCTCTGTAGAGAGGGAGCTTCAAAAATATGGAGTAATTATGATGACAAAAACACACGGCTTTACCCAATAAAAAATTCGCCCAGAAAATTCAAAAAAAAGGAGTGAAATTCTTCGATGTACGTACTTTTGCCGAATATGCAAAAAAAAAATTCAAGTCTACGTATTGGACAATGGACTACAGAAATGGAAAGGAAAAACAGAAAAATAAAATAGGTTTTAGGTGATTGAGGTTTTTCTTTCTTCTGAGTTGATGGGGCTGATCGAGTCGTCAGCCTCATCTATTTGCACAATCGTATAGACACTGTCTTCTAAGATATGCAATCATTATCAACGAATCAACAAATCCATATGGCAGCAAATCAGCGCATCCACACATTTTCTATTTCAACTACATACATTTTATGAAATCCACCGTGCGAACCTCCATACCATTTCTCAATCAAATTCTTATCTAAAAAGTTTTCAGGACCAATCTCCCCGGCATAAAGCTTCCTGCACTCCAAACTCAAACGGGCTTGTTCAAAAAGTACATTCCCTTGTGCTGTAAACAACGGTTTCAATCCGGTTTCCTTCACTTTATCCACCTCCCTGCCGGACTTGGAACCACAAACAGCATGAATCTTCTTATTCTCTTCTCCCAAAAAAGAAAGCGTAAGGAAATCGCCCTTTTCAATAAATTCATAAGTATACCGTTCGGGACGAACAAAAACAAAAGCCACAGGCTTATTCCAAAGCCAGCCGATACCACCCCAACTGGCAGTCATTGTATTGAATGCTTCCTTGTTTCCGGCCGTAACTAACATCCATTCTTTTCCTATTGCTTCAAAAAAATTCTCTGAGAGTTCTTTAACTTCTACTTTTTTCATGATCATCTCTTTCTATGTTTATACACTATCTTCTTTGGTACACCATTTTTTCTGATACACATCTTCTTTATCACTATACAAAGAAAAATACATCCTTCGCATACACAACGGTAACAAACTGAACTTCCTACTTTTGCTTTTTCAGTTTCACGATATCTCCCAGCGTAGGAATAGCTACTTTAATATTCCTTTTCCTTGCCTCAGCAGCAAAAACTTGAGGAGGATCGTGGAGCGGTTCATCCGATAGATCAAATGTACCATAATGCATCGGAATAGTCAACCCGGCATGCATCTCCTGCGAAGCCGTCAACGCTTCATGAGGAGAAATATGATTGGGACGCATGAACCACCGGGGCTTATAGGCACCGATACCTACCAACGCATAATCAGGAGAACTGAACAATTCGGGTATCTCCGCAAAATGATTGGAATAGCCCGTATCACCACTATAATAAATAGAAATACCATCACCTTGAAGCATAAACGCCCCCCACAAACGTTGTCCCCCATCGCGCACCGAACGTTTACTCCAATGCTGTGCAGGTAGGAAGGTTATTTTCAAGTGCCCGTCTTCTATCTGCTGATACCATCCGGCTTCCAGCATCTCTATCTCCGGAAACCAACTCTTTACCAATTCACCGGTACCTAAGCCACAGAACAACTTCATGTGCGGATTGTTCTCCAACAACCGCCCGACACTCTGTTTATCCAAATGATCGAAGTGATCGTGACTAATCAGCAAATAATCGATTCCCGTAAAAATATTCGGATTGGCAGGAAACTGACTTCTCCGACGCACAAATGGAATATTGCCAAATACCGGATCGAACATAATCCTTTTACCCGACAACTGCATAAAAAATGAATTATGTCCCAGCCATATCAATGAATTGCCGTTCACCGCATCCAACGAACGAAGATAATTGACCTTCGGTTCCCACTTTACAGTACGTTTTTCTTTTCGTTGCGGATTAGGAGACAAACGCCACTTCAACACACTGCCCATTCCAGGCCGGAAACGATGCTGACGGTTGAAAAATCGTCCTTTTACCATTGGATTTCCCCTCCAATAGGGGTTTATAGTCGCCAAGCGCTCATTTCGCCTGAAACATATATGTTCACCCATCTTTCTAAACCAAATAATATATTACAAACATAAATAAAAATATCGATTTATGCAGAAGGGAAGTGATAAAAGTAGTTAAGTAGTAAGTAGTCAAGTAGTAAGTAGTTAAGTAGTCAAGTAGTAAGTAGTCAAGTAGTAAGTAGTTAAGTAGTAAGTAGCCAAGTAGTAAGTAGTTAAGTAGTAAGTAGTTAAGTAGTAAGTAGCCAAGTAGTTAAGTAGTAAGTAGTAAAGCGGTAAGTAGTAAATAATTAAATTAGGTAAACAAAAAAACTATAACTCAGATCTATTCTACTTAACTACTTAACTACTTGACTACTTGGCTACTTACTACTTTACTACTTACCGCTTACTGCTTGGCTATTCTTATCACTTGATTATTAAAAAAGTCTATGGATTCCATAAAGGGGAAATTGCCAACCCAAAGCAGATAAATTAATAAGGAAAATAGCCAATCCGAGAATCCAAAGGATAAGCAATGACCATTTCAACCCGGTAGCCATTGGCGACCAATGAAATATCTGACGAAGAATAGTATAGACAATACATGCCATACTTCCTGCCACTGTCATCAATGGAGAAATAGAAGCCAAAGGTGACCAATCCACCGAAGGAAGTATCTCATAGAGTATAGCTCCACCACCGATGGCTGCTGCAATAGCCGCTATAACCAATGCCACAAACACAATGGCAAGTAAAAATAATACAGGACTGAAAATAATAGCTAATACCACAAGACATGCTTTCAAGAAGAATCCCGCTACAGCAACAAACGCATCACCCAATTTCTGGAGAAAAGTACGCGGCTTTTCAGAATTCATATAGCTGTTTACTCCGTTAGCCATTTTCTCAAAACCATCAGTCACCGTTTTACCTATATTTTCAACCGTCACCGCCTCTCCACGCATACTGAGTTTCTCTGCTGCTGTACGGGCTTCCGGGATAACCAGCCAGCAAATGATATACACGGGGATCAAAGTGCCATATCCACAAATAAGGATTACCAATGCGAGAAGACGCAACAGCGTGGGATCCCACCCTAAATATGCCGCCAAACCACCCATGACTCCTCCCAATATCTTATCATCCGAATTGCGATATAAACGGCGACGGGACGTATAAGTAGCAGAGGCGGCAGAAGTACCGGACGAAGTCCTCTTTTCCTCTTCATCTGTAGTCCCAAAATCCTCCGGTTTTCCGACACGAGCAATCACCTCCTCTACGTCAGCAAGCGTAATCACTTGCGAACCGGCATTCAGCTTTTCCAAAAACAATTCCGAAATACGAGCTTCAATATCATCTACGATCTCTTCTGCCCCTTCCTGTTTACGGAAATGCAGCTTAAGATTGCACAAATAATTGTCCAACAGGCGGTAAGCATCTTCATCTATATGAAAAACAGTTCCACCTAAATTTACAGTCAATGTTTTTTTCATTATTATATCTTCCTTTAATCTGTTATCTATTTGCTATATGACTCACGGTTTCATTCAATTCTTTCCAGGAATTTTCCAGTTCTCCCAGAAAAATCTCCCCTTTCTCTGTCAGCTTGTAATATTTACGCGGGGGGCCTTGAGTAGATTCTATCCATTCATAACTTAACAGTTCATCATTCTTCAACCGGGTAAGCAATGGATACAGCGTACCTTCCACCACAATTAACCGGGCCTCTTTCAGCTTCTGGATAATGTCCGAAGCGTAAGCCGGCTCTTTATGCAATAATAGCATAATGCAGTACTCCAACATCCCTTTCCGCATCTGCGACTTTACATTATCTACATTCATAAATCACTTTTTTTAATTTGATGAAACAAATATATGTATCATATAAGTACTATGCAATACAAAGTACTATAATTTAATAATAATTAATCTATCATTATTCAGTCACATTATCATATGGTTATATGATAGATCCATATTGATCATATCATATAACGCATCTTACCGAATAAGATATGTACCCTACTGAAAATACGATTTTAACTCACATTAAAATACCACTCATTCAATTATACCGATTATTACCTTATATTTGTACCATTCAAAACCAAAATACGATACACTTATGTTTACTGTCCGAAAAGCGACAACAAAAGATTGCGGATTGATTCACAATATGGCTTCCATCGTCTTTCCCGCTACTTATAAAGAAATAATCTCAACCGAACAGTTAGATTTTATGATGGACTGGATGTACTCTCACGAAAATATTCGCAAGCAAATGGAAGAAGAAGGCCATGTTTATTTCATAGCCTACAAAGGAGACGAACCTTGCGGATATGTATCGGTACAGCCTCAGGAAGATGCTATATTTCATTTACAAAAGATTTATGTGCTCCCGGCTTTCCAAGGACAACACTTGGGTAGTTTCCTATTTCGGCAGGCTATCAAGTATATAAAGGAAATACACCCTGCCCCCTGTCTGATGGAACTGAATGTAAACCGGAATAATAAAGCCCTGCACTTTTATGAAAAAATGGGAATGAGAAAATTACGCGAAGGAGATTTTCCGATAGGAAACGGATATTATATGAATGATTATATCATGGGGTTGAACATTTAGTAATGACAGATGGAAGCAAATGCCATTCTTGCCTTTTATCAAGCTGTATACGGTGCTTCAGAAGTTTACCGCAAGAAGAACAACGATAATACCTTATATCGGCTATTCCTTTCTCAAGCTCCGTACAATCGCTCTCATACAATAACGGATCGGACTCTGCATCGGAAAGCGATTTAAGGGATATCTCCCCGCATTTAGGACAGGTACATCCTAAACGGACGTTATATTTATGCTGCCATCCCCAATACCAAATAAATATGATCAGCAAGGCGGGCCATACAGGAATGAACCATATCATATAAAGCAAAACATGCATTCCCCATGCTTTGTATAAAGCTAAAATATCAAGAGCATCCAAGGCCGTATCCTTCTTCGGACAAAAATGAAAAGCGACAGACTTCCATAACAACCAATTTACCAACACAAGTAATATCCCCAAAATAATGCTGACAAATATAACTCCGATACCATTGGCTCTAAAAAGATATCGCACCATTACATAAAAAACACCATAACCCATCCCGAACAGGACGATTAACCAACTAAAAGGATGCTTATGCCATTCCTTTAAACATGTTTTAACATTGGTATCTCTCTCCATTATCTTTATTGTACTTTCACATGATGGTTTTAGAGCCCCAGAAAGACGTTCCAAATATCCATTTTCTTATATGATATAATAAAAACATAAAACACGTACAAATATAGAAACAAAGATTTATCTTTATAATAATATTTTAGTTTTTAAACAGAAAAAATAAATAATGCACCAATGTATCAATGTGCCAATTAAAGAATGAAGAATGAACAATGGAACAATTAAAGAATAAGGCCATGGGCTAATTACTACTCAAGACCACGACGCAACCAATTGGCACATTAGCATATTGACACATTGGCACATTACAAAAAGGGTGCACCGGAAAATTACCGATACACCCTTTCATCATATTCAAAAAAAACAAATTAAAAAAAGATTCTTTTATTTAGCCACTCTTTCCAGCCATTTCAACATAAAAAGCATAGTAATCATCGAGATACTACATGCAACAACGAACACGGTCCATGTCATCCAGATAGGAATTGTCTCATATAATACCGCACCAATGAAAAGCAACTGATTACCGATGGCGGTAGCACCCAACCAACCACCTTGCATGATTCCTTGATACTTAGGAGGAGCCACTTTAGATACGAACGAAATACCCAATGGAGAAATATACAATTCGGCAACCGTAAGGATAAGGTAAGTCACCATCAGCAACAATGGAGTTACTTTTACCGGAGACGTTCCTACTTCAAGAATTTCTTTGTGCAAAGGTAAGTTGGAAACGAAAGAACCGACAGCCATCACAACAAATGCCGAAGCAGCAATTCCCATACCGATAGCAATCTTCTTGGGAGTAGACGGTTCACATCCACGGGCACGCTGACGGGCAAATATCGCCATAACTACCGGAGTAAGGAATACCACAAAGAAAGGATTCAGCGATTGGAACAACTCTGCGGAAATAGGCATACCGAAAAGATTCAGATCAGTGTATTCTTTTGCAAAGAATGTCAATGTCAAACCATTCTGATGGAATGAGAACCAGAAGAAAATAACAACACCAAATACAGCAAACAGAGCATAAATGCGTTGCTTCACTTCTTGGGCGCTCATCTCCGTAACGGCTGCAGAAGTTCCGGCAGTTTTATTGGCTTCCGCTTTCTTGCTGGGATCAGGAAAGTTCTTCTTATTCAATACATAAATGAGAAGCGAAACTGCCATAGCCACGATAGCAACACCAAAAGCATAATGGAATCCGGTAGTAAATACGTTCAAATAATCGGCTGCAAAAGCGGTCAGATCGGTAACAGGCACTGACGATGATTCCGAAGCAAGCCTCGTATAAGTTTCTATGGCTTCGGGAGTAAGTGTCTGCGCCAACTGTCCGTGACACAGCGCAGGAAGATCGGCATTATAGGCAAAACCGAAAGTAGACAACCACCAGTTACGTACACCGATAGCAGCCATCGGAGCAAAAATAGCACCGATATTAATAAACATATAGAAAAGGGAGAAACCGGAGTCACGCATAGCAGAATATTGCGGATTATCGTACATCTGCCCGACCAATGCCTGAAGATTTCCTTTAAAAAGCCCGTTACCAAAAGCAATAACAAATAACCCGATACAAGTGATAGCCAAAAATAAAGTCTGATTGTCTACCGGAGTTTTAGAAGGAATGGCAAGCATCAGATAGCCTAATGCCATCAAAACAATACCTACCATAA
>ERZ780190.1937-NODE-1937-length-17013-cov-3.806050_pt1 | contig 17013 bp, 10 predicted proteins | sample MGYA00510980_ERZ780190 | MGnify/ENA primary metagenome ERZ780190 (study PRJEB29588, sample SAMEA1972188) | human gut metagenome | biome: human gut; feature: human-associated habitat; material: faeces | place: Denmark | collected 2008/2010 ... | reverse complement strand
AGAAGACAATAATATATCAGTAGGTGATGTGATTACAGAAAATATTCAAACAACATCTTATGGTAATAATCAGAATATAACAAAGAAATCAATAACATATAAGACTGAAGATTCAAATAAAACACAAATAGCACAAATAGATAAAATATATTATGATGATACAAATAAAGAATCATATATTATTAAATACAACAATGAAGGAAAAATTTTAGAAGTGTTAGATTATACTTCTGATAATGAGGAAGATATTTCTGAAAGACTACCAATTACATATAAATATACCTACGACGGAGATAAGATAAAAATAGTTCGAGGTGATAGTTTTATAAAAGAAGAAGAAAAGATGAATGATGGAAGTTGCAAATCAATTATAACAAAGTATCACTCTAAAGATATAAAAAACAATATTGATGAACATATAACTTCTAAAAAAATAATGGCAACAGATGAAAAAAATACATCAATTTGTACATTATTTAATAATGATAAGTTGACAGCAAAAAGAACAAATTCAAATGACGAAGATATTGTAGAAAATGTACTATTTTCACAACTTTATAATAAAAATATTTATAAGATAACTGATTCAAAAGAGAGTGATGGTCAGACAAAATATACAGTTGAATTATACGGTCAAACAAAATGTTTTACATATAATTATGATAGGGAAGGAAGAATTATAAGTGTAAATAATGAAGATGAGGTTTTATATTCTTATGAATATGATGCTCATGGTAGGTTAATTGTTCAGAAGGACTGCGTTAATAAAGAGGGTCATGAATATATTTATAATAATACTGGAAACATTTATGCAGATTGGAAATATCCTCTAGATGAAAATAATAAAATAATTAATGCTGAAGGTAATGTAAAATATTATGAGTATGATAATGTTCAGTGGGAAGATCAATTAACAGCATATAATGGAGAAAATTTAAAATATGACACAATTGGAAATCCGATAGAATATATTAATGAAATGAAATTTACATGGAGTAGAGGCCGAAATCTAGAAACTGTTTATAAGAAAGAGAAAGAAGTCGCTAGGTATAAGTATAATGAAAAAGGATTAAGAATAAATAAAACTACAGAAAGTATTGAAACGGAATATTTTTGGGATGAAAATAAATTAATAAGAGAATGTGTAACATATAAGAAAACAGGAAAAAAATATGACATATGGTATTTTTTTGATGAAAATGATGATGTAATAGGGTTTGAATACGCTAAAATAAGTAGTATGGATGGAAATTTGAAAAAAACAAGAATTTATTATGAGAAAGATAAGCAAGGTGATGTAATAGGACTATTAGATTCAAGAGGGGCAGAAATAGCAATTTATGAATACGATGTTTGGGGAAATGTAATAAATTCTATTTGTTATGAAGGATATGAAGAAGCATATAAATTGAATAATATTGAATATAGAGGCTATTATAAGGATGACGAAACAGGGTTTTATTATCTAAAAAATAGATATTATGACTCTAACATAGGAAGATTTATTAATGCAAGTGATAGTATTAGCATAATGGGAGAAGTTGACTTGTTAGGTCAAAATATGTATTCTTATTGTTTGTACAAACCAAGTCAATACATTACATTAGATAATAACAATGAGATTCTATTAGGAAAGAAAAAATATAAAGGTCAGGAAACAGGAGCATATGGTTATGGTGGAATTGTAAGTCCTTATGATTATGTAAAAGACAGATATGGAGGAAGTATTTCAGTATCACAAGCTAAAACTCTAACTATGAGGAATTTTGTAATGAGTGATTTGGAAGGAAATGCAAATAATTGTTCGTTGGTTGCTATTACCAGAGTATTAAATTATTATTCACTCAATGGTTATAAAAAAATACCGACCAATAATCTAAAATTATATAAAAAAGTTAAATCAGTCGGGAAAAAGTATGGTTATACTGCATCAAAGGGGACAGGTCCTACAAAAATAAATAACATAGTTAACGATGTTACTAAATATTATGGTTATGGAAAAAGTAAGTGTAATGGAATTTATTTATGGTGGTATAACGGACAAGTAAAAGGAGAAATTGATAAAAACAGACCGGTAATAATGAACATAGTAGGTGGATATTATGGTAATCATAGCGTAACAGTATGCGGATACATTGAGTACCGGAAGAAACACAAAATAGGAAAAGTTTCTTACTACTCATATTATAGAATGATAGAAGTTTACGATGGTTGGTCATCGACAAGGCACTATATAGATTATAATGCATTTGCAAGAAGTCAATTAGGTTCATTTAACACAACTATTATGAAAAAATAAGATTTTTAACAAAAAGTAGAATGGAGGTTATAACATTATGTATATATATGTGTGCCTAGTTATTATTATATTGTTATCATTGATTTATCTTATAGTTGCAAAAGGCATAAAAAATAAAAAAAGAATAGTATTAATTTCAACAATAGCAATTATACTTATAGGTTTTATGTGTGTTATTTTTATAAAGTTTTCAAATAATGAAGAATATATAAAAATTAATGAAAATAATAAGGAAGTATCAATAAAACTGAAAAATCATAAAGAATATTATGGACATAAATTCTATAGGTTTAGTAGTTTCAAGTCAGAAACAGAAGTAATTAAAGAACTAAGGAGCAATCATTACAATGCATATTATGACCAAGAGACTGGGAAAGTTAGAATTACTTACGATAATGATATTTTTGAAATTCAGATGGAGAAAAAAGAGAATTTATTGTTTATAAATCGATATAATTATATTTTTTTTCCACGCAATAATAGTTAGAAGATATTTTTGTTATTGAGTAATTTAGAAAAAATAGGCGGTAATATCATATTGGTTATAAGTAGTAATATTGTTTTAGTGCTTATTCTCATAAGTATAATGAAAATAATGACTAAAAAGCTAACTTATGTTATAATATCTTCGTGGCAACACTATGGCAACACGAAATCAGAAGGATAATATAAATTATATAATATAGGTAAATTAGCAGATAAAAGAACCCGAAACCTAAACAAAAATGTTTAAGTTAAACTCGGTACAAGCCGATAGCAAGTAATGACTGGTGGCAGTCAATGCTTATTAATAAGTTTGGAAACTTAATGTCAACTCTTCCAATGAAAATGAAATATTCAACTAAGGGACTTGGCATTTTGACAGCAACAAGTGGCTGGCTTCCTGACATGGGCAGTACTGATGTAAACGTATCGGTTAATTCTGAAACTGAAACTGATTTTTATATTTTGCCTGAAAACCTTGATACAGCTACAGCTTGTGATAAGGTAAGTGGATATGGTGACTATTCAGTAACAGCACAGCTTGCAGACGACAATCATGTTGCAATGACAAGTACATTTGTAAAAGGTTCACCTTACATCTATACAGAATATGGCGATACAAAGTCAGTTTATATTTCATCATCAGCCATTACATCAATTTTTGACGGTAACGGAAATGAAATATTGGCAAAAAATCTAGATTCAATGAAAGCAGATCATATCGGTCTTGAAATTACAGACAGTGATAACAAGAGCAAAACAAAAACATCAAAAAGTTATTATTGTTTAACTGTTCCTGAAAATACAACATTTAAGAAAATCGGAAGTTATATTAGAGTAACATTCCCTGAAACTAACGGTTATATGTCTATTGGAACAATGAAAGATAAATCACAGATTGAAACATTCTATAGACATGGATATGCTTTTGTTACAGATACAAAAGTTACATACAGTTATGATGACAGTAAAGCAAAGGTAACTTCAACATATAAGACTACAACAAGTCTTAAGAGAAATGGATTTACAGATCAGACATTTATATGTATGCTTCCTCATCAGTGGAAAAATTCAACAGATGATAATAAGGCATTTGCAACATATTCATCTGTAAGAGGTGATTTAAAGACTATTGAAGGACTTTCATTTACAACAGTTTCAGAGTTTGCAGGACTTCTTCCAACATTTGCTCTTCCAACTAATGCAGAGTTTGATGGAGAGGCAGTTTTAGGTTACTTAAATGAATTGGAGGATGCAACAAAGAATTTAAATCCTGCAGGTGATGCATATTGGGAAGGCAAGAACCTTCATCCTTTGGGAATGGGAGTTCTTATGGCAGACCAGCTTGGAGAAACAGAACTTAGAGATACATTCTTAAAGAGAATGAAGAAGATTCTTGTTAACTGGTTTACTTATGAAGGAAAGGATGATATCAGTTATTTTATTTATAATAATAACTGGGGAACTCTTTACTATGAACAGACCGAGTTTGGGGCAAATGCAGCAATTTGTGATCACCATTTTACATATGGTTACTTCATGTTTGCAGCAACAGTTTTAGCTACATATGATAATGAATTTTATAATGATTACAAAGGTATGATTGAAATGATGATTAGAGATTATGCCGGACCTTCTGACAATGATAGTGAATACTGTAGATTTAGAGCTTATGATATGTACGAAGGACATTCATGGGCAGGCGGATACGCAGACAATGATTCAGGTAACAATCAGGAATCAGCCAGTGAATCATTATTTAGCTGGGTAAGTATGTATCTTTGGGGAGTTCTTACAGAAAATGATGAATACAGAGATGCAGGAGTATTTGGATTTACAAATGAAATGGAAGCAGTGGAACAGTATTGGTTCGATTACGACAAAGACAACTGGATTAAAGAATGGCCATACAATGTAGTAGGTCAGGTCTACGGTGGAATTAACTTCTATGGAACATTCTTTGGTGGACAGCCATTATATGTTTATGGTATTCAGTGGCTTCCGATTTCAGAATATTTAACATATTACGGAATGAATCAGAGCAGATGTGCTGAAATATATCAGGGATTGTTAAATGATACAACAATAGCAATGGCTAAGGCAGTACAGGCAGCTAAGAACGAAGGAAAGAGTCAGGAAGAAATTGACAAGATGCTTAAAGAGTATCCACAGGCAGATACAGGTTGGCAACATATTACATGGCCATTCCTTTCACAGACTAATCCAAGTCTTGCAATGGAGAAATTCCTTGCAAACGATACAAAGGTTCAGAAAACAGATACAGCTAACACATATTGGTTTATTAACAGTATGAAACAGTTAGGCGTAAAAACAACTGACATTGTTGCAACAGGAGATTGCTCAGCAGCAGTATATTACAACAAGGATACAAGCAAATACACAGCAACAGTTTGGAATCCTACTAACGACACAAAGGTTGTAACATTTAAAACTAACGGTAACAAGATTGGCACAGCAACAATTGGTGCAAAGGCACTTGTAAACTTTGAAGTATATAAGAATAAGAGCTTTAACATAGTACAGGCTTCAACTCCTGAAATATCTGTTCCATCAGGAAAATATGATGATACACAGTATGTAACAATTTCATCAGAAACACCTGGAGTTACTATTTACTATACAACAGACGGAACAATGCCAACAACATCATCAAAGGTTTATGATGGAGTATTTGCAGTATCAAGTACAGCAACAGTTAAAGCTATCGCAGTAAAAGATGAATATATTACATCTGCAATGGCTTCAAGCACAATCACTGTGAATGGCACAGATGTTTCACTTAAAGACAATATTGCATTAGGCAAGAACGTTAAGGTTTCATCATCAGAAAATCCAAGTGTAGACGGAAGTAAGATAGTCGATAACGACGGAACAACAAGATGGTCTTCAGAATTTACAGATAATCAGTATTGTCAGATTGATTTAGGAAAGAATTACACAATTAATAAGGTTACATTTAACTGGGAAGCTTCATATGCTAAGGAATACAAGATTCAGGTTTCAAAAGATGGAAACAACTGGACAACAGTATATGAAAACAACAATGGCAAAGGTGGAGAAGAAAGCATTGTATTTGATGCAACTGAATGTAGATATGTAAAGATGCAAGGTGTAAAGAGAGCATTAGCATACGGATATTCATTGTGGGAAATGGGTGTGTATGAAGCTGCAAAAGTTGAAACACCAATATTTAGCATTCCATCAGGAACATACAGTAAGGCTTTGAATGTAAACATTAGCAGTAAGACTAAGGGTGTGGAAATCAGATATACAACAGACGGTTCAACACCTAACGAAAAGTCAAACTTATACGTTCCAAGTATTAAGATAAGCAAGAATACAACATTAAAAGCGATTGCTTACAGAAAAGGAATGATTGATTCACCTGTGGCAACAGCAGAATACAAGATTGACGGTTCATCAACAGAACCTGAGCAGCCAACAACACCTGACACATCAGAAACAAAGATTATTTCTACAGGTTGTAAAACAGTAACATCAGGTTCAGAAAATGATGTATTTGGTGGCAAAAACGCAGTAGACGGAGATAAGGGAACACGTTGGTCATCTAATTTTGCAGACGATGCATGGATTTATGCAGACCTTGGAAAAACATACTCAGTTAATAAAGTTGTTTTAACTTGGGAAGGTGCTTACGGAAAAGCATATAAGATTCAGACATCAACAGATGGAAAAACATGGAAGACAGTTAAAAACGTGACTAATGGAAAAGGTGGAGAAGAAACGGTAGCATTTAATTCTACAGATGCAAGATATGTAAGAATGCAGGGTGTAGAAAGAGCATTACCATATGGATATTCATTGTGGGAAATGGAAGTTTACGGTAAAGTTTCAGGCTCAACATCAGATGATTCAAATAATGAAGATTCATCAGTTCCATCAGGTACAAACGTTGCAAAATCAGCTAAGGCTACATCATCAGGAAATGAAGCTGATGCAATGGTAGCAAAATATGCAGTAGATGGGGACAACGGAACACGTTGGTCATCAAACTTTGTGGATGATGCATGGCTTTTAGTAGACTTAGGCAAGGCTTACAAAATCAACAAGGTAGTACTTAACTGGGAAGGTGCTTACGGAAAGGCATACAAGATTCAGACATCAACAGATGGCAAAAACTGGACAACAGTTAAGAATGTAACAGATGGAAAAGGTGGAGAAGAAACTATAACATTTGACGCTACAAAGGCAAGATATGTAAGAATGCAGGGCGTGGAAAGAGCACTTCCATATGGATATTCATTGTGGGAAATGAGTGTTTATACTAAATAAGTCTGACGTAATATTTTGAAAAAATAAAAAACCAAGTGTTTAAACAAGAAAAGAGGCACAGTTTACGGTAATTAGTAGGCTGTGTCCTTTTCTTCTTATAAACTAATTTGTACTAATTATTAAATTGCAAAAATTATTTTTAATATCAAAGAAAAATTCCCTAAATGCTTACTTTTATTGATTAATTAGCAATCAGATGTTATACTGTAAAAGTTAATATTGGGTAAAATATGCCTGTTGATTTGGGCTGTTTTAGATACAATCATATAGAAGAAATAACGAGAAAACATTAAATATGAATTATTAGAGAAAGGTAGACTAATATGAAAACAGCAGTAATGACTGATAGTAATAGTGGAATTACACCGGAAGAAGGAAAGAAAATTGGAATATATTCTCTTCCAATGCCGGTTATCATAGAGGGAGATGTTTTTTACGAAGGAAAGAACATTACACAGGAAGAATATTATGGCGCAATGACTTCAGGAAAGAATGTTACAACATCACAGCCATCACCCGGGGATGTAATGGATATGTGGGATGGCATTTTGAAGGAAGGCTATGAACAGGTTGTTTACATTCCAATGTCAAGCGGATTAAGTGCTTCATGTCACGCGGCAATTCAGCTTTCAGAAGAATATGACGGAAAGGTTCAGGTTGTTGATGACCACAGAATCTCAGTAACAATGAGAGAGTCAGTTCTTGAAGCAAAATGGATGGCTAATCAGGGAATGACAGCAGAAGAAATAAAAAAGAAACTTGAAGAAAATGCTTACAATTCAAGTATTTACATTGCTGTTGATACTTTAGAATACCTTAAAAAAGGAGGACGTGTTACAGTAGCAGGAGCAGCCATAGGAGCAGTTCTTAACATTAAGCCTGTACTTACAATTCAGGGTGAAAAGCTTGATGCATTCACTAAAGTTAGAGGAATGAAGAAAGCTGAACTTAAGATGTTAGAAGCTATTGAAGAAGACCTTAATACAAGATTTGCTGATGTAGATAGAAAACAATTAAGACTTGGAGCAGCAGGAACATTCCAGAAACAGGAAGACGCAGACCAGTGGTACAAGATGGTAAAAGACACATTTGAAAACGAAATCGACGATATATATTATGATTCATTGTCATTTAGTATAGGATGTCACGTTGGACCTAATGCAATTGGTATTGGAATAAGTGTTGTTACAAGAGATGAAAAGTAAATATTAAAAAAGAAGAATCCCTCGGAAAGTGTCAGCTTTCGGAGGGTTAATTTTTTTTTAAAAGGATTAAATACAAACATAATCACCTTAGTTAGTTGAAATAAACTCCTAAAAATAGTATCATTAAGAGTAAGACTATTTTGTAAATTATAGAAGGCAGGTACGATTATGTATGCAGTTTTTGGATTAGGGAATCCTGATAAGGAATATGATAAAACAAGACACAATATTGGTTTTGATGTTATAGATGAGTTGGCAAGTCAGATGGGTGTTGAGGTGAAGACTAAGAGACACAAGGCTTTATGCGGTATTGGAAATATTGGTGGCGAGAAAGTGATTTTGGTGAAGCCACAGACTTATATGAATCTTAGCGGTGAGTCAGTGAGAGCAGTTATGGATTTCTATAAGCTTGATCCGGAGAATGACATTATTGTTATTTCTGACGATATTAATTTGGCTACGGGAAGAATTAGAATTAGAGCCCAGGGCAGCGCAGGCGGTCATAATGGTTTGAAGAGTATTATTAGTCACGCGGGAACTCAGAAGTTTAAGAGGGTGCGTGTGGGAGTAGGTGCAAATGAAGGAAATCTTGTAAATCATGTGCTTGGTAAGTTTAGCAAGGGCGAAAGAGTTTTGGCTGAGCAGGGTATAAAAGATGCAGCCTCAGCAGTTGAAGTTATGATTTTGGAAGATATAAACACAGCAATGAACAAATTTAATTAGAAGATATAAATATAGCAATGAATAAATTCAACTAGAATCTATCAAAATAGTGAAGTCCGGGAGTAGTAAATGAAAAGTTTTGATTATCCACTATTACAATTAAATGAGTTTGAGCAGGTTAAGGTCTGCTTGTCTGAACACAAATCCTGTCAGGTTACAGGGTGTGGGGAATCCCAGCTTGCTCATTTTATTAATGGATTGAGCAATGGCTACAAGCAGAAAGTCATTGTTACTTTTAGTGCAACAAAAGCAAGTCAGTTGTATCAGGATTTAAAGGGTTTTGCGGACGATGTTGTAATGTATCCTGCAAAGGATTTTATTTTCTTTAGTGCGGATGTACACGGAAATCTTATATTGCAACAACGACTTGAATTTATTCAAAAAATAGTTGAAGATAAGCCATTTACGGTAATTTTGACGCCGGATGCCTTTATGGACAAGATAATGCCAATTGAAAAAATCAAAAATAATTATCTTGAAATAGCAGAAGGTAGCATAATTCAGATGGATGCCTTAAAGAGCAAGCTTGTGCAGATGGGATACGAGCCGGTTGTTCAGATTGATGGACCGGGACAGTTTGCGGTGCGAGGAAGTATTGTTGATATTTACACGCTGACAGATGAGGTACCTTATCGAATTGATTTTTGGGACGATGAGGTTGACATAATAAAGAGTTTTGAGGTGGAAAGCCAGCGTTCAATTGAGAATCTTGAATCGGTAAAAATTTATCCTGCCAGCGAATATTCACTGACTAAGAAAGAAATTCAGGCGGGAATGGTGAAGATTCGACAGGATTTAGACCAAAATGTTGAAAAATTCAGAAAAGATTTTAAGACGGAAGAGGCTAACAGACTTAGAGTTACAGTTGAAGAGTTTCTTACAAATATGGATATTAACCCAAGTCAGGTAGCAGTAGATAGTTATGTAAACTATTTTTATGATAATTTGGTAAGTCTGCTTGACTATTTTGAAAATCCAATATTTTTTATTGATGAGCCAAAGAGGGTAACGGAGCAACTTAACGTGGTTGATGCGGAGTTTGGAGATAGTATGGCTAACCGTCTTCAGAAAGGCTACGTGCTTCCGGGGCAGACAGATGTAATTTGGGACAAAAATCAGATAATTGCCAAGATTGATAGTGGCGAAAAAGTCCTATTTACAGCAATTGCCCAGAAGATTCAGGGATTTAGCGTGGATGATTTTGTGGAAGTGGGATCAAGAAACGTAAGTCCATACAATGGCAAGTTTGAGATTCTTGTTCAGGATTTAAAAAAATATAAAGAGCAAAAATATGCGGTTCTTCTTGTAACCGGTTCAAAAACAAGAGGCCAGCGCTTGGCGGAGGATCTTAGAGAGTTTGAGATTAGCGCATTTTTCGAAGAAGACGGGGAACGTCAGGTTATGCCTGGTGAAGTTATGATTATAAAAGGTCAGCTTCGCAGTGGCTTTATGTACCCTATGATTAAGTTTGTGGCTATTTCAGACACGGATATTTTTGGAGAAAAGAAGAAAAGAAAACGTAGAAAGCATGGCTATTCAGGTACTAATATTTCAAGTTTTACCGACCTTAACATTGGTGATTATGTTGTCCACGAAAACCACGGACTTGGTGTTTATCGTGGAATAGAAAAAATAGAAGTAGACCATATTGTAAAGGACTACATTAAGATTGAATATGCCAAGGGCAGCAACCTTTATGTGTTAGCAACCCAGCTTGATATGATTCAAAAATATGCTGACAGCACGGCGAAACCGCCTAAACTTAACACATTAGGTGGCCAGGAATGGAAAAAAACAAAGACCAGGGTTAAGAAGGCTGTTGCGGATATTGCGAAGGAGCTTGTTCAGCTTTATGCAATAAGGGAGAACAGCAACGGATATCAGTTTTCTCCTGACACGGAATGGCAGAAGGAATTCGAGGAAATGTTTCCATTTGAGGAGACAGATGATCAGCTTAATGCCATATCTGAAGTAAAAAAAGATATGGAAAGCACGAAAATTATGGACAGACTGATTTGCGGAGACGTAGGTTTTGGCAAGACAGAAGTGGCAATTCGTGCGGCTTTTAAGGCAGTGCAGGATGACAAGCAGGTGGCTTATCTTGTTCCAACAACGGTTTTGGCCCAGCAGCACTACAAAACTTTTAAGCAGAGATTTAAGGATTTCCCTGTCAGAGTGGAAATGCTTTCAAGATTTAGAACAAAATCAAATATTGATAAAACAATAAAAGATTTGAATAAAGGTTATGTTGACGTTGTTATCGGAACTCATCGTATGCTTTCAAAAGATGTTAAATTTAAGGATTTGGGACTTTTGATTATTGATGAAGAGCAGAGATTTGGCGTAAAACATAAGGAACAGATTAAAGAATTGAAAAACAATGTTGACGTAATGACTCTTACAGCAACTCCGATTCCAAGAACTCTTCATATGAGCCTTATTGGAATAAGAGATATGTGCGTAATGGAAGAACCACCTCAGGAACGTATGCCAATACAGACTTTTGTTATGGAATACAATGAGGAAATTGCAAGGGATGCCATAAACAGGGAGCTTGCAAGAGGCGGTCAGGTTTATTACGTGTACAACAGGGTTCAGGACATAGCTGAAATGGCAGGAAAAGTTCAGGCACTTGTGCCTGATGCCAGTGTTGCCTTCGCACACGGACAGATGAGTGAGCGACAGCTTGAAGAAATAATGTATGATTTTGTTAACGGGGACATTGATGTTCTTGTAACAACTACAATAATAGAAACAGGTCTTGACATACCAAATGCCAACACCATTATAATACACGATGCAGAAAAAATGGGCTTGTCCCAGCTTTATCAGCTTCGTGGCCGTGTAGGCCGTTCAAACCGTACATCGTATGCTTTTTTGATGTATAGCAGAAACAAGATGCTTACGGAAGTTGCGGAAAAGCGACTTGGGGCAATAAGGGATTTTACGGAACTTGGCAGTGGTGTAAAAATTGCAATGCGAGACCTTGAAATCCGTGGTACCGGAAATCTTCTTGGGGCTGCACAAAGCGGTCATATGGAGGATGTTGGTTACGACCTTTATTGCAAAATGCTTAACGATGCCATTAATACTTTAAAGGGCAACAAGCCAATGGATGATTTTGAAACAAAGGTAGACCTGACAGTGGATGCTTTTGTTCCACCTTCATATATTAAAAATGAAGCTCTTAAAATGGATATTTACAAGCGAATTGCAGGAATAGAGACAATGGAAGAATACGAGGATATGCAGGATGAACTTCTTGACCGTTTCGGTGACATACCGAATCAGGTTGAAAACCTTCTTCAGATTGTTTTGCTTAAAAATGCAGCACATCAGGCATATGTTACTGAAATTTCAGGTCATAAAAACAGAATCAAGCTTACAATGTGGAAAGACGCTGAGGTGGATGTGGAAAGAATACCAATTCTTGTCCGCGAGTACAAAGGCAGACTTAAGTTTATGCCTAAAGACGAGCCGTATTTTATTTTTGAGCCAAAACCGGGCACAGGCACAGTAATAGAAAATGCAAGAAAACTGGTAGAATCACTGTCTACATTGAAGGATGAAGAATAGAATAAGGTATGTGAGCTACGACTAAAGCAGTTGAAATATATTGTGAAAATATACAACTGTAGAGTCAGTCACATATGTTGTGATTAAAATAGTTGAAAAGATAAGGTAATGGGAATACATTGTATATGGTGGCAAGTCAGGGGAGGTGATTGTCTTTGAGAAGAAAGTTAATATGTATTTTGGCAGGACTTACAGTTGCGGTGGGACTTGTAGGTTGTGGTCAGAAAAAAGCAGTGGAGGAAACCACGGTGGCTACAAGTGAAACAGGTTCCGAGAGTTCAACAGTTTTAAAGGGAACAGCTTCGAAAAGCTCAACCGGTTCTGACGGGGCAGACACTACTCTTACCATTACTGCAGGCGGTAGTCAGGTTATGCTTGACGAGGTAAGGTATTATGCGTATACAGCCCAGGCGACTTACGAAACTTATTATCTTACAAAGGGCAAGGAAATAGACTGGGACTCAAAAATGGATGGTGATGTGACTTGGGAGCAGGGTGTCAAAAGCCTTGTGCTTGACGATATTTGCAAGAGGGAATGGCTTAATGAAATTTCATCACAATATGATATTAAGCTTACAAAGAAAGAAAAGTCATCTGTTAAAACAAAGGCTTTAGAGTATTTTAAGAACACCAATGTTAAGCTTGCAAAGAAAATAAATATTAGTGAAGGCCGTTTGATTAAGGTTTTTGAAAAGGCAGAAATTGCTGATAAAACTGAGAAAAAGATGGAAAAAGATGGAAGTTCCACGAAGGAAATGTATATAAAATGGAAAAAGGGAAATAATGTTACGGCAGAATCACAATGGAATAACATTAATTTCAAGGAAGCGATATTTACATTGGAGGATGTTAAATGAGAAAGACAGGAAGATGCATATTAAGCGCAGTTATTGCAGTGCTTCTTATGATTGGAGCAATTGATTATGCATTTGTAATAGGAAAGGCGAAGCCGGTAGGCGATTTAAAGACAAGCCAGAGTGAAGTTATTGTTAAAGATTTTATCCACGATAACTATGAGATTAGCGAAAAAAATCCATGGACTGATTATGGACTTCATCCAATCGAATACACGGAATCAGCAGGAAAGAGCGGTTTTGACCAGGCTATAAGTGCCAAGGCAGCTATTCTTGTGAATGTTAATTCAAAAGAGATTTATTATGAAAAAAACAGCGATGCCAAGATGTATCCGGCAAGCACAACTAAGCTTATGACAGCTTTGACTGTTTTGCAGAATATGAAAACTACTGATATAGTAACAATCGGCAGTGAAATTAATATGATTGCAGCAGATTCAAGTAAGGCAGGTTTTAGTCAGGGACAGGTTGTAACAGTTCAGGAGTTGCTTGAAGGCTTGCTTATTTCATCAGGAAATGACGCAGCCTATGTTTTGGCAAAAGCAGCAGGCGAAGCAATTCTTAAAGACAATATTGCTAACGAAGGAAAAACTTTTACAGCAGCACAGTGTGTTGAGCGTTTTGTTTATGAGATGAATAAGAATGTCCGTGACATGGAACTTGAAAATACACATTTTATGTCACCGGATGGCTATGATGCGGCAGACCAGTACACATCAGCTAGCGACTTGTCTAAGATTGCAATTGAAGCATACAACAACGAAACAATTCGTAAGATTTGCGGAACACAGTCTGAAAAGTCCGGCACATTAAACAAGACTTGGGTATCAACAAATGCCTTACTGAACAAGTCAGGACAGTTCTACTACCAGTACTGTGTCGGCATGAAAACAGGAAGTACAGGCCTTGCAGGCAAGTGCCTTGTGTCAGTGGCAAAGAATGGCGACACGGAATGCATAAGCGTAGTCTTAAATGACAGCACAGATGAACAGCGCTGGACAGACGCAAAGAAATTGTTGCAGTTTGGCGTGGAGTAAAGCTTAATATAGAAAAATAGATTAATTCACCCCCGTAGGAAATTGGCAGGAGCCAATTCCTACGGGGGTTTTTGTAGTGGTGTGAGCCTATGAATAAATAGAGCAAAAAGGTGTCCGTACCTCAAAAAGAGGAAGAATTGAAATATCGGGGTACGTTTCTCATAAACACAAACTATGCGTGATTCCAAATTCCACTAATAAGTAGAAATTTGCCACAAAAGAAAAACGCTCGCTAGGAAACCTAGCGAGCACCTTTGGTATATGGGGCTTCTACAAAAAAATGGGGGGATAAGTCGAAGCCCTCTATGTCACATTATATTACCTTTTGTTGTATTCTGCAACCTTTTTATTAATTTTTTCTATAGGATTTAATAAATCACTTATAGAAGCGTCATGATTTAGTCTGTCAATGAATGTTGCAGTGAACTTTGTAATGTCTACATTGATGTACCATTCTCTCTTAAGAAGCTCTGGAGACTGGTAAATTGAGTTAGTTGTCATGATTCTGTAGATAAGTCCCTGTTCGTAAGCTTCATCAAATCTTTCAAGACCGTTAGTAAAGAGACCAAATGTAGAAGCAACAAATACTCTGTTAGCTTTTCTCTTCTTAAGCTGCTTAGCAACATCAAGCATGCTATCACCTGAAGAAATCATATCATCAATAATAAGAACGTCCTTACCTTCAACTGAATCACCAAGGTATTCATGAGCCACAATAGGATTACGTCCGTCTACGATAGTAGTAAAATCACGACGTTTGTAGAACATACCTACATTAATTCCAAGAACGTTAGCGTAGTAGACAACTCTACCCATAGCACCTTCGTCAGGGCTGATAACCATAAGATGATCAGCATCAAGCTTAATGTCATCAACATTTCTAAGAAGATTTTTTATAAACTGGTATGTTGGCATAATTGATTCAAAACCACTAATAGGAATAGCATTGTTTACACGAGGATCGTGAGCGTCAAAAGTAAGAATATTGTCTACGCCCATGTTTACTAATTCCTGAAGCATTACTGCACAGTCCATAGATTCTCTGGATGTACGTCTGTGCTGTCTTCCTTCATAAAGGAAAGGCATAATAACTGTAATTTTTCTAGCTTTACCTGCAGCAGCAGCGATAACTCTCTTAATGTCAGCAAAGTGATCATCAGGAGACATATGATTCTTGCAACCGCAAACAGTATATTCAATGCTGTAGTTAGTAACATCATCGATAATGTAAAGGTCTGTACCACGAACAGATTCACCTAAAGTACATTTAGCTTCACCTGTACCAAATCTTGGTGTTTTTACATCAAGAAGGTAAGAATCTTTAGTATAACCCTTGAAAGTAATAGGTGATTCTTTAGCTTCAATTCTCTGGCTTCTCCAATCAGCAATATAAGCGTCAACTGCTTCGCCTAACTGCTTACTTCCTGATAATGCAACAATTGCAAGTGGTCCTACAGGAATAGATTCAACATATTTTTTGATAGACATTTCAAAATTTCCTCCGTGTGTTAAATAGTAAATTTCTTTTTTATTCTTATATCATCACCAAAAATCTTTAAAGGAGTGTAATTACCCGCTGTACGGGAAAAAATACGCTCTTCATATTTCTGCTGTAATTCCTGTAAAGAAAAATTAGTAGAAATAATAGTAGATTTCTGATGTATAAGTCTCTCATTAAGACAATCAAATAGGGATGATTCAGTAAAGGAGTTAGACATCTCCGTGCCCAAATCATCAATAATAAGTAAATCACAACGAAGCAACTCGTCAAAACTAATCTGATGGTAAATAGTGGTGTTGCTACGTTTAAAGGAATAATCTGCCAACAAATCGAAAAGTTGTACTGCTGAAAGATAAATAACAGAGTAGGATTTTTCGATTAATTCCTTTGCAATGCAGTTAATGAGAAAAGTTTTCCCTGTACCTGCCCTGCCATAGAATAACAGATTATCAAAGGTTTTGTCAAAGTTATTTATAAAATAATGACAATGGTCCACAACAGCGTCAATATTTTCTGCTGCGGAAATCCCTGTATCGGGATCAATGTAGTCATCAGAATACAAATCATATTCAAAAGTATCAAAGTTCTCGCGTTCAAGAATCTCCTTAAGCTCAGAACGGGAATAAAGCAGTCTGACAACCTCTGCCTTAAGGCATTCACAAGGTTTTCCGTCAATAAAACCTGTATCTTTACATTTAGGGCATGTAAAAATCTCATCCAGGTAATCGGCGGAATAACCTCCGGCTAAAAGAGCTGCTTTCTTTTGTTCACTTATAAGGGCAATGTCCTCACGAAGTGTGTCCTTAGCAGAAGAATTGCCTGAAAGAGAAAGTCTAAGGGCACGTCCTGCAAGAACACCAATCTGCCCGTCTAAATCCTTAATAAGAGGAATTTTTTCGTAGACTTCTTCAATACGTCTGTTTAATTTAATTTTATTATTTAATTGACGGTCATTGTAACTGTTTGCAATAACGTCAAATTGATCTCTGGTTAAAGCCATATTAAATCCTTAAAAATTTTT
>ERZ780190.1876-NODE-1876-length-17493-cov-4.584700_pt1 | contig 17493 bp, 23 predicted proteins | sample MGYA00510980_ERZ780190 | MGnify/ENA primary metagenome ERZ780190 (study PRJEB29588, sample SAMEA1972188) | human gut metagenome | biome: human gut; feature: human-associated habitat; material: faeces | place: Denmark | collected 2008/2010 ... | reverse complement strand
GCGCCGGACTCAATGGCGGAAAGCTGCGATTCGTAACGGTTGCCGGTGATGACCATGTCGTCCTTTTCGATGTAGTTTTCCATGACGTCCGGGTTTGCGACGGCAATGACGACATTGCCGTGCTCGAAAACAGCATCGGGGTCGCCGACGAGCATTTTGGCTTCCAGCGTTTCCAAAATGTTGCAGTACGGCGTTTTGGCCTTTGCAATCATGGTGCTGTCCTGATTTTCCATGTAGGACGTGGCAATGTCGTTGATGGTGATGATGCCGTCTAACACGTTGTTTGCATCGACGATGGGCAGCGTGACGGCGTTCATCTCCGCCATCATGCTCCATGCTTTTTTCATGGAAATGCCCTCGTTGATGCCGGGAATTTTGCGGATCTCCATATCGCGCACGCGGGTGCCGATATTGTTGACGTAGGTCGGCTGGCGCATGCCGAAGCGCTGGAGGACGTAGCTTGTCTCGGAGCTGATCTGTCCGGCGCGGGCGGCGACATAGTGATTTCCGTCATTTTCTTTATTTTTAACGTCCGCGTAGGCGATCGCCGAACAAATGGAATCGGTGTCGGGATTGCGGTGGCCTAAAACATAGACTTCTTTTCTCTCGCTCATGCGTATACCCCACTCAAGGTAAAATGTTGTTTTTAGTATAGCACATACAACCATACACAGCAAATGCGGAGTGGAGCAGTTTGTTTGCCCTCAAAGCGTTTTGTCGGTCGGGGCTGCCAGATCAGGCCAGCCCTGGCATGCCACAAATATACAGGTTCATTGCGAATCAACACCACAATATTCCGCAGTAAGGCGGCCAGCCCCCTGGCCGCCCTACTGCCGTACTACACATTAAAAATCCGCAGCATACCAAGCCCCGTCCGTAGGACGGGGCTTGGTAGATAAATTTATATTGAAAACCGGCAGTTCTCTGTTTCCAAAGATCTGCCGGTCATACTTCTTATTTACCCCACACGGTCTCGGCGATTTCCTTGACCAGTTTGAGCTTGTTCCACTGTTCCAGCTCGGTCAGCTTGTTGCCGATCTCACAGGAGGCAAAGCCGTACTGCGGACTCAGGCAAAGACGGTCGAGCGGGATATACTTTTCTGCCTCATGGATGCGGGCGATTACAAAGCATTTCCCTACCCTGACGGTGCGGTTGTGATTGACAACCCGCCGTATTATCGTGGACTGCCAGATCACCTACGAAAACGGCGCAAGGGTAAAAACATCATTTGTGACGAGCTACAGCGGCGGGATTGTGGCGCAGACCTCACCGGATTTGACAAAGGCAATCAACCGGGAAAATGACAGGCTAATTAAAGCAAATACAAAAGAACTGCCGAAATATGACTACCCCATGAATGTTATCACCGCGGCCATGATGCAGAGGTATGCAAGATACGGGGGTAGACCTGAAAATTCGGGCAGATGACTGCATCCAGGTTGGAAGCCTTGACGCACAAAAGCAGGCCGGAAAAGGTATTTTTGGGTCCGGGCTGCTTTTGTGCGAGCGCGCAGCGGCAGTCAGATGGGAACTTTCGGACCGAGAGAAAGCCATCATACAGCAGCTTGGCTAGTACCGTGCGGCGGGCGGCGGCATCAACAAATAGTACACGCAATGCACGACCATTTGCTGTGAGTGTCATCGACAAGAAAGTTGACATTTACATGGCACCGCCTTATAATATGGGTGCGATCAATGCGTTCCAGCGTGCATTACAGGATGCACAGGAAGCATACGGAATCGAATGGAGTGAAATTAAATGAAAGAATACACGCCTTCTGGTAAAACACCGGAAGAACTTGCAGCTGAAATCCAAAAGCTGGAAGAAGAAAGCGAAAATATGACCGAATGGCCAGATGTAGATAACTACGTTGACGATTGAACCACGATGCACACGCACCGTGGTTTTTTCATGCCCATTTTTAGGAGGATGAAGAAGTTGCCGAAGAGCAAGACATACGAAGAGTTTGTAGAAAAATTTAAGCCAAAGAAAACCACGGATGACTGCTGCACGCCGCCAACCATTTACGAGATTGTGAAGCAGTGGCCTGCAACGAATACGGGATTGACCCCGCCAAAGTTGTGCGGCCATGATGAAGAGGTATGCAAGATACGGGGTAGACCTGAAAATTCGGGCAGATGACTGCATCCAGGTTGGAAGCCTTGACGCACAAAAGCAGGCCGGAAAAGGTATTTTTGGGTCCGGGCTGCTTTTGTGCGAGCGCGCAGCGGCAGTCAGATGGGAACTTTCGGACCGAGAGAAAGCCATCATACAGCAGCTTGGCTAGTACCGTGCGGCGGGCGGCGGCATCAAAAAAAATGCGCCGCATCGACTACGCCGCCCGGAAGGATGCCATCAACGCCCAGAAGCGGGCGGCGTATGCGGCAAGGAAAAACTTCTCTGTTTATTCGAGCTTGAACATGGAGCCAAAACCTGTTACAATGCAGTCAATCAGCAATGTCAAGGCGTTCAGCTGTGACACGCTGGATGCTGCTGGACAACAGCAGCTGAAAAATGCGCACAAACGTCTGCTTATGACCGCATCCAAGCAGCCGCTTGGAGTTGAAGTTGGCAGGGCATACGATTTGAATATGAAACCGCTCACAAAAGAGTTAACAGGAGCAGCAGAGCGCTCAACAGTGTCGGTGCCAAAACAAAATGTGCCGTATATTGTTATCCATACCCACCCTGACAGTAACATTTTCTCACAACGGGATTTGAGTAACTTTGCAAATAAAGAGATTTCCTATCAGGAAGCCGCCGAATCGTTGAATTTTCTTGTTCGCAACTGTCTATCAGAATTGGAGGGATACGGTGTCAAGTTCTACGAATGAAAAGTTCTTTACCCCGGAACGTATAAAGAAGATGCAGCAGTATCTGATAGACTATCCTATCGACCATAAATACGACGAACTATGCGCCCAAGATATCTATGATGGGGATGACGTTCCGCCACGTCAGCTGGCTGCGCGAGGTTATTATGATGTTCTGAAAGAACTCGGAAAGCTCCCGCCGGAAGTTGAATGACCGTTAAACCACGATGCACACGCACCGTGGTATTTTTATGCCCATTTTTACGAAAAGGATTCAAGGAGGACGACACGGAACTGAAAGACACTGTAAAAGGCATGATGAGTGACGACTGCAAAGAGCGCATGGCAGCCGAATATCACCAGACCAAAATCCGTTACGAGAAGCTCAAAAAGCTGAATACCAGAATCTCAAGGCAAAAATAAATCAAGCCGTCAGACAGGGTCTGTCAGCAAGGCCTCCGCCTAATGAAGCCCTGTCTTCCCCCGTCCTCTCCAAAGTGCGAAAATAGTACCATGAAAAAATGTATTTTTGAGAGTAGTCTAAAAAATGCAGAAACGCAGCAAGGATGACCCCATGGAGAAGCACGCATTGGCAGTATCTCCTGACTTATTCCAATGGCAAGTATTCTTCCAGCCGTTGTCGGATCAGGGGCAGGTCCGGCACCAGCACGGACATTCCACGAATGTTCGCACTATTATAACAATCGCTCGCCGGGACTGTGTGGGAGCTTATTGATATCGAAGAAGCCAAGGGGAGCAGCCGGTAGGCTAACGACAATATTTCGCTATTCGTCAAGTCCGTAGTCAAATATGGAAGCGCATTATTCATAACGATCAATTTCGGATTCCCCAGCAATACTCTGGCCAGCACGACCCGCTGCCGTTCACCACCGGAAAGACGGATCCCGCCATCTCCCAAGACTGTATCCATTCCGTGGGGCAGTTTTTCCACCACATCCCAGATTGTTCGCTCCCCGCTTTCGCTCACGCTCAATCGTGACCCCTGCTCACAAACCCGCAACCATTTTTAGCGACCAGTCCCCGCGAGACGAACACGAGCGCTTGCGCGAAGTGTGAGTCCGTCCCGGAGGGAATGGTGCGACAAAAAAGCCGCAACATTCGTTGCGGCTTTTCTTGGTGCACCATCGGGGACTCGAACCCAGGACCCACTGATTAAGAGTCAGTACTGGGCAACGATACAACGTTCAAATTATCGCTTTACCGTTAGTCTCAGGTAGTCAAAAGTAGTCAGGATGGCTCCGGGATGTAGTCAGTTTGTAGTCAGGCAGTTCCCGCCGTACTATCCGCGGCGGGCGGGGCAGAGTTGAAATAATCGTCCAGTTTGCCGCTTACTTTCAGGCCGTCTTCGGCTTCCAGATGGGTGTAGATGCGGGCCGTCATCTCGATGCTGGCGTGACCAAGCAGCTGCTGGGCGGTGCGCAGATCCACACCGGCGTGGTACAGGCAGGTGGCATAGCTGTGGCGCAGCATGTGGGCGTGCACCGGCAGCAGTGACACCCCCGCCACATAATAAGCCCACATCTTTTTATAGGCTGATTGCGTCATCACGCCGCCGTCAGCTTTGGTCACAACGTGCTCTCCCAGGCGCGGGGTGGCATCCAGAATCGCCCGCAGCTTGGCGGGCACCGGCACCAGGCGGTGGGAAGCCGCGTTTTTCAGTTCCATACTGGGGTCCGGCTGATTGCCGCCCGCAAAGGTCACGGCCCTGCTGACAACCAGCGCCGCCGGGCCGACATCCCGCCATTGCAGGCCCAGGGCCTCTTCCTTGCGCAGGCCGCAGTAGTAGCAGAGCGCGCAAAACACCTTGGCCCGCGGCTCCGCAATGGAGGACAGCAGCTCCTCCGCTTCGTCCTGCGTCAGGTATTTCTTTTGCTTAGGGCGCGCGTGGGTCGTAATGCGGATGCCGTCGGTGGGGTCATCGCGGATCAGGTGGTTCGCTTGGGCCGTCTGCATGATCTGCCGCACCGTGATCAGCACCTTGTGCTGCAGGGATTCCGACTGCTCCGTGATTTCCGCCATAATAGCCCGGATATGTACCGGCCGCACCTCCTGCAGCTCCATGCATCCAATGTGCTGCATGATGTGCAGATTGTAGGCATCCCGGTACATTTTGGTGGTGGCGGGCCGCAGCCCCTGCTTGTAGGAGCGCAGCCAGATTTTTGCCCACTCGCCCACCAGGGTGTGGTCCCCCACTTCCAGCCCCGCTTCATCCTGCGCCTGCACGGAGCGCACCGCGGCTTTCAGTTCCGCTTCGGTGCGGCCATACACCAGCCGCGTTTTGCCGTTGGAAAGGGTGATCCGCTTCTGGTAGCGGCCATCTGGACGGCGGGTCAATTTTTGTTTGGGCATAAAAAATACACCTCCAAGGTATGACTTGTAAGCCTGCCTTAAAGGTGATACAATACAAGTGTTGGGTTGGTATTGTATCCACTTTTAGTGGGCAAGCTGATCTATGGAAACGCTCTCGGTGTTGGTAGCACCGGGGGCGTTTTTTTTATTTATATGTTGCTATTTCAATAAAAAATTTTGTCCTTTTGTCAATCAAAGAAACTGCCGCAAAAATGGGGCGCGCTTCCTTTTTTGCATTGTAAATAGCGTCTTCCAAATAGCTGGGTCGCAGTTCCCCAATCTTTGTATCGTTCCAATATGCTTCAATCGGAAAGCACTCCGCATCTCCCGATTTTGATAATTTTAATTCTATTGGATCTCCTCTTTTCACTCCCATGGAGAGAAGCGTCGATGTCCTCTTTCTGTTACTACTTAGCGTAACATCTGCGTACAAGTTAGCTCGCAGACGCCCCTCCATCTGTGCTGGTGACAGCGGATTGTCTCCCAGTAATTTTCTAATCTCAGATTCTGAAGCATACAAAAATTTATCTTCAGCCGTGATCCTGCCTACTTGTTCCTGAAAAGTCATCGCGTTTTTTCTCCCTTCTGCAGACAACTTACCACTTCACGCCATCATTTCTTTCAGCTTTTCCCTGTCCCAAAGCAAGACATTCGTCTTTTGGGCCGTTTCGATTGCCGCGGGGGTAAATGTACTGTTGGTAAGCACTACAGCAACCATCCGGTGGTAATACTGCGAGCCGGATGTTGCTTCCTGCACAGCATGGTTTCCCACCTTATCCGAATAGCATTTACACTGCACGGCATAAGTTACGCCGTCTTTTTCTGCCAGAACGTCCACACCAAAATCCCCGCTGGCCTGCGTGACTTCTACATTTACAAAGCCATTTTCCTTTAGCAGTTCAGCACAGAAATATTCAAATTCATGGCCATCCATGGCATCTACTGCCGCAAGCTTGTTTTGCATTTCCGGGTAGTAGTTATCTGACAGCACTTTTTTGAGCTTTTTAATCTTATATTCAAGAACCCGTATTCTGATTAGATTCTCGATTCTTACCAGCGGAAACGAAAGAAGCGCCGCAATAATTGCTATTCCTAAAAGGACAAAGGCCGTGGCTTTTCCTCTTTGAATTGAGGAAATTCCAAATCGCAAAAAGATCAGCACGAAAACCGCGCAAAATGTTATTAGGTATGGACGACTTTTTATCGTTTTCCAGAGCTGTGTTTTCACAAGGTGCCGCCTTTCCGCCACTCTCTGTGGCATACTTATTTAACGTACTTTCTCAAAACCAGTGTGTATACCCCGTTGCCTTGCCTTCTATCTGGATGTCATCCAGCTCCGGGCCGGAGTAGGATTTGGGGCGGTAGGCGCTGTTGGCTGGCACAAGGGTGATGGTGCTGCCGTCATAATACACGCGCTTGAGGGTGGCTTCGTCCCCAATGCGGACGGCGGCTATTTCGCCGTCCTCCACCTGCGGCTGGGTTTTGATGTAGACCACATCATTATCCCGGATGCCTGCATCGATCATGCTGTCGCCATGGCAGCGCAGGCAGAAATCGCAGACGATGCCCTCCGGCACATCCACATACTCCTGCACGTTCTGCTCTGCGGTGATGGGCTCACCGCAGGCAATATCCCCCACCAGCGGCCGCTTGACGGTTTTGGGGCGGGGTTCAAAGCCGGTGGGGATGGCATCATCTCGCTTTTTCTGCAAGATTAGGGCATCCTTAATATTGCCTGCTTGAGCAAGGAGATCTCCATCTATTTCATTTACAATATCTAAAGTTTTGTCATCTATTCTAACATTGCTTTTTCCCAGCAGATAATCAATAGAAGTATTATAGAAATTCGCAATGTTAATTAGCGTTTCGGAATTCGGTTCGCGTGTACCTTTTTCGTAATTCACATAAGTGGTATAGGGCATTTCCAGCGCACGCGCTGCATCTTTCATGCTTATCCCGCGTTCCTGCCGCAGTTCCTGCATTCGGTTCATTATACGAACCTCCTTTTACTCTATATGTATATTATAATACACAAAACGAGTAACGGGTCAACTACAAACCGCAAAAAATACTCAAAATGGGCATGGTGCACAATTTGCATCAACTCATTTTGAGCATTTTTTGTCTTTACAAATACCCAAAACGGGTATATTATAATCACAGTTACCCGAAATGAGTAACGCAAAATGAAAGGAGGTAATAGTAATGCCTTATCCCAACATAAATGCCGAGCGAAGCCGCATGGGGCTGACTATTGAAGAATTGGCTGAAAAGCTTGGCGTAACTCGGAAGACTGTTTATAACTGGATGGCTCGCGGGAACATTCCCCAGTCAAAGCTTGAAGCTATGTCGAGTCTTTTCAATTGTTCTATTGACTATCTGCTCAAGAAAAATCCTTAAGCCCCCACCAGTCCCATGCTTCGGACTTCCAAGGGGTTGACAAGGATAAATTTGCAAAAGGAGGTGACCCCATGATCCTCTACACCGCCGAGCGCCTGGCTGAGATGCTGGGCGTGCAAAAATCCACCGTACAGCAGCTTGTGCGGGCCGGGGAGTTTGGCCCCACGGTCAACGTGGCGCGCAAACACCTGGTGACCGAGGACGGCCTGGCCGGGTTCATTGCGCGCCGCACCGGCCCCGCGCACAGCGGCCTTGCCCCCGCACCGCAAACCAACTATCACCACCGGCACAGTGACCCTGGGCCGATCTGAAAGGAGAACCAATCATGCCCCAAACAAAAACAGCCGCCCCGGTGTTGCAGCACCGTGACGGCAAGACGAAAAAATTCATCACCTGTATTTTACCCTACATCAGCCCCATTTGCAAGGCTTTCGCCAATTTCACGCTAACGGCCTGCGGGCTGGGCGTGCTGTGCGCCGTAACTGCCCTGGCCCAGGGCGGCGGGGCGGCTGCAATGGCAGGGCTGGCAGCCCGCCTGCTGGGCGGCTGGGCCGCCATCACGCTGCGGGAGGTGGCAACGTGCGCGGAATCGTGATTGACCCCGGCGCAAAGCCGGAACTTTACCGCCTGCCGGACACCCTGCAGGAACTGCAGCGCTTTATGGGCGGGTACGCGCAGCGCTGCCCGATCAGCAACCGGTTTGCCGCGCTGTTTTATCTGCCGCAAGTTGGGCAAAGCCTGCCGACCCGGCATTACAAAGGCCGCTGGTTTTATGGGCGGCTCTGCCTTGTGGGCTGGCGCAACGCCCGCATGACGGACCTGCCCATGCCGCTGGCCGAAGAGTTGCTTCAGAAATTCACACCTGTGGAGGTAACGCCATGAACGAGTATGACGCCATCCGCGCTGCCTTTGCCCACAACCGCAAGGACGCCGAACTGCTGTTGCATGAAACCGTGCGCGGCATCCTGGCCGAGGCAACAAGCAGCAAGGTCAAACAACTGGAAAAGATCAGCCTGTGCTACAGCGCCGCGGACACCGGCGCCGCCCAGCGCAAAGCGTTGTTCAACATGGAGGTAGAAGATTGACAGACTACATGATCTGCCAGAACCAGGACAACCACCTGCTGTACGCCTTAAAGCACGGCAGGTTCTGGTTCTGGGACAAACACCAAAACAAATGGGTGCCCAGCGATTGGGCCGCCCAGCAGTACGCCAAGGCCCAGACCAAAGAGCCTGACCTGACGCAGGAAGACTGGCTGGGGAGATGCTTCGGCATCCTGATGGATGACTACGAGGTGCCGGACGCTGTGGTAAAAGCCCTGCGCGCGCTGTCCAACAAGGAGGAACCACCATGCAAAGTGAACACGACTGCCCCGAATGCGGATGCTGCTGTGACTATGGCCGCCCCTGCTGCCACGTTGGCGGAGGAAACATCGACCACCCAGGCGGGTGCAAACAGCTGCCCGCCGGACCCCTGCTCCCCTGCGGATGCTTCCGGTGCAATGTCAAACCCGTCCGGTGCCGCAGCTGCCTGTTCGGCAGCGGAGTTTGATTATTCGGGGCTGGATGAGCAAACGGTCAACGACCTGCACCTTGCAGAACGAGAATGCGCAGCAGGGCGGAGGTTGGCAGAAGCTGGGCTGCGCCGCATGGCTGATGGGGTAGCAATCGCGCATGAGGCGCTTGTCCCAAATTGGGACAAGCGTAACAACCAATACAGCGAGGATACATTCCGCCGTTGGTGCGAGAGTATAGGCGTCAGCAAGTCCGCGGCCTACCGTCTGTTGCAAGTTACCGCTCTGTTTGATAACAGCAGTCCCGAACAGCAGCAAGTGCTGGAAGAGCTTTCCCCTTCTTTATTATATGCCGCCGCCAAACCCAGCGCCCCCGCCGACCTGGTACAGGCCGTCAAATCCGGCGACATTACCACCCACAAGCAATACCAGGATTTGCTGAAAGAAAACCAGCAGCTGCGCGCCGACCGGGTGAACGCCCTCAATGCCGCAGCCGCCGCCGAAGCCGCCCGCGATGCCGCCCTGGCCGATGTTGACGGCCTGCATGAGCAGAACCGCCAGCTGCAAGCCGCCGCCACCGGTGCCCAGGAAAGCTACCGCACCGCCCACAAAAACGAAGATTCCGCCCTGCGCCGCGCCACCGAAGCCGAACAGCGGGCAAAGGAAGCGGAAAAGCAGCTGGCCGGTGCCCGCCAGGTTGCCGATGCCGCCCGGATGCGTGCCGACAAATACCAGCGGGAAGCCGAAGCCGCCAAAGCGCAGCCGGTGGCCGCCGCTGTGGACGAGGATGAGATCAACCGCCGTGCCCACACCCTGGCCGATGAACTGACCGCCCCTTTGCGCAGCGAGCTGGAAGCCGCCAAAGCTGCCGCCGCCACACCGGAACAAATCGAGCTGGACACCCGCAACGCCTATGACAGCCTGCTGCTGGCCGGGCGCACCATGCAAAACGCCTGGAAGTCCGTCAAGCCGCAGCTGGCCAAGCTGCCGCCGGACACCCGCGCCGGGGCCATCAACCAGCTGACCAACACCCTGGCTGAAATTCAAACGGAGGCAATAAAATGTCTGTAAAAATTGCGGCTCTGGAAGCCGAAAACGTAAAACGCATCAAGGCGATTGCCCTCACGCCCTCCCCCACCGGGCTGACCATTGTGGGCGGCAACAACAACCAGGGCAAAACCAGCGTGCTGGATGCCCTGGCCTGGGCCCTGGGCGGCGAGAAGTTCCGCCCTACCGCCGCTGTGCGGGACGGTGCCCTTGCCCCGCCCCACCTGAAAGTGATCCTGTCTAACGGCGTTGTGGTGGAGCGCAAGGGCAAAAACAGCAGCCTGACCGTGACGGACCCCACCGGCCAGCGCAGCGGCCAGCAGCTGCTGAACGCTTTTGTGGAGCCGCTGGCGCTGGACCTGCCCCGCTTTATGCAGGCCAGCGATAAAGACAAGGCCGACACCCTGCTGAACATCATCGGTGTGGGGGATGCTTTGACCGGCCTGGACCGGGAGATCAAAGCCCTGTACGACCGCCGCACCGTGATCGGCCAGATCGGCGCCCAGAAACGCCACGCCGCCGAAGAGCTGACCGAATACCCGGACGCCCCGTCCGAACCTGTCAGCGCCATTGAGCTGATCCAACAGCAGCAGGAGATTTTGCTCCATAACGCCGACAACCAGCGCCAGCGCGACCGTCTGACCGAGATTACCCACGCCAAGCACCGCGCCATGGATGAGCTGACCCGCTTGGAGGAACAGCTCAAAAACCTGCAGGAGCGCCGCGGCCAGCTGGTGGAGGAATACAACGCCGCCTGCGTGCAGGAGAAAACCGCCACCAAGACCGTGGCCCAGCTGCAGGATGAATCCACCGCAGAGCTGGAGCAGAGCATCCGCAATGTGGAGGAGATCAACCGGCAGGTATCCGCCAACCTGGCAAAATCCAAGGCTCAGGACGAAGCCGAGCGCTATGCGCAGGAATACACCGCCCTGACGGAGCAGATCAAGGCAAAGCGCACCGCCCGCATGGACCTGCTGAACGGCGCAGACCTGCCCCTGACCGGCCTGGGTGTGGAGGACGGCCGCCTGACTTACAACGGCAAACACTGGCAGGACATGAGCGGCAGCGACCAGCTGCGGGTGGCCACCGCCATTGTGCGCCGCCTGAACCCCGACTGCGGCTTTGTGCTGCTGGACAAGCTGGAACAGATGGACCTTGCCACCCTGGCGGAGTTCGGCAGCTGGCTGCAGACCGAAGGATTACAGGCCATCGCCACCCGCGTTTCGACCGGCGGGGAGTGCCAGATCATCATTGAGGATGGCAGGGTAAAAGACGCCGAGGAACCACCCGCCCCCAAAGCATGGACGAAAGGAGCGTTCTGAAATGAGCAAATACGCAATCACATCCGGCACCATTGCCGCGCCGGTCAAAACCGTTCTGTACGGGCCGGAGGGCATCGGCAAAAGCACGTTTGCCGCCCAGTTCCCCGCCCCCGTATTCATTGACACCGAGGGCGGCACCAAGCGGCTGAACGTTGCCCGCCTGCCCGCGCCCACCAGCTGGGCCATGCTGCTGGATGAAGTTGCCGAGGTCAGCCGCGGCAATGTGCCCTGCGGCACCCTGGTGATCGACACCGCCGACTGGGCCGAACGGCTCTGCATTGACGCCGTCTGCGCCCGCGCCAAGGTCAAGGGCATTGAGGATTTCGGGTACGGCAAGGGCTATACTTACGCGAAAGAAGAGTTCGGCAAGCTGCTGGATTCCCTGGAAGAAGTGCTGAACACCGGGCACAACGTGGTGGTTCTGGCCCATGCTGCCATCACAAAATTTGAGCAGCCCGATGCCGTTGGCAACTATGACCGCTGGACCATGAAAACCAGCAAACAGGTAGCCCCTCTGCTGCGGGAATGGTGCGACATGCTGCTGTTTGCCAACTACAAAACCGTGGTAGAAAAGGCCGGCAGTGCCCCCAACGCCAAGAACAAGGCCAGCGGCGGGCGGCGGGTTCTCTACACCAGCCACCACCCCTGCTGGGATGCCAAAAACCGCTTTGGCCTGCCGGAAGAACTGCCCTTTGAGTATGCCAGCATCGCCGCCTGCATCCCGGACCCGCACCCCGGCGCAGCCCCCGCGCCGCGCCCCATCATGGTAGAGGATGCCCTCGCCCCCAAGCCTGCACCGGTGCCGGTTCCTGCTGCACCGCCTGCCGTGCCTGCCGGGATCTCCGCCAGTGATCTGCAGGCGCAGGGCGTGCCGACCGCCCTTGCCCAGCTGATGGCCGCCAATAATGTGACCCCGGAGGAACTGCAGACCGTGGTCGGCCAGCGCGGGTACTTCCCCGCCGATATGCCGGTCAAGGATTACCCGGCTGATTTCGTCAGCGGCTGCCTGGTGGCCGCCTGGCCCCAGGTGCTGGAGATGATCTGCACCAACCGCGATGTACCGTTTTAACAAATACAAAGGAGATCTACCCATGGCTGAATATATGAACAACATGCCGGATGCTGCCCTGGACTGGGACAGCGAGGTTACCAACGAACAGCGGGAATTTGTGCTGCTGCCTGCGGGCGATTACCTGTTTACCGTGCAGAGCTTTGAGCGTGCCCGCTATGAGGGCAGCGCCAAGCTGCCGCCCTGCAGCATGGCCAAGCTGACCATTACCATCCATGGCGGCGACAAAGGCGAAACCACCGTCACCCACCGCCTGTACCTGCACACCAAGACCCAGGGCCTGCTGGGCGCCTTTTTTGAGAGCATCGGCCAGTGCAAGCGCGGCGAGACGTTCCGCCCCCGCTGGAACGAAATTGTCGGTGCGCAGGGCATGTGCCGCCTGGGCGTGCGGGAATACACCAAGCAGAGCGGCCCCCACGCCGGTGAGACCGGGCAGGCCAACGAGATTGAAAAGTTCCTGCCCCGCCCCGAACCCACCGCCGCCCCCAGCACCGGGTGGAAGCAGGGAGCTTTTTAAGTTAGGAGTTAGGAAGTAGGAGTTAGGAGTTTATGGTGTGCGCTAACGCGCACGGTTTGAATATCAGGCTTTTCATAATTTCAAAATTGCGGCGCAAGCCGCTTCTTCAACTCCTAACTCCTCACTCCTCACTTCTCACTCCTCACTAACACGGAAAGGATACTTATGCCCAACACAAACTCTCTCCCCCTCCGCCCCTATCAGCAGCGGGCGAAAGAACAGATCCATACAGAGTGGGAACAGGGGCGGCTGCGCACGCTGCTGGTGCTGCCCACCGGCACCGGCAAAACCATTGTGTTTGCTGCCGTGGCCGAAGACCAGGTGCGCGCCGGGGACCGGGTGCTGATCCTGGCCCACCGCGGCGAACTGCTGGAACAAGCCGCCGACAAGCTGCAAAAATCAACTGGCCTGGGCTGCGCGGTGGAAAAAGCCGAACAATCCTGCCTGGCCAGCTGGTACCGCGTTGTCGTTGGCAGCGTGCAAAGCCTGCAGCGCCCCCAGCGGCTGGAAAAGTTCCCCCACAATTATTTCAGCACCATCATCATTGACGAAGCCCACCATGCCGTGACCGACGGCTACCGCCGCATTCTGGACTGGTTCCCCGCGGCCAAGGTCCTGGGCGTAACGGCCACGCCGGACCGCGGCGACCTGCGCAATCTGGGCGAGGTGTTCGACAGCCTGGCCTATGAGTACAAACTCACCGATGCCATCCGGGACGGCTTTCTGTGCCGCATTATGGCGCAGACCATCCCCCTCAGGCTGGACATCTCCACCGTGGGCATGTCCGGCGGGGACTATGCCGTGGGCGAGCTGGGCAGCGCCCTGGACCCTTATCTGGACCAGATCGCCGCCGAGATGGCGCACTACTGCAAGGGGCGCAAAACCGTTGTCTTTCTGCCGCTGATCAAAACCAGCCAGAAATTCCGGGATACCCTGAACCGCCACGGATTCCATGCTGCCGAGGTCAACGGCCAGAGCACCGATCGCGCCCAGGTCCTGGCAGATTTTGACGCCGGAACCTACAACGTGCTGTGCAACAGCATGCTGCTGACCGAAGGCTGGGACTGCCCCAGTGTGGACTGCGTTGTGGTGCTGCGCCCCACCAAGGTGCGCAGCCTGTACAGCCAGATGGTGGGCCGCGGCACCCGCCTGCACGAAGGTAAAAAGGACCTGCTGCTCCTGGATTTCCTCTGGCTGACCGACCGCCACGAGCTCTGCCGCCCGGCTGACCTTGTGTGCGAGGACCACGCCGTTGCCCAGCAGATGACCGATAACCTGGCTGCCGCCGCCTGCCCGGAGGACGTGGAGGAAGCCGCCCGGCAGGCCGCCGAAGATGTGGTGGCCCAGCGGGAGGAAGCCCTTGCCAAGCAGCTGGAAGAACAGCGCCGCAAGCGCGCCCGCCTGGTTGACCCGCTGCAATACGAAATGAGCATCCAAGCTGAGGATCTGGCCGGTTATGTGCCCGCCTTCGGGTGGGAAGCCGGTCCCCCCAGCGCCGCGCAAACCGCCGCGCTGGAAAAGCAGGGCATCTGCCCCGATGCGGTGGAATCCGCCGGCAAAGCATCCCTGCTGCTGGACCGGCTGAGCAAGCGCCGGGATGAGGGATTAACCACCCCAAAGCAGATCCGTTGCCTGGAAAAATACGGCTTCCAGCATGTGGGCACCTGGAGCTTCAACGCCGCCAAGCACATGATCGACCGTATCGCCGCCTGCGGCTGGCGCGGCACCCCCAAGGGCGTGGACCCAAAGACCTATATGCCCTCTGCGGAAACAACCCCAATCTCTGACTTCGGATGGTAAACGGAATGGACAATGCAAATGATCTCAAGGAAGCCTTGGACTTTATCTCCCCGGCAAACTTGACCTATGAGGAATGGGTCACGGTGGGTATGGGGCTGAAAGAAGCCGGGTTCCCTGTTACCGCATGGGAGCAATGGAGTTCCCGCGATGGCAGCCGGTACCACAAGGGCGAATGTGCCCGCAAGTGGGAAAGTTTCCGCGGCAATCCCAAACCGATCACCGAGAACAGCATTTTCGCCCTGGCACGCAATCACGGCTGGCCGGGCCCCGCCGGGCATGAGCTGGACTGGAACGACGCAATCTGCGCCCCCGGCACCCGGCCGGACGGCGTTGTGGTGGATACCCGCTGGCTGGATGTGCAGGAGCTGAACATCCCCGAACAATGGGACCCCGCCGACCAGCTGCGCCGCTACCTGCAAGCCCTGTTTGAGCCGGAGGACCATGTGGCCTATGTGACCGAAAGTTACCTGCGGGATGACCGCTATGCCCCCACAAAAGGCTGCTGGGACCGCACCGCCGGTCAGCTGATGGACGAGCTTGCCCGCTGCGGCGGGGACATCGGCGCTGTGGTGGGCGATTACAACCCCGCCGCCGGTGCCTGGATCTGCTTCAACCCCGTGGAGGGCGGCCGCAGCAACAACAATGTGACCGACTACCGCTATGCCCTGGTGGAATGCGACAACATGGAGCTGGAAAAGCAGCAGGCCATTATCCGCCAGCTGGAACTGCCCTGCGCGGCCCTGGTGTACAGCGGCAGCAAAAGCCTGCACGCCATTGTGCGGGTCGGCGCGCCGGATTATACCGAGTACCGCCGCCGGGTTGACTACCTGTACGCTGCCTGCAAGAAAAACGGCCTGACGCTGGACGAAGCCAACCGCAACCCTGCCCGCCTATCCCGCATGCCGGGCATCCTGCGCGGCGGCAAAAAGCAGTACCTGCTGGAAACCAACACCGGCAAATCCTGCTGGGAGGAATGGAAAGACTGGTTTGAAGCCTGCACGGACGACCTGCCCGATACCGAAAACCTTGCCGATGACTGGGCCAGCCTGCCGCCGCTGGCAGATGCCCTGATTGAAGGAGTGCTGCGCCAGGGCCACAAAATGCTTCTGGCTGGTCCCAGCAAAGCGGGCAAAAGCTTTGCCCTGATCGAACTGTGCATCTGCCTTGCCGAGGGCGCCGCCTGGCTTGGCCGCTTTGCCTGTGCACAGGGCAAGGTGCTTTATATCAATCTGGAACTGGACCGCGCCAGCTGCCTGCACCGCTTCAAAGATGTATACGAAGCCCTGCACCTGCCGCCCCGGAACCTTGCCAACATCGACATCTGGAACCTGCGCGGCAAGTCCGTGCCGATGGACAGGCTCACGCCCAAGCTGATTCGCAGAGCCATCAAGAAGGACTACATCGCGGTCATCATCGACCCGATCTACAAGGTCATCACCGGCGACGAGAACTCCGCCGATCAGATGGCAAACTTCTGTAACCAGTTTGACAAGGTGTGCACCGAACTCGGCTGCGCGACCATCTACTGTCACCACCATTCCAAGGGTGCACAGGGCGGCAAGCGCTCGATGGACCGCGCGAGCGGCTCCGGCGTGTTCGCCCGCGACCCGGATGCGCTGCTCGACCTCATTGAACTCGAGGTGTCGGACGATCTGCGCGTGCAGATGGAGAACAACGCCGTCTGCCGTGTGTGCGGCGCGGCGCTCGAGGCAGCAGGAAAGAGCGACGAGGTATCGCAGGACGACCTGTGCAGCCAGCGTGCCGCCATGGATGCCTGCAGGCGGCTGCTCTCCGGCGTGGACTACAATCACCTGCTCGACCGCATCGCCGACACCCGGAAAGAGGTGCAGGCACGGACGGCGTGGCGCATCGAGGGCACGCTGCGTGAGTTCCCGAAGTTCCCGCCGGTCAACCTGTGGTTCGAGTTTCCGGTGCACCGGCCGGACGGCAACGGCGCTTTGCAGGACATCAATCCGGACGAAGCGGCTCCGGCATGGCAGCGCGGCGCAAAGGCCCGCAAGGGCAAGGCAAAGCAGGCGAAGCAGAGCAAGAAGGAAGCGTTCGACACGGCGTACAATGCCCTGTGCCTGGGCGGGGATGCGCCGACCGTGCAGGACATGATCGAATACTACACCGAGCAGAACGAGGACGGGGAAATGCAGGCACCGGCACAGCGGACAGTCTACCGCTGGGTCAAGGACTACGGATATACGATAGATAAAAATACTGGCAAAATCTTGAATGACACGACCTGAAATTTAAGGTCATGGCAAGAGTGTCACGACCTTTGACACGACCTTGATTTTAGGTCATGGCGGCAGTGTCGCCACGACCATATATATACTACGTATATATTTTTGGCAATGTCACAGGTGACACAACCAGGTGGGTCAGTGTGTGAACGCACTCACCATGTGAGGGGGCTTTGAAGGCGCCCCTCACAGATGGTTGGAGAGCGCACACACGACTGGACCCGTCGCGCGAGAGGAGAGAAGAAGAAAATGGTAACGCAGTTTTTCATGGCGATGCGCCCGCCGACGTGTACGGCGCAGGAGAAGCAGGTGTGCGTGGTGCATGGCAAGCCGCAGTTCTACGAGCCGCAGGGGCTCGCCGGCGCCCGCGCCCAGCGGTGCGCTCACC
>ERZ780190.1867-NODE-1867-length-17559-cov-2.781593_pt1 | contig 17559 bp, 9 predicted proteins | sample MGYA00510980_ERZ780190 | MGnify/ENA primary metagenome ERZ780190 (study PRJEB29588, sample SAMEA1972188) | human gut metagenome | biome: human gut; feature: human-associated habitat; material: faeces | place: Denmark | collected 2008/2010 ... | reverse complement strand
TCCGTTCTTCACCTCCAATATCGGTTTCAAGCCGTACAGTGAAGAAAATCTAAAGATGCTGGCTGATGATATTGCGGAGAATGGTTTAATTGAGAATATCAAGGTTCGGCCATGTAAGACCGGCGGCTATGAAATCCTCAGTGGGCACAACCGTGTTAATGCGTGCAAAAGGCTGGACATGGATTCAATATCGGCCGATATTGAGTATGTAGACAATGCCCGTGCAGTCGTGATTGCTACCGTGACCAATCTCCAGAGAAGACAAAACCTGCTCCCGAGCGAACGCGGCTGGGCGTACCGGGCTCTGCTGGATGCTTACCGTCAGCAGGGGAAACGCAATGATTTGGTAGAGGCGACTTGTGGTGAATTTCACCCGAAGTTAGGTGCGCGTGAGAGAGTAGCGTGTTTCTTTGGTGTTGGGGTCAATGATGTGCGGTATGCCGTGCGGTTGACGTATCTGATTCCACCGCTGCTTGATGCAGTAGACGAGCGTAAGCTGAACATGATGTGCGGTGTTGCGATTTCGTATTATGATGAAAGTACGCAGAAACTGTTTCAGAAGCGATTGCACGCAGAAAATCATCGCATATCCGTTGCTGTGATGAAGCATATCAAGAAAAATTGTCCGCCGCCGTCTATTACGGCCGAAGAGTTGGATAAGGTATGGAATCAAGCAGCGACAGTATCTACAGAGAAGAAAACGGGCAATATCAGTTTCTCGCGCAAACGGTTTGAACCGTACCTACACCGTATTCCGCCAGATATGAATTTGGAGGACTTGTTTCTCGAATTTCTGAAAAACCGCTTTGCGGAGGGAGAATAGCCTATGAGAGATAGAGAAAACCCGTCTCGTGCACCACCATGGAGGAATCAATATGAGTATTGAAACCATTGTACTATGCTGCATTATCGTAGGAAACACGCTCATGCAGGTCGGTGAAATGCCGCCGACATCACCGGAAATCGTTTATGATGAACCGGCAGCCGAAGAAGATTTCGGCGCACAGGAAGATGATATGATTGCACTTATCAATACAGAGCGGGCAAATGCCGGTCTGCCTCCGGTGCAGGAAAACGCTGCATTGAATGAAATGGCACAGGTTCGTCTGCGGGAGATCATGGTATCGTTTTCCCACGAGCGTCCAGACGAAAAAACAAAAGCGGAGCTGATGGAAGATGTGGGCATCCGTCCGGAGAACTACATGGCCGAGAACATTCTCAGCGGCACAGTAGCTTCGACACCGCAGACGATGATGCATACTTTTATGACATCGGAACCGCACCGTGCATGGATCATTAGTGAGGAAGTCAATGCAGTCGGTATAGCAATCGGTCGAAACGAGTACAATCAAATATATGCGGTTCAGACATTCGGTTATTTTTAATTGAATACCTGAATAAAACCAACGAGAGATCATGAACACATGACCTCTCGTTTTATTTTTCAAAGAAACAGGTGAGGATATGAAAAATATTGCAAAACGCATGATAGCTGCTGCGTTGTCAGCCGCAACGATACTGTCCAGCATGGCAATCGCACCGACTGCGGGAGCAGCGGATGAGGATAACAAAGCCTCTTCAGTTGAAATCAAGGTAAAAGAAACCTATAACATCTGGGACAGCGGCACGCAAAAGGCATGGTTCCAGCAGAACGGTTCCCCTCGAAATGTATGGCCGATGTATACGAAAGCCAGCGACGGAACTATGATTCGGGCATACTGTGCAGATCATTCCAAAACCAATCCCGGGAGTTCCAGCAAGCCGTATACGGTTACTGGTAAAGTCGCGGATATGCACGTTTACGGCGTGGCGACACGCAGCGATTCCCGCACGACTCTGAACGAGTTCATCAGCTGGGCGCAGGCACCGCTTACCGCAAGCAACTTCACAGCGGATATGTACTTTTCCGCATCACAGGCGGCTATCTGGGTTGCGCTGGGCGATGCACAGATTGCAGCGAACAGCAGCTTTGGCGTGAGCTACACAAGTTCTACGGCTCTTGGCTACCGCGCGTCCGGCAAGACGCTGAGCGCATCTACCACCTCCGAGGCGTTGACACTGTACGCCGCAATCAAGATGCTGGAATACGGCAACACATTCTACAATGTGTGGGGGCCTAACGGGAAAAATCATGCGCCGTGGAGCGGCTGCACGATCAATTATACGCCGGGCAGCAGCACATACAGCGCAGCAAATGTAAAAAACGGCTCGATCAATCTGACCGGCGGTATCATCAAATCCGGTGTGTTCGCAGAAAAGCAGATTGATGGACAGACCTGTTTGGTTCTGCCGATGGCGGCGGCTTCCGCAACATTTGTACGCGGCAATAAAATCACGCTCAAAGCCGACAAACTGCCGACCGGCGCATTTCTGATGAGCGAAACGGGTACAAAAAACACAAACGGCACATTGACGCTGGGTAATGTGCGGAATGACAAAACGCTGTACAAAAACGGCAACGATATGGCTTACGGCGAAACCTTTCTGCTGTGTATCCCGAAAACGACCGCCGAACAGATGGACGCGTCAGACACCAAGTTGCTGACTTCCGTCACCGCGACGATGAATGTAGACCGCTATGATGTTTATGTTGCATCGACCAACGCCAGCGGTGTTCAGCCGGTCATTCTGGTCGAACCGGCGGTCAAGCAGTCCGCCGCGCAGCTTGTTTTCGTCAATCAGGAGGTCGCACAGGGCACGGTTCGTGTGCGTATCCTGAAAACCGATGAAGCCGGTGCGGGACTGGCAGGCTGTACCTTTGAGCTGACCTACCCCGGACAAAAAGCACCGCTGACCGGCGTTTCTTCCGCGTCCGGCGAGGTGGTTTTCAACGATTTGCCGCTGAATACCAACGTTACGATAAAAGAAACCGCCGCACCGAAAGGCTACACGCTGCTCCCGGCAAAGACGGTCAACACCGGCACGAAAAGCGGTCAGACCATCGAATTGCAGCTTGCAAACAGCACTGACCATACATTCAAAATCCATAAAATCAGCAGTGCGGATGGCCGCAATCTGATGGGCGCCACCTTTGAAATTCGAGGCATTGACAGCGATTATAAACACAGTTTCACTACGGACGCACTCGGAGAAATCACAGTACAGGGCCGCGACCTGCCGACCGGCTCTTTCGAGGTATACGAGATTGCCGCGCCGGAGGGTTACGCTACCGATGGTTCGGACATTCAGACCTTTGCATGGGATAACTCCAAGGACATCGAGCTGTCCTTTAAGGACGCTCCGCGACCGGGCATCAAGATTTACAAGTACGACAAAGATACCAAGATGCCGCTGGAGGGCGCAACCTTTGAAATCCGCCGCGACGGTCAGGTACTTGCAACCGTAAAAACCGATGTAAACGGCAATGCCGGACTGTACGATCTGCCCAAGGGATTTTATCAGGTAGTCGAAACCGAACCGCCGCAGGGTTATCTCCGCGACGAGCAGGTACACGAGGTCTACATTGACCCGACCGCAGACCCGACGCAGCTCATCCGCGAAGTCAATGTTGCAAATACAAAAAAATTATCCATCCGTATTGTGAAAATCGACAAGGAAACCAAGGTTCCGCTGTCCGGCTGGAAGTTTGATGTTTATTACAATGATGCGCATTTGACTACGGTAACGACCAACCAGAACGGCGAAGCGATGGTTGAAAATCTCCAGCCGGGTACTTACCGCGTTAAGGAAACCGGCGGCGATACCGAGCATTACAACATGGATGCCGGTGAGCAGACGGTTGAGTTGGTAAAGGATCAGGCTGAAATCCCGACCCTTACCTTTGCCAACACCATCAAGAAGCATTTCGGTATTCTGAAAATCGACAGTGAAACTCACAAGCCGATCGAGGGCGTAACCTTTGAGATCTATAAGGACGGCAAGCTGCTCGGCAACTACACCACCGGCGCAGATGGTCGTATCTGGCTTCCGTATGCAGAGCCGGGCACATATCAGGCCAAGGAAGTCATCACCGACCCGAAGTATGTGCTGAATGAAAAGGTATTCACCATCGAAAACAACAGCGAATATCCCACATTTTTCGTGATCCCCAACGTCATGAAAAAGGACATTACGGTCACTAAAATTGACAAGGATACTGGTAAACCGTTGCAGGGTGTTGTTTTCCAAGGCTTCAAGGACGGTAAGAGCATTGGCTACTTTACCACCGGCGCGGACGGCAAGTTTACCATTCCGTATGCTGACAGCGGCACTTATACCTTTAAGGAGTATCACACTCTTGCCGGCTATGTGCTGAATAAGGAACCGATCACCATCGAGCATACGACGAACGGCAATGTGGACATTATCATTGACAACACAGAGCAGAAAAAGTTCGAGGTAGTCAAGATTGACAGCCAGACCAAGCAGCCGCTGGCGGGGGTACAGTTTAAGATTTGGCGTGATGCAACTCTGCTCGGTGACTACACCACCGATGAGAATGGTAAAATCACCATCGAAAAGGCCCCGGCAGGCACTTACAAGGTGCAGGAAGTTGCGACCTTGAAAGAGTACATTCTGAACGACAAGCCTTACGAGATCGAGCATACCACCGATAAGGACACTTCGGTTACGGTTGAGAACACCAAGAAACCCGGCTTGTCCATCAAGAAGATCGATGCGGAAACCAAGAAGCCTCTGAAGGACGCAGTATTTAAGCTGACGCGCGCCAATGGCGATGTAGTCAAGGAAGATATTCGTACCGGCGAGGACGGTACTGCCTTCGTCGAGGGACTGGATGCCGCAGATTATATCGTAACGGAGGTAACGGCCCCCGGCGGCTACATCATCGACAAGACCCCGCACCCGGTATCGCTGGAGAAGGGCAAAACTTACACGCTTACCCTCGAAAATGAGAAGAAACCCGGTCTGCTCATTAAAAAGGTTGATGCACAGACCAGCAAGCCGCTGGCGGGTGCATCGTTCAAGATCACGCGCGGCGATGGCAGCGTTGTCCGTGAGAATGTTGTAAGCGATGTGGACGGTGTTGTTCATATCCCCGAACTGGATACTGGCGTATATATCATCACCGAAGTTAAGGCCCCGTCCGGTTATGTGATCGACGAAACGCCGAAAACGGTACAGCTCCGCAAGGGTCAGACCTATGAAGTCACCTTTAAGGATACCAAGCAGTCGCAGCTTGTTATCAAAAAGGTGGACGAAGATACCCGTCAGCCGCTGAAAAACGCGAAATTCAAAATCACGAAGTCGAACGGCGAACTCGTCAAGGAAACCGAAACGGACGAAAACGGTACAATTACGCTTACCGGCCTGCCGGATTGCTCGCTGGTAGTAACCGAAATTAAGGCCCCGGACGGCTACATCTTGCAGGATACGCCCAAGACAATCGAGGTCAAGGCAGGCGGCAGCTATGAGCTGACTTTTACCAACAAAAAGCAGTCCGGTCTTACCATCAAGAAAATCGACGAGGAAACCCGTCAGCCGCTGAAAAATGCGAAATTTAAGATCACCAAGTCGAATGGCGAACTGGTTAAGGAAGCAGAAACCGATGTAAACGGCACGATTACGCTGAACGGCCTGCCGGATTGCACTCTGGTCGTAACCGAGATCAAGGCACCGACCGGATATATCTTGCAGGACACCCCCAAGACCATTGAGGTCAAGGCCGGTCAGTCCTATGAGCTGACCTTTACCAACAAAAAGGCGTATGGTTTGCAGATTCGCAAGGTGGTTAAGGGTACCGGCGAAGCACTCGCAGGCGCAAAATTCAAGGTCGAGAAGGTGTCCGGTGAGCGTATCGGTGAGTATACCTCCAATTCTGCCGGTCTGGTCAACATTTCCGGTCTGGAGGACGGCATCTATGTCGTAACCGAGATCAAGGCTCCCGATGGCTACCGTATCGACACAAATCCGAAGAATGTTATTGTAAAGGCTGGTGAACTGGCCACTGTGGAATTTGAAAATGCCAAGATGTCCAGCGTCCGCATCAAGAAGATTGACAGCGTGACGAAAGACCCTATTCCGGGCGTGCGTTTCCTGATCAAAGACAAGAATAAGAACATTGTTGGCGAGTATACCACCGACAGCGATGGCTATATCGAGCTGGAAAACGATCTGGAAGAGGGCAAATATTACGCAGAAGAAATTCAGGCCGCACCGGGATATATCCGCGACACACAGGAGCGCACCTTCCGCGTAAAGCGTGGCGAAACCACCGAAATCGTCTGGGAGAATACAGCGCAGTATGGTCAGATCCAAATCATCAAAAAGTCCAAGGACTACAACAGTATCAATGGTCTGCCCGCAGGTACGCTCCTGCAGGGCGCAACCTTTGAGATCTACGACAAGGCACAGAATGTTGTAGACACTGTGGTTTCCAACGAGCGCGGCCTTGCAATCTCCAAGCTGCTGCCGCTGGGTCGTTACACCATCAAGGAAACCAAGGCACCGAACTATTACGGTGTATCCGGCGAAACCTTTGAAGCGGAAATCGAGTTTGCAAGCCAGATCGTTCGTCTGGAGGTTCTGGACGAGAGCGTTTACACCAATGTTGTAATCGGCAAGTCCGGTCCGAAGCAGGTAACGCCGGGTATGCAGATGAAGTGGACGATCAGCCGCGTGGCCAATAATTCCTCCATTCGTCTGACGAGCTTCTACTGGCGCGACAATCTGCCGTATCAGGCGGTACAGCTGGATAAGATCGTAACCGGCACTTATAACACCCGTATCCCCTATAAGGTGGTTTATAAGACCAACTTCAATCAGACACCGCGCACACTGGCAGATAACCTCGACCCGTCTGTCAACCGCGTACTGCAAGCGACGCCGACCGCGCTCGGTCTGAAATCCGGTGAAGCGGTAACGCAGATTATGTTTATTTTCGGTACGGTACCGTCCGGCTTCCGTATGGTGGATAACGCCTATATTTACGGTACGGTTCGCAAGTCGGCTTCCGGCAGTTCGTTTGTTAATAAGGCAGATGTTGGCGGTCTGAATGACAGCCAGCAGTGGATCATGTCGAATGACGCATGGACTACCACCATCTACCGCGCACCGACTTATAAAAAGCCGACCCTGCCGACTACCGGCTGGTAAGGAAAAGAGAGGAGAAAGACTATGAAAATCAGACGATTGATCTGTGCGGCGCTTGCCGCATCGCTCGCCCTGTGTCCCGCCGCTTTTGCGGCGGACACGCCGAAAACGGATCGTATCGTCACCACACAGAACGGCACCGGTTACTCGGTGTCCTCTGTGGGGCGGCATATCATCCCGGTGTCGGACAGCAGCCAGAGCTTTGATTTCTCGCCGCTGGACGGCTACGATCTGTCTACGCTTATCATCTCGGACGGTAAGTATACTGACCGCGCCAATGTCGTACATCTTGACGGCGATCTGAAGCTCAACGGTGTTACTTATCCTGTCCATTATCAGTCCAAGACGGATGCAGGCGGCGAAAGCGTGATCCGCGCGACCGTCGATATTCCGGCAGCATCGGACGATGTTACGCTGTCTGCCGAAGCGGTAAGCACCGCATTTGCAGTCACAGCTACCTCGCAGACCGGCGCGACCGTATCCGCAGCCACGACTACGCTCAATAAGGGCGATGCATACAGCATGACGGCAACGCCTGACCGCCTGTATGCCATTACACGCGCTGATCTCACCATCGGCGGCAGCAAGTCCACCGTCCAGCTTTCCAAAGGCTGCGATGTGACCTCTAACGGTTTCCGTTTTCGTGTGGATGCAGCCGGTGTGCTGACGGTTTATTCCGGCGGTGTTACCTCTGCGACCACGATTGAACTGAAAACCGCAGAACGCCAGCCGGACAGCGACGAGGTGCTTGTCACTGTTCGCACCGGGCGCGGCATCAGCAGCGAAATTTCGCGCGATATTGTCAAGAAAGGCAGCAATTATACCGTTTCTTTCTCGGCAAAGCGCGGCTATACGATTGACGCGCTGACGCTCGAAGCAGACGGCAAGACAGCGTACAGCACGCCGAACACCAATACGGTATTTGTAGGGTCTAACGCTTATCGCGTGTCCGGTAACAGCGACGGCTGCACTGTTTATCTGACCGACCTCCAGAGCAATATCACCGTCAGCGCCGAGAGCAGCTACGACACCGACCACCTCACCGTTGACACTTCGGCAGGCTCCGGCGTCCGTATCCGCAAGGACTGCGGCAGTACCGTAGACAACGGCACAGACATTGAGTTTGAAATCTATGTCACCGATGATGACCGCTACGAGCTGGACGAAGTAACTCTCCGGTTGGACGATAGCAGCCGCACCGTAGATGCAGATGCGACCTCTATCCGCGTTGCGGGCAAGACCTGCAAGATGGAAACTGACAGCGACGGCGTGCTGCATCTGTATGTGAACGATGTAGACAAGCCGGTGTCTGTGTCGGCTACGGCAAAGCGCATCGACACCAGCCACAGCATTACCATCAAGTCGGCGTCGCACCTCACGATCAGCAAGGATATTTCCGGCTCGTCGGTGCGCGACGGCAAGGATGTTGCTTTTACGGTTAAGCCGTCCTCCGGCTACGCAGTCGATGATATTACACTCAAGGTCGGCACGAAGTCCAACACCGTATCGGCAGGCGCGTCTTATATCCGCGTAAACGGCGTTGATTACGACATGACGCGCAATTCCAACGGCAATGTGACAGTTTATGTGGACAACATCAAGAACAATGTCACGATTTCCGCGACCGCTGTGAAATCGAGTTCTACGGTCAAGCCGACCACCGGTAATGGTGCAAACGGCAAGATTTACATTGACCGTTCGGTTAAAACGCCGTTCTTTGTTGGTTATAACTCGCAGTTCAATCCGAAGCAGAACCTCACGCGCGCCGAAGCGGTACAGCTCCTTGCACGCATGACCAACGCAAGCGGCAGCAAGTATACCAACAGCAGCGGCTTCTCCGATGTGCAGGTAAACAGCTACTACTCTAATGCATTGTCTGCGTTCGTATACGGCGGCATTGTAGACAGCAGCACTTATTTTAATCCCAATGCGGCAATCACGCGCGCAGACTTTGTGGAGATGATCTACCGTCTGGATACCACTTCGGACTATAACGGCTCCAATCGCTTTACTGATGTGTATTCCACCGCGCCGAACGCAGCTGCGATTGCGTACTGCTCGGATCGCGGCTGGGTCAAGGGTGATCCGGGCGGCACATTCCGTCCGTATGACTATATCACGCGCGCTGAAGCTGCGGCGGTAGTCAACCGCACGATGGGACGCACGCTCTCGTCCACCGACATCAGCGGTATTCGCTATACCGATGTGCCGATGAACTTCTGGGCGTATAACGATATTCTGATTGCGTCCGGCACGCAGAGGTAATACCTATGCGACCGGACAAAAGAGGTTCGGCAGCGAGCACCACCACTCTGGTGGTGTTCGCTCTGCCGGTTATCTGGCTCGGATTGATCGGCGGCAGCTGCGCTGCGCCGGGACGAACGCTGATCGACTGGATAAACGCTTTCGGAACAGCAATAGAACAGCCCTGGCATTTTTCCTTTAACCAGTACAGCTTGAAAGCTGTACTGATCGCACTTGCTGCTTATGCGCTGTGCATCATGCTCTATCGGGACAGCCAGCGCAAGCGCCGACCGGGCGAAGAATACGGCTCTGCCGAATGGGGCAACGCCAAGCAGATAGACAGCAAGTACCGGTATCACGATAAATTTACGGTTGAAGTGAAACAAATGCTTCACCGCATAGCGAGTTTCTTCGCTTTATGTGCAGAATTTATCACCGGAAAGCTAACAGAAGAAGAACGTCAGCGCCGCAAAGAACAGAAAGCACTTGCGATTCATGTAGACCAGAACATACCGCTGACCATGCACACACGCATTGGCCTTGATGTATTCCGGCACCAGCGCAACCTCAATATGATGGTTATCGGCGGTTCCGGTACAGGTAAGAGCCGTTCGGTGTCGAAACCGGAGATTTTGCAGGCAAACTGTTCGTATATTATCTGTGACCCGAAGGGTGAGTTGCTGCGCGACTGTGCAGAGTTCCTGCTCCACGAGGGTTACGACATCAAGGTGTTTAATCTCAAAGAAGGCGAACGCCGCTGCGGTAATATGTACAATCCGTTCCGCTATCTGCGTTCCGAGGTAGACTGTGTGCAGCTTGTAACGCTGCTGTTTCGTGCGACCACGCCGAAAGGCTCGTGCAGCAGTGACCCGTTCTGGGAACGCGCCGAAGAAACGCTCGTAACGGCTCTGGTGCTGTTTATCTATCTGGAGTGCGATCCGGAAGATCAGAATTTCGCAACAGTGATGTTCCTGCTCCGCAACGCGCAGGCCAGTGAGGAGGACGAGGGTAAACAAAATCCAGTAGATACTCTATTTGCTGAAATTGCCCAAGAGCACCCAGAACACATTGCCAATCAGTATTGGGAGGCATACAAGCTCGCCGCAGGCAAGACCGCAAAATCCATTTTGATTATGGCAAGCTCGCGTCTGAAGCACTTCATGCTGGACGAGATTGCGGATATGACCATGGAAGATGAAATGGATTTAGCATCGCTCGGTGAGAAGAAACGCGCTATTTTCGTCTGCACGCCGGTCAACGACACCAGTTTCAATTACCTTGTTTCCATGATGTATATGCAGGCTTTTCAGCAGCTTTATGACCGCGCAGAACGGGAATACGGCGGCAGACTGCCGCGTCATGTACGCTTTATCATGGACGAGTTTTACAATACACCGCCACCGGATCGTTTCGACAATGTGTTGTCTACCTGCCGCTCCTACAATCTGTCCTGTGCAGTCATCTTGCAGGACATCGGACAGCTCAAGACCATGTTCGAAAAGGAATGGGAATCGCTGATGGCGCAGTGTGACGAGTTTCTGTATCTCGGCGGCAATGATACCGCGACCCACAAATATGTGTCCGAACGGCTGGGCAAGGAAACGATTTTTTCAAAAACGACCTCGCAGACCAGAGGTACACATGGTTCATCCAGCCAGAACGACCAGAAAGTTGGTACAGAGCTTATGACGCCGGATGCCATAAGCCGCATGGAAAATCAGTATTCGATTTTGTTCATGCGCGGCGAACGCCCGGTGTTCGACGAGAAATATGTGCTGCAAAAGCACCCGAATGTACAATGGCTTGCCGGTGACGGCAAGGCAAAAGCGTATTCACCACCGGAACATATTCCGTTCCACAAATATCATGTTGAGATTCCCGCCGATGAAATCGACGAGAAATACAAGCCAGAGGAAATCGGAGGTGTTCTCTTTGAATACTTCGTTATTCCTCCACAATCCCCCAAAAAAGGAGAATGAATTATGAAAAACAAGTTTACTCAAAAAGCTGCTGCGCTGCTGTGCAGTCCCAAAGCACTGAACCGCGCCCGCATTGCGCACCGACTGCTGTCCATGACGGCAATCATCGCCTGCCTTGCTGTTGTACCGGCGTTTGCAGATAATGAAGCGCTGAATGCGGTAAACAAGCTCAGTGACACGATCTTTGCACTGATTAAGGCTGTTGGTCTGATCTGCGCGGGCTGGGGCGTGCTTCAGCTCGGTATGTCGGTGCAGTCGCACGATGCTTCGCAGCGCACGCAGGGCGTTCTCTGTATTCTCGGTGGTCTGCTGATTTACTTTGTAAAGGCAATCCTGACCAGCATTGGTGCAGCCTGATCCCCGAAGGAGTTGATTTCCTATGTGGGTAGTAGATATTATTGAAAACTGTATCACCTTATGGAACTCCACACTGTCCTCTATTTGGAGTATGCTCACGCAGTCCCCGGAAACCTTTCACAACGGCGCGGTCTGGAATGCAATTACCAAAATCTTTACCGCATTACAGGGAGCAGGCTACGGCCTGCTCGTCCTGTTTTTTGCCATGAGTTTCTTTAAGCATACGGTTTCGTTTCGTGAATTTCGTCACCCGGAGCAGATCGTTGGTTATCTGATTCGTTTTGTCGCTGCAAAGGTACTGATTTCACAGGGCATGGAAGTGATAAAACTGATATTTAAGATCAGCGGCAGCTTTATCGGAGATATTGCAGCGCAGATGGGCGGTCTGACAGAGATTGCCGCCACTTTGCCGGAAAATATACGAAACGCCATAGAAGATTCGCAAATTGTTGCGCAGATATTCATTTATCTGGTGTCGCTGATTTTGTCGGCAGTCGTTATTGTGCTGTCTATCAGTCTGCTGATGACGGTTTACGGACGCTTTTTCCGTATTTATATGTATGTTGCGCTGGCACCGCTGCCCATGTCCACTTTTGCAGGTGAATTGACCAGCCGACATGGCCGGACTTATATGCAAGGCTTAATCGGTGCGTGCATGGAAGCAATCGTAATCGTTATTGCCTGCATCATATTTAATGCCTTTACATCGGTGGATGGTTCAGATTTTCCAATCAATTTTGGTGACAGCGGCGTTGGACTGGTGCTGACTTATATGCTCAAGGTTATTATTCAGATGATAATTCTGGGCAGTATGGTCAAGGCAGCAGATAAAACCGTTAAAGAAATGTTTGCGCTGTAACAAGGAGTGTGAAGCGTTATGGAGTCAAATGTAAATCGAGAGATACGCAATTATCACGAGGGCGTAGTCATGGGTCTGAGCGTGCGGCAGACGGTTTGCGGTCTGCTTGCCGCAGGTCTGGCCGCAGCCGCGAACTTCGGCTTACAGCCGTTTCTTGGAACAGAACTTGCGAGTGTCGTATGTATTCTGGCGGCGGCAATTCCGGCAGCAATCGGCTTTGTGTCCTTTCATGGTCTGCCCTTTGAAAAATTCGCTCTTTCATGGCTGCGCACGATGTTTACGCATAACGGCTGGTATGTATACCGTTCTGCTAACTTCTATGCGCAGTTTACGCCGGAAGAGCAATCTAAAAAAGGCAGGAGCCGCAAGAAAACAAAACAGAAAATCAGTGAACACAGTAACGAGGTAGAACAGAATGAGCAAAACCAAACCGATTAAAGAGAAAAAAGAAAAGCAGGAGAAAACCACAAAGCCGGTACGCCTGCCGCGCAGCGTGCAGCAGCTTATCCCTGTTAAGCGCGTATTTCCGGATTCAATCTGGCAGGTCGGAAACAACGAGTTCAGTCAGACATGGTCGTTTTCCGATATTAACTATGCCGTAGCCAGTCTGGACGATCAGCGCACCATTCTGGACAGCTGGGGGCGTGTGCTGAACGGTCTTGCGGCAGACAGCCGCATGAAAGTCACTCTGGTAAACAGTATATTCGACAAGGAAGCCAACGCAGGAACGCTGTTCCTGCGCAAGCAGCATGACGGTATGGACAAATACCGCGCAGAACTGAATCAGGTGATTATGTCCAAGGCGCAGGGCAGTAACGGCATCGTTCAGCAGAAATTTATGACCCTCACTGCCAAGCGTAAGAATATTACCGATGCCCGGCAGTTTTTCGGTCGTGCCGGAAAAAGCCTGAGCATCGGTATGCAGCGTCTTGCGTCCTCTATCCGCTTACAGGACAACAGCAGTCGTTTCCGTATTCTGCACGACTTCTTCCGTCCCGATCACCGCATGACGAAAGCTGATCTGGACGAAATGATGATGCGCGGTCAGAACATCGCAGATGTTTTCTGTCCGTTAGCGCTGCGGTATTATAAGGACTACATTCAGACCGACCAAGGCTTTATGCGCGTGCTTTTTGTCGAGGAGTTCGCATCGCGCCTGTCTGATGAGCTGATCCACGATCTCATGGGCCTGCCGCGGCAGATGATGCTGTCCATGGATATTGAACCGGTCAACACGCAAGAAGCACATAAGCTGCTCAACGGTCTTGCACTGCGCGTGGAAGCCGATATTGGGCGCTGGCAGCAGCGACAGAACAACAATAATAATTTCGCGGCAGAAATCCCGTATGAGTTCCAGCAGATGCGTAAGGTCGTTACCGATTACATGGACGATATTACCGAGCATGACCAGCGCTTGATGCTGACTACCATCACTATCGTCCACTCTGCAAAAACGCTGGAGCAGCTTAACGCGGATACAGAAAGCCTGCAAGAGATTGCAAGCGGTTTCGGCTGCAATCTCACGAAATTGTCCTACCAGCAGGACATTGGTCTGGATACCGTTCTCCCGTATGGACTGCGCAGTGTGCAGCAGCAGCGCACGCTCATTACGGACAATGTTTCTATCCTCACGCCGTTTTCGGCACAGGAAATCCAACAGATGGGCGGTATCTGCTATGGCAATAACGCCGTTTCGGGCAATCTCATTGTTGCCAACCGCGCGAACCTGCTGAACGGTAACTGTATCCGGCTGGGCGTATCCGGTGCAGGCAAGTCTTTCTCTGTTAAGCAGGAAATCGCTTATGTGCTGCTCTCTACGCACGATGATGTACTCGTGCTCGACCCGGAGGGAGAGTTTACGCCGATGGTCGGCGCGTTCGGCGGCAGTATGATCGACATTTCCGGTTCGTCTGCGGTACGCATCAACGCGCTGGACATGGACCGTGCCTACGGTGACGAGCGAAACCCGATCGTGTCTAAATCCGAGTTTGTGCTGTCACTGTTTGAGCAGCTGATCGGTGACGGCATGGTGACGGCGAAAGAAAAGTCCATCCTCGGCCGCTGCACCGAGCAGGTGTACCTGCCCTACATCCGCAACGGCTACCAAGGCACGCCGCCCACGCTGCAGGACTTTTACCGTCTGCTCCAGATGCAACCGGAACCCGAAGCGCAGGGGCTGGCGCTGTCGTCCGAATTGTTCATTACCGGCACACTGAACACCTTTGCCCGGCACACCAATGTGGACACGCAGGCGCGGATCATTGCCTACGACATCCGCGAATTGGGCGAGCAGCTTATGCCGCTGGGAATGCTGGTGACGCTGGATGCCATTTATAACCGTGTCATTCAGAACTGGAAGAAAGGCCGCAGAACGTGGATTTTCTGCGATGAGTTTTACAGGGCGAGACGTTCTGTGACTTAATAGGTCACAGGGTCAATGAGATTTATTGATACAACTAATAGAATGTTGCTCAAATGAGTGGCTAACACCACAAAGGGGCGCACATAAACTGCCTACGGCATGAGTAGCAGCGCCATGTGAAAATGTCGGAAAGCTAGGCTGGAGAGCAAAAATTCGACCCAAACAGTTTTAGCTGTGGAAATGTTTGTAGAGGTACAGGCTGTCGAAGATTATGTAGTGGGCTGTATATGGTGAGAATCCCGCAAGGGGGACGAACTAACGATTTAAAGGGTCTAAAATTCGAATGCGTTGAAAAGCGTATGTCCTAACAGGACGCTGATTACCGAAAAGTAGTTGGGTAGAAATGAAAGTCGGAATACTGTTAAAGGCAGTATAAATCAGCAGGCTCAAAGGAAGCACCTAAGTACAGTATCGCATTCTATTGGAACGTCGGAAGCAGCAAACGGTGAGCAGTGGCGACTGCTAAGACCCGTTGGCAGACAAATACATAAGCTGCCTTTATTGTTGTGAAAGCGGAGGCACGAGCGATGAAATTTCTGTAATGGAAATGGAGCAACAGCCTCTAGTGGGAGTGCCGCAACTAGCAGCGGCACAAAAGTAAGTGCAATAAAATAATGTAGTCAACATTCATAGGTTCGAGTATGACTAAGAGAAACCAACCAACAAAGGTGGTGTTGACTATGCGAAGAAAGGATATCAGAAAGCGGAAAGGTATTCGGTACGCCGAATACTACAATATGGTAGAAATTCAAGACGAATTATATCGGCAAGGAATGATGAAAAAGAAATTCTACCATCTTATGCCGATAATTGCCAGTCCACAAAATATCCGACTGGCATATCGCAATCTGAAAAATAACAAAGGAAGTAATACTCCCGGTGTAGATGGAAAAACCTTTGCTGACTATGCAAAACTTGAAGATGTTGAACTAATAAGAAAAGTGCAGGAAAAGCTGCTCAACTATCAGCCCAAGGCTGTTAGGCGTGTATACATTCCTAAATCAAACGGGAAATTGCGCCCATTAGGGATTCCGACTGTACTGGATAGATTAGTACAACAGAGCATCTTGCAGGTTTTAGAACCAGTCTGTGAGTCGAAGTTTCACAGGTATAGCTATGGATTTCGCCCGAACCGAAGCTGTAAGCAGGCAGTTGCTATGTGCTATAAATTGGCACAAGTAAACGGATATCATTATGTGGTGGATGTGGATATCAAAGGATTCTTTGACCATGTCAATCACGGAAAGCTGTTAAAACAGCTTTGGAGTCTGGGAATACGCGACAAAAGTCTGCTGTGCGTCATAAGCAGAATGTTGAAAGCACCTGTCGAGGAAAACGGAAAGAGAACTATTCCGCAGGAGGGTACGCCTCAAGGCGGTGTTCTCAGCCCATTGCTTGCGAACATCGTACTCAATGAACTTGATTGGTGGATACATAGCCAATGGGCTGGCATACCAATCCACAACCCATCTCCAAGTGAAATATGGCGTACCGGGCCTGATGGGATGCTCTACCGTCCGGGTGGAAATACGAAACTCCAACGGTGCAATCTGAAGCATGTGTACATAGTGCGATACGCAGACGATTTCAAGGTGTTTTGCCGAAATTACAACGCGGCTAAACGGTTGAAAATTGCAGTAGAGCGCTGGCTTTTGGAACGGCTTCATCTTGAAACCTCGCCGGAAAAATCAAAAATCACAAATTTAGAGGAATCTTACAGTGAATTTCTAGGTGTCAAATTTAAACTTATCCCCAAAGGGCAGAAGTGGGCTATAAAATCGCACATGACAGATAAAGCAATAAAGAATCAGCAGAAAGCGCTAAAATCTCTCATGGTGCAAGCTTGTCACGATTATGGCAACCCATCAGTCCAACATATTTTTGTGAACCGCTACAACCAAGCCGTTGTAGGGATACATGAATATTATAGCATGGCAACAATGGTAAATGAGGATATGCACCGTATGTTTATCAGCATTGACAAAACCATGAAATGCCGCTGTGCGGGGAAAAATTCACTTGTAAGGGAAAAGCCGACGAAGATAAAAGGTGGAACCGATGCGTATATATTCCGCAAATACGGAAAGTCGAAACAGGTTCGATACATAAACGGTTTTATCATTGCTCCCATAGCATACTGCAAACATAAAAGTCCTATGTGCCATAGACCATCTATCAATCAATATACTCCCGAAGGCAGACGCAAAATACATGATATGCTCTGTAAAGAAGGGTATGCAGATGTGTTATTTGAACTTGGGAACCGTATGTCACCCTTACAAAGTGTGGAATACTGCGATAACAGACTGGCAAGGTTTGTGGCATCCAAAGGAAAGTGCGAAATCACAGGGAAATTGTTATCTGTGAATGAAGTTCACTGTCATCACTTTCTGCCGCGACATCTAGGTGGAACAGACCAGTATTCAAATTTGCGTATAGTTCATGTGGATGTACACAGGCTTATCCATGCTACTACTCCGGAAAGTATTCAATTTTACTTGCGAAAAACAGGTTGTTATAAGAAACCATGTCTTGATAAAATCAACCGCTGGCGTGCAAGTGCCAATCTTCCCGCTATTACGTTATAAAAAAAATATATAATCCTTACTTTGAAAGTGACTGCATTAACAATGAAAAACTTATCCCAT